>Ga0209511_1000952_pt1 | contig 26807 bp, 25 predicted proteins | sample SSSSmetaG_FD_184141 | JGI IMG/M metagenome (GOLD analysis project Ga0209511, IMG submission 184141) | Glacier valley bacterial and archeal communities from Borup Fiord, Nunavut, Canada, to study Microbial Dark Matter (Phase II) - ​SSSS... | ecosystem: Environmental > Aquatic > Freshwater > Ice >... | reverse complement strand
AACCGAGCCGAACGACGCGTCGAACCGATCGGCAATGTCGCGCACCATCTCGACGTATTGCGCCTGGTCCTTCCCAACCGGGACGAAGGTGGCATCGAAGAGTAGAATGTCGGCCGCCAGCAGCACGGGATAGCCGTAGATCCCCGTGTTCATGCCGACGTCTGCCGTTTTGTCGAGATGCGAATCTTTTATTGACGTTAGCCTCCGCGCGGCAAGCGCCGGGGTTAACGTTGCAAGCGGCGGCTGAATACGCCTCGCAGCACAACGGCTTCATTATGCTCCGAATCCTTCGCTCCGTAGACGAGCGTGATCACCTCTGCGTTTTTCGCGGCATCGATCGTCTCATCGATAGCGCGCCGGTTGGCCGCATGCCGTAGCTCGGCGTGGTAGCGCTTCCGGAAATCACTCCATTTGGCGGGATCGTGATCGAACCACGTACGCAACTCTGTGCTAGGTGCAACGGCTTTCTGCCAGAGGTCCAGCCGCAGCTTGACTTTGCTGATGCCGCGAGGCCAGAGCCGGTCCACGAGGACACGAAACCCATCGCTCTTGGCTGGCTTCTCGTACGCTCGCTTGAGGAGAACCTGCTGACTCATCGGGTGATCGTGCCCTCTGTCGCACGAGTGCGATCGCCGACGAGCCACGACATCTCGACGTTGTGTTTTACCAGATACAAACCGTCGGTTGACGCCATGCTGCCGTTCGTAACGCTAGCCGCCATAGATCACCATGCCATCATCGTACCGTGATTGAGTCGATCTCAATCCGGAGAACGGGGGGAACGACGGCGGTGGATGTCTTTTAAAACAACGCGTGCCGCGGGTGTTCATTCTCGGTGCCGGGTTTGCCGATGTCGCGACGGCGCATGCGCTCACCGCACTTTTGGGCGAACGGCACGATGCCAGATTCTCCGAACGGAGCGTCTTGTAGTGGACGACTTCCACGGTTACCGTTTGCACGTTGGCGGCTGCATCGATAATCTCGTCGATCTGAGTCTCAACGAAATTCGTGCGCTCGCGCCTGACAAGCACGTCGCGCTGCATCACTGCATACAAGGACGGAGCGGCATCTCGATGAGTCGCCTTTGTCGGATTATTTTGAAATGGATTCCGCGCGTTTCGCTTTGTTGCAACGGAGGAAGTAGTCGGGAAACAGTACGGCGGGACGAACGAAGATCGACCATACTTCGACCTCTTGCCGTACATCGAACGACCTGCAGGAAAACATGCTGCCTTACTCTTGGAAAAGGACGTCGTAGCAGAGTTTGCCCGCTTCGGTGACGCGGACGCCGGGCGTCGGAAGATGTGGGCGCAATTTTCCATCGTGCATCAGGTGCTCGATATGAACGTCGTGCAAGAGGAACGCCGCGTCGGATATCAGCCGTCGATGACAGCGCCACCAGAGAGTTTCCGAGCATAAGATAGCGACGCGCGCCGATGCAGCGCGCGCGAGTAACGCGTTCAGGGCATCGGCGAAGCTATCCGTTTCCATGTAGTCGGCGTATGCGCGGAACGATGGGTGACGAAGCGCGATATTGTGACTGTTGCGATCGGCTTTACGGAAGCCGCCGAGGGCCGGCTCCCAGCAATAGTCGCTGTCCGCTTTGTCGGGCACCCAGCGCCGCATCTCTTCGCGCCAGAATTGCGGGTGACGGCGACTCTTGGGAACGGTGCGGACGTCGATAATCGACTCGATCGCCGCTCCGAGGATGAGCCGAGTGAGTTCGTCCTCCGTCGCGGTTCCGTGTCCGAGCGTCAGCAACTCCTGCGCCATTGTAGTCCCCTTCGTACCACGAAGTAGCGTGCCCTAACCCGAACCGCGACGAACCGATCGCCTGCGGTCGCCAGACGACGCTCAACCATGCGGTCTCACGTGTCGGCATCCTCCGAGTGCTCGAAATACTGACGTTGCATCGGCACGTCGTACGGAACGCTCCCATGCGCGTTTTTAATCGACGTGTATGGCGCGTGGCGCACGCTTGGTGTGACCAGATTTTTCTTGAGGAGACTACGTTGCTACGGTGAAGCGAGTCGCACCCGACGTTTCAGAATATCCGCGAAGCGGTATTCGTCGAGTGAGCCGCAGGCTTATGAACGTTCTGAAATGGCAGTTCGATCATGCTGTAAAGAGAGACGGACTCGATGGCGCCACAAGACAGTACCGGCGGACTGGATAGTGAAGAATCGCCGCAGAGCAGAGCACTTGCCGAACGTGTGCAGAAATCGGTACGGAAAGCGTTCGAGGCCGCGGGACCCAGCGGTCAAACGATCAAGAACTTTCTAAACGGAACGCGGCTTGGGGAACCACTGCATGTGATTCTTACCGATGTTCCGATCGGCGCTTGGACCGCGGCTCTGGTTTTCGACGCGTTAACGTTGATCAGCGGACGCGATGAGTTTGCCAAAGCAGCCGACGCTTCGGTGACGATCGGTATTGCCGGTGCACTCGGTGCCGCGGTAACGGGCGTGACCGACTGGCAGGACGCGGACGCGCCGGCCCGCCGTCTCGGCATGATCCACGGCATCTTGAACCTGAGCGGAACGGCGTTGTTCGCAGCTTCACTGTTCGCGCGCAAGCGGAAAGCGCGGCGGGTGGGTTTGACCCTGAGTGTGCTGGGATATGGCACCATGACCGCCGCAGCACGTCTGGGCGGGAAGATGATTTACGAGCATCGGGTCGGTGTCGATCGTACCGCCGGCCAAACGTTTCCGGCAGATTTCGTGTCCGTGCTGGCCGAGTCGGAACTGCCCGAGTCGCAGCCGACGCGCGCGGAGCACGGTGGCGTTCCGATCCTGTTGGTCCGCCGTGGGACCCGGATTTTTGCCTTGGCTGAGACGTGTTCGCATTTCAGCGGACCACTTGCTGAAGGCACACTCGTCGGCGACAGCATTCAGTGTCCGTGGCACCGCTCTCGATTCGCACTGGAGGACGGCCGGGTGATCGATGGGCCGGCTGTCCACCCGCAACCGTGTCTCGAAACTCGGGTGCGCGACGGCCAGATCGAAGTGCGCAAACCACCTGCGGCGACGACGGCCTAAGCGGCATCGTGGCGATCGTTACGTACGGCGATGACGCTACGGCACACGAGCCCATCGTGCACCGCTGTTTTCTTTAGCGGTCGATCCTCGTGTTGCTTTGGCGGTGGGTCGACGCGGTGCGCGCTTCCACTTCGACGGTCGTTTCGGGATCGGGATCGGCACGATCGTCATGTTTGCGAACGCCATTTTGCTGAGCGCGTTCACCGTTCGGCTGCCATGCGCAGCGCGATCTCGTCGCCGGAATCCTGCGGTGTTCTCGTGCGGGCACGGCGCCGATGTGCGCTACGGTGCAGGGCGCGGCGTCACGTCTCGTACGCTGCGTCATCAGACGTAGGCATGGCTGAGGACGACGGTGCCACCACGGTGCCAAGAAGCCAATCAATCAACGAAAAAACCTCGCCGAAGCGAGGTTTTACTTGGTAGCGCCAACGGGAGTCGAACCCGTCTCTTCGCCTTGAAAGGGCAACGTCCTAACCGATAGACTATGGCGCCGTATCATCCAGCCGATAGACGGCCGCACAAGGTGTGATTGTTCCACATCCGAGGGCCGTCCGTCAACTAAATTTGCGTGGTGGGCCCGGCTGGATTCGAACCAGCGCGCTACCAGTTATGAGCCGGCTGCTCTACCGCTGAGCTACGAGCCCCACGCCTGCGGCAATTTCGCCGCCTGCATGGCAAGCCCCGCGCCAGCTGACCCCAAGCGGATTGGCTAATGGGCCTTAAAGGCCGAGCGGCCCGGATAACGCGCGACCGAGCCCAGCTCCTCGGCAATGCCCATGAGCCGGTTGTATTTCTCGATCCGATCGCTTCGCGAGAGCGAACCCGTTTTGATTTGCCCGGCGCCCGTGGCAACCGCGATGTCCGCAATCGTCGTATCCCCGGTCTCACCCGAGCGATGGGAGATCACGCTGCGATACCCCGCGCGATGCGCCATATCGACGGCATCGAGCGTCTCGGAGAGCGTTCCGATCTGGTTGACTTTGATCAGGATCGCATTTGCGGTGTGTTCGTTGATACCGCGTTCGAGCCGCTTGACGTTGGTGACGAAGAGATCGTCGCCGACGAGTTGCGTGCGTCCGCCGAGGCGCTGCGTGAGCAAGTTCCAGCCGTCCCAATCGTCTTCGCCCAGACCATCTTCGATCGAAAGGATCGGGTAATTGGCGACGAGCCCTTCGTACATCGCGACCATCTCCGCAGCATTCATTGGGTGGTCGGGTAGGTGCGGATAATACTTTCCATCGCGCATGAACTCTTGTGCCGCTGCATCGAGCGCGATCGCAACGTCGGCACCCGGTTTATAGCCCGCCTTTTCGATCGCTTGAACCAGCAGTTTGAGCGCATCGTCGATCGAATCGAAACGCGGCGCGTAACCGCCCTCATCGCCGACGAGCGTCGGCTGGCCTTGTTCGTGCAGCAATTTTCCCAGTGCGTGAAAGACCTCGGAACCGTAGCGCACGGCTTCCGCCATCGACGATGCACCAACCGGAACGATCATCACTTCCTGAAATTGCAGCGCGCCCTCGGCGTGCTTGCCGCCGTTGATCACGTTCATCATCGGGACCGGCATCGTCGCCGCCGATGGGCCGCCAAGATAACGATACAGTGGAATTCCTAAGCTCACCGCGGCTGCGCGCGCGCACGCAAGCGAAACGCCGAGCAGCGCGTTTGCGCCGAAATTCGATTTGTTTTCCGTACCGTCGAGATCGATGAGATTTTCATCGATCTCGCGCTGCGAGGTAACGTCGAGTCCCTCGATTGCCGGCCCAAGAATTTCGTTGACGGCGGCGACCGCTTTGCGAACGCCTTTTCCGTTGTAACGCGATTTGTCGCCGTCACGTAGTTCGACCGCTTCGTATTTACCGGTCGATGCCCCCGAAGGCACCATCGCTTCTTCGACCGCGCCGAAGCTCGTCGCTACGGCAACGGCGACCGTTGGATTCCCACGCGAGTCGAGGATCTCACGTGCCCGAACGCTCTCGATAAGTGGGCGGCCACCGCCGCGCAGCGATTCGATCGACATGACTTAGTTGCTAACGAGCCACGACTCGAGATCGGACTTGCGTGCGAAAAGTTCGCTCTTTTCGAACCAAATCGCGATTTCGCGTGCGGCGCTCTCGGCCGAGTCGCTGCCATGCACGAGATTGCGGCCGATCGTCTGACCGTAGTCGCCGCGAATCGAACCGGGGGCCGATTTGATCGGGTTGGTCGCGCCGATCGTCGAACGACAGCCTTCGATGGCATCGTTGCCCTCGATGACCAGCGCCACGATGGGAGCCGAGGTGATGTACTCGATGAGGCCCCCGAAGAAGCCCTTGCCTTCGTGTTCGGCGTAATGCTTCTTCGCCCGCGCGGGATCGACCATGAGTAGCTTCATGCCGACGATTTGATATCCGCGACGCTCGAAACGTGCGATGCATTCGCCGACGAGACCGCGCACGACGGTGTCGGCCTTCAAAAGGATCAGTGTTTGTTCGATAGCCATAGCGGGAGGAACATACGTGCCAAGTGACGCCGCCCCTCTGTCCCCGCTCGACCAGCAGCAAATCGCCGCAGCGCTCGCCGGAACAGCTTTCGCCGACGTTCGCGTGCTCGATGAGACGACGAGCACGAACGCCGATGCTGCCGCACTTCTCGGGTCGTCGTTCGGTACGACGATTGTCGCAGAGCGACAGACCGCGGGCATCGGACGCACCGGACGTAGGTGGCATGCGCCGCGCTCGTCGAGCCTGCTCTTCACGACGATCTTACCGCAAGAAATCGCCGTTGCCGATCTGTGGGCCGCGACGTTCTGGACGGCGCTTGCGGTCGCCGACGGCATCGAGCGCGCGTGCGGCGTGCGCGCCGATCTGAAATGGCCGAACGATCTCTTGCTTGCCTCGCGGAAACTCAGCGGGATCTTATGCGTTTCGCGCATCAGCGGCGAACGCGCTTGGGTCGGCTGCGGCGTGGGACTCAACGTCTTTCGGCCCTCCGATCCGGCGGCGATCGCGGAGATCGCACCGGAACCGGCGTTTCTCTCCGATGTCGCTCAGCAGGTCGATCGAACGACGCTCTTTACAGCGATCCTGCATGCGTTTGCCGGACGCATGCCGCTGCTCGCGCGCCCCGCCGCAATCGCACGGGCGTGGGAAGAGCGCGCCGCGATCGATGGCACGCGCTACCGTTTGCGACTCGATATCGACGGATCGATCGTCGAGGGCATGGCGCGTGGGCTGGGTGCCGACGGCGCGCTACGCCTGAAACCCGATGACACAGACGAAGTGGCGATCCACCTCGCCGACGCGCATGTGATTCGCTAGCTCTTTACGACTCCGCCAAGATTGATCTTTGCTTTTCCGAGCGCAGCGACGGCATTTGCCTCCGCCGTGCCGTCGATCGAAAGACACAGGTTCGCGGTTGATGTCACGTTTGCGGGTTTGGGAATCATCTTCGCCGTGACGCCGGAATCTTTAAGCGCTTTGGTTGCGATCATTGTGTCGGCGTTCGATGAGAAGAACAGAATGACGTCGGGCATCGATTATGCCGACGATCCGCCGCTGACGAGTTCATCGAGTCCGCGCGCAACGTCGGTAAGTTCGTTCACGCGTGTCACGGCATGTTGCATGCGCGCGTTCATTTCTTGCGCGAGCATGTCGATCACGACGACGTCACCGAGAATCTCTGCGTTGAGTTCCGATGCGGCAAGGATCGAATTCGCAACGCCCGTGGTCGTCGCGACGCCTCCGTCGCCCGCCGAGGGCGGTCCCGCCGTCGCCATCGTCATGAGCAGTTCGCCTTGACGTTCGACGGCGGCTTTGGTTTGCGCGACGTGGTCGCCGGAGACTTCCGTTCCCACGACGATTACGGCGAGCTCCTTGGCCGATTCGCTGACCTGTTTCGAGCGTCTGGCGATCGCGCGCGACACCGTCTCGACGACCGGAATCGCGAAGGCAAGGGCGATCGCAAGACCGATGAGACCCCAGAGCAAGAGCGATTGCACGGTGTGGTTTTGAATGTCATTGAACTGTGCCAGCGGGACACCGTACCAGCGCGCGGCCACCACGTCGTTCCGATCGTTGAGGATCGGATCGATCTGGGCAAGATACGCGACCCCGGCCTGCGTGTCGACGCCCGTAAATGATTTGCCGGCTTTCACCTCGGCCATTCCGGTCGTTACGGGTGCGTCGACGAGCCGCGTCCCATCCGCACGCGAAATCGTACTGGCGACGATGGCGTTGTCCAAGATGAGCGCGGATTTGCCGCCGAGCGCGCGCGATGCTTGATCGACGATATCGTAATAGTGATTGATCACGACTCCACCGTAAACGGCGCCGATCGTGCGTTCGTTGGTGTCGCTGATCGGCGCGGCCGAGACGAGCGCGAGGCCGCGTTCGATGCGTCCGACAACGCTGCCGTCGGCGGCCTTGATGTCGGCAGCAACTTGAGGTGCAAGCGCTTCGGGCGTCAGTTCGGAGAGCGGAAGTTGAGCGGCGGTATTGACGCTCTCGCCGATGAGCGCGCGCTTCACATATGGGCTCGCAAGCACGGTACCCACGCCCGCACCGTTCGCTCGCGCAAGCACCTTGCCGTCGCGGTCAACGATCGTGAGAAACGAAAGTCCCGCGTTTCGTGCAACACTGCTGAGCGTCGTTTCGAGTGACTTCGATTGACGCGCACCGACGTTCTTGCGGATGGCTTCTTGAAGTGCGACTTGCTGCGTGAGCAAGCGCACTTGATCGCGCTTTTGCTCCCAGTATCCGTTGAAGCCGAGCGAACCGCTCTGAACGTCTTTGCGCCCGAGGCGGCTGAGGTCGTTCGACATGGTCGAACGTGCCGCAAGCGCGCTCACGATGAAGAAGACGAGAATGGCGCCGACGAGTGTCCCGATCAGCCGGACGCGTAGACTTAGCTTCATACGTTCGATTCCTCAGGTGCAGCATCGGCGATGCGATAGCGACTGAGATCGCCCGTTATCGTCGATGCCTGTGCGTTCATTTCTTCAACCGAGTTCAAGATGCGTTGCGCGGCGGATGTGACCTCGGCATTGACGTAGGTGAGCACTTCGACCGACGAAGCGTTCTGATTCGATATGCCGGCGATGCCCTCGAAGGCCGATGAGACTTCGCTCGAATGTGCCGCCATCTGCTGCGTCGCGGTCAGATTTTCGGCAACGGAACGTGTGATCTCATCGATCGCGCGGATGACGGAGAACGAATTTTCGCTCATCGAACGCGTCACGCTGGAGATTTGCGTGATTTGATTGTTCGATTTGAGGACGGCCTCGACGATCTCGCGCAACGCCGTCGATGCGTTGTCGGTCGATGAGACACTCTCTTCGACACGCTCGGTCAGCCGCTGCATCGCATGCGTGACCTCGGCGATAACGCCTTGGGTCGATCCGATATGTCCGGCGATTTCTTTGGTCGCCGCAACGCTGCCATCGGCGAGCTTACGAATTTCCGAGGCAACGACGGCAAAGCCGCGCCCGTGCTCGCCCGCTCGTGCCGCTTCGATTGCAGCATTGAGCGCGAGCAGGTTCGTCTGCTCGGCGATGCGGTCGATGACTTTGACGATATCGCCGATCTGCGTCGAGTTGTCGCCCAGTTGACGAATATCGCTTGCGAGTTCGCCGATCGTCTTACGAATCGTATCGAACGAGTCGACGATCGTGTGAATCGCCGTTCCGCCGCGGTCGGCGGTGAGCGAGGTCTCCGAACTGATCGTGAGCAGCGAGTCGACTTGCTGGGCGACTTCTTCGATCGAGGTCGACATCGCCGTCACCGATTGTGCGGTCTGGTCGAGCGTGCGCGTTTGCTGTTCCGCCGAGCCGGCAATCGTCACGATCGCCTCCGTCAGCGCGCCGATCTTCTGTTGCGCTGCCGCGACGATCCCCGCTTGTTCGAGAATGCCTTCTTCGAGCTGCTGCTGTGCAACGGAGCTGCCCTCGATGACCGCAAGTGAGTTGCCCGCCGTGTCGTAGAGCTCCGAGCCTGCCGTCGCCAGCCGCTCCACGTTCACTTGTAAGGCGGCGAGAAAATCGCGCGTGCTGAAGATCAACTTGTTGAGTGCGATACCGAGATCGGAGAGCGGCCCGTCGGTCACGGCGAGATTTTTGGTAAAGTCCCCTTGCGCGACTTCGCGAATACCCGCCGTCAACGCCGCGATCGTCGCCGTGCTGCCCGACACCTGACCGTTTTGGTTACGTGGCAGTGCCACGCGATTGTTGCCGCCGAGTACGCCATCGACCGCGGCTGACGGCGCTGCGGAGGTCACGGCAGCGACCGTTAAGGCGACCCCGGCGATCGCCGCGGCCAGCACGGCCGCCCAGCCAAGGCCCGGGAGCGCCAGGAGCCAGATCGCGAGACCCAAGAGAACCAAACCGACGATGGCAATGCCCACGCGCGGCGCCGCGACCATGCGGAGAGGCGAAGGTGAAGGCCCGCTCATGGCTGGTGCATCCTGTACCGACGAAAGGAAAAAATGCCGGTCACCCGCTTTTGTGCGTTTCGTAACACTTCGGCGAATCGACCGTCGTTCTTGAGCCTCAGCGGCTCGCTTTGCTGCGCTTCTCGCACTGTTCGCAAAAATTGGGATACTTATTGTCGGTATCGTAGATCGAATTCGAAAAATACATGGCGCAACGGGCGTTGAAGCAGTGCTTGAGGCCGAGCGCATGGCCCAGTTCGTGAACCGACTCTTTGAGGAGCCGTTGGAAGAGTACGTTCTCATCAGCCGGCTCGCCATAGAATTCCGAACGGAGGCGGTGCGTCGAGACGACAGCGCAGCGCTGCGCCTCGCTCGAACTTCCGAAGATGAAGTGATGCGAGGTCTTATAGAGATCGTAGTCGGTGATCCCTAAGACGAACTCATCGACACGGTCGTGGACCGCGGTGAGTTTGCCGACGACCGATCCGAAAAAGAGCTGGTTACGCACGCTGTTGAGTGCGGTCTTCGGAAGACGGAGCGGAACGCGCACCGACGCGGTCGAGAGAAAGCGTTCTTCCAAACAAAGCGCGAGACGCATGAGCAGGGCCGGATCGATCGAGTTGATCGGGACGATGCTGATCTCGCTCACGATAAAACGCGTTCGCGCCGCTGTGGAAACGGTCCTGGGGCGCGCGAGGGGGAACGCCCGATTTATGATCCTCGGACTTGGAATCGACCTTGCCGAAGTCGAACGCTACCGGTTTGATGAAGCCGCGCGCGTGCGCTTCGCACGCAAAATCTATACGCCTGAAGAGTGGGCATATGCGATGCGCAAGCGTCACTGGCCCGAACGGCTCGCGGGTTTCTATGCGGCAAAGGAAGCAACGCGCAAAGCATTCGGCCATGCAATTCCCTGGCGCGATGTCGGTGTGACACACGAAGGTTCGGGGAAACCGACGATCATGCTCCTCGGAAAAGCCGAACGTCTCATCGCCGCACGCGGGGTCAAAGCGATTCATCTCACGATCACGCACACCGCATCCATGGCCGCGGCCGTCGTCGTGCTGGAAGGCTGATGCGGGTTCTCGATGCCGCGCAGATGCGCGCGCTCGACGCAGCCTCCGTGAAGCATTCCGGGGAGATCGCACTGATGCGCGCCGCCGGCGATGCGATTGCAACCGTGATTCCGCGCTACGCGCGGCCGGGTCCGCTGGTTGCCTTCGCCGGTGGGGGCAACAACGGAGGCGACGCGTTCTCCGCGCTCGCCGCCGCGGATCTCAATATGACGCGCACGGTCTACGGCGACGCTTCGCACGAAGGCTCGCCCGCGCGGATCGATGCCATCTCGCGCGCCCGCGCAAGTGGCGTACGCATCGAGCCGTTTCCGAGCGACCCTGCGGTGATCGAAGCTATCTGCCGCAAAGCGGGACTCGTCATCGACGGCCTGCTCGGCGTCAATGCCCGCGTACCGCTCGACGGTGACATGGCAACCGTCGTCGCCGCGATCGTCCGCAGCGGCGCACGCGTGCTCGCCTGCGATATTCCAACCGGCGTCGATCCATCGACCGGAGCGATTAGCGGACCGGCGATCCGTGCGGTCGCCACGATCACCTTCGGCGCGCCGAAGCTCGGGCTCTATCTCGATCCCGGTCGCGCGCACGCGGGGCACGCGTATCTCGCGCGCGTCAACATGAACGAGGTCGATATTCCTCCGGGGGAACCGATCTTCTTCGCCCTCGACGACGCCGAATTTTGCGAACTTCTCCCGATCCGTGCGACGACGGCCGATAAACGCAGTGCAGGCGCGCCGCTCGTCATGGCGGGCTCGGAACAATTCCCGGGCGCGGCGATTTTATGTGCGCGCGGTGCGGCGCGCGCGGGAGCCGGCTACGTCACCGTTGCGACGACGCAAGGCGCGGCAGCGCCGGTCAGACTGCATCTCATCGAACAAGTGGTCGTGACGTACGACGAAAGCGATCCCGAGCGTGCGATTCAAACGATCGTCGACTTGGGCAACCACTGCACGTCGCTTGCGATCGGGCCGGGCCTCGGCCTAAGCGACAACATGGGGACGATCGTGCGCGGCGTCATCGAACGAACGGCCCTGCCGATCGTCGCCGATGCGAGCGCGCTCTTTCATTTGAGCAAACAGCTTCCCACCTTACGCGGCAAATCGATCGTACTGACCCCGCACGCGCGTGAGTTCGCGCGCCTCTCCGGAAAAGGCACCGTCGCCGAATCCGACCGCGTGGCGCGCATCCGCGATTTCGTCGACACGTACGGCGTGACGACGTTGCTGAAGGGGCGCACGACGCTCATTGCCGATGTCGACTCGACGCACATCAATCCGACCGGCAGCTCCGCACTTGCGACCGCGGGTACGGGTGACGTGCTCACCGGGATTATCGCAACGCTCCTCTCGCAGGGTCTCACGCCGCTCGATGCGGCCCGCATCGGCGCGTATTGGCACGGTCGCGCCGGACACACCGCCCACGACGCACGACCGGTCGGCGTGATCGCAGGCGATCTCCCTGATGCCCTTGCCGAAGCGGCGAAGCGCGCCGACCACCGCCTGCCGGGCGACCGCATCGAACGGCTTTTTTGATGAACGGAGTTCGCATGCGCTTGGTACGGCTCGCGACCGCCGTCGCTGTCTGCGTGCTCATTTCACAAGCCCGTTCAAACCCGGTCGAAGGATCGCCGGTTTCTAAAACGTTTGACGTAACGCCTCGCCTACTCATGCATCCTGGCCTTCCCACGCAAGGCATTGCATGCGATTCATCCTGGGCCGCTATTGGTGACCTGCTGCCGTCGGCCAAACAGTTAGAAAACGTCAGCGACGTAACGGAAATCAATACGGTCTATTCCGGTTCGAGGCATCTCGGCTGGATCTATCGCGAACATGACGGCAGCCGCTTTTGGCAAAGCGACTTCGCGCCGCGCCATCCGGTTCGTAAAGGCGGACGTCTTTCTTTCGGAGCACTCGGCGAGGTCGATGCGGGGTTCGGCGAACCGATGGTCGGTCTGACGCATGACGGACTGCATCCGTACCGTTCCAAAAGCCCGAACCTTCGCGCGTTCAGCTGCTTTACGAAAGGCGCGGATATCTCATAACGATGTAGCAAAAGAGCGATTCCGCCGCCCTGGTAAATAGTTTTTCAACCGCGAGCGGTGCGCGCGTGTACCGAATACGTATACGCGTCAAAACCGACGTTCATCGTAACGAGGGAGAGGGTGCCGTCCCCAAGATCGACCGCGTCGATCGGGACGAGCGGAGTGCAGGGAGTGCTGCGAGACGTGCTCGTTCGGCGGTGGCCTGCGAGCCGTAGGTGCTTACGGCGTACCCGCAAGAAGTATCCGCAGTTCGGTCTCGTCAACGATTGCAAGACCGAGCGACTCGGCTTTCGCGAGCTTGCTTCCGGCATCATCCCCCGCGACGACGTAGTCGGTCTTTTTACTGACGGATTTGGTGACTTTACCGCCCGCAAGAACGATCGCTTCGCTCGCCTCATCGCGCGTCATCGTCGGAAGCGTTCCGGTCAGCACGAACGTTTTTCCGGCGAGCGCGCCGACGGGTTCGCGCGGCCGTAGCGGCGCGGTGGTATCGACGCCCGCCGCTTGTAGACGCCGAACCATCGCAACGTTTGGCTCCTGCGAGAAAAACAGCACGACGCTGCGCGCGATCTCCTCGCCGATGCCGTCGCTGCGCATGAGGTCGTCTTCCGTTGCCGCAGCGAGTGCGTCGATCGAGCCGAAATCGCCGGCAAGAATAGCGGCGTTCTGCGAGCCGACGAACCGGATGCCAAGGCCGAAGAGCAGCCGCGCGAGGCCGCGCGACTTCGAGCCCGCGATTGCATCGAGCACGTTGACGATCGTCTTCGCGCCCATGCGCGGTACGGTAGCGAGACGTTCGGCCGCGAGCGTGTAGAGATCGCCGACGTCGTGCACGAGTTCGGCGTCGACGAGCGCGAAGGCCAAGACGTCACCGATGCCCTCGATGTCCATCGCGCCGCGCGAACAAAAGTGGCGGACTCGTTCGCGACGTTGCGCGGGACACGTGGCATTGGTGCAACGCGACATCGCCTCGCCCTCGGGGCGATCGACCGCGGAGCCGCAGACGGGGCACGACGTCGGCAGCGAATATTCCGGTGGATCGCCTTTGCGCTCGCTCAGGATCGGTCCGACGACTTCGGGAATGACGTCGCCCGCGCGGCGCACGAGCACGAGGTCGCCGATCCGAATATCTTTGCGACGGATATCGAACTCGTTGTGCAACGTCGCCATCTTGACGGTTACCCCGCCGATTTGCACGGGTGCGAGCATCGCGAATGGATTGAGCGTTCCGGTTCGGCCGACGTTGACACCGATATCGAGCAGACGCGTCTGCGCTTCGCGCGCGCGAAATTTATAGGCGACGGCCCAGCGCGGATCTTTGCCGACCGCGCCGAGTTTTGCTTGCACCGCGAGATCGTCCACTTTGATCACGATCCCGTCGATCTCGTAGTCGAGATCGTCGCGTTCGCGTTCCCAGCGTTCGACGAAGGTAAGGATCGCCTCGATGCTCTCGCAGCGAGTCGCATTCGCGTTCGTGGCGAATCCGAGTTCGCGTAGGAACGCGAGCAACTCCCACTGCGTGGTCGGTCCGGCGACGCCGTCGAGTTCACCGATAGCGTAGGCGTAAAACGAGAGACCACGTTCGGCCGTCAGTTTGGGATCGAGCTGGCGAATACCACCGGATGCGGTGTTGCGAGGATTGGCAAACGTCGGTTGCCCGGCTGCTTCGCGCCGCACGTTGAGCGCGGCAAAATCCGTCTTTTTGATGTACATCTCGCCGCGTACGTCGATGTGACTCGGTGAGTCGTGCTTCCCTCTGCGCAACGTGAGCGGAATCGCGCGGATCGTGCGCACGTTGTTCGTTACGTCTTCGCCGATCGAGCCATCGCCACGCGTTCCGCCGGCGGAGAGCACACCGCCGTCGTACCGCAGTGATGCCGAGAGTCCGTCGATCTTGAGTTCGCAAACGTACGCGACGGAGTCCAGTCCGCCGAGCTTGCGAACGCGTGCATCGAACGCGCGCAGTTCTTCTTCATCGAAGGCGTTGGCAAGACTGAGCATGGGCTTACGATGCACGTACGAAGCGAAACCGCCCACCGCCAGGCCACCGACACGCTGGGTCGGCGAATCCGACGTGCGTAACTCCGGATGCGCTTCTTCCAGATCGATGAGGTCGCGCAGCAACGCGTCGTAGACGGCATCGGCGATCGCAGGATCGTCGAGGACGTGATAGCGATAATTCGCGTCCTCGATCTGCGCGCGCAGCTCCGCCCCACGCTTCGCCGGAGCACTCACCTTATTTACGCGTTGCGACTTGGACGGGGTAGCCATCGGGGTCGGCGATCACGGCCATCCGGGCGAATCGTTCGTCGAAGGGCTCTTGCAAGATCGAGACGCCGGCAACGCGCGCGTCGGCGATGAATCCATCGACGTTATCGACATAGAAACCGAGCTGCAGCGTGCCGGGACGCACCGGTGTCGTCGGCGTAGCGGGATGCAATCCCAAGAGATGACCGTCGCCCAGATCGAAGTCGACCCAGTGTGGAAGCGCATCGGTGCCGACCGTCAAGCCGAGGATATTTCGGTAAAAATTGCGCGAAGCGGTCAGGTCGCGACACACGAGCATCGCCATCGCAAACGAGGTCATGGCGCTAGGCTTCGACGGGAATCCGTTCTCCCTTCGCCAGGTCGTCGAGCGCCGCGATATTCTCGCGTTCGAGTTGCGCCATGTGCGAGGGGCTCGGGCGAATCGTTCCGTGCGCGCGCTCGTCGGCGAGCACGGCTTTGAGATAGCTGCCCGTAAACGAGGCCGCGTTCGCCGCGACCTTCTCCGGGGTCCCGGTCGCGACGATCGTGCCGCCACGGTCGCCGCCTTCGGGTCCGAGGTCGATTAAATAGTCGGCGGTCTTGATCACATCGAGGTTGTGCTCGATAACGAGCACCGTGTTGCCGACTTCCACGAGCCGCTGCAAAACGTCGAGCAGTTTGTGAATGTCGGCGAAATGGAGACCGGTGGTCGGTTCGTCGAGCACGTAGAACGTGCGTCCGGTCGCACGCCGGGAGAGTTCGGTTGCCAACTTGATGCGTTGCGCTTCGCCACCCGAGAGCGTCGTTGCCGGCTGTCCCATCTTGATGTAACCGAGGCCGACTTCCGCGATCGTCTTGAGTTTGTTTGCGATCTTCGGAATCGCGCTGAAGAGTTCCGCAGCTTCATCGACGCGCATCTCAAGAATGTCGCTGATCGACTTGTTCTTATATTTTACTTCGAGCGTTTGCGCGTTGTAGCGTTTGCCTTTGCAGACTTCGCACGGCACATACACGTCAGGCAAGAAGTGCATCTCGATCTTGATGATGCCGTCGCCTTGACACGCCTCGCAGCGACCGCCTTTGACGTTGAACGAAAAGCGTCCGGGCGTGTAGCCACGCATCTTCGATTCGGCGACCTGTGAGAACAATTCGCGAATTTGATCGAACGCGCCGGTGTAGGTGGCTGGATTCGAACGCGGCGTGCGACCGATCGGGGATTGGTCGATCACCACCATCTTATCGAGCACATCGGCACCTTTGACCGTGCCGTACGTGCCGCCCGCGGGTTGACCGTGCAAATACTGGTTGAGCGCTTTGACCAACACCTCGTTGACGAGCGAGGATTTACCGCTGCCGCTCACGCCGGTAACGCACGCAAACGTACCGATCGGAAAGTCGACGCTCAGATTTTTGAGATTGTTCGCCTTTGCGTTCTTGACGCTCAGCCACGAGCGCGCTTCGCGGCGACGCTTTGGGATCGCGATAAACTGACGACCCGAAAGATAGGCGCCGGTCAGCGATTCGGGGTTATTGAGAATATCTTCGAGCGACCCGACCGAGAGAATACGGCCGCCCTCGGCTCCGGCGCCCGGACCGATATCGACGATCACATCGGCTTCGCGCATCGTATCTTCGTCGTGCTCGATGACGATGAGTGTATTACCGATGTCGCGCAGCGTCTTGAGCGTCGCGAGCAGTCGGTCGTTGTCGCGTTGATGTAGGCCGATCGACGGCTCATCGAGGATGTAGAGCACGCCCACAAGCGAGCTCCCGATTTGCGTCGCGAGTCGAATGCGCTGCGATTCGCCGCCCGAGAGCGTCGTCGCGGTGCGCGAGATATTGAGATACCCAAGGCCGACGTTGGTGAGGAAGCCGAGACGCGCGCGAATCTCTTTGAGAATCTGCGCGGCAATCAGCTCTTCGCGCTGCGAGGTCTTGAATTGCGCGAAGAATGCCTCCGCCTTTTCAACCGACATCGTCGTGACCTGATGGATATTTTGGTCGTCGATCGTAACGGCCAGCGCTTCGGGTTTGAGTCGAGCACCGCTACAGACCTTGCAGGTCGACGTCGACATGAATTTTTCGATTTCTTCTTTGACGTAGTCGCTGGTCGTCTCGGTGTAGCGGCGCTGGAGGTTGTTGCACACGCCCTCGAAGACCGCGTCATATTCCCAGGTGTGACCGGCGCGCGATTCATACGAAAAACGTTGCTTTGTATCGCTGCCGTAGAGCAACGTGTCGAGCAAATCCTCGGGCATCTTGTCGATTGGCGTGGTGATCTTCACGCGCCGCGACCGCAGCAGACGTTCGACCTGTTGCAGATAGTACGGATTCATCGAGGGATACCGGCCGCCGCCAAGCGACTTGCTCCACGGCACGATGGCGCCCTCTTTGATCGAAAGCGCGCGATCGGGAATCACTTTCCACGGATCGATTTCGATCTTCACGCCAAGGCCGCTACACGCGGGACACGCGCCGAACGGCGAATTGAACGAGAAGAGGCGCGGCTCGAGCTCTTGAAACGAAAGACCGCAATCGACGCACGCAAACGATTCGCTGAACGTCATTTCGGCAGACTTCGCGCCTTTGCCTGATTCATAGAGGACCGTCACGATGCCGGTCGCAAGACGCGACGTCGTCTCGACCGAGTCGGCCAGCCGTTTACGGATATCCGGCTTCATCACCAGTCGATCGACGACCACCTCGACGGTGTGCTTTTTCTTTTTGTCGAGTTCGATCTTCTCGCGCAGCTCTTTGATCTCGCCATCGACGCGCACGCGCGCGAAGCCCTCTTTCCCGATCTCCTCGAAGAGTTTTGCGTATTCGCCTTTGCGTCCGCGAATGACCGGCGCGAGCAACTGAATGCGCGTGCCTTCGGGCAACGCCATGATCTGGTCGACGATCTGGTCGCTCGACTGGGCGCTCACTTCTTTGCCGCAGTTGTAGCAGTGCGGCTTGCCGATGCGGGCGTAGAGCAACCGCATGTAGTCGTAGATCTCAGTGACCGTGCCGACCGTCGAGCGTGGATTGCGTGAGGTCGACTTTTGGTCGATCGAAATCGCCGGCGAAAGCCCCTCGATATAATCGACATCCGGCTTTTCCATCTGACCGAGAAACTGGCGCGCGTACGACGAGAGCGACTCGACATACCGACGCTGACCCTCGGCATAAATCGTATCAAAAGCAAGCGAAGACTTGCCCGAGCCGGAGAGCCCCGTAATGACGATAAGGTTGTTGCGCGGGAGGACGAGATCGACGTTCTTGAGATTATGTTCGCGCGCACCCTTGATAACGATCGAATCAAGAGTGCGTGACGCCTGGTGAGCCATGCGAGCGTTAGACCCCATCGAACACGAGTTCGTTGCGCTTGCTTCGGAACCCGGCCGTGGGGCCGAAATCTATCGCGGCGGCAGGTGATTCGCGAGCACGAAGCTGCCCAGTCCCGCCACCACCGCCACCGCGCCAAAAATGCGCAGCATGAAGACGGCAGCATCGCGCTGGAACGTATCACCCCGCTGGCGGCCGGTGCCGAACGCCGTCCGGTCATTGCGAATCTGCAGCACTTCGCCGACCGCAATCAAGATGACACCGAAAACCACCAAACCGATCTGGAAACCGAACACTTAGACCACCCGTCGCGTCGACGCGCGCAGTTCGAGATATTCACCGACGATAACGAGCGTCGCATACGCCGTCACGCATTGCACGATCACGGCTGAGACGATCGGACCGACGAACGGAGCAAACGAAAGAAGCGAAGCAAAAACGCCAACCAGAACGTAGACGACGCCCAGCAGCACGGCGATCAAGAGCGTCGGGAAAAAACGTTCGATCGCAATCGAAAACGATTCGGACAGCGCTCGCAAACCGGGCCGTTCGCCCACGACCACCGAGGCCATCGTATAGAGTGTAAACAGATAGTAGGCGAGCACCGAGACAAAGAGCGTAAAGGGCGATAGCACGATAGCGACGACCCCGAGTACACCGAGCCCGATCATCGCGATAAAGACGTTGACCCCGTCCCGCGAAAAGGCACGCCGCCCATCGGCAAGTGAGGTCTTTCCCGTCGCCCAGGCTCCGCCGGCCATCCCGGTCGTATACGCCGTCGTCGCGATCTGGGCGAGCAGCCCGATGATTCCGGCGAGTACGCCGAGCGCGAGCTGGCCGAGGATACCGGGCGCCGTTTCCGCGTCGGCGTGCGGTGTCAGCAGCGTAACGACGATTCCCGAGGCGATGCCGATGATCAGTCCCGGGATCAGCAAAGCCCAGTTGTTGGTGAGCAGCGTCCACGAACGGGAAAAGACGTGGCCGACCGATTGGAATTGCACGCGATGCCCCTTTGAAAAGCGAGGTTAGCGCGAGCCGTTCTGCTCGTTCCCTAGGCGTCCTGCGGTCAGCGCGAGTGGCAGCACATGAAAGACGTCAGCGATGCACGAGACGATCGCATCGGGCGGCGGTGCGCTCGGAATGAGCGGAATGTGATGCACGTCCACGAGCACCGTGAACAGTCCGAGTTCGAGCGCGCCCGAAACGTCGCGATCGTACCGGTCGCCGACCATCGCCGTGCGTTCCGGCGTGCTGCCGAGCGTCGCGCACGCGTGGGCGAAAACGCGTGGGTCGGGTTTGACCATGCCCATTTCATCCGCGATGAACAACGCATCGAAGAGCGGCGTCAGGCCAAGGATCGCGATCTTCTCGTGATGCGTTTCGGCGAAACCGTTCGTCACGATACCGAGTTTGACACCCTGCTCGCGTAGTGCCACGATCAAGTCCATCGAACCCGGCGAGAGTTCGAGCTCGTGTTTGCGATACTCCGTGTACTTCGCAGCACACGTCTCGGCCAGCGCGACGTCATCGAGCCCAGTGGCACGCAAGGCCTCGAGCCAGAGTTCGGCGCGCGTATCGATCATGCGCTGCGCGAGTGCATCGGCCGAAAGCGACTTCCAAAAATTCGACGCTTGCACGACGTACGCATCGAAGATCACCGTTCCATCGACTCCACGTTCGGCGGCAACTTCGTGTGCGACGCGTCGCGCGGCATTTTTATACGCGGTGGAATCGTCGTGCAGCGTGTCGTCGAGGTCGAACAAAACGGTATCGATCGTTCTCAAAATGTTACCCGAAACGAGCGGAGCCCGAAGGCCGGAAGAATGAATCGGAGCGATTCGTCAACGAGTTTGACCTCGCCCGCGACCGGTCGTTCGACCGCGTCGACTTGCAGTACGCCACGCGCCCGTCCGCCACTTCGAAGTTCGACGGCACGCGTGGCGCCATCGCATTCGCGCACGCGCACGATGACGCCGTCTCCATCCTCCGCCGGCTTCGTCGCCACCACCAACACGGCGGGATCATCACAGGTGAAGAGCCGCACGCGCGGCGTGCATGCGTAGTCGATCCAGGCCTGTTCCAATCCGGCAATCGACGTACCGTCGGTCGGCACGAGCGCATACGCGATTCGTTGTTCGCCGCGATCGGGCTGGGGATCGGGCCACGTGGTCGAGCGCAGCAGCGAGTGGCCGAGCGCAATTCCCGGTGAGAGACCGCGCGCCGACCAGCCGTACGAATCGTTGACGAACTGCGCGAACCCATGACCGGTCGTCTCCAAGGCCGCGTAGCGGTGACCGGGCGCTTCGAACTTCGCGCGATCCGCGGCGGACTCGGGATACGCCGTCCGCACGATCGTACCGTGCGGTGCGCCATACCGAACGGCGCGCGCTTCGGTCGTCAGCCAGTGTTCGTTTCGCAAGAGCACGTGCGCGGCGTTCCAGGCGATCGCGAGTTCGACGCGCAGCCACGGTTCGTCTGGCGCAAGCGAGATGCGCATCGCGATGAGCGAATCCCCGCACTTGAGCTTGACGACGAGCGCCTCATCTTCAATCGTCGCGCCCTCGCTGCGGATCCGCACTTGCTTGCGCGTGTACGTCCGATCGACGTTCCAGGCGTCCCATTTTTTCGGCCGATCGACATACGCACGCAAACCGTTGATGACGCTTGCGACGTTCGGCCCCGCGGCCGTGCCGAATTCGACGATCGTCCCATCGGCGCGCACGCGAGCGCGCACGTACGGATTGGCGAAATGGAATTCATCGCCATCGATCGTGGGTGCGACCCCCGCACGTTCCGCCGTTTGAAGCTGCACGCGCGGTAGAATCGACTTCGCGCTCTCGAGCGTGCGCGCGACGATGCGCTCGGCCCGATCGTAGTCGCCGTGCACGTCCGCGTACACCTCGGCGATCGCGGTTCCCGGCAGAACATCGTGAAACTGATTACGCAACACGATCGCCCAGGCGCGATACAAGTCTTCGCGCAACGTCGTGATGACGGTGCGCGGCGCGCGCACGGCTACACACCAGGACGCGGCTTCTTCCGCTTCATCGAGCGCGCGTTCGAGAGCAGCGTTGCGTACTTTGAGCGCGCGGTGTGTCGTGTAGACGCCACGGTGATATTCGAGATAGAGTTCACCCGTAAATTCGGGCAGTACGCGCGAGGCGATGCTATTCAACCACGCGGCCACGCTCGTCCAGCGCACGCGGCCGGCCAGCGCCGCAAGATCCGCATCGCGCGCCCCGCCGCCGCCATCACCGAAACCGAGCACGAAGAGTTCGTCGCGCGAGCGGCTCTGTTCGACGCGTTTTTCATCGACCGCGCCATCGTACGAAGCGAGCAGCGCGGCGACGAGACGGCTTCCATCGGGTCCGTGCCAAGCGAACTGGGCGTGCGGGAACGTGGTCGTATCGTTCCACATGAGCTTCGTCGTCACGAAGCGATGGATCCCGGCATGTGCGGCGAGTGTCGGGAACGTGGCGCAAAAGCCGAAGGAATCCGGCAGCCACGCGACCGTGGGCGTCGTGCCAAGCGATGATTCGGCATACCGAATGCCGTGCAGAAACTGCCGCAGCAACGATTCGCCCGAAGGAATGTTGCAATCCGATTCGACCCAAAGCGCAGCCACACTAGCATCGATGCCGCCGGCTGCGATCGCGGTCCGAACGCGCGCAAAAAGTTCGGGTTCGCTCTTCTCGAGATACGCATACAGTTGCGGCTGACTCTGGGCGAACACGTAGCCGGTGCCTGCGTCCACTTGGCGCAGCGCCGTCGACAGCGTCCGCGCGATCTTGCGCTTCGATTCAGCGAACGTCCACAACCACGCAACATCGAGGTGGGCATGTCCAACCGCCGCCAATCCATCGACGGCGGACCTCACCGCCGTCTGCGTAATGTCGGGTGGACGGACGTCGAGAGAAAGCGGCGGCGTCTGCTCGGCACGCGCGAGCATCCATCGCCACGCAATCCCGTCGCCTGCCGGTAAACCGGAGGTCGGGAGCGAGCGTTCTTCGACCGAGAGTTCGAGTTCGCACGAACCGCGCGGCGGCGTGATCACGCACGACTGATGTTCGCGATCGAACGCGCATGCGACGATTCCATCGATTCGCAAGAGCGCTCCGGTTCGCGTTGCGTAGCGCAGGGAGACGGGAACTCCGGCGAAATCCGCACGCCCGTGCAAACGCGCGACGCCCTCACGCGAGTCGACGCGCTCGAGTGTGACGCGCACGAAAGCTAGAACGTCTTTTCGATCGAGTCGTTGGCACGCGCGCAATCGTTACGCTGCGGATCGCTTGGATTGAGTTGCAGTCCCAGAGGCAGCGGAAGATTGCGATTCTCGTGCGGTCGGTCGATCGTAAAAGCGATTTCGGTCGATCCGGCGGTCGGTAACGCGGGCACGATTTGACTGCCGACGCGAATCCGATTGCGGAAGAGCATCACCGACTGCTTCACTTCCGCCGATTGATCGCGCTTACCGACGTTCGTGACCGTCCCCGAAATGATGATATGGTCCGGTTTTCCGCGTTCCGTAATCGTCTTGATGCGCAAATTGCTAAGCGAGATATCGGCGGCCGGGCACGGCCCGGCTGCTGCCGTCGGGGCAGCCCCGAAGAGTGCGAGGGCGAGCAAGAGATGGTTCACGCTCCGCGTAACCGCGGAGCGGCAGCGAACGATGCATGCCGAGCGAACCATTCGCGCACGCTGCCGATGGTTTCGAGCGGCCGCTCGCGTTGCACGAAGTGTCCGCAACCGGCGATGATCTCGCGGCGGTACGGGCCTCGGAAAAACGCGTCGCGATCGGCGGTCATCTCGGGGAGGGTCGCCCCATCTTCGTCACCGTGTAAGACGAGGGTGGCGACATCAAGCGGCGGGAGTCCATCGAGGTACGAGCGATCCAGCGCGTAGCGCGTGTGGCCGGGCTCAAAGCCCCAGCGCTGACGGTACGAGTGGGTCACGATTTTCGTAAAATCCGGATTGTCGAACGCGATCGCGGCGCGCTCGTATTCTTCTGAGGTGAAGTCCCATGAGGGCGACCAGAGGCGCCAGAGCGATTCGCAGAACGCGATGCGATCGTTCTCTAACGCCTCGACGCCGCGCTCGGTGCTGAAGTACCACTGATACCAGTAGGCGCGCAGTTGTTCTGGGCTGAGGCGCTGATCGGCAACATTCGTCCCGTAGCCGACGGCGATTGCAACCATCGATGCGATCCGGTGCGGTTCGAGCGCCGCAGCCACGTAGGCGGCGCGTGCGCCCCAATCGTGACCGACGAGCGCAAACCGTTCGACGCCGACCGCATCGGCGAATTCGAGAATGTCGCGTCCGAGCGCTGCGGTCTCGCCGGTGCAATGCCAGGCGTCGCGCACTTTCGTCTCGCCGAACCCGCGGACCGACGGCACGAATACACGCATGCCGTCGGCGGCTAGCGCCTCAGCGAGATGATCCCACGTGCGAACGCTATCCGGAAAGCCGTGAACGAGGATGACCGGCGGCCCATCACGCGGGCCGCGCAATTCGTATGCGATCTCGAGGACCGGCGTGACGGCAAACGGCATTACGACCCGTTCGTGCCGAGCTTCCTTACTTCCGGCTCTACGCCGAGGTGTCGACGGGCGGAGGCAAATTGATGTCGATCGGCGCGGGCGTGGATTGCGCCGGCTGCTCGATAGCCGTCGGGCCGGTAGCGGCATCGCCGTCTGATGGCGTAGAGGACGGCGGCAACGGCGTCGGTTGAACGACCGCCGTGTCGATAGGTCCGGAAACCGGTCCGACGCTCATCAGGCAAGACCCGTAAACGCAGGCGGCAGCGAGCTTGCGAAGAGTGTTGCGGTGGCCGACTGGCCGGCGGTCGAGCCGGCTGCCGTCGAACTCGCGCCTTCGGTGAGTTCATCGGCGCCCTGATCGGGTGCCGCTTCCTCAAATGACGCCGGAACGTTCGAAATGGAGGGAGCCGACGGTGGCGGGCCTGATGAAGTGGGCGCCGCCGAAGCGAATCCCGGAGTGTTTGAGGGTGGCGGGGCAACTGGCGAAATCGGGCTCAAAGGGAACTCCTCGAACGAGTGCTCCCTTATCGTACTCGCTCGCTTGCCGCTCCACAAGCTAGCGGGATCACGCCTAGCTAGGTGCCGACCAGCTCGCGCAGCGCGTGGCTGAGAATCTTCGGAGCCTTCCCCTGGAAGAGCAGGCTCTCGTTGCCGCCGATCTGCTTGCGCAGTTCGACCAGCTCGTCGCGCAGCGCCGCCGCCTTTTCGAATTCAAGATTGCCCGCAAATTCGCGCATCTTCTTTTCGATCTCCGCGGCCATCGCCATCGCCACATCGCGCGGGATTTTCTCCGCGCGCAAGGCTGCGGCATCCGTTCCGGGCGCACCGACGAGCGCGAGAATGTCGCGCACTTCTTTGCGCACGGATTTGGGTTCGATGCCGTGCTCGAGATTGTAGGCGACTTGCGTTTCGCGACGCCGCTTCGTCTCGCCGAGTGCCCGTGCCATCGACTCGGTCACGACGTCCGCATACATGATGACTTTGCCCTCGACGTTGCGCGCGGCGCGCCCGATCGTCTGAATGAGCGAGGTACCCGACCGAAGGTAGCCTTCCTTATCGGCATCGAGAATGCCCACGAGCGAGACTTCGGGCAAATCGAGTCCTTCGCGCAAGAGATTGATGCCGACGAGCACGTCGAACTCGCCTTTGCGCAAATCGCGCAAGATCGCGATCCGTTCGAGCGTCTCGATTTCGCTATGCAAGTAGCGAACTTTGATGCCGTTCTCGAGCAAATAGTCGGTGAGATCTTCGGCCATCTTTTTGGTCAGCGTCGTGACCAGCACGCGCTCGTTTTTTTCGGTGCGCTTGCGAATCTCGTCCATCAAGTCATCGACCTGATGGCGCGTCGGACGCACCTCCACTTCGGGATCGACCAGACCCGTCGGCCGAATGACCATCTCGACGACTTGCGCAGACTTGCCGAGTTCGTACGTTGCGGGCGTCGCCGACACGTACACGATCTGTTTGACGTGCTTGTCGAATTCTTCGTAGGTCAGCGGACGATTGTCGAGTGCGGAGGGTAAGCGAAACCCGTGTTCGACTAGTGACTCTTTGCGCGAACGATCGCCGCCGTACATCCCGTGCACCTGCGGCAACGAAACGTGCGATTCATCGACGAAGATCAACCAATCGTCCTGCGGGAAAAAGTCGAGCAAACACCAGGGCGTGGAGCCTTCCTCGCGACCGGCAAGATGACGCGAGTAGTTCTCGACGCCGTTGCAGTAACCGACTTCACGCAACATATCCAAATCGTAGCGCGTGCGCTGTTCGAGACGCTGCGCTTCGAGCAACTTCCCTTCGCGTTTGAAGAAGGCAAGACGATCTTGGAGCTCGTCTTCGATTGCGATGATGGCGCGCCCGAGTTTTTCTTCAGGCGTGATGTAATGCTTCGCGGGAAATATCTTGAGTTCGTCTTTGGACTCGACGTATTCGCCGGTGAGGATGTTGACGACATTGATCGCCTCGACCTCATCGCCGAAAAACTCGATGCGATGCACGAGCTCTTCTTCGACGCCGACATACTCGAGCGTATCACCACGAACGCGAAACGTCCCGCGTACGAGATTGAGATCGTTGCGCCGATACTGCATGCCGACGAGCTTCCGCAAGAAGTCATCGCGATCGACGCGATCGCCGACCTTCAGATTCGCCGCCAGTTCCATGTAATCGGCCGGTGATCCCAACCCATAAATGCACGAAACGGAAGCAACGATCAACGTATCCTTGCGCGTAAGCAACGACTGCGTCGCCGAATGCCGCAAGCGTTCGACCTCATCGTTGATCGAACTATCTTTGGCGATATAGGTATCGGTATGCGCGATATACGCTTCGGGCTGATAGTAGTCGAAGTACGAAACGAAATACTCGACCGCGTTATTTGGAAAAAACTCACGAAATTCCGCACAGAGCTGCGCTGCCAGCGTCTTGTTGTGGCAAAGCACGAGCGTCGGTTTCTGCACCGACTCAACGACCTTGGCCATCGCCATCGTCTTGCCCGACCCCGTCACGCCGAGTAACGTCTGAGCGCGAAGCCCCCGCTTGATCCCATCAGCAAGAGCAGCAGTGGCCTTCGGCTGATCGCCGGCCAACTCGTACGGCGATTCCAGTTTAAATTGCGGCATGGAAAACAGATAACACGCCAAAGCGCCACCATGGTGGCACGAGCAAGATTCTAAGCACGGTAGCGCGAGCCGCGTAGCGGCAAGCCAAGCCAAGCCCATCGTGGCGAACGCGATGATTACGACACGATAACGACGCAAGGCGCGCCCGCGGGGAATCATCGCGCGAGCAAACGTCCAGGCGCGCCAAGGCCGGGGGGCCCCGCGGCGCAACCGTGGGGGGCGCGGAGCAGAGCGCAGCGCCTTCAAACTAGCCAGCCACGACTCTGCCCTCAGGCAACGCACCGGCACGCCACCGGCTTCGCCCTCAGGCCAACGCACCGGCACGCCACAGCTTCGCCCTCAGGCCAACAACCGGCCCACTACCAACTCTGCCCTCAGGCCAACAAGCGGCCCGCTACCGGCTTCGCCCTCACGCAACGCACCGGCGCAGCAGCAACTTCGCCCGCAAGCAGCGCATCGGCGCTCCAGCCTGCGCTCGGGCCGGTGCCGCAAGCATGCTTATACAGGCCACCGGGCGT
>Ga0209511_1000950_pt1 | contig 26829 bp, 14 predicted proteins | sample SSSSmetaG_FD_184141 | JGI IMG/M metagenome (GOLD analysis project Ga0209511, IMG submission 184141) | Glacier valley bacterial and archeal communities from Borup Fiord, Nunavut, Canada, to study Microbial Dark Matter (Phase II) - ​SSSS... | ecosystem: Environmental > Aquatic > Freshwater > Ice >... | reverse complement strand
GAGCACCGTATCGGGCTGCCGCACCGTGATTTCCTGCCGCCGGAAGCCGGGCTGGTCCACGACGAGCGTGAGGGCGTTGGGGGAGGCGGGCAGCAAAAACGAGCCGTCGGCGTTGGTGATGAGCACTTGCGCCGTGCCCCGCACCGCGATGGCCACGCCGGCCACTGGCTCCTGGCTGGGGCTGAGCACCCGGCCGGGATAAGCGCGCGGCGTGGTTTGGGCTTCGGCTTGGCTCGCGCCCGCGCTCAGCAATACGCCCAGCGCCAGGGCCAGGCCACGTAAATTCAGCATAGAGCGCGCGCCCGCCGCTACCGCCCGGCTGGGCACGCCCGAAGGTAAGGGGCCGTCCGCCTCAGCGCACGGCCAGCAGCTGGTCGTCGAGCCGCAAGAACGCGTCGAACTGACTGGCCGTGAGCGCGGCCGTGAGCGCGTTATAAAATTTATACTCCACCACCGTGTAGGCAGCCGAGCGGTCGGCGGCCGTTGGGAAGCGCTGCCGGCGCAACGCGGCGGTGGCCTGCTCGCGCCGTTCCACGGCCGCCCGCACCGGCGGCACCTGCGCCGGGGTCAGGCCCAACGCCTGGGTCAGGTAGTTGGTGAGCTGTGTGGCGTGCGCATCAAGCCGGGCCGAGGCTGGCCGGGGCGCACGGGGTGTGGTGCCGGCCCAGCCGGGCGCGGCGCTCAACAGCAAGCTTAACTCAAGCAGCAGGCGAAACAGGGTAGTCGTTTTCACAAAGCAACAAGTAAAAAAAGTGACGAAACAGTTGGCGTGTCGGCGGGCAGATATGGCGCGGCTCGCCAACTGGTTGAAAAACCGACCGCAAACTGCGCTGAACCAAGCGAGGCGCTTGGCAGTAGAAGTAACTCACAGGGCGATTGCTACTGATGCCCTAAAAATAGTTAGAGAAATACTAATTCTTGAACAAGTCCTCACTCAACGACCCGTTTAAGGAGCCGAACGACCGGAATCAGCAAGCGATTGGCACGCTACGAGGCGATAGAAGGAGGAGCCGGGCGAGGAAGCCAACGTCAGCACGATACGCTTGCTCAAGTCCGGCTCCTTCGCGGAGAGTCAGGGTGGCAGGTTACGCCAAGCAACGGCCAGGTAGCGGATTGCCTACTGCCTGTTTGGGCAGTGGGCACAAAAAAGCGGCACCTAAACCGGGAGGTGGCTAGGATGCCGCTTTTACGCGAGCGCAGGCTAGGCTGTTGGTAGCAGGACTGGGTGGCCTTAGCTGCCCAACTCTCCCAGAATGCGCTTGGTAATAGCTACGTGCTCTTTGAAATTGGACAGAGCCAGCGTTGCCAGGTGGCGCGTCTGACTCTCGGCCGGGGTCGTTTTGCCGGCCGAGTTCTTCAAATAATTCTCGGCCAGGTCGCGCAAGAACATGTGGTTTTCGTACTGCGCCTGGATATACGCCTCATCGAAAGCCGGCCCGGCGGGGGCACTTTTTAGCTGGGCCAGGGTAGCCTGCGCTTTGGCATCGGGGGCGGGTACGGGTGTAGCCAGGTCCTTGAGTACGGTAGTTACCGCAATGGCCTCCGTCAGCTCAAAGCCGGCAAACTCTTTGGCATTTGCCTGCGTGGCTTTGGTGGTAGCAAGCTGGCTGGTGACCAACGAAAGCTCAGCCGGCCCCATCACACCTTGCCGAAACTCCTTCTCGTTGGCTGCCACGGGGTCACTACTGGCGGGTGCGGTTTCAGCCTGGGCCGCCTCGGCCGGCAACGAGCGCAACAGCGCCGCCACTAGGGGCACCCCCACGGTTAGCGCCAAAGCGGCCGAAACGGATTGTTTTACAAAATCCCGGCGGGGAGTTTCGGAGGTTTTTTTAAGTAAGCCATGAGAAAGTGAAAAGTAGCGGTTTACCGGATATACGCCAATGCAACGTGTCAGGCCGAACTGGTAGCGGGGTATAATTAGCTACTAATCCACTAAAAATCAGTCTCGTTTATTTTAAAAAATAGACTCTCAGCTTGCTGTTTTAAGTAGCCGTAGTGGTTAAACTAAACCCAAAATAATTGCCCGCTCACCACGGCGGGCGAAAAGCGGCCGGCCCGGCCGGTTTTCTCCGGGCAATTTCGGCGGCATCTTCGATTCCGGTGGCAGTCCTGCTTTTGCCCCTAAAAAGCCCTGGCCGAACCCCTCAAAACAAGAAGTCAAACCCGACCAGCGCCAACTGCTCCTCCCCCACCGTGTACGTCGCGTTTACCACGGCCGATTGCAAGAGCTTGACGAACACGCCCCCGCCGAAGCCGGTGTGGAAGGCCGACAGGCCCGTGCGCAGGTCGTTGGGCGTGTAAACGCGGCCCGCGTCGGCGAGGCCCAGCAGGCCGACTTCGCCGGGGAAGAGGTAGGCGTTGAACTTGAACAGGTGCAGGCGGGCCTCGAAGTTGGCGTAGGCGCTGGTGCGGCCGGCGAAGCGGGTGCGGCGGTAGCCGCGCAGGTTGCTGGTGCCGCCGAGCGTGTTGGCCTGGTAAAAGCGGTAGTCGCCCAGGTTGTGCGCCCAGCCCAGCCGGCCGGCGTAGGTGAGGCGGAAGGGGAAATTGGGGGTCAGGTAGAACTTGACTTCCGAAGCCAGGCGGCCGTAGCGCAGGCGCTCGCCGTTAAGCTGCACGTTGTACTGGGCTTCGTTGTGCCAGCGCAGGCCGATGCGCGGGTCGCGCTCGGTGTCTTGCGCGCCGAGGTCGAAGTAAGCCAGCGCGCCCACGTAGAGGCTGGGCTGAAAGTCGGAGGCCCGCACCCCGAAGCGGCGGTTGTCGAAGCCCGCGCCAATGGAGTCGCGGATGACGGTGCCAATCTGGTCGCGCTCGATGCGGAAGCGCTCAATTTGGGGGCCGAAACCGACCTTGCCGAACGAGAGCAGCGGCCGCTCCAGCGTCGGGGCCAGGTAGGCGCGGTCGAAGCGCACGCGGTAGCGCGCGTTCACCGAGCGCAAACTCGACTCGTCCTGCCCACCCAGGGTGTTGTTCTGGGTGTCGTTACCCAGCCCGAAGAAGTTGTAGAGCAGCTGCGGGCCGTAGAACTGGGCCGCCACGCGCAGGCTCGTCGTGCCCCCGAACACGCTCACGAAATGCCCCGAGTAGCGCAGGTTGTAAGCGTTTTGGCGGTTCACGGCGAAGTTGGCCACCAGGCTTTGCTCCGACGAGTACGGCTCGCGCCGGAAGCCGTAGCGGCGGTGCGTGAGGCCCCCGCCGAGCAGCAAACCATCGTCGATGTTGTAGCCCGCGAACAGCGTCGGCGCGGTTTTATTGAGGCGATAGTCTTGCAGATTGAAGCGGCGCGGGTGGTCGTAGCGGCTCACTTCGGCGCCTGGCTCCAGGCGCAGGCGGGCCTCGCCGCTGCGGTTGCGGATGACGTTGCCCGTGTCGGCATCGTAAATCTGGGTGCGGTGGCGGGGGCCGCTGATGCGCGAGTCGTCGGTGATGGAGTCGCGCCCGGTGCCGGCGATGAGCCGGATTTTATGGCCCTGGCGCTGGTCGCCGCGCAGCTCGTACACGTCGTCGCCGGCGATGCCGTAGAGCCGGATTTCGTCGGTCGCTTCGTCAAACGTGCGCTCAAACAGCGTCTTGGTCAGCTTGCCCTGCTTGCTGATTTTGCGCACCACCACGCGGGTGCGGTAGCCCGGCAGACGCTCGACCTCGAATTTTTCGCGCTTGCGCGAGCCGCGCACCTCCACGCGCGCGGCCAGCACGTCGGCGTACTTGGCCGCCACGTCGGGCAGCAGCGCCCGGCGGGTTTTGAGCTTGGCGATAATCTCGGGGCCGTGGAGAGCATAAATCTCTTTTGGCCAGCGTTCGCGGAAGGCTTTCTCGATGACTGCATCGGTCAGCTTTTCCTGCAAGACGCGCGCCTGCCGCACCCACTCCTGCCGGCTCACGCCGCTCAGAAACAGCCGGTCGTTGGGCAGGCCCGTTAGGTTGAGGCCCTTGTAGTCGCCGAAATCGTAGCCGAAATTCTGGAAGTTGCGCACCGCGAACTTGCGCGAAATCAGGCCCGGCAACACGCCGTCGCCCTTGAAAAAGGCGATGTCTCGGTCCTCCGGCACGGCCGTGTAAACGCGGTCGCCGTCTTTGGTTTTGCGCTCGGCCCAGCGCCACTGGTCCTCGTGGCGGTCCCAGTCGCCAATCCACATGTCGAACAGGCGCGAGCGGGCGAAAGCCGGCTCATCCACCCGGTTGTCGTTGTCGTCGAGTAATTTTTCCAGCATTTTATCCGTGCTGACGAGTTTTTTGGCGAAGCCCAGCGCCGCGTTGTCTTCCTGGCTGCCTTTCGCGTCCTCGTCCAGCGCGGCGGGCACGTTGGCAAACTGCCGCCGATAGGTGCCCAGGGCCGGGTCGTCGGGGATGAACACGTAGCGCGGGCTGGTGTGCAAAATCCCCGCCGCCTGGGCCAGCGGCGGCAGCACGAACGCGGCGTACGGGTGCTGGGCCGAAATCTGGTCCTGGAGCACGGCCCGCGCCAGGCCGGTGCGCAGGTTGTCGGGCAGCACGGCGGCGGGGTCCTTGTCAATACCGCGCAGCGAGTAGTACGTCCCGTTGTCGTTGCGCAGCTTGAGCGAGGCCGTCTGCTTGCCGCCCCCCGTTTTGTAGGGGCTGATGCCGCCCTCAGCCGTGAGCACGTCGAGCACTGGAAACCGCACCGGCGTGGCCCACTCGGCGCGGTAGTGCTCGCCGAGCAGCCAGTTGTGAAAGCGCCCGTGCTCGGCATAGGCTGGGTTGATGGCCCGCGTAATGGTGCTGTCCTTAAAGTCTGGCCGGCGCGCCAGCGCGGCCGCCGTGGGCTTGCTCACCGCGTCGGCTTCAGTAGCCGTCGCCCCGCCCCGGCCCAGCCCAGCGTACATCCGCTGCCGGTACACCGTGCGCGCCGTGCGGCCCTGGTCGGCATCGCGGGCCACGAGGTACTCCACCCACACCTGCCCGTCCTGGTAGTAGTCGAGCCGGGCCAGCCCTTTTTCCTTGTCCGAAAACAGCGACACCCCGCCGCGCCCCGGCTTCACGTGCTGGGTCTTGCAGCCCGACCCGCTCGTAATAAAGTGCGCCCGCGAGGCGGCATCGTCGTAATACTGCAAATTGTGCTCGTGCCCGTTGGCATACACCACGTTCGGATACTTGGCGAAAATGCCCAGCAGGTTTTTCTTGTAATTCTGATAAGCCGGGTAGGCCAAATCCTGCGAAATGCCGCCGTATTTCCGCGCCAGCGGGTAGATGGACCCGATAACGGGCAGCGGCACGAAGGCGTACTTAGCCACGATGCTGAGCGGAAACAGATGGTCGGCGAGCGTGAAATAGCCGCCGTGAATCCCATCCGAAAACAGCGGGTGGTGGGCCACGACGAGAATGTGCTTGTCGGCGTTGCGCTTGATGACATCCTCCAATTGCGCGAACGCTTCCGCCTCGTTGGCCGCCCCGCACACCGAGCCGAACGGCCGGTTGGCCTGGTCGGTGAGAAACCACTGCGAGTCGAGCGCGATGAGCAGCAAGTCGCCGAGCAGACGCACCTCATACGGGCCGGGGCAGCCCTCGCGCGGCAGCCAGAAATCACCGCTGTAGGCAAACGCGGCCGAGTCGCGGGCCAGGTACTGCTCGGCGAAATCGCGCTCCCGGTTTACCTGGGCCAGCCCGTTCTTGCTGCCCTGAATCCAGTCGTGGTTGCCGGGCACCATGTACTTTTCGCCCCGGTAGCCGCGCAGCACGTCGAGCTGGGCGGTGAGCCGCTTCTCGGCCGTGGCCCGGTCGTAAGCGCCCTGGGGCGGCATGCCCTCGTTGTAGATGTTGTCGCCCAGATACACCACGGCGCTCCGCTCCTGCGTCCGTAGCAACTGCCGGTGCAGGTAGTTCAGGCTCGGCTCGCCGCCGCGCTCGGTGCCGATGGGGCTGCCCACGTCGCCAATCAGAAACACCGAATAGCGCCGCTGAGCCGAGTCGGGCGGCGCGTTTTTTTCCCAGCCCACGGCCGTGCGCCGGTAGTTGGGCCGCGACTTGAGCGGATTGAATTCCGACTCGCCGGCCTCGCCAAGCTGTTCGAGCTGGGCCAGGGCGGGGCGGGTGAGCAGGGTGAGCAGAAAGAGGGGAAGGTAGCGGAAGGGCATGTGATAAAGGTAAAGCGGGGCGCGGACCTCACCCCTTAGCCCCCTCTCCCGTTCACCCCACCCCTGGCCCCTCCCCGATGGGGAGGGGAACTAGCGTCTGGTTTTTAGCCTGGTATTTGGTCTACAACTAAGGCTATGACTAGTTCCGCTCCCCATCGGGGAGGGGCCAGGGGTGGGGTGAACGGGAGAGGGGGCTAAGGGAGTGAGGTGCCGTTGTCAGGCCAGAAACCGCCCGTTACGCAAACCGTCCCGTCGCGGTTAAACCCGCCGCCCCAACCTCAACCAGACCAGCCGCGTTCAACGGCGGTTGCGAGCACCTCACCGACGCGCGCGCAACCGTAACTTGCCCTCGCTTATGCTGCCCACCGCGCCCCTTACTACTGCTACCCCATCGCCACCCGCCGCGCCCGCGCTGCCGCCAACCCTGGCGCTGGCCGCGCTTGCCCAGGCCCACGTCGAGGCGCTGCTCGGCCCCGGTCAGGGCCTCGACCCGCGCCTGAGCTACCACTCGCTGGCTCACACCGCCTACGTAGCCGCCGAAGCCGAAGCCCTGGCCGAAGCCGCCGCCCTGCCCGACCCGGACCGCGACAACCTGCTCGTGGCGGCTTGGTTTCACGATGCCGGCTACCTCGACGTGTACGACGGGCACGAGTACCGGAGCATGGCCCGCGCCGCCGCCTGGCTGCGCGCCCAGCACGCGCCCGAAGCGCGCGTGAGCGTCGTCGAAAACCTGATTCGCGCCACCCACCGCGACGAGCCGGCCCGCACCGAGCTGGAAAAGATGCTGCGCGATGCCGACCTGAGCAACCTCGCCGCGGCCGACTTCCAGGCCCGGGCCGAGCTGCTGCGCACCGAGTGGGAGCTGGCCCTCGAAAAAACCTACAAAACCGCCGCCTGGGCCGAGCTGCAGCTGGAGTTTATGCGGGCCCACCGCTACCAGTCGGCCACCGGCCAGGCCCGCTACCAGCAGAGCCTGAAGCAGAACCTCGAAACCCAGCGCGCTCTGCTCAAAAAAGCCGGAAAGAAGGCGAAAAAGAAAGCCGAAAAAGCCGCCGGCACCCTGGCCCAGCCCAAGCGCGGCATCGAGACGATGTTTCGCACCATGTACTCGAACCACATGAAGCTGAGCGACATGGCCGACAAAAAGGCCAGCATGATGATTTCGCTCAACGCGGTTATCCTCTCCGTCATCATCACGTACTTGGGGGCCAAGTCGTCGGCGCTCGCCGCCACGGCGACCGGCAGCGCCAGCTTCGCCCGCAACCCGATTCTGGCCGTGCCGGTGGGCATTTTGCTCTGCACCGCGCTCGGCTCCGTCAGCACGGCCATCCTCTCGGCGCAGCCCGACGTGACAAGCTTCAAGTGGCTCAAGCGCAACCCGGCCGTAGCCAATAACCGCCGCGTAAACCTGCTCTTCTTCGGGCAGTTCACCAAGCTCAGCCTCCAGCATTTTCAGGAAGGCATGACGGACTTGATGCGTCAGAAAGACGCGCTCTACACCAACATGGTCACCGACGTGTATTACCTGGGCGAGGTGCTCGACCGCAAATACAAGCTGCTGCGCGTGAGCTACTCCATCTTCCTGGTCGGGCTGATACTGACGGCGCTCTCCTTTGGCATCGTGCTGGCGTATAAGATGTAGCTTTGCGGGCGCTTTTGCTCGCTTTCGGGACCCGTAGCTTAACTGCACAAAGCAAGCCTCTCCTAAGGGCTAGACTGCAGGTTGGAATCCTGCCGGGTCCACGCGCAGCAAGCCGTGGTCGTTGACCTCTGCGCCTCTCTGCGGCTCACCTCCGCGACCTCTGCGCGACCTTGCCGAACGGCGCGGCTTATTTTTCTAATGAGATACGGTCCGCGCTAAACCGCACAATATCCTTTTGTTACTTACGCATCCTTCATGGAATGCCGGGAAGGTGAAACCCTAGCTTTGCGGGCGCAACCGCATTTTTTCACTCCACCCCTTTTCATGAGACACCCGTTCCGCTCCCTGGCCGCGCCGCTGCTGGGCTTCGTGCTACTCGCCGGCTGCGCCCGCCACGAGGTCAGCCCGACCACCCCCAACGAAGCCGCCACCGGGGCGCTCAGCAGCTCGGAAATGGCTACGGCCAAAAACGGCAGCGCCAACGCCACGACTACGGCCAAAAAATTCCTCTTCGACGCGAGCCACGCCGAAACGGCCGGCAACGCCGACTGGGTGCTCGACGTGAACGGCGGCGTGGTGCCGCGCTTCCCCACCCCGGCCCAGAGCGGCATCACGAGCAGCACCCCGGAAACGTACTGGACGGCCGCCCTCTCCTCGTGGGGTGTAGCGCTGGTCAAGCTCGGCCACTCAGTCGAGAACCTGCCACCCGGCACGCCCATTACCTACGGCAACAGCGCCAACCCGCAGGATTTGAGCAACTACGCCGTCTTCGTGGTCGATGAGCCGAACACGCTCTTCACGAGCAGCGAGAAGACGGCCATTCTGCGTTTCGTGCAGGCCGGCGGCGGGCTGTGCATGATTTCTGACCACACCATCTCCGACCGCAACAATGACGGCTACGACTCGCCCGCTATCTGGAACGACTTGATGAGCAACAACACCGTGCAGGCCAACCCTTTCGGCTACCGCATCGCCCTCACCAACATCTCCGAAACCACGAGCAACGTGCTGGCCAGCGCCACAAACCCTGTTTTGCGCGGCAGCCAGGGCGCGGTCACGCAGCTCAAGTTCTCGAACGGGGCGACGCTGACCAAAACTGCCGGCTCGCAGGCCCAGCCGCTCATCTGGCGCGGCTCTTCGACGCAGGGCAATACGGACATCATGTGCGCCAGCAGCACCTTCGGCACGGGCCGCGTTTTCGTCATCACCGACTCGTCGCCGGCCGACGACGGCACCGGCTCGCCCGGCAACAACGTCTTCCCCGGCTGGACCGAAGTGCCCAGCCACGCTCGCCTGCACCTCAACGCTTCGCTCTGGCTGGCCAAGCTGTAAGCGGTTTTGGTAGAATCAAGACCAAAATCCAAAGCAAGAGCGGGGAGGTGGCGCGTCAGTAACCGACGCGCCACCTCCCCGCTCTTGCTTCGACCGGACCGCTCGCTACAACGACCGGTACTCGAACACGACCCTTCCCAGCCCCCCGCTCACGCTGGGCCGCACGGCCACGATGCGCAGCAGCATGGTCTCGGCCGTACCGCGCAGGCGCACGGCGTACACGTCGCCCACGGCGGGCGTGCCCAGGTCGGCGCTGGTCGTGTTCTGGAACAGCAGCGTACCCACGGCGTTGGCCGTGGCCGTGGCGTAGGGCGTGGCGGCTAGCTGCGCGGCCGTCAGCCGGTAGTAGCGCGTAGTATTAGGCGTGTTCAGGGTAATAACCCCGGTGGGCGTCAGGCCGCTCACCTGCACGTCTTTGCCGGCTACGGGGTTAGCGGCCGGCTCATTCAGGCCGGTTACCAGGTTGAAGGCCAGCGAATCGGTGGGCAGGCCGCCGCCGAAGCTGACCCGGCCGCGGCGCGTAGTGCGAAACGGCGTAGCAGCCTGCACGGCTTGCAGCGGCGTAGTGAACGAAGCCGACGTGCTCTGGGCGAAGGCCGTGAACACGAAGCTCACGCCGCCCGCCGCCGCACTGCCCGCCGGCAGGCGCAGATTCACGGTGAGGGTGCTGGCCACGCCCGCCGTTGGGTTCGCGCTGCGGGTGAGGCGCACCGGCGCGCCCGTGCCACCGAGCCGCGAGTACACCACGAGGCTGTCCACGCTCTTGAACAGGTTGTTCGTCGGGGCAGGCAGCGCCGAGACGCCGCCCGCGTTGATAACGACGGTATAACCCACGAGGTCGCCCTCAGACTGGGCGTTGGCGGCCAGCCCGTTGCGGAACACGGCCAGCGGGCTGCCGGCCGTCACGGTCGGCGAGTTGGCCACCAGGTAGCGGAAGGTGCGCGTGCGCGGGCCACCGGCGAAATTCCCGGTTACGTCCACCCGCACGAGCGTCCCGTTGGCGTAGGTCGTCGGCACGGTGTAGCCCAGCGGCTGGCTCAGCACTTGCAGCGTGGGCACGGGCACCCCGCCGCCCGGCGCGCTGCTCACCTGCGCCGAATCGACGCGCGTGGCCTGAAACACGGTAATCGTCTTCGGCACGTCGCTTTGGTTGAAGATGGCCGCGACGGGCAGCGTTTCGCCGGGGGCGAACTTAGTAGCCAGCGTGGAGCTGAAGGTAGGCGAGCCAATGAGGAGCAGATTGAAGTAGCCCGGCTCGGCCGCCGGCGCGAAATACTTATCGACGTCGTTGCGCTTACAGCCGCTCAGCAGGCCCAAACCCAGGCTCAGGCCCAGCAGCAGCGCTCCCACTTTTTTAGTTAAAAATTTCATAATCAGAACTGAATGAGAGGTGAGCGCCCTATGGCTGGTCGAACCAGAGCGGCTTGGTGACGTACTCGTCGTTGTTGGTGGCTCCGGCATCGGCGAAGATTTTGGCGATAGCGCCGGGGTTGTAGAGCACCTCGGTGGCGCCCGGCAGCAGGCGACGCGGGTAGCGCAGCTTGGGGTCGGTTTGCCCAGCGATGATGGGGTTCACGGTGCGCGTCGGATAGACGAAATTGACGTAGATGTCGGGGCTGAAATCCAGCCGCCGCAGGTCCGACCACGACTCCGGGTTGAGAAACATCGCGATGTATTTCTGCTCCATGATGCTGCGCAAGGTCAGCGCGGCCTCGGTTTGGGGCACGGCCGCCGAGTTGAGGTAAGCCGTAATCTGCCCGCCCGAAATGGTGGGGAACGCCACCGCCGGCAGCGCATTCGAGCCGCCGCCACCGATTTTGGTCATGTGCGCCCGGATGCCCTCGCGCAGTGCGGCCAGCGCCCGCGGCCGGTTATTGGCCCGGAAAGCCGCCTCCGCCTCGATGAACTTCTGCTCGTGATAAGTGATGGCCTCGAAGTAGCCCAGGTCGCGGGCATACCAACCGCCGTAGAAGTCGGTCAGCAGCGAGCCGGGCGTCAGGTTGACGGTCGTCGTCGTGCCCGCGCCGGGGTCCACGCCGGTGCTCGTGGTGGGGGCCATGATACCGAAGCGCGGGTCGGTTACGCCCGGAAACGTGGTGCCGTTCAGGTACTTAATGATGTTGGTCGAATACGTCGCGTTGCCGAAGTTGGCGCGCGTCACGCCGAAAATGCTCGTCGTGTTGGAGAGCGGCGCCACGGCCACCTGGTACTGCAGCTGCGCGTCGTCGGCGCTCGACGTGAAGCCCTTGTCGCAGAGGGCGAGCACGGCGGCCGGGTCGTAGCTGGCCTTTTTAGTTAGGTGCTGGGCCTGGCGCGCTTTCAACGCCGAGGCCAGCCGCACCCACTTAGCAGGGTCGCCCTTGAAGAGAATATCGCCGCTTTCGCTCGGGCTGGTGCTGTAGAGCGGGCGCTTGTTGGCGCTGGCCGGCTTCTGCATCTCGGCCGCGCCCTCGTCGCAGAGCTGGTTGATGACGGCGTAGAGCGACTGCTGCGAGTCGTACTTGGGCGTGTAGTTGGCCCCGCCCTGGTAGGCTTCGCTGTAGGGCACGTCGCCGAGCATGTCCGTGACGTGCGCCAGGATGAGGGCCTGCATAATCTTGCCCGCCCCCACGTAGTAGGGCGAGCCTTCGTCCTGGGCCGCCTTAATCATGAGCGGAATGTTGCCGCCCGATTGAAAATACGAGAAGTTGAACGTGTTGGTACTGTTGGCGTTGGTGAAGTAATACTGGTCGTTGCCGCCGCTGTTGGTCGTGCGGCTCACGATGTACTGCGTGATGAACGGCGTGCGCAGGGCCGAGAACATCTGGGTCTGAATACCATTCGAGATGATGCTCGGCAGCAGGAAGTTGGGTGTCGAAACGACCGGGTTGTTGGGGTCGGTGTTCACGTCGAGGAATTTCTCGCACGAGGTGAAGCCGCCCGCGCTCACGGCCAGCGCGAGTAAGAGGAGGTATTTTTTCATGGTATTGGTTATTATTTGATTAGATAGAGCTGTGTAGGTGCGTGGCTCGCCGCTCATGGCGCCTCACCCTCAACAACCCTAGAAATTCACCCGCAGCCCCATGTCCACGCCGCGCGTGGCGGGCACGTTGCCGAAGTCGAAGCCGCCCGCGCCGCCGCCGCGCACGCCCGCGCCGGCCGCCGCTGTTTCGGGGTCGGCGCCAGTGTAGCGGGTCAGCAGCAGTAGGTTGCGGCCAGTTACGTTCAGCTCCACGCCTTTCAGAAACGAGGCCTGACCACCGAGCCAGCGCGTGGGCAGGGCGTAGCTGAGCGACACGTAGCGCAGGCGCACCCACGAGCCGTCTTCCACGAAGGCCGTGCCGTTTCTGCCGAGCAGGGCCGTGTAGTAAGTCTGGGTCAGCTCCACGGGCCGCGTGTTGGGCACGTAAGTAACCACACCGCTGGCATCGCGCTGGGCCACCACGCCGTTAAACACGGCCTGCTGGTAGCGGTCGAGCGTCCGCTCCGAGCTGCCCACGCCGGTCTGGTACCAGTCGTTGCCGTTCACCACGACGCCGCCCACCCGCACGTCGAGCAGCGAAGCCAGCGACAAACCCTTGTAGGTGAACGTATTCGTGACCTGCGTGGTGAAGCGCGGGGCGCGGTTGCCGGCGTAGGTGAAGAGCGGATTGACCGATGGGTAGCCGTTGGCCCCAATCAGCACCTGCCCAAAGGCCGGGCTGTTGGGGTCGGTCACGCGGTTGAAGTCCGTCGCGGCCACGCCCGTAATCGGCCGGCCGGGGAACGCCCCGCCCTGGTGCACGTCGGTGATGAAGGCATCCGACTGATACACCACCGTGAGCGGCGAGGGCAGGCTCTCGGTGTTGTTGGTGTTGTGGTAGAAATTGGCCCCGATGTCCCAGTTAAAACCCGCCGCGTTGCGGATGGGCGAGCCGGTGAGGCTGATTTCCTGGCCCTCGTTCGTCACCACGCCGCCGTTGATGTACTGCAAAATGAAGCCCGTGGCCTGGCTCACGCGCGGCGCGATGAGCTGGTCGGCAGTGCGCGAGCGGTAATAGTTTACGTCCAGGCTCAGGCGGTTTTTCAGGAATTGCAGGTTCACGCCCACCTCGTAGGTGCGGGTGCGCTCGGGCTTGAGCACGGCGTTCGAGCCAAAGAAGCCGTTGCGGAAACCCCCGCCGATGTACGTGTTCGTCGTCAGCGGCGACACCACGCGGTAGGGGCCGGTGTCCTTGCCGACTTCGGCCACCGAGGCCCGCACCTTGCCGTAGTTCAGCACCGGGCTTTGGTCGAGGTTGAACAGTTTCGTAAATTCATAGCCTGCCGCCGCCGAGCCGTACAAAAAGCCCTTGCCGAAAATCTTGCCCTCGTCGGGCCGCGGCAGGGTCGAAGACTGGTCGTAGCGGGCTTGCAGCTCCACGATGAGCTGGTCGAACACCGTGGCCGAGAGCCGGGCGAAGTTGCCGATAATGCGCCGCTTCGAGTCGCGCTTTAATACATTGGGATTAACCGTATTGTTGAGGCCTATAAAATCGGGGTTCTTAAAAATCAATCCGATGTAGTCCACCGCCTCGCCGCGGTTTTCCTCAATCGTGTTGCCCAGCACGAGCGTGCCGCGCAGCGCCTTGCCAAACTCGCGGGTGGCCGTGGCCGTCGTGGTGGCCGTCGTCAGGCGGGTCTGGTCCACGGTTTCGGCTAGGCCGCCAAACTGGTTGCCCACCTGCGACGTGCCCACGGCCCGGACCGAGGTGACGCGCGAGGTGTAGCTGTCGGTGCCGATATTATGACTCAGGACCAGAAACTTAAACGGCGAGAACGATACCTGCACGTTGCCGATGAAGCGGTTCGTGCGGTCGGTTTGCGGGTTGCGCTCGGCACTCCAGTAGGGGTTGTCGGCGTCGTTGTCGGTGCCCGCGCCCAGCGGCAGCAGGCGCCGCCGCGAGCCGTCGGGGTTGAGGTAGACGCGCGCGTCGTCGTTGCGCGGCCAGTTGAGCAGGCTCAGCATAAACCCGCCCGACGAACCGAACAAGCCCGGCCCCTGCAAGGGCCGCTCGGCCCCCGAGTTCAGGAACTGCGCCTGCCCGGTCACGGAGAGCTTAGGCGAGATAACGGCCGAGCCGGACACGCGGGCCGTGGTTTTGTCGAACTTACTGCCCGGCGACACGCCCGTTTGCACCAGGTTCGAGGCCGAGGCGAAGAAGCTGGCCTTGTCCGACCCGCCCGACATCTGCACGAAGTTCTGAAACGCATCGCCGCGCCGGTAGAAATTACCCAGGTTGTCGTACACCGGCTGGCCGGGCGCGAAGCGCGGCCCGAACGAGGAGCGGGTGCTGGCGTCGAACACCCCGTTCGACCCCTGCCCGTACTGGTCCTGCACGCGGGGCAGGCGATTGGCTTGGTCCACCGAATACTGGGTGCGGTAGTTGAGCTGGGCGCGCCCGGCCGAGCCTTTCTTGGTGGTGATGATGACCGCGCCGGCCGCCGCCCGCAGGCCGTAGAGCGTCGCCGCTGAGGCCCCTTTAAGTACGGTAATTGAGGCGATGTCTTCGGGATTGATGTCGCCAGCCCGGTTGGCCGCCCCCACCGAGCGCCCGAGTAGCCCGTTGAAACCCGAGCCGCCACCCGGCGCGGTGCTCTCCGAAAAGGACGAGTTGTCCATTATCATCCCGTCGATGACGAACAGCGGCTGGTTGTTGTCGTCGAGCGAGGTGCCCCCGCGGATGACAATGCTGGCCCCCTCGCCCGGCGAGCCGCCCGACGAGGTAATGTTCACGCCCGCCACTTTGCCCTGCAAGGCATTGACCACATTCGTCTGCCGCGACTCGATGATGTCTTTGCTCTTGACTTCCTGCACCGACGTTACCAAGTCGCGCTGGGCCACCGTGCCGCCGTAGCCGAGCACCACCACCTCGTCGAGGTCGCTGGCGTTGGGCGCGAGCGTGATGTCCATAATGCCACCCTCGACGCGGCGCTGCTGGCTGGTGTAGCCCACGAACGAGTACACGAGCGTGGCCCCGGCCGGCACGCCACTCAGCGTGTAGCGGCCCATGCCGTCGGTGGCGGTGCCGTTGTTGGTGCCCTTCACGAGCACGTTCACGCCGGGCAGGGCCGAGCGGTCGGTACTCTGCCGCACCGTGCCGGTAACGGTGCCCGCGGCAGCCGCCTCCGTGCCGAGCGTAGTTTGGGCGTGGCCGGGTGGGGCCAGCAGCACCCCCGGCAGTAAGACCAGGGAAAGCCAGTATATTTTTCGCATGAGAAAGAGAAAAAAGGGTGGGGAACCGGTAAGCACCCCCGGTCGGTCCGGCATCGGGTCAGCCAAAGGTGCACATTAATTTCAGAATATTCGCCTGGTTGGCAATTGCTTTTTCAAGGCGAAGCTAAATTATTCAAAGATTTTTTAGTAAGCCGTGAGGTAGCGCGTTCATCCTGGCCCGCGCCCACCCAGCCGATAAGGAACGCAAGGAGGAGGCGCGGCCTGGCTCATCCCACCCGCGACACCGACCGGATTACCTGGTAGAGCGCCAGAAATATCCCAGTGAGCGTCAGCCCGATGGTGAACCACGGCGTGTGGGGCCGGAAATGACCATCGAGCCAGACGCCGGCCCAGGTGCTGAGACCGATGATAGTGGCCATCTGCACGGCGATGCCCGAGTATTTGGCCAGGGCCGAGCGGTCGGGGCCGGAGTTGGAAGGACTATTGTCGGGCGGCGGAAGCTGGCTCATGGGCGGGACGGATGAGGGTGAGGGCGGGGAGTTTTGAGTGCTGGGTGTTGGGTATTGGGGGGGCATTGTCATGCTTCGCTGCGCGCTGCATGACAATGCCCCCCCAATACCCAACACCCAGCACTCAAAACCGAGTGTTCGACAACCTTGAAGGCAACAGGAGCCGAGCGCGCAAGCTACGGCGCGCGTCGGCCGGAGCGGGCGTAATTTTACGACTTGGCCGGCGTTACGGGCCAGCCAACCTGCTCTGGCTGAACAATACCGGCCACGCCGCTCGTTGCGGCTTCCTCCACCCGCCTGCTCTCCTGCCGTTGAACTACGCCGCTTTCTTCCGATTCTGCCGGGTCGCGCTGCTGGCCGCTCTCACGCTGGCGGCTGGCGCGTGTGCCTCCGACAAGTCGTATCTGAGCCACAAGCTCAACAACATAGCCGCGCGCGACAACGGCTTTTTCCTGGCCCGCGAAAAGCTGGCTGAGGTGGAGGCCACGCTTTACAAGGGCCGCGTGAACGACTACAACCGGACGCTGCCGCTCTACCCGACCCTGGACTCGGGTACGGTGCGCGCCAGCCGGGCCGACCTTAACGACATCATCAAAAAAGCGTCGCTGCCGATTCAGCACCGGCCGGGGTCGGACTGGACCGACGACGCGTATTTGCTCGTAGGCTGGGCCAGGTTATACAAGATGGAGTTCGACGACGCGGTGCTCACGTTTAAGTACGTGAACAGCACCAGCAAGGACGACTTCGCCAAGCAGGCGGCCCTGATTGGGCTGCTACGCACCTTCCTCGTGACCAAGCAGCTCGACAACGCCAAGGCTGTGTCGGACCTGCTCGAAAAGGAAACCGGCTTGCCCAAAGACGCGCGCGAGCTGTTTCTGGCCCGCGCCGACTATTATTTGCAGACCGGCGAGCCGGCCCAGGTCATTGCCCAGCTGGAGCGGGCCGTGCCGCTGATTGAAGCCAAAAACGAGCGCTCGCGCACCCGCTTCATCCTGGCCCAGCTCTACCAGCAGGCCGGGCAGGATAAGGAAGCCACGGCCCAGCTCAACCAGATTCTCAATCGCAACCCGCCCTACGAGCTGGACTTTGAGAGCAAGCTGCTGCTCGGGCAGGTGTCGGATTTGCGCGACCCGAAGAACCAGGCGCGGCTGGACAAGTATTTCGCGGGCTTGCTCAAAGACCCTAAAAACAAGGAATACCGCGACAAAATCTACTACGAGATGGGACGGGTGCAGTACCGGCTTCAGCACTACGCCGACGCGCTGACGCTGCTGGGCAAGTCGGCGCGGGTGGGCGGGCCGAGCCGCTCGCAGAAGGGCTACACGTATTTGCTGGCCGGGCGCATCTACTACGAGAATTTGCAGAAATACCCGCTAGCCGCTGTCTATTACGACAGCACGGCCCAGGCCATGCCGAAGGACAACCCGCTTTACGCCGCCATCCAGGAGCGGGCGGGAATCCTGAAGGAGTTTGCCAAAAACTACGTCATCATCCAGACCCAGGACAGCATGCAGGCGCTGGCCCGCCTGCCCGAGCCGGAGCTGAGCGCCCGCCTCAACCGCTACGCCGCCGCCGCGCTGGAAACCAAGCGCCTGGCCGAGGTCAAAGCCGCCGCCCAGCAAAAAGCCCTGGCCCAGCAGCGCGAGCAGCAGAGCCGGGCCGGGGCGGGCAGCGCGGGTATGGGCGTGGGCGGCAGCAGCCTGGCCAGCCAGCCGAGCGCGCTCAGCGGCACGCAGCGCGACATTTCCAACCCCAACGCCTTCGACCCCAGCAACGCGGGCGCGGCCGGCGGGCTGTGGTATTTCGACAACCCCGGCACGCTCAGCTCGGCCCGGACCGACTTTATCCGCCTCTGGGGCGACCGCAAGCTGCAAGACAACTGGCGCACGGTGAGCGCGCCCAACACCGCGGGTGGTGCCGCCGCGCCGCCCGTGGCCGGCCAGCCCGGTGACAACGGCGGTAATCCGGGCGGGGCGGGCAGCAGTGGCAAACCCGGCGACCCGGCCGCTACTACCACTGCCATCGACCCGGCGGCCGCCCAGCGCGACCTGGTGGCCGTTTACCGGCAGAGCCTGCCCGACTCGCCGCCCCGGCTCGAAGCGTCGGACCGGCTGATTGAGGGCGCGCTGTACGCGCTCGGCGGCATCTACAAAGAGCAGCTGCGCGAGGTGCAGCGCGGCTTCGACACCTACGCCGCCCAGGTCGTTCGCTACCCGCGCGGCGCGCACGCCGCCGATGCCTATTACTTACTTTACCTCCACTTCAAGGCCCTGCCCGACCCGGCCCGCGCGGCGGAGTACGCCACCGCGCTGCAGCGCGAGTTTCCGACCTCGACCTACGCGCGCTTTCTCGCCGACCCGCTCTACCGCGAGCACGAGCGGGCGCTGCACGTGGCCGTCGCGGCCCGGCTCGACGCGACTTTCGGGCTTTATAAAGACCAGTTTTTTACGAAAGCCCGCGCGGCCGTCGCCGAGCTGGAAGCGGCTTACCCGAAACACGACCTGCTCGACCGGGTGGCGTATCTGAAGCTGCTGCTGGCCCTGCGCACCCAGCCGCCCACCGCAGCGCGGGCCAGCGTAGCGCTGTTTATCAAGGGCTTCCCCGACAGCCCGCTCGCCGCGCAGGCCCGGACGCTGGCCGCCGCCTACCAGAAAGCCGACGCGGGCCAGCTCGCCGGCGCGCTGGCCTCGACAGAGGCCCCGCGCGTGTCGCAGTTCCGGCCCGGCGAGGTCGATAACCGCCTTCGCATTCTCTACGGGGCCGACGAGCCGGCCGTGCCCCTGCCGCCGCCCACTTCGGCCGCTGACCCGAAAGCCAACCCGACCAATCCAGCCGAAAAGCCCAAAACCCCGCCCGCCCCGCCCGAACAGCCCAAGCCAACACCCAAAGCCGCTGCCGCCCCGGTGTCGCCCGCGCCCGCGGCGGGCGCGGCCGGGCCAGAGCCGGCGAGCGCGGCGGGCAAGCAGCCCGCCGCCAGCACTGCGTCCGGCACCACAGCTTCGCCTGCGGCCCCGGCCGACAAGCCCGCCGTGGCCGCCCCGGCTGCCGTGGCCTATGCCACGCAGCTCAACGCGGCCCACGCCGTAGTGCTGCTTTACCCAGCCGGCCAGGCCCCGCTCGCCGACCTGCCAGCCCAGCTCGGGGCTTACAACGGCCGCTTGTTTCGGGCCGACAACCTGAGCGTAGTGCCCGCCCAGGCACTGGGCGCGGGCCAGGAAGCGGTGGTGGTGCGCGCGCTGCCCGGCGCGAAAGCCGCCCGCACCTACGCCGCCCGCCTGCGCGCGCCGCAGTCGCCGCTGGGCCGCTTGCGCGGACAAGGCTACCAAGTGCTGCTCATCAGCCTCGCCAACCTGAGCCTGCTGCAGCAAAGCGGCGGCGACGTGGCCGCGTATCAGCAGTTTTATGAGCAGGTGTATCCGAAGTAAGGTTACTTTGAGGGCGGGTGTTGGGTGTCGTTGTCATGCAGAGCGCAGCGAAGCATCTCGCGTGGGGTGGTAATCTCAACTGCACGCTTCGTTGCGCACGACAAGATTTTACTGCACCACGCGAGATGCTTCGCTGCGCTCTGCATGACAATGATACCTCACGCTCTCAACGCTCAACGCCCAATACCAAGCACCAAGCACCAAGCACTAAAGACATGCCCTCCCCCCCTACCCGCCCCACTCACGCACCCATTCCGGCCCGGCGCGGGCCGGCCCCGGTCCGGCCGGGTCGTTTTCGGAATTTCGTGCGCACGCTGTGGCTGCTGACCGTGGCCGGAACGCTGGGGCTGGGCGCGTGGGTGCTGGCCGTGAGCACCAACGCGGGCAGCCTGTTCGGGCGAATGCCCAACCTGCGCACGCTCGAAAACCCGCGCTCGGAGCTGGCTTCGGAAATCTATTCGGCCGATGGGGTGCTGCTAGGCAAGTACTTCCGCGAAAACCGGACACCGGTGGACTACGAAGACCTGCCCCAGAACGTGATTGATGGCCTCATCGCCACCGAGGACGTACGCTTCGAGCAGCATTCGGGCATCGACCCCAAGAGCCTTGCGCGGGCCGTGGCCGGGCTGGGGCGCGGCGGCGGCGGTTCCACGCTGTCGCAGCAGGTGGCCAAGGTGCTTTTCCGCACCCGCGACGACCTCAACGACGGGGCCTGGAACGGCACCGGCAAGCTCGGCCTGCTCATCATCAAAACCAAGGAATGGCTGCTGGCCGTGCGCCTGGAGCGCAGCTACACCAAGCGCGAAATTCTGCGCATGTACCTCAACACGGTCGAGTTTGGGTCGAACGCGTTCGGCATCAACACGGCGGCCAAAACGTTTTTCAACAAAAAGCCCCTCGACCTGACCACGCCCGAAGCGGCCACGCTGGTGGGCATCGTGAACTCGCCCTCGCGCTTCAACCCCGCCCGGCACCCGGCCCGCTCGAAGCGCCGCCGCAACTGGGTGCTGCGGCAGATGAACCAAGCCGGCTACCTGCCCTTGGCCCAGATGCAAAAGGACACGGCCGGGGCCATCCGGCTGCACTATTCGGTTGAAAGCCCCAGCCAGGGCCTGGCCCCGTACTTCCGCTCCGAAGTAGCCAAGAGCCTGGCCGCCTGGGCCAAAGAAAACGACAAGGACCTCTACGCCGACGGCCTGAAAATCTACACCACCCTGGATTCGCGCCTGCAGGCCGCCGCCGAAAAGTCGGTAGCCGAACACCTGGCATTGCAGCAAAAGTGGTTTTCGGCCCACTGGAAGGGCCAGCTGCCCTGGCGCGACGAGAACGGCCGCGTCATCCCGCAGTTTCTGGAAACGGCCATGCGCCGCACCCAGCGCTACAAGTCCTTGATGAACCAGTACGACGGCAACCGCGACTCGGTGAACTACTACCTGCGCAAAAAATACCCCATGACGGTGTTCAGCTGGCAGGGCGAGCAGGAAATGAATTTCTCGCCGATGGACTCGCTGGCCTACTACAAGCGCTACTTGCAGGCGGGTTTTCTGGCTGTCAATCCGCTCAACGGCTACGTGCGGGCCTGGGTCGGCGGGGCCAATTTCAAGTTCTTTAAGTTCGACCACGTGCGCCAAGGCAAGCGCCAGCCGGGGTCCACGTTCAAGCCTTTCGTCTATACAGCCGCCATCGACCAGGGCTACTCGCCCTGCTTCCCGCGGCCCGACGTGGCCACCACTTTCCCCGGCGAAGCCGGCCGCGCGCCCTACACGCCGCGCAACTTCGAGGGCGGCTTTTCGGGGCGCGTGTTTACGTTGCGGCAGGCGCTGGCCCGAAGCATGAACTCGATTACGGGCTGGCTCGTGTACAAGCTCGGGCCGGAAACGGTGGTCGCCTACGCCAAGCGCATGGGTATCAGCTCGCCCATCGACGCGGTGCCCTCAGTGGGCTTCGGTGCCTCCGATTGCAGCATCTTCGAGCTGGTCGGGGCTTATGGCGCGTTCGTGAACAAAGGCATCTGGACCGGGCCGCTGCTGGTTACGCGCATCGAGGACCGCCATGGCAACGAGCTGCGCCACTTCGTGGCCCAAACCAAGGAGGCGCTCAGCGAGGAAACCGCCTACGTGATGACCAACATGCTGCAAGCCAGCACCACCGAGCCGGGCGGCACGAGCACGATTCTGCACCAAGGCTTCAAATTCCCGTTTCAAATCGGGGCTAAAACCGGCACTACCTCCAACTACTCCGACGCCTGGTTCATGGGCCTCACCCCGAACCTGGTCTGCGGCATGTGGGTGGGCGGCGAAGACCGCAGCATCCACTTCCGCACCGGCGCCTACGGGCAAGGGGCGCGCCTGGCGCTGCCGCTCTACGGCTTGTTTATGCAGAAAGCGCTCAAAAACAAGGGCAGTGACGTGGACGTGGACACGCGCCCCTTCCCCGCCCCTAGCAAGCCGCTCAGCATCGAGCTGGACTGCGGCCAGTACACGGGCGGCGGCAGCCTGCGCGACACGATTCCCAACGACCAGAAATTGCCCCCGCCTGTGACGAACCCGTTGGACGACCAAGACATCTAAAGACCGCAGATTCTAACGGATTTAACGGATGAAACGGATGACGCCGGCTTTGCCGGCTGACTGGCTCTGTTGGGCGTTGGAGGAGTTAGCTACTTTTGGCTGACTTTGGCTGTTATCGTTGGCGCTCGTGGCCGTTCTGCCACACTGGCGCATTGTGATGCTGCGTGAACCAGTCGCTGCTTGTCGCAACGCCTGCCTCAGCGGTTTATCACTTGCTCAGTTGAATGACCGTAACTCGTAACTCCGTAGTTACGCTGGTGCAGCCAGCAACTGGTATCTGAACCGGCCCACACTAACAAGGCAACCGCGCCAGCGGCGTCATCCGTTTCATCCGTTAAATCCGTTAGCATCTGCGGTCTATGGCAGCCTCCCCTACTCTTCAAGCGCAAATCGACCACCTGCCGCACCGGCCGGGGGTGTACAAATATTACGGCCACGGCGACGATGAGGACACGATTATCTACGTCGGCAAGGCGATTGACCTGCGTAAGCGGGTATCGTCGTACTTCACCAAGCAGGACCACAACAAGAAAACCCAGCAGCTGGTCAAGAATATCCGCCGCATCGAGTTCACCATCGTGGACTCGGAGTCGGACGCGTTTCTGCTCGAAAACAACCTCATCAAGCAGCACCAGCCCAAGTACAATATCCTGCTCAAGGACGGCAAGACGTATCCGTACCTGCTGCTGACCAACGAGCGGTTTCCGCGCCTGATTCCGACCCGCAACAAGCGGCCCGGCGACGGTCAGTATTTCGGCCCCTACGCCAACGTAACGGGCATGAACCTGATAGTCGAGCTGGTGCGGGCCTTGTACCCGCTGCGCACCTGCACTTACAACCTGTCGGCGGAGAACGTGGCCGCCGGCAAGTTCCGGCCGTGCCTGGAGCTGCAGCTTGGCAACTGCAAAGCCCCGTGCGTGGCCCGCGAGGACGAGGCCACCTACAACGGCTACATACAGCAAATCCGCCAGATTCTCAAAGGGGATTTGCGCCTGCCCAAGCAGTATTTCCGCGAGCGGATGAGCGCCGCCGCCCAGGACATGCAGTATGAGCTGGCCCACCAGTTCAAGGTCAAGCTCGACCGGCTCGAAGACTTCCAGACCAAGAGCACCATCGTCAATGCCAACCTGACGGACATCGACGTGTTCGCCATCGCCTCCAACGAAAAGGCGGCGTTCGTGACCTATTTCCGGGTGATGAACGGCTCTATCATCCTGACCCAGAATTTAGAATTGACCAAGAAGCTCGACGAGGAAGACTCCGAGATTCTGGCCCTGCTGGCCATGCAGCTGCGCCACGACTTCGAGAGCGAGAGCCGCGAGATTCTCAGCAACGTGGCCCTTGAGCTGCCCCTGCCGGGCGTGGCCGTGAGCGTGCCGCAAATCGGCGACAAGCGCAAGCTGCTCGAGCTGGCCATCAAAAATGTGCTCTACGCCCGCAAGGAAAAGGAGAGCATGAACGAGAAGAGCAAGGACCTCAACGAGGTGCGCATCATGGAAGTCATCAAAAAAGACCTGCGCCTGACGGAGTTGCCCAAGCACATCGAGTGCTTCGACAACTCGAACTTTCAGGGCGACAACCCGGTGGCGGCCATGGTGTGCTTTCGCAACGCGCGCCCCAGCAAGCGCGACTACCGCCACTACCACATCAAAACGGTGGTCGGCCCCGACGATTTTCAGTCGATGTACGAGGTCGTGCATCGCCGCTACCGCCGCCTCACGGACGAGGGCGCGAGCCTGCCCCAGCTCGTGATAGTGGACGGCGGCAAGGGCCAGCTCAGCATGGCCGTCAAGGCGCTCAAAGACCTCAACCTCTACGGCCAGATGGCCGTCATCGGCATTGCCAAGCGTCTCGAAGAAATCTACGTCCCCAACGACCCGCTGCCGCTCTACATCGATAAGAAGAGCGAAAGCCTACGCCTGTTCCAACGCATGCGCGACGAGGTCCACCGCTTCGGCATCACTTTCCACCGCTCCCTGCGCGACGCCGGCACACTCAAAACCGAGCTGACCGATGTTAAAGGCTTAGGCCCGGTAACAGCCGACAAGCTGCTGACCAAGTTCAAGTCGGTCAAGAAGATAAAGGAGCTAACCGAAGCCGAGCTTATCAATGAAGTCGGCCGCGCCAAAGCCAAAGTCTTGCAAGCCTACTTCGCACAGCAGGAAGTGTAAAACGGAGTGGCTACCGCTTTACATCTACACGAAAAAGCCCCTCGCGGCGAGCGAGGGGCTTTTTACGTCCACAAAATCCGTGAAATCTGTTTAAATCCGCGCCAATCCGTGCTCTAGAAGGACCACAGGTTATACTCGTACTCCACCAAATCGGCGGCCGTCTGCTGAGCCGCCAACAAGCCCGCGCGCTCCGAGCCGTACTGCGTAGCCAAGTCGTCCCCGTTCGGGTTCGACACCTTGACGATGTAGGAATTGAACAAGCGCAGCTCGAACGCGTCGGCCAGGTTCTTGTGCTGGGCATCATTCTGCGAGTTGAACCAGATGGCGGCCTGCGGATTGTTGCGGAACACGCGCACGAGGTCGGCGTACTTAAACGAGGCAATATTTTTCTCCAGCCCGCCCGCGTTGCCGGCCAGCGTGGAGGGCAGCTTCAGCGATACGGTTTTAATCTGATTGTACATGCGCGAGCGCTTCTTGTCAAAAATCATCTCCTCGGTCAACTCCATCTGGTAGATGTCCTTGGCGCGGTACTCGGCCGTAGTAGGCGCGACCTTGGGTGCTTCGGCCACGACGGCCGACGAGGCTTTCACCGTCTTATACACCACTTTGCCGTTCTTTTTAAGCGGCTTGCCGTCGGCTCCCAGCACGGCCACCCGCTTGGTGGTCGCGGCGGGCTTGCTCGATGCCATGGGTGCGCCCCAACCGTCATCCACCGGCTTTTTGGTCGTGGTTTTGGCTTTGGTATCCTTTGGCGCGGTGCCGCCCCAGTCGTCGGCCGCATCGGCGCTCACGGCTGCTTCGATGGGGTACGACATGTTGGAGGCCATCTCCTGCGGGGTCAGCGTCGAGGTGACCGAGTCGCTGCGGTAAGGCTTCAGCTCGCCGCGCTTGACGGCATCGATAATGACGCGGCTGATTTCCTTGCCGTCCGAGAAGAACGGCTTGTTCTGCTTTTCGCGCAGGTCGATGGCGCGCCAGATAGTCTTGCGAAACATCTGGTCGGACTGCGGAATGGGGCGGGTAGCGCCCATCGTGGCCCCGGCGGCCCCTTGCTCGCCGGCGGCGGTAGCGGGCGGCGCGGCGGGCGTGGTGGCCTGCCCAAAGCTGGTTAGCGCCGCCGCGAGGGCAGCCACCGTCAGCGGCAAAGCTTTGAAATAGCGGGTCATATCGAAAAAGTAAGAGTAGTGGCTAACGAGGGGCCAGCGGCCTTATTGCACCGAGACAGTAAACGTGCGAGTCATGTTCACTTCCGAGACTTTACCCTGAAAATTTTGACGCTGTACACCTTTCATTTCGACGAACAAGCGGTCATCCGGGCGGGCAGCGTTAGCCAGTGAACTGATGTCGCCACTCGGACCATTGATGGTTACAGTTGCAATCGGGCGCTTGGTACGTGCCAGTGTTACCTCGAAGCGTGACACCCGGAAGCGAGCATCTTCGGGCAGGAAGGTGGCGAAACCAGGGTCTGGGATAGCGCGCAGGGTGATGTTGCGTAACTGCCCGGCCGGTACGCCGCGCTTGTCTTCGCCGTCGATACTGCCCACGAAGCACTTGATGGTAGGGTTCGGAATCGGCCGCACCTTGAACACTTGCGAGCCGATGGGGTTGCCACCGCTGCTCACGTTGAGCGTTACTTCGCGCGCCTCTGGGATGAGAGTTACCTCGCCCTTCTGCCCGGTGATAACGCCCGCACCCGAAGCCGAGAACGCCGGCTGGTACTGCGCGCCGAGGGCCGGCACGTTCACCGTCAGCTTGTTGCCGCACTGATAATACAGCGCTTGCACCGAGGCCGACTGAATCTGCATCACCGGCTTGGTGATGGTGTAGGGCACGGTGACGGCGAAAGTCGTGTCGCGGCCGTTCTGGTTGATGCGCACGGTGCCTTTCCAGCTGGCTTTGGCGTTGCCGTCCTTGTCGAACGCGCCGGGCCGGGCCGTAAACTCTACTTTACCGTGGTTGGTCTTGGGGTCGAGCGGCAAGGCGCTGCCGTTGAGCGTCATCGTGGGCCGCAGGCCGCTGGCCGAAGCCGTCAGAAACAGCTCAGCCTTGTACTTGGTGCCGGCGGCTACCGTGTTCGACTCGGCCGATGCGAATGCTCCGAGCTGGTCGAATACGATGGTTTTGGCGCCTACTTTCTCCGCTTGCTTTTGCAGGGCTTCGGACTCGTACTTCAGCACTTCGGTTTCCTTTTCGCTGAGCACGGCGAGCGCGGCGGCGAGCGGCGTGTTCTCGAAGTTCAGCTCGGCGAAATCCTTGCCCTTCTGCCCTCTGATATTCTCATCCTTCGAGTTTTTGATACGCGCATCATCGCTGGCATCGAGGGCGAGCGGCGCGGCGGTCGGCACGTAGGCTTTGATGAACGAGGCGTACTTGTTCAACTCTTCTTTCAGCGGATAAGCCAAGCCGTTTTTCTTACCGCCTATCATCACCGGCATCACCTTGTTGTTGGCGTCGAGGTCTTTGAGGTCGGTCGCGCCGGCCGTGTTGCCGGTGCCCACGAGCAACTGGTCGCGCACCTTGCGCAGGTAGTCCACCATACCCTTGGTGCGCTCGCGGATAGTCTGACTTTCCTTGAGCACGGCCAGGTCGCGGGCTTGGTTGCGGTTCTTTTCGACCGCCGCCTGAATACCCTTCACGGTATTGTCGGCCGCCGCGCTGGTGGCGCTGCTGACCTGGGTCAGGCTGTCGTCGATAAACTTGAATTTCAGCAGAATCGCTGAATTGACCTGGAGCGCCAGCAGAGCGGTCAGCACGAGATACATCATGCCAATCATCTTCTGCCGGGGCGTTTCTTTTACACCTGCCATCTGCTAGGTTGTTATCTTATAAGGTGAGGGAGAAGACGAAGCCACTGGTTGAGATGTGAGACGATGGGAAGTGAGAAGTGAGACGAGATGCTCGCCAGGGCGAGCATCT
>Ga0209511_1000945_pt1 | contig 26907 bp, 26 predicted proteins | sample SSSSmetaG_FD_184141 | JGI IMG/M metagenome (GOLD analysis project Ga0209511, IMG submission 184141) | Glacier valley bacterial and archeal communities from Borup Fiord, Nunavut, Canada, to study Microbial Dark Matter (Phase II) - ​SSSS... | ecosystem: Environmental > Aquatic > Freshwater > Ice >... | reverse complement strand
CTATTGTCAGACATTAGTTTACCTCCAAAATATAAAGATCACGGGTTAACCGGTAATTTGAAAGGATTGAACGAATGTCATATTTCACCAGATTGGTTATTAATCTACGAAAAAGACACAATCATAAAGCTTATAACCTTAATCCGTACAGGCTCACACTCAGATCTTTTTTGACCGAATGAAAACTGATTTTTCACTATCAGGCAAGTAAAATCTCAGCAGGTATCTTTAACCCTTTATATAAGGACTTTACCATTTTAAGCGTCAATTTTCTTTTACGACTTAGGACTTCACTTACCCGGCTTTGGCTTCCCAAATACTTTGCCATATCTGTTTTTGTCATTCCCATCTGCTCCATCCTAAACAGAATTGCATCAATGGGATCGGGCGGCGCAATTGGATAATGAGTCATCTCGTAGGATTCAACAATAGTACAAAGCAAATCAAGTTCATCACCTTCGGCTGTATCTCTCTTTGAACCCCATAGCTCGTCTATCCTATGAATCGATTCCTGATAATCTTGTTCTGTTTTTATTGGTCGTATTTCCATGATTAAATCTTTTTAGCATCAATTTTATCATATTGCTGATGGGTTCCTACAAATCGGATAAAAATTACCTGAAATTCAAAATCGATTGAAACCACTTAGAATATCGATGCTTGTATCTCTGTGGTAAACAACTCCAAAAATTTCATCCCCATATTAGAGTTCCCTTTTTTGTTTAGCCGGGGACTCCAGACTGCAATACAATATTTATTTGGATGGATTGCAACGATTCCACCTCCAACTCCACTTTTACCCGGTAAACCTACCTTAAATGAAAACTCTCCGGCCTCGTCATAAAATCCGCACAATTGCATGATCGCATTGATCCGTTTTGATTTACTTACACTTATAATCGTTTCGTTAGTATAAGGGCAAACGCCATAAGCTGCAAGAAATAGGAATGTCCGTGAAAGCTCTTTACAGGACATTTCTATTGAGCAAAGATTAAAGTAGAAATCCAAAACAACGTCGATGTCATTTTTAATATTGCCAAACGATTTAATAAGATTGATCAAAGCTGCATTTCTGTAGCCGGCTAATTTCTCCGAATTGGCAATTCTTGAACAATAATCAATGTCGGGATTATCGGATACCTTTCTCACAAATTGGATAAAGTCATGCTTGGGATTTTCGAGCTTACTAACAAGAATATCGCAAATTACCAAAGCACCGGCATTGATGAGCGGGTTGCGAGGTATTCCCAAATCGTATTCCAACTGAACTAGCGAATTAAAGGGTGTTCCTGAAGGCTCAACTCCTACTCTTTCCCACAACTTTTCATCTTCGAGCTTGTAAGCCAGCACCAAGGCTAAAACTTTGGCAATACTTTGAATCGAAAATCTTTCATCAGAATCACCAAAGTCATAGTGATCATCGTCAATTGTAGTAAGGTGAACACCAAACTTGTCAGGATTAACATCTCTTAATTCAGGAATATAGGAAGCTACTTTGCCCGGATCATTTGATACTTCTAACTCATAGTAAATTTTAGAAAATACTTCTATGTAGTTCATTTGTTTAGTTAAATTCAAGTTGTTTGCTGCAACTCAAAGGTAACTACTTTAAGCTATTTTAAAGAGAATCTTTTCAAATTGTGGCATTTACAATTTATTTCAGTTTGAGTTTTATTTCGATCAGTTTTATCACGTTCTCGGCATCATCTGCATCGCTTACTTTAATTGTAATGCTTCGAAACTTGTTGCCTGCGGTATTTAAAAATTCATTTTTTAGTTTTTCAGGCAGTTCACTCTGCACAATAAAAGGAGTTGCCTTATCAGTCAGATAGAAACTAACCCGAAAAGTACCGTCTATAATTCCGATCCAGAATATTGTATTTTTCTTCTTTAAAGCACGGAAAAGCCAACATTTGCCATCATTATAAAACCGCCATACCTCCAAAATATCAGTATGATTATCATGCAAATAACTAATAATTCTTTGCCAGAAGATCCTTTTATCGCCGATTATCGGGAAGATTAATTCGTCGGTGGGCTCTGTAAACCTGTCAGTTAATACAATTGTTTCCATAATCGAATTATTTTCTTTTGTTATCCTTTACCCGAACACGATCATTTTTCTCTTTTTTACTATTATCGCGTTTGACATTTGTTTTTTCGTCACCACGTCTGTTATAGTTTTTATCCCCTTGTTTGATATTCTTGTCAATTACACTGCCGCGTCCTCTGTTAGCCTGATTGCTTTGGCGATAAGACCGCTGATTTTCGTCCCCTCTTTTGGGCCGCTCTCCTATTGTTCTTTGTGCTGGACCACGGTATCTTTTCGCATATAGTGTTCTATATTCCCGATGCTTATAATAAGGAGCTTCACCATGATAGTCTTTCATTACCACTTTATAGCCATCGTACAAATCATAGTTTTTGTATCGGCTGGGTAAATATGATCTGCGAACCCATGACCTGCCTTCAAAATAGATAAACATTGAAGTATGAACATCATAATAGGCATCCACATAAGGTAAATAATAATACCGCACATCGGAATAACCTGCAGGACCCCATGGTGGCGGAGTACCAATATTCAAATGAACTGAAACTTGCGCCGGAGTTGAACTTGCAAAAAACAATACGAATATGAAAACAACAAATTTTAAAAATTTCATCTTAGAATATTTACAGTTCGTAGTAATTCCCTTATGACAAAAATACAATCTAATTTATTCAATACATACAATAAGAATCATGATTTTCTCTTTCCAAATGGTCTTTTATGCGATAAAAATCGAAATGCGTTTCCCTATTGAATGTTCAATAAAGCGGAATAGAAAGCTTTCTTAGTGATGTATTAAAAATTGCTGAAGATAGGTTTCGAAATGATCTGCACCAGGTTTTGCCGAGCGATAAGCGATGTAAAGATCCGGTCGGACAAGGTAGTATCCGCTATCAACGATTCCAAATCGTTCGAAAAGATCGTCTGTATTTGAGGTATACTGAATAATTTCAAAAGAAAGCAGGTGTGCATATCCTTCAGCAATCCGACTCATTGCATCTATGGATGAATTTCCCGAAAAGATGAAAAGGTGAAAGTCCTTACTTTTTACTTTATCCTGAATATTAATCATTTTACTATCCTCCAGATAATTAATATAGGGTAATCTTTCCCCTGGCAAGGGTGCGTAATTTGGAAAATTACCCGTGGATGAATGTTGAGACAACCAACTTTTACGATACTGAATACCGATTTCTGAAATTCGCCGGAAGAAAAAATGACGGATAAATTGTTGTTTTACAAGAATTGGCAGCATTAATTGCAGGAATAAAGGCAGGACATGAACACGCAATAACTTCGCCAAATAGCTACTGCTTGTTACGAATGTAAATGCACGATCAGTGCCACGCACAACATTTTTTGCAACAACGACCCTTTCGGAAGAATAGGTATCCAGAAGTGATGCTTTTGACTTTCCCTGAATGACCATTGCAAGCTTCCACGCGAGATTATAAGAATCCTGTAAACCTGTATTCATCCCTTGCGCACCAACTGGGCTATGAATATGTGCCGCATCACCAACCAAAAAACAACGTTTTTGCTGAAACGTTGAAGCAAAACGCTCGTTTACATGAAATACTGAAAACCATTCAGGTTCAGATATTTCAACTTTCATCCGGGTTTTATCAGCGAAACTTTTTCTGATATCATCAAAAGTAAGCGGCTCTTTGCTTTCCTTACCCATCGAAATTGCACCATCAATACGCCATCTTCCACCTGGTAACGGAAAAATTCCGGCCGTTGCCTGATCCGAAAATAAGAAGCACAACTGGTCGGGTGATAAATTTCCTTCAGCTTTACAATCACTGACATACAAAGCTGTCGAAAAGGTTTTGCCGACAAAAGGAATTTGCAACTGTTTCCGAACCGTACTGCGAGCGCCATCGGCGGCGATTAAGTACTTTGTGGTGATGAACTCTTCTTGTACGTCAGAGCGTTTCAGGACAGAGTTCACGCCATGATCATCTTGAGTGAATTGACTGAGCTCTGTTTCCCTTTCAATGGAATAACCGAAGTTATTGATGAAGTTAGTGAGCAGCTGCTCTGTTTGAGATTGTTCCAGCAAAAGCAAATATGGAAATTGCGTAAGTCCTTTCCCAATATCTCTCACTGGAATTGTGAAAGTTTTTTTTCCATTGAAAACAAGTTTGATTTCATTGGCAATTGTCCCAAGCTGAATAGCGGTTTGGGCAATTCCCATCTGCTGAAATATTTCGATACTTCGGGCCTGAACGATTAGTGCACCCGAATAATTGGTATGATGCGCTTTCTTATCGATAATACGGAAGGAGATATTGCGAAGCGCCAACTGACAAGCCATCATCAGTCCCGATGGTCCGGCACCAACGATCAGGACATCAACGTTTTTATCGCGTAATTGTGTCTGCATTATTTTGTCGTATAATTTCAGATCTAATCTTTAGTATATCCTACAACCAAATACCTGAATGCCCATCTCCAACCGATTGAATAATTGCTTATTCCCGCTTTTTGAAACAGTGCATGTAATTCTTTCACCTTAAATGCACGCAATACAGAAATAGGACCGTCGTTTTTTGACAAGGCAGATCCGTTTAACAGGTGCGTAATCAGATAAACACCGTAATAAGCCAGCCAATGTCGGTGCAAATCGTTGATAACAAATCCGGTTTTGGTATAATCTTTAAAATAGCTGAACAACTCTGCCAGTTCATCGTCTTTCAAGTGATGGCAAAACAAGGAGCAATGAATTATATCAATCGCAACGCCTGTTTTTAGATAATCGCGGTAATCGCTCGCAACACCGCTTATTTCAGGGTAATCCTTACAATAATCATTCATGTAATCAATTACATCAGGATTCATATCAACCCCGGTCAACATTACCTGGTAACCACTCTTTTCTGCCCAATCGGCAATCACCTGCATCAAATCGCCACCGCCACAGCCAAGATCGACAATATGATAGATTTTATTCTTATCAGTAACTAATTGCTTGATTCCTTTCAACGAAATGGAGTGCCCACCCAATACTCGGTTGATGAAAGCAAGTTCCTTTAGATTCTTGAACAATAAGTCCTTTTGAATATTAGGCGCATCAAGTAACTCAGACTCGTAAGAGCGATGTTTAAATTTATTCAGCATACGTAAACAAGGCTGTTTCAATGCTAAGTCCGGGTCCGAAACCAATGGAAAAAATATTTTCATTTTGCCTGAGACCGGCCTGCATGATTTCATTTAATACGAACAGAATCGTTGGTGACGACATATTTCCGTATTCAGCCAACACTTTGTAAGAGTAATGCAAATCAGCATCATTCAGCTGCATTTTTTTCTTAATCGTATCGAGTATCTTTTTTCCTCCGGGATGTATCGCCCAATTATCAATTTGGTCAGGTGTAATATTGAATTTCTTTCCGGCTTTCAATACAATATCATTTACCTCATCGCCAATAAAGTCGGGAACTTTTGCATCCAAAATCATCTCAAAATTAAGAGGCGTAATGTTCCAGCCCATCAGATCATTTCCTTTACTTAGAAGCAATGAATAGAATCCATTCATCGTTATTCCATTTTGATGATGCTGTTCGGCTTTTGCATCCGAAACGACAACGACAGCCGCTGCCCCATCGCCAAAAATAGTATTCGACAACAAATTATCATGGTTGTTCTTAGGCTGGAAATGCAATGTACACAGCTCCACACAGACGATTAGCACTTTTGCATTTTCATCTGTTTTTGCAATCATATCGGCGAGCTTTAAGGCATGAAATGCAGCATTGCATCCCATAAAATTAACGGAAGTATGGAAGATGTCCTCCGGCAGATTCAATTGCTTTATTAATACAGAATCCATTCCAGGTGCATAGATCCCGGTACATGTAACCGTAATTAAATGGGTGATCCCAAATTCCGGGATGGTGGTATTCAGCTTGTTTAGTGAATTCTGAATTGCTTCTGTCGCCAATGAAACAGCATTTTCTTTGAATACTTCCAACCGCATTTCGACATTTGGAGCTGATTGATCGACCTTGAAAAGCTTATTCTCTGGTCGGATATTATTGAAATCAGAAACAGCAGAATATCGGGTAGTGATCCCGCTGTGGTGAAATAATATTTTTAGTTTACGAGTGGCGGTATCGTCATTGTAAGCATCAATCATAAAGTCCAGTATTGCACTTTGCTTCGTACCGTATTGTGGTACTGCCGTCCCAATCGAAATAATTTTGCTCATCGTTAAAACCAGGTGTAATAATTGTTTAAAATCAGTACCAGAAAATACAAATTCATGCAAACCGAAGTCAAAAGGTTCATGGCCATCGTGTTCTCAAAATTTGCATTCACGGTATCTATTCGAACCTTGTTAAACCAAATCCCTAATTTAATTACCACGGGTAGCATGATCAACAGGAACAATACCATCGCAATTTGCTGATGCTTTATATTGAAATAGTAAAACAAGAAAACAATTGCGATTGAGAATAATATGGAGGAAAATATAAACGTCCCAATGTACCCCAGCTTGTAGCTGATACTGATTACACCATCCTTTTTATCTGCATCGTGCTGATAAATTTGGGTAAGCGGATAAATACTGCCAATAAATAAACTGGCTACACTCATGCATATGATGTTGTTGAGCGTAAAGAAACCGGCAAAAGAAAAAGTTGAAATTGCAGTAGCGGTCATCAAATAAACGAATGCTCCCTGAAATATAAATACCGTTAAAAATCCGATGACGGCATATTTTTTCAACCGTACCTTTCGGTAACTATAGGCCCTCGAGACAAGCACAAAGGTCAAAACCAAAAGCGAAAAATATACCGATACAAACAGGCCGCACAGTACGCCAATGATATCCATGAACAGTGTTGCGTAATATAGATTTTGGGTAACTTTGGGAGGATGTTTTAAACCACCAATGCTGGTTTCATCCCGGTCCTGGAAACTGTTGTAGCCATTACTCGACGGGAAAACAAGCAGGTGCATAATCACAAACGCGATAATGGTTGTTTGCCAATTGACAGTATCTGCCTGACTTAATGCAAATAAAAAGACGGGCATCAAAAAGAATGAAAATGGCAACCTCAGGTGCTTCACAGTGCTTTTATCGAACCAGGATACGATGTACATGCTTTAGAATTGTTTTGTTAATAAACAAATTTAATTCCGGATTGTTCTGACATTGCCCATATGATGTTGATCATTTATTATCACCACAATCTGCTGGAAATGGGTCCTTAAGCACTGCACGTTCTTCAATACTATTTACTATAAATATAAGTGGCCACCGTCATTTGACAGTGGCCACTTATATTTTGTATTTCACAATTCTCTTATAGTGAGAATTTAAAGGGGGAATAGACCCATTTGCGTGAACTGTTACGATTTAATTATCCCCTGATTACTCTTAGTAATATTGCCACAATTGCAATAACAAGCAGAATATGAATGATTGATCCTGCACTGTAAGCAAAAAAACCAACGGCCCAAAAGATAATTAAAATGACTGCGATAAGATAAAGTAGACTGCCCATTTTGTTAATTTTTAAATGATTAAATATTGAAATGTGTTAATTCTGACCGAGAGAAAACGAAACATACACACTCATAACCCCGTTTGTTGCATCAGGTGTTGTATATGTAGTTCCTGCAAAAATTCTTTCTTTCCCAACTTTCGTTAATCCATAGGTATACCTGGCTCCTAAACTAACTGCGCCCAAATCAACACCTGCGCCTGCTGCAATTCCTGCATCAAACTTGTTGTAATCTTCAGTATTGATCTTCTCATCGAAGTCAACCGAACCAACGTTTGATTTGTTTTTCACTTTACCATTCAACATATAAGAAACATACGGACCGGCATGAAGATTAAAATTATCAGTAATATTTACAACAAATAACAGCGGCAATTCCAAATAATTAAAATTGTACTTGAAAGTACCGTTAACAAAGGTGCTATTGTAAGTAGTTTGTGCTCCTTTGGTAGTGTAATACAATTCGGGTTGAATTGCAAAAGTCGTATTGATAGGCAACTTAGCGAAAAGTCCCAGGTTAAAGCCGGTAAGCATTTTATTGTCGGCAGCATCTTTTGCATAAAGATTTGAGAAATTAATACCACCCTTGATGCCAAACGTTTGTGAATTTGTTTTCTGTGCTTTTACCGAAGTATTCCCTGCACAAATAAACAATGCAGAAATGACACAAAGAATTATAGAATGCTTCATTTTAAAAAGATTTTATGAGTTGAATGAAACGAGCCCTGAATTGTCAGGGCTCGTTTATTTTATTCGATATTTCCTAAATTAATGAAAAGCAAGACCTATTGTAGAAACACCAGTAGAAAGGTCAAGGAATAATCCAACCTTGTTACTTAAATGGTATTCGACACCAAAATGTCCATCAAGGAATAAAGGTTGAGCCCTGTCGTAGTAGACTTCGCTATTATAATTGTCATCCCATCTAGAATTTACGATTGAAAATCCCAATGAACCTGCAATATAAAAATCCCAGTCCTGGCCAGCTCCAAATGCTTCGTCTAAATAGTAAGATCCCTTAACGCCTAACGGTATAACAGTCTCCCTATACCCATGTCCCTGATAGTAATCATGGTAAGTAACGAAAGTGGCAAAAGGGGCCAGCGTGAAATTATTGGCCACGCCAAATTCATAGTTTATACTAAACACGGGCAGTGAACGACCGTAATATCCATAATATCCGCCGTATCCTCCAACGCCCAGCCCTAAATTTAGGGTATTTCCATGGCTATCAGAATAATGTCTGTTCTGGGCTGATAAATTGGTTCCTAATAATGTGAGTAGGAATAGTAATGCAAAAGCTGTTCTTTTCATTTTTTCGAATTTTCTTTAGTTACTAAATGTATAATTGATAATTGCACTTTAAATATTATTTTCTTTTGTCGTTGCCACGATCATTTTTATCATTACCACGTTTGTCATTTCCGTGTTTGTTATTCTTATTTTCATTTCCGCGTTTGTCGTAGCTATTATCTCCGTGTCTGTCATTTCTGTCGATTACAGTTCCACGTCCCCTGTTAACCTGGTTGCTTTGGCGATAATCTTTGCTGCTGTTTCCTCTTCCCGGACGCTCACCTATATTGCGTTGTGATGGTCCACGGTATCCTTTAGCATACTTTGTTCTGTATTCGCGATGATTATAATAAGGAGTTCTGCCATGATAGTCCCGCATCACAACTTTGTATCCGCCATACAAATCATAATTTCTGTATCTGCTTGGCAAATATGATCTGCGCACCCATGATCTTCCTTCGTAATATATAAACATTGAGTTAGGAACATCATAATAGGCCTCTACATCGGGCAGGTAATAGTAATTCACATCGGAATATCCTGAAGGACCCCATGCTGGAGGTGTGCCAATATTTAAGTGTACTGAAATTTGTGCCTGAGCTGTGCTTGCAAAAAACAACACTATTCCTAAGGCAACCAATTTTAAAGCTTTCATCTTTTAATTAAATTTACAATTTAAATTAACTTGAATGATGCAAAGGTGGGCTCTTTATCCTTGCGAAGCATTACACAATTTAATAAAAAATTTACATGATTCACACATTTTTGTATTGTGTTTCGATATCTAGCGCTGTGTCTGAACCTGTTTTTTTAGTCAAAGCAGCCACAACAGACGGGCTCTGCGTGTTCGTATTCATCTAAGGATAAGCTTGTCCAAATATTTCAGGACAATAATTTGGAGATATCTTTATTTCAGAGGATTGCTTCGCCATAGTATTTATCAGCGCTGCTCTTTACTTCTGGCCTTTCACCAATTGTCTTTTGAATTTCCCCATTATAACCTGGTGCATACCTTCTTTTAAATTCACAAAAATGGGTGTAAGGCGTGTAACCATTGTAGCTTTTCATGACGACTTTAAATCCCTTGTATAAATCATAGTTTCTGTATCGACTGGGGAGATACGATTTACGAACCCATGTTTTATTTTCAAAGTAAATAAACATGGACATTTTGACATCATAAAAGGCGATTACATCTGGCAGGTAGTAATATCTTACCTGAGAATTTCCAACAGGACCCCATGCAGGAGGTGATCCTCCGGTTGTGCGCGCTGCTTGCGCCTGACAATTTACTGTTAAGAAAAATACAATACCGAACACCATGAATTTCAACGTTTTCATTTCTCTGTGAATTAATTACTATCCTCCAAAGGTGATCCCTTTAAGGCAGTAAAACCTTACACAATTAAATATAATAGTTGTATTATTCACGCATGTTGGTGCAAGGCAAAAGAAACAGATCTTTTGTTTGGGATTGTTCAAATTCCGTTTATCCCATCGGATGAACCTTCGTTTTGCTTACCCTGTCCTTAATTGCTACATCGGGTTCGAAAAGAATGTAAATATCTTTAATACTGTCGGCTGAAACATCATCTTTTACAGCCTCACCTGTACTCGAAAATGAGAGACGGAAAGTTCCGAATCCATCCAGTTTCACACTATCTCCTTCCATCAGCCATTTGGGTAACTGATCGATCAGGTTTGCAATAACATTTTGTACATCACCTGCCGAAAGTGAAGATACTTCCGACAAATCTTTGCTGAAATTTTTCAGATCACGTTTACCAGTTAGTCTGGGCGCAGCATACCATTTCTTTTCCTTTGTAAGAGGATTTGGTCTTTCAACGACGTTAAATTGTAACGACATAATTTTTTTGTTTTACATTAGTTAATACTCTGAAAATTATATAATTGCATAAAAGATTACACCTTGCTTTTTCTGATTCAGAATGTAGAAGTTCGTATATATCGAATCAGGTTTACGGACTTCCGTATTTAGACGCACGTATATACGGAATCACGATCCCAGACTTCCGTATATATACGCTCGTACATACGGAATCAAAAAACCAGACTTCTATATTAGAAAAATCATCAATACGGAAGCAGAAAACAATGAAAGAAGGAGTACCGAAACTTTGGATTTGATGGACTAAAATTAAAACACTTATTTGGAATTTGCAATACCCAGAAAGAAATATTTATTAATACCGTTAACTTTTCTGAAGATATTGGTAATTTTCGCTTAACCGATGAAGGGAATACCAAAACACCCCGCAATTTGTAAGATTGCGGGGTGTTGCAGTTTATTTTCTATTATAATATTCAACGAATTTGAATACGATAAGTCAGTCTTCCATCTTATTGATTCAAAAGCTTAAACAGCTCTTTCATGTCGGGAGATAAGATAACTTCAGTTCTGCGGTTTCCGGCACGTCCTTCAGCTGTTTCGTTCGATTGAACAGGGTGAAATTCGCCTCTGCCTGATGAAGTGATACGGCCCGAATCAAAACCATTATCTTTTGTCAGAATACGAACAATCGAAGTAGCCCTTGAGGTGCTGAGATCCCAGTTGTCTTTAAATACCTGGGTTCTGATTGGAATATTATCGGTATGACCTTCAATCATCACGGTGATGTCTTTGGTACTGTTTAGCACCTGGGCAAGAGACTTAAGTGCTTCTTTTCCTTTAGGATCGACTACATCGCTACCCGATTTGAAAAGTAATTTTTCAGCAAGCGAAACATAGACCATTCCGTCTTTTGTATAAACAGAGAGCTCATCGGTTTTATAATTCATCAATGCATCAGCTATCGAGTTTTTAAGCTTCGCCATCACATCTTTTTGTGATTGAATCATATCCTGAAGTTTCTTTAACCGCTTTGCCTGATCGGCAATCGTCATTTGCGATTCGGTAGAAAGTGCCTTCAAATCGTTGTTGACCAATGCATTTTCATTAAGCAATGATGCCTTCTGGTCATTAAGATCTTTAACCTTGTCGTTGCAATCAGCCAGTTGACCATGTGTTTTGGTACTGTCGATCTGCAGCATGTTAACTTTGGCTTCCGAAGCCTTGAATTTTTTAGTTGCCACGCATGAGGTAAATAACATGCTAATAATTAATGATGAGAAAGCAAGGAAGTGAAATGTCTTTTTCATTGTGATTTTTTAAGTGAATATTTAGAGAGACAAAGTTGAGCCGCTTTAAGCTGAAATGTGTTACACAACTTTTAAATTAAATTACATGATTCACACATTTTACTTAACGATCTGAACTGAATAGGCGTTAGGAATTATTTTCTGTCCATGGGTATGCGCATAAACCTTCGTAAATTCAGCACCGAAATAAAGTATAATGGCAGAATAATAAACCCAGACAAGAATTAGAATAACAGACCCTGCCGCACCATAAACAGAGGCAATGTTATATCGTCCAAGGTAAAAACCAATTGCAAATTTGCCAATCATAAAGAGAATGGCTGTAAAGGAGGCACCGATAATGCAATCGCGGAGCGCTATTTTCCCATCGGGTAATGTTTTGAATATGATGCTGAATAATAGTGTTATAATAACGAAGATCACACCCGTATTTATCACATAAAATAAGAATATGGAATCCTGTGGAAATATAACTGACAAACGCTTGCTTAGCACATCAATTAAGGAATTCACGATTAAACCGACCAACAATAAAAATCCGACAGAGCCAATCATTGAGAACGACATCAGGCGGTTGTACAAATACTTCACGAAACCACGTTTTGGTTTTGCTTTAATGCCCCAAATATAATTGATGGAATCCTGAATTTCGGCAAACACACCGGATGCTCCGATTAACAAAACGATGATTCCGATGGTTTGGGCAAAAGAATTGCTGTTCGAAAGTTCCACATTTTTTATTGTCTCCTGGATCTGGAGCGCCGCATCATTTCCGACGAGTCCGTTAATCTGTCCGAAAATCTCCCCTCTTACAGCATCCGCGCCAAAAAATATTCCACTAAGAGACATGATGATGATTAACAAAGGAGGCAAAGAAAATACAGTATAATAGGATAACGCGGCACTGAGTTTGATGGCGTTATCGTCTATAAATCCATTGAAAGTTTCTTTCAGAAGATATCCAATCTTATTTGCTACACCAGGTATTTGCATCGCATTAACGTTTTAATTTTACTGATAGGTCACGGTTCCCGGTTTTCCAATTTCGAAATCACGGAAGCCGAAATCGGTTGTCTGATAGGAGTTTGTTTTAAAAATATTTTGACCATTGCCGGGGATAATCGGAAAGAAGGTAATGGATATCTGGAATGCATTAAATACCAGGTTCTCATTTTTAATCAGCACGCCCAAACCAATTTGCGAATACACTTTGCTGTCTCTGAAACCGGTTGATGCGTTACCAAGTATTCCGAAGGAATAGGTCAGAAAAGGGCCGAAACGGAAGCCTACAAAATTCCATGGGGCGTATGATTGTGTTTGCACCGTCAATAAAATACGTTTGGTACCCGATAATCCTAAACTATTAAATCCATCAAGTCCATAGCCTTCATTAATTGTGAGACTGTCGTACGAAAACCGGTTCATACCAAATGTTATTTGTGGTTTCACAAAATGCCTGAATTTCCATTTACCGAGTTCACGCAATCCGGTAAAATAGATGAGACCAACCGAAAGAACTCCCTGCTCGGCTTGTGATCCCCGCAAGAAGGTTCCATATTCGATGCTGGAAGCCAGGTAACCCCATGAATAATAATCACCATACGAAGCACGCGCTCCTAAATATACTCTGCCGGCATTATTTCTTACCTGGTATCCACCGGTTATGCTGAAAACCTTTCCTACAGGAACATCTTCTGTAACTCCAAACCGATAAACGTAATTCTCTTTCACATATCTTCGTGCAGAGATGCCAAAGCTTGCCAGGTAAAAATCTTCGTCCGAAAACATATGCTGAGGGTCAATCAATTCAGTAGGCTTTTCAAGGTAACGGATTCTTAAAAAACGGGCAGCCGAAATAAAATTGGTTGTACGCGTGTATTCTGTATTTCCTCCGAATAACCGTATAGCGCTTCCACCCCAAAAGTCCTGTACATTATATTTAAATCGCTGAGGGACAAAGAGCAAGTTGGTTGACCGGATCGAATCGTTGCGAAATTGTTGCGTAAAATAAGCTCCTGCGGCCCATGTTGCGAAAGGGGAGAAAAACGGTCGATCGAATGATAAGCCCCTGTTGTAATTTTTATCTCCCAAAATATCGAAATGCACATTTGTGCGGATATAGGTATTCCTGATATTCGGAATCGTATAATTTGTATTCAAGTAGTTACTGTGTTCATCATAGTTCCGGGTATAAACATTTCTGAATTCATGGCCCAGTCCTAAAAAGTTTTTATCGGCCAAATCAATGGTGATACCCGATGTGGAAACTGAACCACCGGGAATGATGCTCCATATGTCTAATACACGAATAAAAATATCAACAGAATCGGAGTTGATGGCTGTCGCCTTAACGGAGAATGAAACATCGTTTATATATTCACGCGTACGCACCAAACGTTCCGATTCCCGCACAAGCAACGAATCGAATACCTGGTTCTGACTGATCAGCAGCAGGTTTCGGATAGCGATTGACTGTGATTTTACATGCAGGTTATTTGCGGTTTTTGTGATGAAGTTTTGTGACGATTCAGTGGTGTCACGAACTGAAAAACCAAAGGGATCGAGTGTTTCGATATTAATATGCCTGATTGTTTTCCCTTCAAATGCACTGTATGGTTTATAGACAAGTCTCTTCTTATACTTTCGTCTACGTGATGAAGCAGTTGGTACAGGTTTGAATATTGCACCATAAGCCAACTTAGCAACCTTACTTCGTTTCGAATAGGTCTCAATTTTCTTATAAAGAATGGTAGTATCTTTTTTAGCAGGAGTTTGCTGTGCAAATGCAATTTCACTTATTGAAACCGAAACGAGAAAGAGGAGGATCATTTTTTTGAACCACATTTGCATCTGCCATTTTTGAATATTTTGAAGTTGCCCTTTTATAACGCTATTGTTTTGATGTATCACACAAATAATCTGCTTTTTAAATTACCACTTCGTAATAAACGGAGTTAGACAGCGGTTAAACTCATCGGGTTGCTCAAGGTTCGACAGATGTCCGGCGTTATCAATGGTACCGAATTCTGAATTTGCAATATTTCTATTTAAAAACTCTGCCTGTGCTAATGGGGTAACAGTATCTTCTTCGCCACAAAGGACTAATACCGGGATCAATATTTCATTCAACGTAGAACACATTTCCGGGCGCTGTGCCAGGGCTTTTAATGTTCCGGTAATTGTAATAGGTGAAGTTGTGAGAATGATGTTTCTTATTTTCTCAACCAATTCTTTTTTAGTATTCAATGAATCGGGGCAAAAAACATTTTTGACAAAAGCTTCTGCGAAATCTGTTAATCCTTCCGCATTAATCTGATCGATCGTTTTATATCGTTTTTCCTTCCCTTCAGCCGAATCGGCAATGCATTGAGTATCGCTTAATACGATCGCCTCAAATCTTTCGGGATAACGGTTTACAGCATTCAATAAAATATACCCACCCATTGATAAACCGCAGGCAACAGCCTTGTCGATCTGCAAAACATCCATCAGTTCGACCAAATCATCAGCGAATAAACTGATACTCAAATTTTCTTCACCGGCCGTTGATTTACCAAATCCCCGAATATCGTAGGCAAGTACACGATGCGTGTGTTTCAGAAATTCCATTTGAGGCTGCCACGATGATTTGTCAAAAGGAAATCCATGAATAAATATGACCGGAACATCACCTGTTCCAAAATCATCGCAACAAATTGTAACCCCTTTGAGGTTAATATTGATGTCTTTTCCCTGTGGTTGAACCGTTTCCATGTTGGTGGCAAATGTTTAATTTACAAGTTTTACTTATTTCTTTTTCTCTTCTGCCTTTTCTTCCGCTGCTTTGGCTTTCTTCTTAAAATATCCCCTGAGAAGGAAATTATGCTTGGCAGCTTCCATATTTTCACCTAAACCTTTTGAGCTCTTTTTAAGATTCACAATGGTCTGGTTCAGATTTTCGGCAATCGTGGTATCCTGAATTAATTTACCCAGTGTTCCATTTCCACCGTTTATTTTAATCATCACCTCGGCAAGTTGTTGCGTAATGATTTCAACATTACCGGCAGTTACCTTCAAACTTGCCATGATGGCATCCGTTTCGACTGGCTCTTTCGAATTCAGTTGCTGACCTTCGACAGCTAAAGATGCACCTGCACTTCCTTGTGTAATAATTATAAGCCGGTCGCCAATCAATCCCTCAGATCCAATTGCGACTTCACTATCGGTTTTAATAAACTTCTGAATCTCTTTTTTAATTGCCATGTCGATCCGGACGGTTGAATCGTTAATGATGGTGATGTTGTCAACCGTACCAACATTGATTCCCGAGAAGCGAATATTATTTCCAATCTGCAATCCGCTTACATTGTAAAATGTGGATGAAAGATTATAAACAGGATTAAACAGATTCTTTTGTTTTCCGATAATAAAGATTGCCAGTACAAAGAGCACCAATCCTCCTGCAACAAAAAGCCCTAACCGTACTTTAAAATTATCAGTATGCGTTTCCATAGTTTTTGGTATTAATTATTTAAAGAATGATTTGATTAACACATCATCCGACTTTTCAAACTCTTTTAAACTTCCTTCCAGATAAACTTCACCATCCTGTAGCATGATAACCCGGTCTGCTGTGTTTCGGGCACATTCAATATCATGCGTGATGATAATAGATGATGTTTTATACTTTTTTTGAACTTCATTGATAAGTAAACTAATTTCATCGGAAGTTACCGGGTCGAGCCCCGTAGTTGGCTCATCGTAAAGCATAATCAACGGATCAACAACAATGGTTCGGGCAAGACTGATTCGCTTGCGCATACCACCGGAAAGCTGTGACGGCATTTTGTTTAAAGCATCCGATAGTCCTACATTTTCTAAAACTTCCATTATTTTTTCATCCATCTCCAGTTGCGTGAGATTCTTCCGGATCCTTCGCAGTGAAAATTCCAAATTCTGTTTTACCGTCATTGAATCGTACAATGCACCGCTTTGAAATAGGAAGCCAATTTTCTTCCTCAGCTCGCCTAAACCTTCTGGTTTTAGGTCTCTCACGTTTTCGCCGAGTACATTAATCGATCCGCCATCAAAATTTAACAGACCAACAATACATTTGATCAGAACCGATTTCCCTGAACCCGATTTTCCAAGCACAACAAGGTTTTCACCATTAAAGAGTTGTAATGATACATCTTTTAATACGGCCTGTTTGCCAAAGCTTATCTTGAGGTTATTGATATCAATCACCTGTTCTTTGCTTTTTTTAGCAACTGTATCGATCGTATCTATTTGGGAATCACTTATCATCATCACTTCAATTTTCAAATTATTAAAGCATATCGGTAATTTGTACTGCAATCATATCCACAATCAATACGAGGAGTGATCCTAACACAACTGCAGAATTTGCTGCAATACCTACACTTTCTGTTCCACGTCCTGCGTTATATCCTTTATAACATCCTACCAATCCAATGACAGCTCCGAAAAAAAATGATTTCACCACTGCAGGTAAGAAATCAACAAAATCAATTGAGCTAAATGCCTGCGCAAAAAATAACGTGAAGGATACATCACCTTTTATATTTGCACCGGCCCAACTTCCCATTATACCGAGTGCATCGGCATATAAAATTAGAATGGGGATCATAAGCGTTGCAGCCAATACACGTGTGACCACTAAAAACCGCATTGGGTTGGTGGAAGATACTTCCATGGCTTCGATTTGTTCAGTTACCTTCATGGAACCCAATTCGGCGCCCATCCCTGAACCAATTTTACCGGCACAAATTAATGCGGTGATTACCGGCCCCATCTCGCGGATAAGTGATACAGCAACCATTCCCGGCAACATTGCATCAGCACCAAATTTCGCTAATGCAGGACGTGATTGAATGGTAAGCACCAGGCCCATAATGAGACCGGTGACTGAAATAAGTGGTAAAGTTTTATATCCAATTTGAAAGCACTGGCGCAAAAATTCTTTAAATTCAAAATCACGCGAAAACGTTTCTTTTGCCGTACGCATGATAAACAGCAATGCATCTGCAAAATCGGTTAAAAAGTTGCCTGCCTCTTCCGTTTTTGTAATTGTTTTTTCGCTTATCTTAATGGTCCACTCCCTTGCCTTATGAAGGTTGGGGGCTATTTTTATTGCGGGGATTAATTTTTTCATGATGAAACTTTTGATTCATTTCAGGATAGCTTTAATTTAAAAAGGCACCGTTCAGCGAATGCCGTTAAACGATGACCTCATAAATTAAATGAATGATTAAATTCCTTCAATCAATTTGCGCAATTCTTCTTTTGTCTTGCCGAGTTTGATTTGAATTCTTCCGAACATTTCGTCTTTCTTGCCTTCTTCAAACATAAGGTCATTGTCCGTCAAAATGGCAAATTGTTGTTTCAGTTTGCCTTTCTGTTCATTCCAGTTTCCTTTAATTTCTGTCGTATTCATCTTTATTGTTTTAAGTCATGAAAAATTTCAATACAAAGATGGTTCTCATATTGTTAAAAAACGTTACACAATTACAGCAAAGAGTTACAACATTCACACATTTCTACGTTCAAAAAAAGGGCGGCCTAATTTCTTAGACCGCCCCCTTATTTTTCAGAAGTAAACTATTTCAATGAATATTTACAAAGCGGGAATGATGTCGATCATAACCGTACGGTTATAAAAGCGTTCTTCCGGATATTTGTTTTCAAATGGCGCTGCGTTTAAATCCTCGCCATATCCATGCACTTCAAATTTAATATCACTTCTGCCAGCTTTTGACAGACCTTTTTCAAGGATGATCTTCACATCGTTGGCACGTGCAACCGATAATTTCAAGTTGGTGTCTTCGCCTCCGATAATATCGGTATGGCCATGTATGATGACCTTCGCATCTTTAGGAATTTTCGGTATTACAACATCTGTAAGGTACTTTTCGTACAGATTGATTGCCTTTGATCTGTTGAATTCATAAAGAATACTGAACCTCATCATCTCTTTCGTTGTTGAAGGGGTCCAAAGTACAATGTGTGCGGTAGTTTCCTTCTTAAAAACCTTACCGCTTTCTGTATGACCGATCATCGTTACCTTGTAATCGCCTTCGGGACGAGATCCCAGAATAGATTTTCCGGGAATACTCACCTGTTCCTGGGTATAAGGTCCAAATTTCTGCACGCTACCCGATTCATCTGCCATTTCGATTGACCAGGATGCGTATGCTTTATTGGCTCCCTTTACATCGATAGCGACATAACTTTCAAAAGGTGCTTCCATCACGTTTAAAATTTCTACTGACCTCAATGGAGTATCTGGGCCACTTTGAAATTCTATCAGTAATACAGGAGAATTGCTTTCGATCGAAACTCTGCGGTCTCCTTCACGAAGAAGAACAAGTTCGAGTTTGCCACCTGGCTGTTCCGATGGGATCTCAGGTTTGACACGACCTTCCGTATGGATCCTTGACGGATCAATTGCGAACACACTTACGAGGTAAACCTTGACTGACTCGGCCATTGCCTTGCCATCTTTGGGTCCTTTTTGAGATGATCCTACCAAAGTAATGTTTGTTGAACGATCGTTTGACATGCGTTCACCAAGAATATTTATCACATTATAATAAACATTCATTTGCCTTTTTGAACGACCCGATAAGTCGATATGTTTGGTCTGTTCCAAATTATCTTCTTTGAAATCGGCCACCTTATCTTTTGTGAGTAACACATATCGGTTAGGTACTTCAGTTGATCCAATATCGAAGAACACATAATTACGTATCGGGAATATTTCCCTGATGCTAAGTTCAGTCGGAATATTTTTGGGCGAATAAACTGAGAACTCAACTGAAGGTTCTGCTACAACAGCTGCTGGTATAAAAACCTTTTCAGCGGCTGCAATTTTATGACCACGTCCCAGTTTAAGTGCTATACCTGCCCTGAGCGTTGTTACATTCAATGATTCGATCGAACGCGGATCTTGTCCATAATAGGGTTGAAAAGAAACAAATGGCGAGAGTACTAATTGCGTATGCTTTCTCTTCGAAGAGAGAAATATATCGTATCCGGCACCAATTTGCATCGATATCAGATTATCGTTTGTATTGCTGAAATCGCCTTTTACATCGGCAGGAGCTACTTGACCTGCAATAGCTGGATTAACACCTTGCTTGTAAGTGAATGATTTTGACAAATTAAAAGCAAAACGGGGACCACCATACAAATAGAAATTAGATTTGAACGGAGCAAAGCGAAGGCTTGGTTCCACTGTAAAATAACTTAGATCGGTCGATAAGTCGGCGGGACAATTACACGGGGTAGTTACCTGGTCGAATACGCCACTTCGGTTATCGTAACCCAACTGAAGCATCGCACCAAACCTTGTATCGGGACGGTGAAACTCAATCAGCGGTGCAAGGTAAAGTCCAACACCAAAGCCATCGTGAAATGCTGTAGGTACTGAGAGTTTTGAATTCAATTCCTGCGTGGTACCACGATAGAAGTTGAAATTTGCGCCTCCGGCAACTCCAAAATACCATGAAGGTCTTGTATACTGAACCTCCTGTGCCTGAAGTGTTGACTGAAAAGCTGTCAAAATCAAAGCGCCTCCGATAAGACCTTTAATCGCCAGCCGATAAGGAGACCACATTGAATCCAATCCCCCTTTTATATTTTTAATTAATTTCATTATTTTTTTAATTATTCCGGTAAAATTTATTTTTTCATTTAAACACCCCCCGCCCGAAGACGGGAGATATTTATATTGTTATTCTTTAATTGGGAACATTGATAACTGTGTTCACCATTGTAACTGCAGAAACAAGTGAGATTGCCCTGCCATTCAATACTGTCTGAACGGTCGTGTTTGTGCTGTTTCCCGGTGATGACAAGCTTACGCCTGAATTTGCAATGATGGTTCCCACCATTGTACCACCTCCGGCATAGTTAATAACAGCTGCTTCACCAACATACCAGAATACATTTTTGGCCTGTGCACCGTTTACCAATTGCACACTGCGTGCGCCGGTAGTTGTACCTACGGTTAATGCAGATGGAACCTGGAATATCCAGACTGCATTCGCATCGCCCTGGGCATCAAGTGTAAGATCAAGGCTCGAAATGTTATAAGAACTTCCCGATTTATAAATACCCGGCGCTAAAGTTCTGCCACCAAGTTCGTCGGTGCTGAGTGTAATGCCACCTGGTTTATTTGCCGGTGAAATACTGATGTAAAAATTGCTTGCAGCAAGCAGACCCGCCTGTGCAATAGCCATTGTTTCAGCAGTTCCTCCGTGCGCGCCGGTTGCAGGAATTACTGGTGGAGGTGTTGCTGTGTAAATAAACCCTTTTACATCTCCGATATTAAGTGGCGTCTCGCTGTAAGAATCTCCCGTACTGTCGTGCAATCCGGTCACTAAAGTCGAGGCACCGGTGGTACCGATACTCCCATTGTTAATAGCTGTAAATATTCCCTGATTCGTTATCCCGGCATTACCGCCAAAAGCACCGAAAGAAGAAGAGAATAGCGATGGTTGTGATATTGCCTGCGCTGTAGTAAAGCTCCACACATAGTCACTTGCAAGCATCGAGCCTGATAAATTCGCGGCTGCGCTTGTAATTGTAGCGGTGTAAAGCGTGTTAGCAACAAAAGGAGCTGTTGGTACAAAAGATACCTTTGTGCCTGTATACGAAACGGTTCCGGCGACAGTAGTAGTACCCTGTTTAACTGTAACAGATGTTCCAGTAATTGTCAAAGGATCCATTGGGACACTAAAGTTTGCAGTAACAGTCTTATTAAGTGCTACTCCAGTTGCATTGTTTGCAGGGTCGGTAGTAGTCACAGTTGGCGGAACACCTGTCGCAAATGACCATACGTGCTCAACTTGCAAAGCATTTCCTGCTAAATCCTTAACCCCTGTTTTTACCGTTCCTTTATAGGTAGTGTTGGCAACCAATGGACTGGAAGGTGTAAAGATGACTGTTTTGTCGCTAAAAGTAAATACGCCTGTAACAACAGTTGCTGCTTTAGTACCTGCAATTACAGCTGTTCCCTGTAAAGTAAAGGATTCGGGAGTGAACGTTTCAGGGTTCATCACTTCATTAAAGGTAACCGAAATCACCTGGTTAAGGGGAACATTCACGGCCGCATTGGCTGGAACTGTCGATACTACAACCGGACATACACCAACCTTTGCCATGTATTCGTCCTTTTTGCATCCGCTTATTAAAACAACCGATGCTAATGTAAGAGTTGTCAATAATCTACTTATTTTCATTTTTCTATTTTAATAATTAAATTCTTTTCTTCGGGGGTCAAAGTTAGATATGTGAATTTTTGTATGTGTTATACAATTAATGAAAAGATTTACATTATTCACACATCCTATTGAATTGATTCACAATCAACAAAAAGAGAGGTTACCAAACGGCAACCTCTCTTTTATTCTATTTAATATCACCTGCAATCAAGGTGAATTTAGTCTCTTGACGGATCGTATGGGTAATATTTGCAAACAGCTTTCAAATGACTTATGCAATCATTACAAAATCCAATTTCCCATACCAAACGTCACAAAGCTTTATTCTATAACCAGAACTTCTGTTCTACGGTTGGCTGCATGTTCTTCTGCAGTACATGGAACGCCATCCGCACATTTATTTGTCAGTTCAGTTTCGCCATAAGCATTTGCGCTCACTCTTGAAGCAACAATACCTTTTGCTGCCAGGTAATCGATCACCGATTTACCACGTTTTTCAGAAAGTTTCATATTGTATGTTTCTGGTCCCCTGGAGTCTGTATGCGATTTAATTTCAATCCTAACCGTTGGGTACTCATTCATATCTTTTGCAAGGATATCAAGATCGGCTTCAGCACGATTGTCAAGATCCCATTTGTCGAATTCGAAGTATACTTTGTACACATTTCCAATAATACTTGGCTTAACAACTACAACTGGTTCCGCTTTTGGCTCTGGTTTCGGTTCCGGTTTTGGAGCTGGCTTTGCTTCCGGTATGGCAGCCTCAACTACTGGTGATTCAATCCGATGTCCGCGTCCCAGTTTAAGTGCAACACCTGCTCTGAGCGTAGTTACATTCAATGATTCGATCGAACGTGGATCCTGGCCATAATAGGGTTGAAAAGTAACAAAGGGAGAGATTACAAATTGAGTATGCTTGCTCTGTGATGAAAGGAAGATATCGTATCCGGCACCAATTTGCATCGAAATCAGATTGTCATTCGTATTGCTGAAATCGCCTTTTACATCGGCAGGAGCTACTTGTCCGGCAATAGCTGGATTAACACCTTGTTTGTAAGTGAACGATTTGTTCAGATTAAAAGCAAAACGCGGACCGGCATAGATATAAAAATTCGATTTGAACGGAGCAAAACGAAGACTTGGTTCCACTGTAAAATAACTTAGATCGGTCGATAAGTCTGCAGGACAATTACATGGGGTAGTTACTCCGTTGAATACTGCACTGCGGTTATCGTAACCTAACTGAAGCATCGCACCAAACCTTGTATCGGGACGGTGAAACTCAATCAGGGGTGCAAGGTAAAGTCCAACACCAAAACCATCGTGAAAAGCAGTAGGTACAGATAGTGTAGAATTCAACTCCTGCGTGGTTCCACGGTAGAAGTTGAAATTTGCTCCTGCAGCCGCACCAAAATACCATGATGGTCTTGTATACTGCACATCCTGTGCCTGAAGTGTTGACTGAAAAGCTGTCAATATCAGAGCACCTCCGATAAGACTTTTAATGGCCAGTCTAAAAGGAGACCACGCTAAGTGTGATACCTTTTTTAAATTTGTAATTGATTTCATTATTATTTTGAATTATTCCGGTAAAATTTATTTTTTCATATTTAAATATCTCCCGAAAGAAGACGGGAGATATTTATATTGTTATTCTTTAATTAGGAACATTGATAACTGTGTTCACCATTGTAACTGCAGAAACAAGCGAGATCGCCCTGCCATTCAATACTGTCTGAACGGTCGTGTTTGTGCTGTTTCCCGGTGATGACAAGCTTACGCCTGAATTTGCAATGATGGTTCCCACCATTGTACCACCTCCGGCATAGTTAATAACAGCTGCTTCGCCAACATACCAGAATACATTTTTAGCCTGGGCGCCGTTTACCAACTGCACACTGCGTGCGCCGGTAGTTGTACCTACGGTTAATGCTGATGGAACCTGGAATATCCAGACTGCATTCGCATCGCCCTGGGCGTCAAGTGTAAGGTCAAGGCTCGAAATGTTATAAGAACTTCCCGATTTATAAATACCTGGCGCTAAAGTTCTGCCACCAAGTTCATCGGTGCTGAGTGTAATACCACCTGGTTTGTTCGCCGGTGAAATACTGATGTAAAAATTGCTCGCAGCAAGCAGACCCGCCTGTGCAATAGCCATTGTTGCAGCAGTTCCTCCGTGTGCGCCGGTTGCAGGAATTACTGGTGGAGGTGTAGCGGTGTAAATAAACCCTTTTACATCTCCGATATTAAGTGGCGACTCGCTGTAAGAATCTCCGGTACTGTCGTGCAATCCGGTCACTAAAGTCGAGGCACCGGTGGTACCGATACTACCATTATTAATAACCGTAAATATTCCCTGATTCGTTATCCCGGCATTACCGCCAAAAGCACCGAAAGAAGAAGAGAATAGCGCTGGCTGACCAGTTGTTGTTGACTGACCTGTAGTAAAGTTCCACACATAGTCACTTGCAAGCATCGAGCCGGATAAATTAGCGGCTGCTGTTGTAATTGTAGCGGTGTAAAGCGTGTTAGCAACAAAAGGAGCTGTTGGTACAAACGATACAGTTGAACCTGTATATGAAACGGCTCCGGCAACAGTTGTAGTGCCCTGTTTAACTGTAACAGATGTTGAAGTCATTGTCAAAGGATCCATTGGAACACTAAAGTTTGCAACAACAGTCTTATTAAGAGCTACTCCAGTTGCATTGTTTGCAGGGTCGGTAGTAGTCACAGTTGGCGGAACACCTGTCGCAAACGACCATACATGCTCAACTTGTAAAGCATTTCCAGCTAAATCCTTAACCCCTGTTTTTACCGTTCCTTTATAGGTAGTGTTGGCTACCAATGGACTGGAAGGTGTAAAGATGACTGTTTTGTCGCTAAAAGTAAATGCGCCTGTAACAACAGTTGCTGCTTTAGTACCTGCAATCACAGCTGTTCCCTGTAAAGTAAAGGATTCGGGAGTGAATGTTTCAGGGTTCATCACTTCATTAAAGGTAACCGAAATCACCTGGTTAAGGGGAACACTCACGGCGGCATTGGCTGGAATGGTCGATACCACAACCGGGCAAACGCTTACCTTTGCCTGGTATTCGTCTTTCTTGCACCCGCTTGTTAAAACAACCGATGCTATTGTAAGGGCTGCTAATAGTCTTCTAATTTTCATATTTCTCATTAAATAATTAAAGTATTTCTTCGGTGTAAAAGTAGGCCCTCCAATTTCTGAATATGTTGTACAATTAAAGGAAAGAGTTACATATTTCACACCTCTTAACTATTTTAATATTTAAAAAAAGAGAGGTTGCCGAATGGCAACCTCTCTTTTATTCTATTTAATATCACCAATAATAAGGTGAATTTAAAGTGTACTTATTCAATAACGAGAACTTCTGTTCTGCGGTTGGCTGCATGTTCTTCTGCAGTACATGGAACGCCATCCGCACATTTATTTGTCAGTTCAGTTTCGCCATAAGCATTTGCGTTTACTCTTGAAGCAACAATACCTTTTGCAGCCAGGTAATCGATCACCGATTTACCACGTTTTTCAGAAAGTTTCATATTGTATGTTTCTGGTCCTCTTGAGTCGGTATGCGATTTAATTTCAATCTTAACCGTTGGATACTCATTCATATCTTTTGCAAGAATATCAAGATCGGCTTCAGCACGCGCGTCAAGATCCCATTTGTCAAATTCGAAGTATACTTTATATACATTTCCAATAACACTTGGCTTAACAACTACAACTGGTTCCGGTTTTGGCTCTGGTTTCGGTTCCGGTTTTGGAGCTGGTTTAGCTTCAGGTATCGGAGCCTCAACGACTGGCAATTCAATTCGATGTCCGCGTCCCAGTTTCAGTGCAACACCTGCTCTGATAGTCGTCACATTCAATGATTCGATCGAACGTGGATCCTGTCCATAATAGGGATGAAAAGTAACAAAGGGAGAGATTACAAATTGAGTATGCTTGCTCTGTGATGAAAGGAAGATATCGTATCCGGCACCAATTTGCATCGAAATCAGATTGTCATTCGTATTGCTGAAATCGCCTTTTACATCGGCAGGAGCTACTTGTCCGGCAATAGCTGGATTAACACCTTGTTTGTAAGTGAACGATTTGTTCAGATTAAAAGCAAAACGAGGACCTGCATAGATATAAAAGTTCGATTTGAACGGAGCAATGCGAATGCTTGGTTCCACTGTAAAATAACTTAGATCGGTCGATAAGTCAGCAGGACAATTACACGGGGTAGTTACTCCGTTGAATACTGCACTGCGGTTATCGTAACCCAATTGAAGCATCGCGCCAAATCGTGTATCAGGACGGTGAAACTCAATAAGTGGTGCAACATAAAGTCCAACACCAAAACCATCGTGAAAAGCTGTAGGTACAGAGAGCAGTGAATTTAATTCCTGCGTGGTACCACGATAGAAGTTGAAATTTGCTCCTGCTGCTGCGCCAAAATACCATGAAGGTCTTGTATATTGCACATCCTGTGTTTGAGCCGATGACTGAAAAGCGGTCAATATCAAAGTGCCTCCGATAAGACTTTTGATGGCCAGTCTATAAGGAGACCACGCTAAGCGTGATCCCTTTTTTAAATTTGTAATTGATTTCATTATTATTTATAACTTATGGTTTATTGATTGTGTTTGCATTTGT
>Ga0209511_1000943_pt1 | contig 26936 bp, 26 predicted proteins | sample SSSSmetaG_FD_184141 | JGI IMG/M metagenome (GOLD analysis project Ga0209511, IMG submission 184141) | Glacier valley bacterial and archeal communities from Borup Fiord, Nunavut, Canada, to study Microbial Dark Matter (Phase II) - ​SSSS... | ecosystem: Environmental > Aquatic > Freshwater > Ice >... | reverse complement strand
CAGGCCCGCACCCGCGAGGCGCTCGAAGCCACCATCCAAGCGGCAACCGAGTGGATAAGTCACCACGACGCCAAAAATTGGTTTGACCATTGCGGGTATCATGTACAATGACTTGGGAACTGCTCTAAATAACTTAAAATGGCCTCTAAGGCTCAGTTAAATATAAGTGAACCCACCTCCTACGCGACAAACTGAAAATAGAGCAGCAGCCCCGCCGCCGCGCTCATCAAGACCAGCGTGAGCAACCCCAGCATGTTCGATACCCGGCCGTTGGTGAACTCGCCCATCACCGCCTTATTATTGGCCAGGTGCAACACGAGGACAATCATGACCGGGGCCGTCAGTCCGTAGAGAATGGCCGTGTAAAGCAGCGCCTGAATAGGGCTGATGCCGAGCGTATCGAGCAGTACGCCCACGCCCAGCGACGCGAAAATGGTGGCGTAAAACGCCGGGGCCTGCCGCAGCCGGCGGTCGAGGCCGCCGCGCCAGCGAAAGGTTTGGGCCATGGCGTAGGCCAGCGCGCCGGCCAGCACCGGAATGGCCAGCAGCCCCGTGCCAACCACACCGGCCGCGAAGAGCAGGTAGGCCGCTTCGCCGGCCAGCGGCCGCAACGCCTGGGCGGCCTGCTCCACGGTATCAATCTGCCGGATGCCGGCCGGAAACAGCACCACGCCCGTGGTCAGGATGATGAAAAACATGATGAGGTTCGAGGCGAACATGCCCACGCTCACGTCGGCTTGCATGGTGCGCAGCCGGGGCTTGTCCACCACGATGCGGTGGCCGTGGCCGCCGGCCGTGCTCAGGTGCCGCATTTCCTCCGCCTCCATTTCGGCCTGCCAGAAAAACAGGTAGGGCGAGATGGTCGTGCCCAGAATTGCCACCAGCAGGGCCGCGAACGGCCGGTTGAGCTGCACGCTGGGCCAGAACGTGTGCCGGGCCACCGCCCCCCAGTCCTGCCGCACCAGGAACGGCACCACCAGATACAGCAGCAGCACGGCGCAGAGCCACTTGAGAATGCCCACCAGCCGCTGGTAGGGGTAAAACACGATGGCCAGCAGCAGCAGCCCGGTAAACAGGACGCTGAAGGCGAGCGTGGGCACGGCCGGCACCAGCAGGTGCATCACGGCTCCCATGCCCTGCAAATCGGCCCCAATGTTGAGCACGATGGCCGGAAAGGTGAAGCCCAGCAGCCCGTAGAGCACCCAGCGCGGGTAGTGCTGGCGGAGCGTGCCGGCCAGCCCGCGCTGGGTAACGAGGCCGATGCGGGCGCACATTTCCTGCATGGCCGCCATGAGCGGAAACGTGAGCAGCGCCGTCCAGAGCGTCGCCAGCCCGAAGGCGGCTCCGGCCTGGGAGTAGGTGGCGATGCCGGAGGGGTCGTCGTCGCTGGCCCCGGTTATGAGCCCCGGCCCCAGGCTCCGCCAGAAGCGGCCCAGCCGCGAGCCGCGCCGGGGTGCGGGGGCCTCTGCTGGCGCGAGGGGCGGGGGGCGAAGCTGAAGAAACATACTGCCAGGGCTTGACTCTAAAAAAAGGTGGCAAGGCCGGGGCGCAGAGTGTCCCGGCGGCTATCGACCAACCGATTCGGCAAGGTTCGCGCCGCGCGGCCCCCCGTCCCATGACCAACGTCATGCCCGGCGGCTGATTTCGCGCATGGCGCGGCTTAAGGAAGTAGTGGCTACCGTGCTGCCCGATAGCTTGCATACTGCCCCGCAGCCGATGCTGGTGGTGCTCATGTGCACCCCGGCAGAACTGGCCGAGGGCGTTTGTAAGTGCCGGAAGAAGGCAATTTTATATGTTAGTCTTGATGGCCCAGCTCCATAATTTCTTTAGTAGCTTGTTTCGCCGTAGCGTTACGGCGCGGGTGCGGTTGCCTAGCCCCGTACTACTGCTGCCGCCCCGGAACGCCGGAAATAGCTGCCGCTAATCGCGTGAGTGTCGTTGGTGCGGCAGTTTTGTTTGTCGCAACGCCCACAACTTGCCTTCACGCGAAGGCTCTGCCTTGTTTCCTCGCAGGGTGGGCGCGGTCTGGTCAAAAAAGCCGTTGCTAAAACTGCCGTTCGTAAACCGGCCGTGCTGCCGCTGATAAAACCAGCTCTAAAGCTGGTTTCACTGACATACGCGCTATCGACCGCATCGCCACGGACAGCACATACTCGTTGGGATGTGCTACCCGGGGTCCTCGCCGGAAATGGAAAACATAGCACGTTAATACCTGAAAAGGGTCCGCAGAAGCTGAATGTCAGTCGCGTGTTTCATGCGCCACGAATGGTCCCCAGTTAGGCTGATACACTACCATCCCAGGGGCGATAGGTGGGGCAACAGCGCTTTGTCCACGGTCTGGTTGTGAGCGCGTAGGGCCTGCACGGTGCGATGAAAAGTTGCTTCAGCTTCAATAAGAGAGCTAACAGTTTACGCCAGGTGCTGGCTGAATTCGGCCAGCGCGACCGCCACCCGCTCGGGTGCTTCGAGAGGTAGCAAGTGGCCGGCCCCCGGCACTTCTTCGAAGCGGGTGCCGACGGGCAGGTAGGGCAGCGTGTGCTGCCGCTGCGCGGCCAGCCCCAGCACGCGGTCGGCGCTCCCGACCAGCAGCCGGCAAGGTACCCGCAGTCGCGGCATGAGGGCGGTCAGGTCTTCGCGGGCACCGCCCGTTAGCCAGGCTGACCACGCGGCGGGGTCGGTACGCAGATTATCATGCACGACCTGCGCGCGCACGGCCGCCGGCAGGGGCGCGGCGCTGATGCGGGCCAGGGTTTTTTCAGCTTCGCCCGCCTGGCCGTAGGCCGCCAGGCTGGCGGCTCGCTCGGCATCGGTCAGCGGTTCGGGACCGGGCGGCGAGGGGGCCAGCAGCAGCAGTCCCCGCAGGCCGGGCGGGTGCCGGGCCGCGACGGCCAGGGCAATTTTACCCCCCATGCTGTGGCCCACGAGCAGGTAGTTCGTCAGTTGATGTCGGGCCAGTAAGCCGACCAGCCAATCGCCGTAGCTGCTCACGGTATAATCGAAACCGGCCGGCGCGGCCTGTTCGCCGAAGCCGGGCAGGTCGGGGGCGAGCAGGCGCTGCCCGGCCGGCAGCAGCGGGCGCAGCAAGTCGAATTCGTGGCCGGCCCCGGCCCAGTAGTGCAAGGCAACCAGGGAAACGGGCATCTAAAAGAGTTGGATTAGGAAGGCTGATGATGGCTCGGCTTTACGTACGCACCCTGGCCCGGGGCGACCAACGGTAAGCCAGACCCCAGGCTTGTTGCTGACATGCTCTGCGAGCCTTGTCCGCATACGCCGCCGGGACCGGGTAGGGCGTGGCGGCCCGGTGGCTGGTTTGCGCCGGGCCAACTTTCACCGCGCTGGCCGCCGCCCGGCGAAGGCGGCCCTGACTGAGCCGGTAAAAAAGAATGGGGTTCGTAACTGCTTTATGATAACTACGCTGGGGTTGGGCCGTAGTGTCAATAACTCAGTGCGTTCTTTATCAACTGCCATTTCCCCTTTTCCGCTATGCTGCCTGCCAAGTCCAAGAAAGCAACCGCCGCCGGGGCCACGCCCCAGCGCCCTATGGCCGCCGACATGAAGGCCGTGGCCGAAAAGCTGCCATATCCCGCCCGGCAGGCCGACATGAAGCTGCCACCCCAAACCAGCCTGGCCGCTTACCGCGCCGCCGGCAAGCTGCTCGGCAAAGTCGCCCTCATCACCGGCGGCGACTCCGGCATCGGGCGGGCCGTGGCCGTGGCCTTTGCCAAGGAAGGGGCCGACGTGGCCGTGCTCTTCAACGAAAACGTGGAGGATGCCGCCGAAACCCAGCGGCTGGTCGAGGCCGAAAAGCGCCGCTGCCTGCTCCTGCAGCTCGACGTGCGCGAAGTTGAGCAGTGCAAGCAGGCCGTGCGCCGCACCCTGGCCGAGCTGGGCGGGCTGAATATCCTGGTCAATAACGCCGCCTACCAGATGGCCCAGGAGAAATTCGAGGACCTCCCGGAGGAGCAAATCCGGCGTACCTTCGACACCAACATTCTAGGCTACATCTGGATGACGCAGGCCGCGCTGCCGCATTTGGTGAGCGGCGACTGCATCATCAACACGGGCAGCATCGTGGGCATCACCGGCATTGCGCTGCTCGTGGACTATGCCTGCACCAAAGCCGCGATTCACGCCCTAACCAAGTCGCTGGCCTTGCAGCTCGGCGCGCGCAACATTCGGGTGAACTGCGTGGTGCCGGGGCCGGTCTGGACCCCCGCCATCCCGGCCACGATGCCGCTGGCCGAAATCGAAAAGTTCGGCCACGAGGTCGCCCTCAAGCGCCCCGGCCAGCCCGAGGAGCTGGCCCCCGCCTACGTGCTGCTGGCCTCGGCAGACGGCTCTTTCATGACCGGCTCGCTCGTGCACGTAACCGGCGGCAAGCTCAGCAGCGACGAGTAGCGGGCTGAGCTGGCCCTGAGCACCCAACGACTATTCTCATGTCCAATATCTACCCTGCCGGCACCGTGCGGGCCTTGTTAGCCACCGACCACGTAACGGCCGCCACCCGCGCGGCCCTGCAAGAACGGTTGGCCCCCGCGCCCTACCAACCGCGCTTTTTCGACCCGGCCGCCTACGCGCTGCTCGAAGCCGTAGCGGCCCGGCTGTTGCCGCAGCCCGAGCGGACGGTGCCCATCGCCCTGGCTCCGGCCCTGGACCAGCGCCTGGCCGAAAACCGCGGCGACGGCTGGCGCTATGACGCGCTGCCCGCCGACGGAGAAGCGCTGCGGCTGGGCCTGGCCGGCGTGGAAGCCAGCGCGCAGCAGCAGTTTCAGCGCGGCTTTCGGGACTTGGCACCCACTGAGCAGGATGCCGTATTACGCGCCGTGCAGACCGGCCAAACCACTGCCGGGCAGCCGCTGCCCACCCGGCGCTTTTTTGAAGACCTGTTGGCGGAGCTGGTGGAGCTGTACTACTGCCACCCCCTGGCGCAGGAAGAAATTGGCTATGTCGGCATGGCCGACCTACCCGGCTGGACCCGCATCGGCCTGAACGAGCGCGAGGACCGGGAGCCGGTGGCCGGTAAGACCTGAGACGTTAGACATTCAGTAAGACAGGAGACGTTAGACATTCAGTAAGACATGAGACATGAGACATGAGACTTTTCCCGGCGAGAAGTCTCATGTCTCATGTCTCATGTCTAACGTCTCATGTCTTACTAAAATCAAACGCAACCAACTACGCTCAGTCCCTCACCCTTCATCAATCAATCTATGCCAATCGAAGAACCGCACCCCCTGGCCCCGGCCTCCCGGCTGGCCGACGAGGTAGTGGACTGCGTAGTGGTGGGCACGGGGGCGGGCGGCGCGCCGCTGCTGGCGCGGCTGGCGCAGGCGGGCCTGCGCGTGGTGGCCCTGGAAGCGGGTGCCTGGCACAACCCGGCCCGGGATTTCGCCACCGACGAGCAGGCACAGAACTTCCTGTTCTGGAACGACCGAGCGGCTGAGCGCGGGCCAGGACCGGTGGCTTTCGGCAAAAACAACTCCGGTACCGGCGTGGGCGGCTCGACGCTGCACTACACGGCCTACACCCCCCGGGCGCAACCCGACGACTTGCGCCTGCGCTCCGACACCGGGCAGGGCGTGGACTGGCCCCTGAGCCACGCCGAACTGGAACCGTACTACGACGAGCTGGAGCAGTTTCTGGGCATTTCCGGGCCGGCCGATTATCCCTGGGGGCCGCCGCGCCGCCGCGCCTATCCGTTGCCGCCGCTGCCCCTCAACGGGGCCGCCCAGCTCATGCAGCGGGGCAGCGCCCGGCTGGGCCTGCGCACGTCGCCGGCCGCCAACGCGGCGCTCTCGGCCCGCCACTACCAGGAAGGCGTGGGCTGGCGGGCGGCCTGCACCAACCGCGGCTTCTGCCAGGCCGGCTGCTCGACCGGGGCCAAGGCCAGCATGGACGTTACGTTCGTGCCGCTGGCCGTCGGGCACGGGGCCGAGGTGCGGCCCGGCTGCTTCGTAACGGAAGTGGAGCGCGACGCGCGGGGCCGGATAACGGGCGTGGTCTATACCCAAAACGGCGAGCGGCGGCGGCAGCGGTGCCGACACTTGTTTCTGTGCGCCGGAGCCGTGGAAACCCCGCGCCTGCTGCTGCTCAATGGTCTGGCCCTGGGCAGCGGGCAGGTCGGGCGCAATTTCATGGCCCACACCGGCTTGCAGGTCTGGGGCACGTTTGAGGAAGAAGTACGGCCTTACAAGGGCATTCCCGGGGCGCTAATTTCGGAGGACACCCACCGGCCGGCGGGGGCCGACTTCGTGGGCGGCTACCTGCTGCAAAGCATCGGGGTGATGCCGGTGACGTTTGCCGGGCAGGTGGCGCGGGGCCGGGGCCTGTGGGGCGAGGCGCTGCGCGAGTACATGCGCGGCTACAACCACGTCGCCGGCATCAACATCCTGGGCGAGTGCCTGCCCCACGCCGACAATTTCCTGGAGCTGAGCGCCGAAACCGATGCCCGCGGCCTGCCCAAGCCCCGGATTTATTTCACCAACCACGAAAACGAGTTGCGCCTGACGGCCCACGCCGAGCGGCTGATGCGCCAAATCTGGGCCGCCGCCGGTGCCCGCGACGTGTGGGCTTTCCCGCGCAACGCCCACGTCATCGGCACGGCCCGCATGGGCCACTCCGGCACCGAGGCCGTGGTCGATGCCGACGGCCGCGCCTTCGACGTGCCCAACCTCTACATCTCCGACAATTCGACCTTTCCCAGCGCCCTGAGCGTGAATCCGGCCCTGACCATCATGGCCATGAGCCTGCGCACGGCGGACCGGTTTCTGGCCCGGGCGCGGCGGCGCGATGCGTAGGCGCGGGGCCAGTTTGTGCTCAATAGCTGCGCCTGTTTGGCAGGGCGGCTGGTTTCAACCTGACGTTCTACGACGGGCAGGGGCCGGTTTCGGCCTTGTCTTTACTCTATGTAGGACTTACGCGCTCGGTGCTCTTTTACCCTCCATTATTCAAGCTCGCCGCTCGTAAAACCCCACCCCCTAGCCCCCTCCCCGATGGGGAGGGGAGACTAGTTCTAGCCTTAGTCTTAGCTCCAAAATACTAGATACTAGCATACTAGAGCTAGAACTAGTCCCCCCTCCCCATCGGGGAGGGGGCTAGGGGGTGGGGTTTCACGAGCGGCGAGCGTTTCTGATTGCGTAAGTCCTAATTTATGAAAAGCTTCCTTACGCACGTCAAGGCCAAGTTTGGCGGCGGCAGCTACGCCGGCGACGAGTACGGCGGGGCCAGCGGCCACGACGGCTCGGGCCTGCCCACCGGCTCGCCCAGCAACTTCTTGTTTGCCACCGGTATTGAGTGCTCGTATCCTACCATTGACCAGGGCCAGACCCGGCGCGACCTGCTGGCCGAATGCGGGCACTACGACCGCTGCGAGGAAGACTTGGCCCTCGTGAAAGCGCTGGGCCTGAAGGTGCTGCGCTACGGCCTGCCGTACTACGCCATCCAGCGAGCGCCCGGCCGCTACGACTGGCGGTTTGCCGACCGGGCGCTGGGTGAGATGCAGCGCCTGGGCATCACCCCGATTCTGGACCTGATGCACTTCGGCGTACCCGATTTCATCGGCAACTACCAGAACCCCGAGCTGCCGGTGCATTTCGCCGAATACTGCGGGGCCGTGGCCCGGCGCTACCCCTGGGTGCGCTACTACACGCCGGTCAATGAAATCTACGTGACGGCCCGCATGAGCGGCAAGGACGGCCTCTGGAACGAGCAGTTGACGAGCGACCGCGCCTTCGTGACGGCCATGAAGCACACGGTGGCCGCCAGCATCCTCGGCACCCAGCAAATTGCCCGGCACCGCCCCGACTGCATCATCGTGCAGAGCGAGTCGGCCGAATTCACCCACGAGCTGCGCGCCACCCGCACGCCCGCCATTCAGCTCGGCAACAAGCTGCGGTTTCTGAGCCTGGACCTGCTCTACGGCCACCACCCCGACGCGGAGGTGCTCAACTACCTCTACGACAACGGTCTGACCCGTACCGAATACGACTGGTTTATGGCCGGCGAGCCGCCCGGCTACCAGGTGATGGGCAACGACTACTACGGCCGCAACGAGCGCATTATCCTGCCCAACGGCGAGGTCCAAACCAGCGCCGATATACTAGGCTGGTACAACATCACCCGCGAGTATTACCACCGCTACCGCAAGCCCGTGATGCACACCGAAACCAACGTGCTGGAGGCCGCCGAGGCCCCGGCCTGGCTCTGGAAGCAGTGGGTAAACGTACTCAGGATGCGCCAGGATGGCGTGCCCGTGCTGGGCTTCACCTGGTATTCGCTCATCGACCAGGTGGATTGGGACCAGGGCCTGGCCCATAAAGTGAGCAGGGTCAATGCCTGCGGCCTCTACGACCTCGACCGCCGTCCCCGGCCCGTGGCCGAGGCCTACCGGCTGCTGCTGCGAGAGTACGGCCAGATTACCGTTGTGCCCCACGGCGAGCTGTTCGAGATAACTGGCCAGCCCGTGCGGCTCAAAACGGAGAGTTAACGCCCGAAACCCGTCCGCCCGGCTCAGGCACTCGCTACGCAGATGCACACGCCTGGCCGGCGCGGACCTAATTCGCTGATTGCCGAAAGGCGGCCGGGGTCAGCCCGGTCTTGCTTTTAAACAGGCGATTGAAATATTGCGGGTATTCAAAGCCCAGTTGAAATGCTGTCTCGCTGATGCTGAGCGAGGTGGTGAGCAGCAGACGCTTGGCCTCTTCCAGCAGCGCGTGGTGCAAGTGCTGCTGGGTGGTTTGGCCCGTCAGGGCGCGCAGCATGTCGCCCAGGTAGGCGGGCGAAACGGCCAGCGCCTCGGCGAAATACTGCACCGTGGGCAGCGGCCGCTCGCCATTTGAAGCAAAGCTAGGGGCAAAATACCCCAGCAGCAGCGTTTCGAAGCGGGTCAGCAGGTCGTGCTCGGCCGTGCGCCGGGTCACGAACTGGCGGTGGTAGAAGCGGTTGGCGTAGCTGAGCAGCACCTCCAGCTGCGAGACGAGCACGTCCTGGCTGAAGGCATCGATGGGCCGCTCGTATTCGCCGCGCAGAGTGGCCAGCAGCGCGTCGAGCAAGGCTTCCTCCTGGGCCGAGACGTGCAGCGCCTCGTGCACGGCGTAGGAAAAGAAGCCGTAGGAAGCTATTTTCTTGCCCAGCGGGTACTTTCGCAGCAGGTCGGGGTGGAAAACCAGCATCCAGCCGCTCAGCTCGGAAACGTCCACCGTTTCATCGACGGAAAACACCTGGCCAGGGGCCACGAAGCCCAGCACGCCCTCGCGGAAATCGTAGGACTGGTGGCCGTAGTGCAGGCGGCCCCGGAAGTCTTTTTTCAGCCAGATGGTGTAGAGTTGCTGCACGACGGGCGTACGTGCCGGGGGCGGCGGCAGGTGGCGGGTCTGGGCCAGGTCGAAGAGCGTGAGCAGCGGGTGAGCCGGGGCGGGCAACCCGCAAAAGCGGGTGTAGTCCGTTACGGTGGCCAATACGCGGGGGCTTTCAGTCGGTCGTTTCATGGGCGGGGAGGCTGGTTGATTTTAGTAAGACCTGAGACGTTAGACCTGAGACATGAGACGCTCGGCGAGAAAAGTCTCATGTCTCATGTCTAACGTCTCAGGTCTTACATTAACCGCCGGGGTAGGCCGCGCCCGCCACGCTGCCCACGGGCAGGACGGCTTCGATGTCGGCCAGCTCCTGCGGGGTCAGCACGATGGCGGCGGCGGCCACGTTGGCTTCCAGGTTTTTGCGGCGGCGCGTGCCGGGGATGGGCACCACGCCCTGGGCCAGCACCCAGGCCAGGCCCAACTGGGCGGTACTCACGCCCTTAGCCGCGGCCAGGATGTCGAGCTTGCGCACCAGGGCCAGGTTTTTATAGAAGTTCTTGCCCTGATAGCGGGGAAAGAAGCGGCGGAAGTCGTCGGCCTCGAAGTCATCGGGCGTTTTGAGGGTGCCCGTCAGGAAGCCGCGGCCCAGGGGCGAATAGGCTACGAAGCCGATGCCCAGCTCGCGGGCGGTGGCGAGGATATTGCCCTCTTCGGCCCGGCGGTCGAAGAGCGAATACTCGGTTTCGAGGGCCGTGAGCGGGGTACGGCGTGGGCGCGGCGCAGCACGTCGGCCGGCACTTCCGACAGGCCCAGGTAGCGCACCTTGCCTTCTTCCACCAGGCGGCTCATAGCCCCCACGGTGTCTTCAATCGGGGTGTGGGGGTCTTCGCGGTGCAGGTAGTAGAGGTCCACGTAGTCGGTGCCCAGGTTTCTCAAGGACCGCTCGATGGACTTGCGCACGTATTCGGGCCGGCCGTCGAGGCCGTTGGTCATGTGGCCCGCGTCGTCAATCTCGTAGCCGAACTTGGTGGCGATGGTGTACTGGTCGCGCTGGCCGGCAATGGCTTTAGCAACCAGTCGCTCGTTGGTCAGCGGGCCGTAAATGTCGGCCGTGTCGAGCAGGGTCACGCCCAGCTCCCGCGCCCGGTGAATGGTGGCGATGCTCTCGGCCTCGTCGGCCGGGCCGTACACGCTCATCGTGCCCGAGCCCATGCCCGTCATGCCCATCAGGCCCAGCCCTTCGGCCGATACGTGCAGGCCCTGGCCGCCCAGGGCAACTTGTTGGATAGTGCTCATTGGATGGTGTTGATTTGAGAAATGACTGATATGGTTTAGATTAGCGCGGTTTCGGGGGTGGGGTACGTGGCTTTTGCTGAGCATCATACCGCTGGGGGCAGGGACTGATGGACGCAGCAAAGGCTGCGTTCTACTTACCCTCACTACCAGCCCCGCACGCTCGCGCCGCCGAAAACGGCCCCTCGGTTCATCTCAGGGGTGAAAATAGCGTAGGGGAAGGCCGGCTCGGGGACGCTGGCCGCCGCCAGGGCCTGGAGCTGGTCGGGACGAAACTGGATATCCAGCGCGGCGATGTTGTCGGCCACCTGCTCGACTCGGCTGGCTCCCATGATGGGGGCGCTGATGCCCGGCTGAGCCGCCGTCCAGGCCAGCGCCACCTGCGCCAGCGGCCGGTCGAGCTGCCCGGCCACGGCCCGCAACGCTTCCAGAATGGCCCAGTTGCGGGCCGTGAACTTGGTAAATGGCCCCGAAAACGGGTTGGCCCCGCTCAGGCGGCCCTCGCCGCCAGCGGGCTGGTCGCCCTGGCTGGCCCGCTCGTATTTGCCGGCCAGAAAGCCCCCCGCCAGCGGGCTCCACGGCACCACGCCCAGGCCCAGGACCCGCGCGGCGGGAATATGCTCGCGTTCGGTGGTGCGCTCCACCAGCGAGTATTCGAGCTGCATGGCCACTGGGCCGGGCGCGCCGTGAGCCTGGGCCAGCGTGGCGAGCTGAGTAGCGTACCAGGCCGGCATATCCGAAAGGCCGAAGTAGCGGATGCGACCGGCCCGCACCAGGTCGCCCAGGGTTTGCAGCACCTCGTCGGCGGGCGTCACCGTGTCCCAGACGTGCAGCCAGTACAGGTCCACGTAGTCGGTTTTGAGGCGGCGCAGCGAGCCTTCCAGGGCGCGGTAAATCTGCTTGCGGCCGTTGCCGCCGGCGTGCGGGTTGCCGGGCTGCGAGCCGAAGCCGAACTTGGTAGCCAGCACCAGTTGGTCGCGCAGCTTGCGCTCGGCCACGTAGCCGCCCAGCAACTCCTCGCTCTGTCCGCCCGAATACACGTCGGCCGTATCAATAAAATTGCCGCCGGCCTCGACGTAGGCATTGAACACGGCCTCGGATACGTCGGGGGTGGAGCCCCAGCGCGGGGTGCCAAAGGTCATGGTGCCCAGCGCGAGCGGGCTGACAATCAGGCCGGAGCGGCCCAGGGTACGGAAATCGGTGAGGGACATGAGCGCGGGAATGAAGGGAAGCTGGCCGGAACGGCAGCGACTTGGAATGCTGCAAAGGTCCACCCGCTCCCTTGGCCCGGAAGTATATAAACCGCAGTATTTGCTACACGAATCACGGCCCGAAACGCCCGATGCGGCGCGCGGCAGCGTGGCTGAGAGTGGCCCGCAAACCGGGGCGCTCAGGCCAGCTTGCCGAGGCGGCCCCCGTCCACGCGCAGCTCGGTACCCTGCACGAACCGGGCGCGGTCCGAAGCTAAGTAAGCCACGGCATCGGCCACGTCTTCGGGCCGGCCCACGTCGGCCGGGTCAATTTTTTCGGCTCCCGACTTCACGTTCGGATTGTCCCAGAGCATGGGCGTGTCAATGGCTCCCGGCAGCACGGCATTGACGCGGATGCCCAGCGGCTGGCCTTCGATGGCCGCCGAGCGGGTCAGCGAGTTCAGCGCCGCCTTGCTCGCCGCGTAAGGGGCCACCAGCGCGCTGGTTTCGACGGCGTGGATGCTGGACACGTTCACGATGCTGCCCCCCGGCTTCATCCGCAAAAAAGCCTGCTTAGTAAAATAGAAAGCCCCGAGCAGGTCCACGTGCAAGGTCCGCAGCCAGTCGTCGGTAGTCAATTCCCGCAAGGGCTTAAACTCCATCAGCCCGGCATCGTTGACGACGACATCGAGGCGGCCGAAGCGTTGGAGGGTGCCCGCCACGGTGGCTTCGACCTGTGCCTCCACGGTTACGTCGCACACGCTGGCCCACACCGCGGGGGCGCCCGCTTGCCTGACCAGCTCGGCGGCGGCGGTCAGCTTGTCTTCGTGCCGGCCCACCAGCACGAGGCGCGCCCCTTCGGCTGCTAAGCGTTGGGCCACGGCCAGGCCAATGCCCCCCGAGCCGCCACTGACGATGGCTACTTTATCTTGAAACTGCATGGGAAAAGAAATTAGGGCGGTGAAGGCCGGGCCGCCGGCTGCGGCATCGTAGCGGGTGCGCAACACGTTGGTCTACTGCTTCCGAAGCCATTGCACAGCGTCGTCGCCCGCAAAACCCTATCCCCGATGGGGAAGGGGGACTAACTCTAGCCGCTAGCTCTAACCTAAAACTAGTTTTAGAGCTATGACTAGTTCCCCTTCCCCATCGGGGGGAGGGGCCAGAGGGGCTAGGGGATGGGGTTTTGCGGGCGGCGAGCCAGCACTTAACGGCTCTGCTGGGGACCCGCCGGCCGCGGCGTTTCTCCAGGTTGCCCGGTACCTGAAAAACCCCGGCTCGTCGGCGCGAACCAACAAACCGGGGCTGCCAGTAGAACCGCCCGAATTTTAGTTGATGGCGCGGGTAGTTTCGAAGAGGAACCAGGCGCGGCGCTCAGCTTCGTCGATATATACTTCGAGCAGGCTGGCCGTGGCCACGTCCTTGATGTCTTCGGCCTGCTCGTGGGTATCGCGCATGTTTTTGGCCAGGGTGCGGTTCTCGTTGAGCAAGTCGGTGAGCATGTCCAACGGGCTTTCGTACGCGTCGTCGTTGTCCTGGACGCGCTGCTTGCGGCCGATTTCGCCGATGGAATGCACCGTCGGGAAGCCCAGCTTGCGCACCCGCTCGGCGGTGGGGTCGATGATGGCGAAAATCTGCTCGGCCTGCTTATCGAGCAGCAGGTGATAGTCGCGGAAATGCCGGCCGCTCATGTGCCAGTGGTAGTTCTTGGTTTTCACGTAGAGCGCGAACAGGTCCGAAACCAGTACGTTCAAGCTGTCGCTAAGCTTGGCCCGGCCTTTCTCGTCGAGGTCGGAGGGCGTGTGGAGCAATTGAGGTTGGGCGGTAGTCATGGGGGAAAAGGGGGTTAGGTGAGGGTATAAGGAAAACTTTCGCGGGTTACTGCATGTGGACGCGGAACTGCCAGACGTGCTTGTCCAGCTCGTAGCTCAGGTCCTGGAGCTTGTTGGACGTTACCTCATCCACCTTGCTCAGGCGCTCGATGCGCTGGCGCACGCGCTTGGCCACGGTCGTGATGCGCTCGGTCATCAGAATCAGCACCTGCTTGTCGGTGAGAAAGCCGCCGGGCATCTCGCCCAGGTTGCTGGTGGCCGCCACCACACCGGTACGCCCGTCGATGGGGTGTCCCACTTGCAGCACCCGCTCGGCGAGCAGGTCGGCGTACTTGCGGTAGGCATCGGCGTTGTCCTGAAGCTGCTCGTGCAGGGGCAGGTAGAGGGGGCCGCGCAGGTTCCAGTGGCACTGCTTCGAGTCGTGGAAAAGTTCGAGCAGCTCGGCCACGGTGGCTTGCAACTCGTCGGTGATGGGCTGGCGCTTGTCGGCCTCAACCGGAATGAGCGGGTCGGCGGCCGGGTTGCGGTAGTCGAGCCGGGGGCCGGGGTCGGCCGGGGGCGTGGCCGCGTTGTTGGGCGCGGTCGGAATGGCGGTCGGACTAGCCGGGTTTGCCGGGGTGCTGGCCGCCGGGGCGGGGCGGCGCTGGGCGGCCGCCGGCTGGATGGCTGCCGTCAGCGCGAGCAGGGCCAAAACGGCCGTAAGGAGGTGGGTTCGTTTCATAGTAAGCAACTCCTACGTGAGCCGGTCGAAAAGAACCATGTCTTTTAAGTGGGGCAGCCTCAGGACGCGGGAAACTCCCAAAATAGTGTACTTTCTTGAGTCATGATGGAAGCAAAGGCCCGTCTTGACTTCGCCGCAGCCACCGCTTGGTGGCGCGGATAATCGCACCCTTTTTAGAAGAATAACCTCGACTATAAACCTACCCGTCAAACACTTAACGCAGCTTACCGTTCTACCCTATTCCGCAAACATTTCCCCGCGCCCCGCGCTATGCTTGATTTCGCGTCCCTTTTCATGGCCCAGGTGGATGCCAGTCCGCAGGTGCAGTTTGTGTATGACATCACCACCGGCCGGGTCACGTTCATCAATCAAGCTTATGAGTCCGTGCTGCTCGGCACCAATGCCGGGGTCAATGTCGAGCTGCCGAGTCTGCTGGCGCGGGTGCACCCCGACGACCGGGGCTACCTGGCCGAGCACTGGGCGCGCTGGGTACGGGGCGAGCAGTTGGGCGAGGTGGAGGTCCGGCTGGAGCGGGTGGGCGAGTCGGCGCAGTGGTTCGCGGCCATGCCCTACTACCACGCCGACGAGGCGCGGGGGCCGCAGCTGGTTTGTACGCTGCACGACATCAGCGCCGCCAAGAACCACCAGAGTAATTCGGACCTGTTCAACAGTCGCAAAAACGTCACGCTGGAGGTGCTCTCGCACGACGCGAGCGGGGCCTTTATTCTGATAGAGCAAATCGCGCAGTACTTGCGCGAGGAGCTGCCCGAGGCCGCGCAGCCCCAGGTAGCGAAGATGCTGAACGTGTTGGAGAGCACCAGCCGCGAGAGCGTGAAGATGATACGCGACCTCATCAACCTCGAATTCACGTCGGCCGTGGCCACCAATCTGAAGATAGACCGCGTGGACCTGGGCCTGATTATGCGCGGCCCCCTGGAGCAGCTGCAAATCGGCTACGAGCTGCTGGGCCACCACTTCGCCTACACCCTGCCGACGGCGGCCGTGTACGTGAACCTGGACGTGAACAAGTTCACGCAGGTCATTATCAACCTGGTGAATAACGCCATAAAATTCACCCGCGACGGGGGCCACGTAACGGTCGCCGTGACGGGCCTACCCGACCGGGCGCGGGTAGCAGTGGCCGACGACGGGATAGGGATTCCGGCGGCCATGCTGCCCTACCTGTTCGAGCGGTTCACCCGCGCCCGGCGGCCCGGATTGCGGGGCGAGGAAACCATCGGCCTGGGCCTGTCGCTCTGCAAAACCATCGTGGAGTGGCACGACGGTACGCTGTCCGTGGCCAGTACCGAAGGCGAAGGCAGCGTGTTCACCGTGGATATTCCGCTGGCTGAGGGTTTCGATAGCCGGTTGCCCGACGAGTTGGTAGGAGCCGTGGTGTTCCGCTAGGCAGCGGCAAAGGGCCAGTTGTAAGCAGTTCCGCGCAGGGCCGCTTGCGGGCTGGTTATCAGCGGCGGCGGCGCAACAGCCAGAGTACGCCCGCCACCAGCACGACCCCGGCGGTGGCAATGGCCGCTGCCGACCCCGCCGCCGAATCTGTCATCCGCACCCTGAGCGAGTTTAGCCAAGCCGGCCTGGTGGAACCAACGCCGCGGCATGTCCGGGTGCTGGAGCCGGAGAAGCTGCCCCGGGCGCACTGGTAGCCCTCATTGGCTGACCCATTATCGGCCTTGGTTAAAAATTTGGTGCAAATGTTACATGGGTTGCGTAGGGTTATCTGTCTCCCATTCGACGGTCAGCAACGTGCTTAAATCAAACTGTAAAGCCTCAGTCAGGGCCTCGTCGGAAAAATCGAATTGACCTTGCGGATTGATATGTTGTCAGCTCACGGGCGACATTCGGGCGATGGTATTGGCTAACGCCTGCCGCTCGGCCGGTGGGGCCTGAAACAGCTGCTGATTGGCCTTTTCGTAGCAGCGGGGGCCAAGCTACTATAAGGGGCTCTGCGATACATGAGGTTCCCAGGAGCGCAAAAGCTGCGCCTACCTACCCCCTTGGCGTGTAAATCTGTCCCGTTGAAAGAAAAAATCCTGGCTACGCTCCTGGCATCAGGAAAATCATCCGACCGTCTTTAAAGGTTTTTTGTTTCCTGAAGAATTCGCAAAAGCTGGTCGATATCTTCTGGGCTATTGTACAGGTAGGGAGCCACTCGGATGGAATCGCCTCTAAAACCGACGAACACGTTTTCTCGCGTCAACCGGTCTTTCAGCGTTGGGCTAAACGGTTGAGGAGAACGAATTCCGACCATGTGGGACACCCGCTGGTCTGCTGTCGTTACCTGGTAACCCATGGATGCCGCGCTGTCGGCAAGCCTCTGGGTCAATTGGCCAAGAGTAGCCTGAATTTCGGCAATTCTCCAGTGTAAAATTTGTTCGAGGGCCGCCACCGCCATTGGCAACAACACGAAATTGGGAAACTCGCCCGTGTCGTACCGACGGGCACCCGCCTTGTACGCGGGCTGGTAATCGACCAAGCGGGCAAAATCTTCGCTGCCCTTGCGGTTTAACCACGAATTCTCGATGGGCTTCCCCTGTTGCCATCGGGGAGCTACGTAGAAGTAGCCCGCCGCGTAAGGGCCGATGAGCCATTTGTAGCCCACAATAACCATAAAATCAGGTTGTACGGCTTTTACGTCGATGGGGTAGGCCCCCAACGATTGGCTGGCATCGACAATCAGGCAAGCCCCCACCTGGCGCACCTTCTCGCCGATTTGCACCAAATCAATCAGGCTCCCGTCCGTCCAATGGCAGTTTGGAACAGATACAACCGCTGTGCGGGAATTGATGGCCGCTAGTATGGTTTCGGTCCACCCGTTTTCTCCTTTTTCTACCGTTGTGATGGACAGGGCGTGGGCCTGCGCTAATTCCCACCAAGCGTAAACATTGGAAGGGTATTCCTGGGCTAACAATACAATGTTCTGTCCCGCTTGCACCGGCACGTTTTGAGCGGCAATGGCAATACCGTAACTGGTGGCGGGTATCAGGGCCATGTCTTCCGGCGAGGCGTTGCACAACTGCGCGGCCAACGCTCGGAGCCTCTCGGCGTTGGTAAACCAGTCGTCCGATTGAATTTTCCAAGGCGTATTTTTCTGCCTAACGGATTCAAGTCCTGCGTCGGTTATGGCGTTCAACTGAGGAGCCATGTTGGCGCAGTTTAAAAAATTGACGCCTGCGGGAATGGAAAAAAGGTCTTTTTGATTCGGTATCATTGCTTGAGGGGCAAAACAAGTTCCATGACAATATCGCATCGTACGGAGGTCGCCGGGTCATCGATTTCAGCGAAGCCGTACTTTTTATACAAGTTGATGGCGGAAGTCATCGAATGATACGTGTCAAGCCTGACGCGGTGAAAATTCATTTTCTCCGCATGGTGTAAAACTTGTTGCAGCAACAATTCCCCAAGTCCAAGCCCCCTGTAAGAAGGGTGAACGTACATTTTTCTCAGCTTAACCAATTCGTCGGTCACTTTGCCCAACCCAACAGTGCCGATTAAACTACGCTGCTCGTCCTCTAGCAAAAGAAACATACCGCCACTTTGCAGATAGTAGTCCTCGAAATTAACCAAATCGGCCTCCGAGTTCTCCGGCGAGAAGGTTAACCCAAACTCCGGCAGTATGGACCGCACCAATTCGATGATGCGTTCGGCATCTTTTCTCGTAGCCGTCCGGCATCTATAGTTAGCCTTCATACGCTAGTTTCGGCAAGTATCGCCGCCGCGTACCACCAGCACGGCCCCGCACTGCATCCTACACCTCTGGCCTTGATTAAAAGTTTGGTACAAAAGTTACACAGGCTGTGGGGTAAATAAAAGCCGAACTTGATTAGGGCTGCATCGGAAAGACGATGCGTGCCCCTGCCGCCGCTCGGCCCGCGCCTCAATTAAGTTACGGCTGCTCCACAAAGTAGGCATTCGGGCCACTCATCGGCGCCGCCGGCGCAACAGCCAGAGCACACCCGCCACCAGCACGACCCCGGCGGTGGCAATGGCCGCTGCCGGCACCGCACGAGCCGTCGCCACCGCCGGGTCCGCCGCGGCAATGTCTTCGTCGCGGAATGGCTGCCGGGACACGGCCGCCAGAATCAGGCGGGCGGTTTCGGCGGGCTGGTCCCAGTGCGGGAAGTGCCCGCAGCGGTCAAACCAGTACAGGCGGGCATCGGGAAATTTGGCCAAAGCCCGCAGCGCTTGACGGGGCAGGCATACCCGGTCCTGCCGCCCCCAGCCAATGACGAGCGGGGCTGGCAAGCTCCCTCGGGGTGCGCCCTGTTGCACTTCGCCGTGCGCCAGCGCCTCCAGCATCTCGCCGAAGACGGGCGTGTGGGCAAAGGAGTACATCTCGTCTTGCGCCACCTGGGCATCTACGGCCCAGGGCCGGGCCGAAAACTGGGCCAGCAGCGCCGTGCGCCCCGCCCCGGAGCCGGCCAGCGCGGGCATCACCGGCTGCAAGGCCGTTACTAGCTTTTGCGACAAGGCCACGGAGTGGTAGAAAACCGGCACCTCCCAGCCCTCCCAGAAGCCGCCGGGGTCCAGCGACACCACCGCCCCCAGCACCCCGCCGCGACGGGCCAGCTCCAGCACCAGCCTGGCCCCCATCGAGCTGCCCACCGCATCAACGCCCAGCAAGCCCTGCTCGACCAAAAAGGCCGTCAGCGCATCGGCCAGCGTGCCGATGGTGTGCGGCCCCGCCAGCGGCGGCGAAGCCCCGTGCCCGGGCAAATCGACGGCGATGACCTCGTGCTTGGCCGCCAGGGCATCGAGGACGGCGTTCCAGGAGCGCCAGCTGCCGCCGATGCCGTGAACCAGGAGGAGCGGCGAGCCGGAGCCGCGCCGAATGAAGTGAAGTGCCATAATGGAAGCTAAAAAGAAACCCGTTCTCACTGATTACGGACAGGGCAAGGGCTGTGGGACAGCCGCGGAATTCCTCTTGGGTACCAGGAGTAAGCACCACGTTGGTACAGCTGTCCTTTTCGTAGTGGTCGATTCATGAGTTCAGGACTAAAGGGTTCACTTAACCCTCGCGATAACGGCGTTGTCGGACAAAGGGTTATCCTGGTTTTGGCCCATGAACAACTCCTCCCGTTGGTAAGGTTGAGCTTGTCGATTCAGGCAGCAAAGCCCAGTGCGTAATGAAGGCGGTCCAGCTAAGCCGGACCGTTTCGGGCGGTGGTTTGAAAAGATTCTTGGTGGGTGCCACGCGGGGGCTGACCGCCGATACCAGCGTACACGCGGGGGTAATTATGGTGGTCAAAACAGTTGGCCGCGCGGGCCCGAGCACCCAGCAGCAGGAGCACCCCGCCCACGACGTAGTGGGCCGTGTGGGTGGCCAGCTGCTTCGTGCCGCTGCTGTTGGAGTTCCGTTCGCAAGCGTCGTAGCAGTGGGGTGTGGCCCACGCCCCCGGACGGCCATCATCGAATGGGGCGGGCTGCCCCCCTGCGCCAGCTTGTCAAGCTGATGAAGCCCCACGCATCGGTTACCAATGTGGCGTTTTACCCCTCGGCGAGGGCCGTTGCGACGGCGCGTACTACGACACCCACACGCTGGCCAACTGCCGCAAGCCCACCTCGCTGCTGGCCTGGGAAATGAACTACGCGCCCTTGTCTAAAAGTCATGGTGCGCCGTTGCGGCCGCGGGCGAAAATCCTGCTTGACCGCTACGACCAGTTCGTCACCCACCAGATGCGCACCCACCTCACCAGCAACCTCACCCGAAGGTCAGCGCAGCCAACGCCCCCGAATTGGAAACCCTCTACGGTGGCCGGCTCCGTGGCCGCTTGCGTGAGATGTGCAACGTGCTGAGCTTCCCCGCCAGCACGACCAGCAACTGACCGCCGAGCACCGGAAAAAATCCCGCCGAAAAATTCGGGCGGGAGCCTTGCCTCATTCCTGTCAACGTTTAGCCAGACGAGACAGCTGCCTTAGCAGGCGCTTGACTGCCGCGTTTTCCGGGGGCGGAGGTTGACTCAACTTCCGAGTCTGCTTACGTTACCGGCTCAGTCGTCGTCCACCGCGTTCACCAGCCGGTAGCGCACGGCCCCTTTTCTGGGCCGGATGGGCTGGCCCCGCTGCTGGGCGTAGGCGTAAGTGAAAGCGGCCCCGAAGTAGAAAATCATGGCCGAATAAAACACGAACAGCAGCACCAGCACCAGGCTGGCGGCGGGGCCGTAGAGCGGTCCCAGGTCGCGGGCTACAAGCAGGTGGCCGAGCGCCCACTGACCGGCCTCGATGAGCGCGGCCGTGAGCAAAGCCCCGCGCCGGGCTGCCGGCCAGGGCACGTGCGCCGCGCTCAGGGTGCGGAACACGAAGCCGCACCAGGCGGCGAGCAGCAGCAGGCTGGCCCCGGCATTCAGCCCGCGCACCACATACAGGCTCAGCGTGGCATCGAAGTCGGCGATGGCATCGGCGAAAACGGCCAGCAGCGCGTCGGCCCCGAAGGCCAGCACCGAGAGCGCGGCCGTAGCCAGCAGCACCCCGGCCGCCTGCGCCCGCTCCGTGAACGCCACCCGCGTCCGGCTCAGCTGATGGCGGGGCCGCACCTGCCAGAGCTGATTGAGCGAGTGCTCGATGACGAGAAAGAGCGTCGTGGCCACGAACAGCAAAAACCCAAACCCGAGCGTCGTGACTACCCGGTTGGGGCTGGCCCGCGCCACGTTGTGGGCAATCTGGGCCACGAGACCGGCGGCCGGCGCGCCCAGCAGCTGACTGAGCTTGGTCAGCAAATGCTGCCGCACCCAGCTCGTGGAATAAAGCGACCCTACTCCCTGCACCAGAATGATGATGATGGGTGGCAGGGCAAACGAGGTGAAAAAAGCCGTCGCCGCGCCCAGCCGTAGCGGGTCGTTGGCCCCGAACACGCGCGCGGCCGTCCGCAGCAGCCCGCCCAGCTGAGCCAGCCGGCCGGGCTGAGCTGGCTGCTCAGTCTGGCCGGGCGGGCGCGGCGCGGGCACGAATGCGGGAACGGACATCGGACAAACTTACCTAAACTTAACCGGGTGCCGACAACATTTTGGGCGCGGCGGGGTACAAGCGGCAACGCGGCCCACCTCCCGCCGGGGGCCGCCCGCGCCCGTTGCTCTTTCGTCATGCCCATCACTAGTATCTCCGCCACTGGCATTCAGGTGGCCCCCACGCCGCCGCCGCGCACCTGGCTGCAGCGCCGCCTGATTGACCCGTTTCTGAGCCTGCTCAAGGCGGGCCTCGCTCCCGGCAGCCTTGCCCTGACGGCCGGGCTGGGCGTGGCCTTCGGTTTGGCTCCCACCTTTGGCGTTACGACGCTCATCAGCACGGCCGTGGCCCTTCGTCTGCGCCTGAACGTGGCCGCTATGCAGCTCGTGAGCCACCTTATGGGGCCGTTTCAGCTGCTGCTGCTGCTGCCGCTGCTGCGCTGGGGCGCCACGCTGCTCGGCCACAACCAGGAAGTGGCCAACCTCACTGTCAGTCAAATCAAGACCATGTTCCAGACCGATGCCGGCCACCTCTTCCGCTTGCTGTGGCGGGCCGAGTTGGGGGCGCTGCTCATCTGGGCCGTGGCCGCCGTGCCCGTGGTGCTGGGATTATACCTGGCGCTGAAGCCGGTTTTCCGGCATTTCATCCAACGACAGGAAAATAATGGTTAGTGGTTAGTTGCCACGACTGACGAAATAATTAATCATTGAGACGAAATAATTAATCATTGACTACTAACCATTAAAATAAACCGGCTCGACTTCCGGCAGGCGGAAATAGGGGTTTACGCCCTCGTCCGAAGTCAGGTCCACGAGCATCAGGTCCACGTGCTGAAACCCACCGGTGCGGCCTTCCAGGGCGGGGCCTAGCTCGGGTAGGAAATCGGGGTTCTGGTCGGTGGTGTCGAAGCCCAGCAGCAGGCGCGGGGGCTGGCCGGGGCCAGCCACGAGCTGCATCTGGGCCAGGTAGATGGCGCGGATAGTGGCGTGACCCTGGCCGAACGCGCGCAAGGCATCGGCCAGGCCGGCGGGCAGCTCGGCTGGGGCGCTCAGCGTTACCTGGGCATCGGGCGGCAAGCCTTCGGGGCCACTGGGGCCACCGGGGGCGAGCTGTCTGGCCAGCAGGGCGGTAATTTCGTCGGCGGGCAGCAGCTTGCCGGCCGGCGAGAACGGGTTCAGCACGCAATCCTGGCCCTGGGTCATGCTAAAAAACGCGTGCCCTGGCAGGCGCACGTAGCTTATCAGGCTGGCATCCGTGCCGCCGTCGGCCAGGCGCGCGGCCGACGTGAAAATGGGCAGGCGGCCGTCCTGAAGCACTTGCAGCTGAATTTGCTGGCCCTCAGCCAGCTGCACTTCACCAGTTGCTTGGTCTTCGCCAGGAGCCAGCACCATCAGAATATCTTCCCGCAACAGGGCCTGGTAGAAAGCCGGGCGGGCGGCTTCGTCGGTGGGAGCCAGCAGCAGGAGCTGCTCCAGCACGTTTTCCGGCTCGAACGGCGGTGGGAGCGGAGCCTGCGGCGCGGGAGCCACTGGCTCGGCCGGGGCCACGAAATTGGCACCCTGGTAGCGCGGGCCGGTTTTGGGCGGGCCAGCGGCCGGGTCGTTGCCCGCGTCGGCAGCGGGGTTGGCGGCGGGGTTGGCGGCCGGGGCAGGCTGACCGGCTTGGTCGGGCTTGGGTTTGAGAAAATCAAAAAGACCCATCGGAAAGCGAGGCTGAGGAAGAAAAAGCGGGGAAAAAAGCAGCGGGCAAATGCCGGGGCAAAGGTCGCTCCGCAAGCCGGATTCAGCGCTCGCCGCAGGCCGCGAGCTGTCGCTCGATGTCGGCGATGGTGCGCGGGCCGCCCGGCGGCGGGTGGTTGCCCCAGGAGCTTTCCACGAAGTTCAGCAGATTAGTAACCTGAGCCGGCGAGAGGTCGCGGTGCGTCGTCGTGTCCTGCACGGCCAGCATCTGCAGGTTATAGTCTTTGCCATTGACGATAATCGGCCCGCGCAGCCCGTGGCGGATGACGCAGGGCAGCTTATCGGCGTGGCGGGTCAGGTAGTCGGCGGCGGCCAGCGGCGGCACGAGCTGCCCGATGCCCTGGCCCTGCTCGCCGTGGCAGCTGGCGCAGTGCAGCCCGTAGAGCCGCTCGCCCTGGTGCTGCTTGTTGGTGAAGCAGCCCGGCAGGGTTAGCAACACGATAAGCAGAAGCAAGCTGGGGCGAAGTGGCATTTCTTGTTTCTTGTTTCTTGTTTCTTGTTTCTTGTTTCTTGTTTCTTGTTTCTTGTTTCTTGTTTCTTGTTTCTTGTTTCTTGTTTCTTGTTTCTTGTTTCTTGTTTCTTGTTTCTTGTTAAACGACTTTGTGTAAATTGTTTTGATTAATTCATGGCTTCGGGAACTGCTTCAGAATTCATGACTTGGCGAAGCCTTAAACAAGAAACAACTAACGCCGGGCCTTCACCTCGGCCAGCAGCCGGGGCAGCTCGCGCAGCAGCTTGGCCGTCTGGCCGGGAGTGAGGCTGTCATAGAGGCCACGCACGTGGCCCTGGTCATCTACGAGGGCGAAGATGCCGCTGTGGGCGATGCCACCCGGCGCGGCCGCGTCGGGGCGGGCGGCCACGAAATAGGCGTTGGCCAGCGCGTAGGCCGAGTCGCGGACGCTGGTGCGGGTGAAGCGCCAGTTGCCGCCTTCGGCCGCGCCCAGCCGGCGGGCGTAGTCGCGCAGTACGGGCTGCGTATCGTGCTCGGGGTCAATGGTGTGCGAGACGAACACTACGGCTGGGTCGGTGGCGTAGCGCTTGTACACTTTCAGCAGCTCGCTCTGCATCTTGGGGCAGATGCCGGGGCAGGTAGCGAAAAAGAAGTCAGTGACATAGACCCGACCCGCCAGGCTGCGGTTGGTGAGCAGGTGCCCATCCTGGTCGCGCACCCGAAAGGGCATGATGGTCGGATAGACCGTCACCGTGTCGCGGGTGCCGGGGCGCACCTGCCGCTCGGGGTTACCGGCGTAACCCAGCGGGGCGGTGCTGAGCGAGTCCGCGTCCACGTTGTCAGTGGTGATGGTCAGCCCGTCGGCCGTGGTCGAGGTGGTGGTCGCCGGGGCCGATTGCCCGGCCGGACCGCCGCAGCCGGCCAGCGCCAGCAGCCCCAGCAGGGGCAGAAGCAGGGAAGTTTTCATAAATAAAAAGGAGCCGGGCGCGGCGCGAATGAACCCGGAAGCGGGTCGCCAAGCCAGGCGCAGGGCCATAACAGCAAAGCCGTCGGGAGTTGTTCAGCCCGGATGAGGTGAGGAGGTGAGGAGGTGATTGGGTGAGGAGGCGAGCAGGTCAGACTTACTCACCTACTCACCTACTCACCCAATCACCGGCCGGCCCGCCGCAACGTGGCCTGGGCCGAGTCGAGGGCTGTCGTGAGCTGCTTTTCCACGCCCGTCAGCTGCCGCTGCTGGCCGCGCAGATACGTCAGGCGCTGGGCAGCCGGGGCGAGGCTGTCGGGGGCCTGGTAGGCGTGCATCCAACCCATCATGCCCTGGTAAGCGGTTTCGAGCCGGGCCACGACGGGTGCTTTGGCCGGCACTTTGGCCGCCAGCAGCTGCGCTTTGAGGATGGAGATGCGCTCGGCCTGGCCCATAATCTGGTCGTGGCGGGTGAGCAGGCTGTCCTCGGCCGCTTTGGCCTGGGCGGCGGGCGTGGCGGCTATTCCGCTCGGGCTGCCACAACTCGATAACCCAACGCTCAACACTAAAAAAACCGCGCGATACGGTAGCAGCAACAAGTTTCTCATGCCCCAAAGGTAAGTTTTTGTTAGTGGTTAGTGATTAGTGGTTAGTTTTTCTCAATCGGACCCGGAAAGGAGGGTCGCGCCATATTCTGCTCACGCTCGCAACGTTTCTTTACGGCAGCAAGTATTTGGAAAACGATGTAGCCATCCTCACCAAATAGGTCAGACCAAAAAATTAATCACTGACTATTAACTACCAATCACTAATGACGACTCGCCCGCTTGGCCGCTCCGGCCTCACCGTTTCTGCCCTCGGCCTCGGCTGCATGGGCATGTCCGACTTCTACGGCCCTCTCGACGATGCCGAGAGCCTGCGCACCCTGGCCCGCGCGCTGGAGCTGGGCATCACGTTTTTCGACACGGCCGACATGTACGGCCCCTACGCCAACGAGGAGCTGCTCGGCCGTTTCCTGAAAGCTGACAAAACCCGCCGCCCGCGCCTGACGCTGGCCACCAAGTTCGGCATCGTGCGCGACCCGAATGACCCGGCCAAGCGCGGCATCAACGGCCGGCCCGAGTACGTGCGCCAAAGCTGCGAGGGTAGCCTGCGGCGGCTTGGCACTGACCACATCGACCTCTATTACCAGCACCGCGTGGACCCGGCCGTGCCCATTGAGGAAACCGTGGGGGCCATGAGCCGGCTCGTGGACGAAGGCAAGGTGCGCTTCCTGGGTTTATCCGAAGTTGGCCCCGACTCGTTGCGCCGGGCCGCCGCCACGCACCCCATCGCCGCTCTGCAAAGCGAATACTCGCTCTGGAGCCGCGACGTGGAAGCCGAAATCCGGCCCGTGCTCGCGGAATTAGGCATTGGGCTGGTGCCGTATTCGCCGCTGGGCCGGGGGTTTCTCACGGGTGAGATTCAGCGTTTCGAGGACTTCGCGCCCGACGACTACCGCCGTAACTCGCCGCGCTTCCAGGGCGAAAACTTCCAGAAAAACCTGCACCTGGTAGGCCACCTGCGCGATTTAGCCGCTACCAAAGGCTGTACCGCCGGCCAGCTCGCCCTGGCCTGGGTGCTGGCGCAAGGCCCCGACCTGGTGCCCATCCCCGGCACGAAGCGCGTGAAGTACCTCGAAGAAAACGCCGGCGCGCTGACCGTCTCGCTCTCCGCCGACGAGCTGCGCCACCTGGAGGAGCTGTTGCCGCCCGGCGCGGCCGCCGGCGCGCGCTACCCGGAGGCGATGATGAAGTCGGTGAATGGGTAACGCGAAGCCCTTGCTTCGCCGCCGCGCCCGTAGCTCTTCCCCTGGTCGGCGCGGGGCGGCGAAGTAGGAGCGTTTTTTCTTTAGCAGCCTTGACTTATCCCGTTCAGATTTCTATCGGTCCCGCGCACCTGCCCGTGCACTTGCTCTGCGAGGTGCTGGCTTACGCGCTCGGCTTTCGGCTCTATACATACCTGCGCGCCCGCACGCCGGATGCCATCAGCGAGGGCTACCGGCAGTGGCTGTTCGTGGCGGCGGCGGCCGGGGCGCTGCTCGGCTCGCGGGCGCTGGGCCTGCTCGAACACCCGGATTTGCTGCTGCACCCGCCCGGCGGCTGGCCCTATTATTTCACCAACAAAACCATCGTGGGCGGCTTTCTGGGCGGCTTGGTAGCCGTCGAGCTGACCAAAAAATCCCTGCGCATCCGCGTGAGCAGCGGCGACTTGCTCGTATTCCCGCTGCTGCTGGGCTTGATTATCGGCCGCGTCGGCTGCCACCTGAGCGGCCTGCTGGACGGCACTTTCGGCACGGCCACCGCGCTGCCCTGGGCCGTAGACTTTGGCGACGGCATCGGCCGCCACCCCACCAACCTCTACGAAATCAGCTTTCTGGCTTTGTTGGGAATCGCGCTCTAGCTGGCCGGTCGCCGCCAGCCATTGCCCGATGGCCGCCGCTTCGAGCTGTTTCTGAGC
>Ga0209511_1000939_pt1 | contig 27048 bp, 24 predicted proteins | sample SSSSmetaG_FD_184141 | JGI IMG/M metagenome (GOLD analysis project Ga0209511, IMG submission 184141) | Glacier valley bacterial and archeal communities from Borup Fiord, Nunavut, Canada, to study Microbial Dark Matter (Phase II) - ​SSSS... | ecosystem: Environmental > Aquatic > Freshwater > Ice >... | reverse complement strand
GTGGGCGGCCAATCCCTACCCAGCCTCAGAACCTCCACCCCCGCCAACGCCGTCACCTGGTCGCCCGACGGTCTGCGCCTCGCGGTGGCAGGGCAGGATGGGGTAGTCCGCATCATAGAGTGGGCCACAACTGCCAGCCTCGAAATGCGCGGGCATGAGGGCAAGGTCAACGCGGTGGCCTGGTCTGGCGACGGGCTGCTGATCGCCAGCGGCGGCGACGATGCCAGCGTGCGCCTCTGGCAACCCGCCAGCGGCCAGCAGTTTGCCAGCCTCGAAGAACACTGGGATCGCGTCAGTAGTGTAGCCTGGGCTGGTGACAGTCAGACGCTAGCCTCGGCCAGCGGCGACAGCAGCGTGCGGCTCTGGCGCAATAACGGCGAGATGCTGGCCCGCTTGAGCGTCCCGGCTGGCTCTCTCGACAGCGTAGCCTGGTCTCCCTCCTCGCACCAACTGGTGGCGGCCCACGAGAGCGGCACCCTGCGCGTCTGGGATGTCGCCCGTAAACAGGTAGTCGGCTGGCTCAACGGTTTCGCCGAGCGGGTCAAGAGCGTAGTCTGGTCGCCCAACGGGCGGCAGATTGCTGCCGCATCATCCTACCACAAGTGGGTGTTTGTCTGGGATGTTGGCCGCCAGGAGGTGGTCGCTCGCCTGACCGGGCCAACCGACGGCATCACCAGCTTGGCCTGGTCGCCCGACGGCCAGCAGCTAGCAGCGGGCGCGTGGAACGGCAGCCTGTGCCTCTGGCAGGCGGCGGCCTTCAAGTAGCCATCCCAACTAAGGGCAGCCACAGCTTGAAGTCGCGCACCCGCCAACCAATGCTGGTGTTGACCAGCGTGGCGGTCAGCACCTCGCTGCCAGGCTGCCAGCCCTTGCCGGGTGGCTGCAACTCGGCGGTGACGGTGACGATAGCGGCTGCTGTCCAGTCGCGCTCGGTCAGCAGGTTGCTATCGCTGATCGGCTGGGCGTGAGCCAGCACGCTGCGGCTGACATAGCCCTTCAGCCGTGCCGCCGCTGCCGCCACTTTGCTCACATCGCTGGAGCTGATCGTGCGTGGCGGATAGTAAGCCTCGGCGTTCGCCACTTCGCCATGCTCAAGGAAGGTATAGAAGTTGAGGGCTGCGTTGCCCGCCGTGCGTGTGTTGCTCACCTCCTCGCCACAGCCCAGCAGTAGCAACAGCAGCAGTGCGGCCAGCGACCTTGACAAAAGTGATGCGCCTCTTATATAATGTGACACTATTAGTTGTTTCTCCAAACAAATTGCGGTGGGTCAAAGGAGCAAGATGCAACAACAAGAGCAAAGCCAGCCAGTGCGCGTGATCGTAGCCGACGACGAGACGCTGATCCGCATGAACCTGCGCGAGACATTGGTCGGCCTGGGCTACCTGGTCGTCGGCGAAGCCAGCAACGGTGACGAAGCGATCAAGCTAGCCCGCGAACAGAAGCCTGACATAGTGATCATGGACATCAAGATGCCTCCTGGCATGGATGGGATCACGGCGGCCCGCCTGCTTACCGTCGAGAAGATCGCCCCTGTGCTGCTGCTTACTGCCTACAACGACCGCGAACTGGTCGCCCAGGCGAAGGAGGCTGGTGTAGTCGGCTACCTGGTCAAGCCCTTCCGCGAAGCCGACCTGGTGCCGCAGATTGAGGTGACGATTGCCCGCTTCGGCGAGTTTCGCAAGCTAGAGCAGCAACTTGGCAACCTGCAAGACGCGCTAGATGCCCGCAAGGTGATCGAGAGGGCAAAGGGTCTGCTGATGGAACGCTACAACCTGAGTGAACAGGATGCTTTCCGCCGCATCCAGAAGCGCAGTATGGACACCCGCAAGTCTATGCGCGAGATCGCTGATGCCGTGCTGCTGACCGACGAGATGGAGCGGCAGTAGCGGGCGCGGTGCAGACATGGGGATTTAGAACGTTCGCCACCCCCTGCTCACCTGGTTTTCCGCAGCCATATTTCGTTTGCCACTAAGCGTAATCGCCCTGCACCTTGTTACTCCTCTGGGTCATATCGCTCCAGTCTTGCTCATAATCGTCGGCTAGCAGTTCCGGCCATGCCCCTGCCTCGGCTGTCTGCTTAAGTACCTGGTTGCGTTCACGTAGGAAGGCTGTCATGTAGCGTTCCAAGAACAGCCAGTCGGCGGCACGGCCCAGCAGGTGCAAGGGCGACTGGTAGGCGAAGCGGTCGGCCATGATCGTCACGCCCAGTGAGGCGGTAAAGTAGTGATCGTGGTTGAAGCTGTGGAAAGCACCCCTGAGCAGCGTGTCCCTGAAGTGCCAGGGTGGTTCAAAGATCGTGATGCGCGTGGTCAGTTGCTGCCAGACCCCAAAGTGCCGCGCCCGAAAAGTAACTTCTTCGCCCAGGCCGATCAGCCCTGTTGTGACCCCTGCCACCGCCTGTTCGCCGCTCTGCCCCTGCTGTTGGGTGTGGAAGTCAATGCTGCGGGCAAGGTCGAAGACCAGCTTGAGCGGCGCAACAATCTCGGTCAGCAGCTTGATCACTGGCATGGCTACTTGTCCGCTGGCACAAACTGGCCGCCTTGCACCTTGAACAGGTGGAGGTGAGCAGAGGGGTCGGCAAGATCGCCCTGTGCATTGAAGGAGATTGGGCCAACAATGCTGTCGCCCAGTTGTACCGCCTTCGCCGCTGCCTTCACCTGGGCTGGGTCGTCGCTATTAGCCTGCTTGATCGCAGCGAAGATCACCTGGGCCGCTGCGTAGCCACCCGCACTGTTGCCGCCAGGGTCACGCTGAAAGAGGGCGCGGTAGTTGTTGACCCAGGGCCGCAGGCTGTCCACCTTCGTCGTGTCGGTGAAGAAGGAGGAAACGATAGCCCCTTCACTGGCCTTGCCAGTGGACTTGATGTAGTCGCGCTGGAACACTGTATCGCCTGCCACAAACTCCACATCGGGCATCAGGGTGTCAGGGGCGGCCTGGTCGTGCATCTGCTGGGTGAGGATGATTGCTTCGGGGATGCTGCCCGCGTAGAGCAGCACTTCGGGGTTGGTCGCCTTTACCTGCTTGAGCGCGTCGGTAAAGTCCAGCCCACCCCGCTGAACCTCGATGGCGATCAGCGGCTTAACCCCCAATGCGCTCAACTTCTGCTCGTAGTACTGGCGCAAGCCCTGACCGTAGGCGGTGTTGCCGTTGACGATGGCTATCTTCTTCTTGCCCAGCTTGTTGACTACGTAATCGGCGATCACTGGCCCCTGGTATGCGTCGTTGGGGCAGGTACGCAGGAAGTTGTCCAGCCCTTGCGCGGTCAGGTCGGGGCGGCTGCTGGTGGGGGAGATTTGTAGCAGCCCAGCGGCCTTGTAGATCGGGGCCGCTGCCGCCGACACTCCGCTATCCTTGTGGCCGATTACCGCCACTACCTTCTCGTGGACAAGCTCGGTGGCCGCCAACTTGCCCGCATCCGCGTTGGCCTTGTCATCCTTCTGCACCACCACGATCTTCTTACCTAGCAGCCCCCCATTGTCGTTGACCTCTTGGGCCGCCAGTAGCACTCCCTGGGCGATCTGGATGCCACCGTCAGCGGTGTCGCCAGAGAGCGGCGCAGCCACGCCAATCTTGATCTCGCCATTATTAAAGTTCTGCTGCGCCTTTGGGGTGCCGATGGTGGGCGCAGTCGGCACAGGGGTGCTGCTGCCGCTGTCGCAAGCGAGCAGCAAGAAGGCAAGCCCGACAAGTACAGCAAGCGCAATCATGATTGGCCTGGGCAAAGGCGTAGCTTTAGCGCGATCCGGTTGTCCACCAGGCTGCCCATCCTGCTTCTTGGGTAGCTCGCTCTTTGCCATGTCCTTCGCCCAATCCTTTAGTTGCTCGTCCATTCGTCACCTCTGGCACTACATATCCTGGCTGATGATAGATCGTAGAGGGGGAAGCAGCGTCGGTTGGCAGCGCAGACCGCTGCGGCTAGCTGATCTTGCCGCTCAGTACCGAGTCGTAGGCGTTGGCGATATTGCGGAGGGTATCCACCTGCTGCTTGATGTCGTAGGACACCTGATCGGTCGCGCTGCTCAGGCTGCGCACTTCAGCGGACTTGATCTTCAGCACGTTGGAGTGGATCGCGTCGAGGGCAGTCAGGGCGTTGGTCAGCTGGGCTTGCCAGCGCATCAGTGCCTGCTGCATCTCTTGGGTGTTGGTTAGCTGGTTCTCTTTGGCCTTCAACGCCTCCTCGTACTGCTGCCGCTGGAACTCGTCGTTGCTCTGGGCGACGCGGGCGCGGATCATTGCCGCCTCATTGCCCAAAGCTGCCGGGTTGATGTTCCGTAGGTAGCCCTCTAGCGATTGCGCCTTGTAGCAGATGGTGTACACGTGGTCGGTCAGTTCGTCCACCCCGTCGATTGCGCTGGTCAGGCTGCTGCGGATTGGCGTGCTGCCGGTGTTCGCCACCTCCTGCTCGATCTCCTTGCGCTTTGCCAAAGCCTGCTGCATGATGCCGCGATAATCGTCGCGCAACCTGCCAAGGTCGTTGCTCTGCTCTGGGTAGAAGCTCTGGTTGACCACCTGGCGGTTCGCCTCCGCGTCGTTGAGCGAGGCCCAGACGAAGTAGCCGTAGAAGGCGAGACCAATCAGGAAGAACCACCAGAAGGAGGTAAAGACCGAGATGATGATCGAGATAGCAAGGATGAAGCCGCCAATGGGCCTTGTCAGGGCGTAGAGGAGCATCACCCGGAGCTTACGGTCGCGCCCTTCCTTCTGCTGCTGCTCAAAATCCTTCATCGCTTGTTCCCCGCTGAGTCCACTATGCTACCGAGCGCGTCGTCGAGTGCCTGGGTCACCTCGCCGCTGGGGGCTGCCGCCACGCTGCTGCGGGCAATGCGCGCCTGCAAGCCCTGGGCAGCGTACTTGTTGAAGGGGTTGTCTGCGTCGTTAGAAACTACCGACACGTCGGGGTTGGCTGGGCGGAAGCCGTACTTGAGGCCCGTCCGCTGCTGCGCTTCAGAGTAGAGGAACTCCTGGAAGTTGAGGGCTGCATCCTTCTGTTCTGCGCTGCTGCCTGTTTGCAGGATGCCGTAGGGATGGTCGCTCCAAATGTTGATTGGCGGGTAGAACACGCGCAGTTCGGCGGCGTTCTTCATCTGGGTAGCGGCCAGGTTCTCTGGCACAGCGATCAAGTCGTACTGGGCAGCTCCAATACTGACCATGTTCCGCATCATCACGGCGGGGTCAGTATCGAAGGTAATCACCCCCCGCTCCAGGCTGTTCAGCCACGTGCCGTAGTTGCTGTCCTTCAGTTGGGCAGCGGTGAGGCCCGCGAGGTTAAGCTGACCCTTGCTGGCGAAGTAGCCGTAGCTAGCAAGGGTGACGGCCATCAGGCCCGCGTTGGTGGTGCGTGGGTTGGCCTGACCGAGCTTGAAGGTCTGCCAATTGGCATCACCGCCAATAGCCGCCCAGCCCCCTGGCTCGGTGATCGCCTGCTGCACCGTCACCCAGTCGGCCTGCTTGTACTTCTTGATGAACGGGTCGGCCCGCTCCTGGTACATGACGAAGACCATCGGGCTGAGGACGAGGGGGGCGGCCTGGTACTCGCCGCTACGCAGCACAAGGTCGCTGTTGTTGCCGAGGCTGCGCCAGCGGTTGTTCAGCTTGTTCACCCACAGGGTGCTAGAAGGTATCCAGACGGTAGGGGTAATCACCCGCTCGGCGATCTGCCTGACCGCCTCCTCGTCCTCGATGCGGCTAGCCTTGACGATCACCTGCCGTTCGCCAACCTTGACCTGCTGCTGGTTGTAAGTAGCAATAGCAGCAGTTAGCCAGTCCTGTGTCTCGCTGGAGTAGGAGACGCTGATCTCCAGCGGGCTGGCAGGCGTGGCAAGTGCGCCGCCCGGCTTGCCAATGCCGAGCAACTGCCAGCCAACAACGCCGAGGGCAGCGAGGATAAAGAGGGCAAAGACAATCACGTTACGAGGTTTCATGCTTTCCCCTTCGGGGGAGTGACGAGTGCTGAGGGCAGGGTCGGCTGTCAGCCGCCAACCACCTGCCCCCTATTCTCCTCACTCGCTACTGCTCACCGCGCCGCTACTTGCCCAGCTTGGCCTTGAGGGCGGCGAGGTCATTCTGCACTTCGCCCTGGGTTTCAAGGTCGCGGAACTGCGCGTCGAGGTCATTGCCGCTCTGCAACTGGCCTTCGGCCTGCGCACGATAGAGGTCCTCATCGGCCTTCTGATCCATGCGGTCGAAGCTGCTGGTGGCGTTGGGGTTGGTCATGCTGGCATTGGCCTGGTTGATCGCCTGCTGGCTGCGAGCGCGGGCGATCTTGGCGCGGATGACCTCCTGCTTGGTCTGCGCCTCACTGATCTTCGCCTCCAGGTTGGCAAGTGCCTGGCGCAGTTCGCTAACCTGGCCGTGCTGGGCATCGTACTGTATGCGATACTGCTGGGCGATCTTGCTCTCATTCGCCTTGCGGGTCAGGGCTTCGGTGGCGAGTTCGTCGTTGTTAGCTCGCACCGCCATCTCGGCCTTGCCTTGCCAGTTGTCGGCGGCATTGACATGGGTCTGCTGCTTGCCCAGCAAGTCCTGCTCGACGGCCATCGCCTGCGCGGTTGCAGCACGGGCTTCGCTCAACTGCTCGTTGAGTTGGCGCAGGTACTCGGCGACCATCTTCTCCGGGTCTTCGGCATTGTCGATCATCGCGTTGATATTGGCACCGATCAGGGTGCTGATCCGGCTGAGGATTCCGGGCATCTTTTATTCTCCTTCTGGCGTTGTTTCTGCTTCTGGTGGGCTTGACAAGCGAGGGCTGGGCCGCTATGCTAAAGCAGCAACGATGTGGCCTGGCCTTGCGGCTATGATAGCATAAATGCCCGCCGCTGACAATGCGCCAGCCCGATCTTCCACCCTATATTACGATCCATCCAGCCTAAACGTTACAGGACAAGTGCATGATTCGTCGCCCCCTGCCCGCCGCCCTACTCTGCTGCCTGCTCCTGCTCGCCTGCGACGGCGGTAGCCCGCCCAACCGCCTGGAAGTCTCCCTCGGCCTGCTCTCCACCGCGATCCCAGCCAGCCCCACCCCGCAGCTGACCGCCAGCCCCACCCCGCCGCCCACGATCACCCCCGTCCCGGCTGGCTACCTGGAAGCGAGCGCACTGGCGGCCTACATGAACGAGGCGAACAGCCTGGTTAGCGAAGCACGGGCGGCAGAGGTAGATTACCTGAACAATTCTGGCAACGTTGCTGAGTTCGCGGATGTGTTCGCCCGCCGCAACGATTTCATCAAGGTCTCGGATGCCTTTGTGGTCAAGCTGGACGATGTGCTGGCCCGCTATGCCAAGCTGCTGCCACCAGAACGCGCCCGCCACTATCACGACCTTACCTTCGCCCGCTTGAGCGAGGTGCGCTCCTCTACCAGCGACCTGCGGCAGGGTATCGCCAATGACAGCATTGACCTTTGGAACAGCGGGGTTAGCCGTCAGGAGAAAATTAACACGCTGCTCAAGCAGCAGAACGCCGAATACCTGTTGGTAGTTGGCTACATCAACGCCAACATTGGTGGCCGCTAGCCGCCTGCGCTGGCAACAAAGAGGGCGCACCCACGTGGGTGCGCCCTTCTTCCCTACCCGCCTGCTTACTTGCGGTTGCTGATTGGTCCGTACTTCAGCCCTTCAGGGCCGATGTACTCGGCGCGGGGGCGGATGATGCGGTTGTCGGCGTACTGCTCGAAGGCGTGGCCGATCCAGCCGACCACACGGCTGACCACGAACAGGGGGATGTAGAGGCCGGTCTTGATCCCCAAGGCGCGGTAAGTGCTGGCCGAGTAGAAGTCTACGTTGGGGTAGAGGCCGCGAATCTCTAGCACGGCCCGCTCGATAGCCGCGCTCATGTCGTACCACTTGCTCTCGCCATTCTGCTGGCCGAGTTGCTGCGCCAGCTTCTTGAGGATGAAGGCGCGAGGGTCACCGTGCTTGTAGACACGGTGGCCGAAGCCCATCACCAGCTTCTTGTTGGCGAACTGCTCCGCTGTCCACGCCCCCGCGTCCAGACCGGCTGCGTCGATCTGCTCAAGTGTCTTCATCACCGCCTGATTTGCGCCCCCATGCAGCGGCCCCTTGAGTGTGCCAATCGCGGTGACGATGGCCGAGTGCAGGTCGGAGAGGGTGGAGGCAGTGACGATGGTGGCGAAGGCGGAGGCGTTCAACTCGTGGTCGGCGTGCAAGATAAGGGCAGTGTCAATCGTCTCGGCCCGCAACGCGTTCGGCTCCTCCCCTTCGAGCATATAGAGGAAGTTAGAGGCGTGGCTGAGATGGCTGCTGGGTGCAATCGGCTCCTGCCCCTGGCCCAGGCGTTCGTAGGCGGCAACCAGGGTGGGGATTTGAGCGGTAATGCGGATCGCCTTCCGCAGGTTGGCCTCATGGCTCATCTCCTGCGCCTCCTCGTCGTAGAGGGCGAGGGCAGAGACGGCAGTTCGCAGCACATCCATAGAGTTGCCATGCTGTGGCAGGTTACGCAGCATCGCCAACACCCCCTCAGGGGCCGGGCGGTTGGCAACTAGCTTGCTGTTCAACTCGGCAAGCTCTACCTGGTTTGGCAGCTTGCCATACCAGATCAGGTGGATTACTTCCTCAAAGCTGGCATTAGCAGCCAGGTCTTCGATGGTGTAGCCCCCATAGATCAGGGTGGCTTCCTTCTCAATAATCGTACTGATCGAGGTGTTGCCCACTACGGCATCTTCGAGGCCGGAGGGTTTCTTCTTTTCAGTCTTCTCGGCGGTGGCGGCTTCAACCACGTTGTTGATTCCCCTTTCTTGAAACGTCAGCGTTGCGCTCAATTATAGCACCAGGGGCAAACTGCTGTCCAGCCTGCGACCATAGGTTTTGCTTATCCCTGCCATAATCTGCGCCTCTAGTGGCGATAAGAAGGGGAGCCACCCATGTGGGTAGCTCCCTGTGAAGATGCAGTGGGTTAGCTGACCGACTGCTGCTCAGCTTCGGGCTGCTGCTCAGCTTTGGGCTGCTGCTCAGCTTCAGCGGGCTGCTGCTCAGCTTTGGGCTGCTGCTTAGCTTTGGGCTGCTGCTTAGCTTTGGGCTGCTGCTCAGCTTCAGCGGGCTGCTGCTCAACTTCAGGCTGCTGCTCAACTTCAGGCTGCTGCTCAACTTCAGGCTGCTGCTCAACTTCAGGCTGCTGCTCAGCTTCAGCGGGCTGGCCGCCCCCGGTGGGTTGCTCGCCACCGACTAGCTGGCTGGCCCCCGCCGCGTTGAGTGCATCAGCCATTGCCGTGCTACCTGCTGTCAGCGCGTCATCGCTAGCCCCAGGCTGCCCAGTCGCGGGCTGTTCGCGGGGTGGGCGCGGGGTAGTACGAGCGCGATCCGCACGTGGGGCGAAGACCATCGTCATGTTACGCCCCTCCATCTTCGATAGCTGCTCCGGGGTGCCGACCTCGCGCAGGTGTTCGCTCATGCGGTCGAGTACCTGGCGGCCAAGCTCTTGATGGGTGATTTGCCGCCCCTTGAACTGCACGGTCAGCTTAACCTTGTAGCCCTGCTCCAGGAAGCGGTGCACCATGTTGGTCTTCACATCAATATCGTGGTCATCCATGATCGGCGACAGGCGCACTTCCTTGATCGTGGTGATCTTCTGCGTCTTGCGCGCCTCACGATCCCGCTTATCCTGGTCGTAGCGGAACTTGCCGTAATCCATCATGCGGCAGACTGGTGGCACCGCCGTCGGCGCGACCTCAACCAGGTCCAGCCCCCGCTCACGAGCCATCGTCTGGGCCTCACGAGTCTGCATGATCCCTAGCTGGTTGTTGTTCTCGTCAATTACCCGCACCTCGCGGACGCGGATGCGCTCATTTACCCGCAGGTTCTTACCGATGACTAAGCCTCCTGTTTGCAACAGCGGGCGCAATGGTTGCACCCTCACCTATCTGCGTAGACAGTCGCCACTGGTGCAGCAACGACCCTAAGCCGCCTGGTCTGGCAGCTTGTGGCTGTAACTATATCATATAAGTCTGCTAGCCGTCAATTGGTTGAGCATTAGATTCGCGCCCGGCTCACAGATTGCGGCAGTCTATGGTCGTATCGTAACCGGGGCTGGTCTCCAGGCCAAGCACTGTCGGCCAATACTCAGCGGGGTGGGGGTTGCTCAGGCTGATCAGCAGCCGCGTTCACGACTTGCCCCAGGTTAGCACCAGCGCAATTGCTGCTGCGAACATAATTAGTGTAGCCACCCCGCACAACAGGTTGACCAACCAGCCGTTCACCCGCTTGCCCATCACAGTGCGGTTGTTGGCGACCAGCATTAGCACGACCAGCAGCGGCGGAGCGAGGAAGCCGTTGATTACTGCTGTCCAGAACAGGGCAGCAATCTGCCCAATGCCTGTGAAGTTGATCAACATCCCGACCAGGGTGGAGGCGGCGATGACAGCGTAGAACTGCTTGGCCTTAGCCACCTTCTGGTCGAAGCCGAACTGCCAGCCCAGAGCTTCGGAGACGGCGTAGGCAGCACTGCCAGTCAGGATCGGCACCGCGAGGAAGCCCGCCCCGATCAGACCCACCGCTAGCAGCAACCCGGCTGCGTCACCAGCGATTGGGCGCAGGGCCTGGGCCGCGTCGGTCGCCGTCTGCACGTCGGTCTTACCCGCCTTGAACAGCGTGGCGGCGGTTGCCAGGATGATGAAGTACATCACTGCATTGGAGAGCAGCATCCCAATATTCACATCCCAGGCTGCATACTTCAACTCGTTGTTGGTCGCGCCTTTACGCTGCCAGAGTTGCTTGCGACCCACGCTGATCTCCTCCTCCACCTCTTGACTAGCCTGCCAGAAGAACAAGTAGGGGGAGATAGTCGTACCGAGAATGGCTACCACAATGGCGAGGAAGGTGGCATCGAAGTGGAGAGTGGGGATCAGGCTGGCGCGCAAGACCTCCCCCCAGTCGGGGCGGGCGAAGAAAGCAGCGGCAATGTAGGCAAAGAGGGCAAGGGTCAACCACTTGAAGATGTTGGCGATCAGGCGGTAGGAACCCCAGATTTGGATAGCGAGGATAGTGAGGCTGGTAGGCACAACGAACAGCCAGGCGGGTACGGTGGGGATCAGCAGGTTGATAGCAGCGGCGATAGCCCCAATGTCAGCCCCGGCGTTGATCGTGTTGGCGACTAGCAAGGCAAGCACAGCCAGGTAGAGCAGTGGGCGTGGGTAGTGCCGTCGTAGCACGCCTGCCAGACCCATGCCGCTGACCATGCCAACCTTAGCGCAGGCGTACTGTACGCCCGCCATCAGGGGGAAGCTGAAGACAGCCAGCCAGAGGGTAGCGAAGCCGAATTGTGCGCCCGCTGTGGTGTAGGTGCCAATGCCACTGGGGTCGTCATCGGACGCGCCCGTGACCAGGCCGGGGCCGAGTACCTTGAGCAGCCGCTTGACTGGATTGCGCTCCGCCAGCATAGCCGCTTCCAGCGTGTCAGTGCCACCCGCTGGTTCACTATGGGGGGTTAGTGGCGCGTCTTCCGCCGTGCTGTCTTTGGCCTGTCCTGCCATCCAACCCTCCTGGGTGATCATCTCCGCAGCTTAGTAGCTAAACCAGGCTACCCTTATCATTGCACGCTGAGGTATACAGCGCGGTGAAAATGGGTGACAATAAGGTGAACGCAGCGGCTTGCCTTTAAGCGCAATCCTGTGCTAGAATTATGGTGAACGCGATTGGACAGGGAGACGACGAATGAGTTCAGTGCAGCATCAGCCCCAAGCGGATAATGAGAGCAGCGACCAGTTGATCCTTCACCTGCTTGAGTTGCATGAGGGCGCACTCGCGATCAGCAGCACGCTCGAACTCAGCGTGATCTTGCAGCGGGTGGTGGATACCGCCCGGCGGCTGACCGCTTCGCGCTATGCGGCTCTTGGCGTGGTCGGCGAAGATGGCCTGATCACTATGTTCATCACCAGCGGCATCCCGGCTGAGAAGCGCGAAGTGATGGGTGAACTGCCTCGCGGTCACGGCCTGCTGGGCGTGCTGATTAAAGAGGGCAAGCCGATCCGCATCCCCAACATCGCCGCCGACCAGCGTAGCAGCGGCTTCCCCCCCAACCATCCGCCAATGACCACCCTGCTGGGAATGCCGATCCGCTACCTCGGTCGCGTGGTTGGCGACCTCTACCTGACCGACAAGGAGGACGGGCTGTTCTGGAGCGATGAGGACGAGTGGCTGACTGGCCTACTCGCCAGCCACGCGGCAGTTGCGATCAGCAATGCCTACCTCTACCACGAACTGAAGCTCCAGCAGGAACACGCCGAAGCCAACCACCGCCGCCTGGCTGTGATCATGGCGGCTCTGCCAGAGGGCATTGTGGTTTGCGACAAAGCAGGGCGGGTGTTGCTGTTGAACGAAACCGCCCACCTCTTGCTCGGCTGGCAGGTGGGCGACGACGTTCAGGCGCGGCCCTACCTCACTACCCAGCCCGACGGCAGCCCCTATACGACGGCGAGTTTGCCCCTCGTTCACACTCTGCGGGAGGGCGTGGCCCTCAGCGGCCAGCAGATGACCGTCAGCCAGCCGCATGGCAAGGTGGTGGATGTATTGACCAGCACTGCTCCCCTGCTCGACAGTAGTGGCACCCTGGCTGGCGCAGTGGCCGTCTACCAGGACATCAGCCAGATCACAGAGCTAGCTCGACTGAAGGACGAGTTCTTCTCCATGGCGACCCATGAGCTACGCACGCCGCTGACCTCGATCACCATGTCTTCTGGCCTACTGGCCGAACTGTTGCTGGCCCAGGGTGGGCGGGTGGCTGGGCTGGCGGCCCTGGTGGATGAGAGTGCGCGGCGGTTGGGGACGTTGGTGGACGACTTGCTCGACCTCAGCAGGCTGGAGCATGGGCGGCTGCGCCTCTACTGCCGCCCTTTCGACCTCTGCGCCCTGCTCAATCGCATAGTAGATGAGACGCTACCGCTGGCCGAGCGCAAGAGCCAGCAATTGACGGTGATCGCCGACCAATCTTGCGCGCTGGAAGCCGATCCAGGGCGGATTGAGCAAGTGGTACTCAACCTGATCGCCAACGCAATCAAGTACACCCCGGCGGGCGGCAACATCCAGGTCAGCGTGAACTACGGGCGCGGGGTGACGACCATCGCAGTAGCCGACAATGGCCCCGGCATTCCAGCCCATGAACGTGAACACATCTTCGAGCGGTTCTACCGCCGCGAGGATGAGGGGACAGCGCAGGCGGGTAGCGGCCTCGGCCTACCGATTGCCCGCCAACTGGTGGAGTTGCACGGTGGACGGCTGTGGGTGGAAGATGTGCCAGGCGGCGGCAGCATCTTTCGCTTCACCATCCCCCACTAGCGGGCGGTGGGGTTGCTCTGGCAAGGCGATAGCCGCTGCCCCGCTCGGTCAGGATGTAGAGGGGGTTCTCGGCATCGTCGCCCAGTTTGCGCCGCAACCGACTGACATAAGTCTTGAGGTAGTCGCTCTGGCCCTTGTACTCGTCGCCCCAGACCTTGCTGAGCAGTAGGTCGAAGGTGAGTACCCGCCCAGCATTGCGGGCTAGCAGGTAGAGCAGCTTGTACTCGGTTGGGGTCAGCTTCAGTGTCTTGCCCGCCACCGCCACCTCATGGCTCTGGAAGTTGATCGTCAGGTCGCCACTCACGAAGCTGGGGCTGGCGGAGATCGGTTGGCTCAGGTCGGTGCGGCGTAGCACCGCCTTGATGCGGGCAAACAGTTCCAGGTGGCCGAACGGCTTGGTCAGGTAGTCATCCGCCCCCAGTTCCAGCCCCTTCACCTTGTCAGTCTCCTCGCCCCGTGCGGTCAGCATGATCACCGGTGCGTCGGATAGTTCGCGCAGCCGCTTGAGCATCTCCCAACCGCTCATGCGCGGCATATTGACATCCAGCAGGGTGAGGTCGGGCGACTGCTTAAAGAACAGGTCCAAACCCTTCTCGCCATCCCCTGCGGTGATCACCTGTGCGTCTTGCCACTGCAACTCCAGGCCAATAGTGATCGCTTCCACAATGCTGCGGTCATCATCCACGATCAGTATCTTCATTATAGTCCCTCTCTGTTCTTACCTCATCTTAGTGCGATTATAGCATAGCGCGATGGGGCAGCAGGCGGTAGGCAGATAGAGATCAGGTGAAGGTTGGTGAACGTTTGGTGAACAAGCTCCCCTCTCAACCGCTGGTTGGTGTCGGGTACGGTGCCAGGCTAGGCCAGGCCGTATACACGTCGCTGCAAGGATCGTTCACCGCCTGTTTACCAACGCGCACCAAAATCGCCACCGACGCACCGTACAATAGAGTTAGGTGAGTGAACAGGGCAGCAACAACGTTAGCAAGACAGCACACACAGAGGAGGACAAGATGAACACTATCTCTAGCAACTGGAACAGCAAGTCGGTACAGGGCGCGGTTTGGGGCATCGTTCGGTTGTGGCTCGGCTATTCCTGGATCACAGGCGGCTGGGAGAAGCTGACTGGTGGTGGTTGGATCGACAGCAAGGCGGGCCTGGCCGTCGGCGGCTTCCTCAAGGGCGCGTTGGGCAAGGCCGGCGGCGAACACCCAGAGGTACACGCCTGGTACGCTGACCTGACCCGCAACTTCTTCATCCCCAACGCGGTAGTCTTCAGCTACCTGGTAGCCTTCGGCGAGTTCATGATTGGAGCAGCGTTGATTATCGGGCTGTTCACTCGCTTCGCGGCAGGGATGGGCATTCTGCTGAACCTGGCCTTCCTCTATGCAGGCACGAGCAGCAACAACCCAGAGATGCTGGTGGCTGAGGTGGCGATTGTCTTCGCCGGGGTGTATGCTGGCTACTACGGGCTTGACCGCTTCGTGCTGCCCTACCTGCGGCGGGTGCTGAAGCTGGACGGCGCAGCGGGCGAGGTGACGAGTGGGCAGCCAGTGCCGCGTTCTCAACCCCAGGCTCTATAGCTAGGTTAGTTGCAGTAGGGAAGCCGCCAGAGGCACAAGCTCTGGCGGCTTCTCTTTGTGCTGAGCAGTATTGGCACAGCAACCGAGTACCGTGGGGGGTTTATTGAGATGGGCAGGCACTAGAGCAGGGCTGAGCATCACGGCCCTGCTTCAGCCCCGCCCAGTAGCGCACGCACGCGGGCAAGGTTCGTGCGGGGGGCTTCGGCCTGTGGCAGGGCAGCGGCAGCCCGTTCGAGGTAGGGGATCGCCTCCGCCAGCCTGCCCATCTCGGCCAGCAGCGCACCAGTCTCGGCTAGCGTCTGCGCCTGTTGGGGGTCAATCGCCAGCACGCCCAGCATAGCGCGCAAGGCAGCCTCCAGATCACCTCGGCGGCGGTGCAGATTGGCAGCGTAGAAGTTCGCCTGCCAGAAGTCGGCCTTCGCCACCGCTGCCTTTGCGTACCAGACCAACGACTGCTCATCCTCGCCTGCTTGCTCGTAGCTGCGGGCGGCAAGGAAGGCAGAATCGTGGTCGCTGGGGTCGAGGCTAGCGGCGCGTTCGAGGTGGGGGCGGGCAGCAGCCCTCTCCTTGCGCCGATAGAGCAGGTCGCCCAGGGCAGCATGGGCATGGGCGTGCGCACCGTCAGCGACAATGGCCCGCTGGTAGTAGGCACGGGCCTCCTGCTCATCGTGCTGCTGCTCGGCAGCCTGCCCCAGAGTAAAGAGGGCGTTAGCGTTCTGTGGATCGTGGGCTACTACCTGCTGCCAGGCAACAGTCGCCTGCTCCAGGTTGCCCAGGCTTGCCAACAGGTGGCCCTGCCGCTCCCAGTCTGCTACGCTCTCTGGGGCAAGGGCGGTGGCATTGGCAGCGTGCTGGTTGGCAGCGGCAAGGTCGCGCTTCATCTCGTAGAGGCGGCTGGCTAGTCGTTGACCTGTCAGGCTCTGTTGCTGCTCGGCCAGCCCCTCCAATGTAAGCTGCAAGGCTCGTGGCCCCTCGCGGTGGGCCAGCAACGCGGCGGCCAGGGCGAAGGCGACAGCCGGGGCATGATTGCTGGCAGCGTACAGCCTTTCGAGGGCAGCTAGCGCATCTGCTGCGCTCAGTAGCCCCGCCGTTGCCAGCCGGGGGTAGAGGTTGGCAGCCCGCTCATACTCGCGGTCGGTCAGGCTCTCAACCAGCAGGTCGAGCGCGTCTGGGTCGTGCGGGTCGAGGGCCAGGTAATCCTCCGCCTGCCAGCAGGCTAGCAGTGCCGCACTGGAGCGGGTGCCGAGGGTGGCGGCGACCTGCGCGGCAACGTCGCTGCTGGGCAAATCCAGCGTCTGCGCCACGTAGTTAGTCAGGTTGGTCAGCAAAGTGGCGACTTCTGCTACCCCCCCTGCGCCCAGTTCGCCGATTGGTTGCTCGTCAACCAGCCGCCCGCTGGCATCGTAGCGCAAGGCTGTGGCCCGGCGAGTTGCGGTGGCCTCAAACTTGCAAGTTGTAATGCTACTACCTGGTGTAAAAAGAAGGGGCTGTAGCTGCTTCTGGCTTAGCGGTGCGGTGAGCAGGATGTAGCTGGGCGGCTGGCCGCTGGTCAGCAAGGGACAATGGGCTGCCAGCCCCAGCCGCCCAAGCACGCTGGCGAGGTCGATAGCCAGGCGGCGGGCGTACAAACCGGCCTCAGAACCAAAGCCCAGGGGGGTGACAGCCTGGAGGATTACCAAATCTGGCTGCTGTGCCATTACTTGCTTCTAGCCTCCCAAGTATCGTACAATGATACGGAACGTTGCTTATGCTGCTTCTGCTACAAACTATCTAGCGTCGCAGGTTGCGAACTGGAAAGACAAAACTGATGGCCTACCGCCGAAATGATCGATTGGTTAATTACTACAAGAAGCTGGCCCGCTCACCCTGGCCGGGGGCAGTTGGTTGCACCCTGCTACTGGCCGTGACGATCTGTGATCTACTAGTGGAGTCCCGCTTCTCCTTCACCTCCCTACACGTGCTGGCGATTATCCTCGGCACCTACGCCTGGGGTCTGCGTGGCTTCGCCCCCTTCGCCCTGATTAGCCTGCTGGCTACCTTGCTGCACAACCAGATCACGGGCAGGTATCCCACTGCGGCTGACAGTAGCGTGGCCTGGAATGGGATCAGCCTGGTCGCCCTCTACCTGATCGTCGGTGGGGCGGTGCTGGTGATGCGTGATGCCCAGCGGATGATCGAGCAACTAGCGGCTACTGACTGGCTGACTGGGCTGGCGAACCGCCGTGGCTTTGCAGATCGGCTCGCCCAGGAGACCGAGCGTTGCCGCCGCTTCAACCAGCCCCTCACCCTGCTGATGCTTGATGTAGACAACCTCAAGCTGGTGAACGACCGTTACGGCCACGTGGCGGGCGACATGGTGATTGCTCTTACCGCCCGCACCCTGCAAGAGCGGCTGCGGGCCACCGACCTTGCTGGTCGCTATGGCGGCGACGAGTTCATCGTCATGCTAGCCAACACCGACATAGCAGGTGGGCAAGTACTGGCCGACACCCTGCGGCAGGCGATTGACGCGGCTCTGGCTGAGTACGCTGCTGGCGACGAACACAAGCTGGCGACGGTCAGCATTGGGCTGGCGGGTTGGCGGCCAGAGTTGGTCAGCAGCATAGAACTGATCGCCCAGGCCGACCGCGCCCTCTACCTGGCAAAGCGAGCGGGCAAGAACCGGGTGGGGGTGGCGGCGCAATCCGCCTCCATCCACCTGCCCGTGGTCGCAGAGCAGGTTGCTACTTACCACTAAACTAGCTCCAGATTAGAAGCTCTCGCCGCGCTCACCCTCGAAGCCACCTTCACTGCCGCTGCTCTCAATGTCGCTGCCGCCGCTGCGCTCGTCCGTGACCGCCTCAATGCTGCCCAGGTCTGCGCTTTGGTTGTTGCTCTCGTCGCTTACGGCGGCTACGCTAGCTTCGTCATTGCTACTGCCCGCCTCGCTGCTGGCAGCGTCGTCAACCACGATTTCTTCGTATACAATGATCAGGTCTTCGCTGTCATCGTCGTTAGCCTGGTCGCTCATGCTGGCGAAGCCCTCATTCAGCCCCTGGATTGCCCGCGAACCCGCACTGATCGCCTCATCAAAGAGGCTCTGCACAGCATAGCCAGCCTCACGAGCGGCCTCGCCGAGGTGGGTCTGGGTCTCCTCTGGCAGCAGGCGGAAGGGTAGGGTGATAATTCGGCTGCCGAGTTGGAACAGGTCACTAGCCAGGTTGAGCGCAGCCTGACTCAGGTCTTGCAAGTCCTCACCTACTTCGCGCAAACCAAATGTGCTACGCTCCTTATGGTCTTCCATCGTACTAGCCTCCTGTGTAGCTGCTCGCTGCCCCGCTGCTGCGAAGGTGCCAAGCCATCAAGCTCATCGTTAGTCCGATTGTACGTGAACAGTGGCAGCTTTGTCAATCCAACGAGCTGGGGGCAGTAGGGTTGTGCAAGATAGTGGCTGGGTTAGTAGCTGAAGCGCAACATCCAGGTGCCATGCTCAACCGCTAACCGACAAGGAACCTGTAGCTGCAAGACGATGAACAGTCGTGCTGTCTCAGCCAACCGTGCTTGACAAATACTTCCTACGTGCTATAATGTCGGCTAACCTGCGTGATAATTGCTGAACCAAAAGTGCCTGCCTGCTTGTACCTATACAATAGGCTGTGGCCCTGGTTGACGACGATCCGCAGCCCTGCGCGGCAATGGAGCCACGCACAAGGTAGGTTGGCTGGCTGGCTCAATGGGTCCGCTTCGGCGGGAGCCAGCAGCTAACCTTTGTTCAACACAAGGAGGAAGATCAGTTATGCTAAGGCGACCTAAGTTTCTCAGCGGTCTGGCGACCCTCGCCCTGCTCCTGCCCCTGCTGGCAGCCTGCGGTGGCGATGCTACGCCAACACCGCGCCCGGTGGCATCCGCCACCACCGCGATGGCGGCCTCGACTGCCACGACCATGATGGCGGCTGCAACCAACACCACGATGATGGCTGCGATGACCGACACGCCGATGATGGCGAAGCCAACTGACACCGCGATGATGGCAATGGCAACCCCGACCGCGATGATGATGGCAACCGCGATGACTGGCACGATGATGACCCCCATGATGCCAGGCATGGGAACGATGACCAGCACCGGCACGATGACCACCGCTGCGGCTGCCCCCACCGAGATTGCCCCCAACTCGACCTTCACCGGCAGCGTGGGCGCGTTCCGCTGGCGGCAGGCTGAGGATGCACCCAACCTCGACCCGGCCTTGATGCAGGACTCGGTTTCGATCAACTTCAGCCAGAACCTCTTTGATGGCCTGATGGAGTTTGACCCGGCTACCCTCTCGCCCAAGCCTTCTATCGCCGAAACCTACACCGTCAATGCCGATGCCACGGTCTACACCTTCAAGCTGCGCAAGGATGCCAAGTTCACTGACGGCACCCCGATCACGGCTAAGGACTTCGTCTATTCTTGGAACCGCCTGCTGGCGAACCCCGCTGCGCCTTACTCCTTTGTCTTCGACGACATCAAGGGAGCCAGCGAAGTGGTTGCTTCGGCGGCTAGCACCGACACGACTAAGACCAAGCTGACTGCTGCCGAGGGTATCAAGGCAGTGGACGACTACACTCTCCAGGTGACCCTCAAGCAGGCAAGTGCCTACTTCATCCCCCAGACCGCCCTCTGGTCGTACTGGGTGGTGAACCAGAAGGTGGTTGGCAGCAACCCCCTGAGCAGCGATTGGGCGCAGAAGGCCGAGACAATGAAGGGGTCGGGCAGTGGTGCTTACACCGTCAAGGAGTGGGTACGCAACGACCACATGGTTCTGGAAGCCAACGATGCTTACTGGAACACGCCGAAGGCCAGCGTCAAGGAGATCGACATCCTGATCATCGCTGACGGCAGCACCGCCCAGCTTCGCTACGAGAACAAGCAGCTTGATAGCAGCGAAATCTACGTGGCCGACTACAACCGCCTGAAGAACGACCCGATCATGAGCAAGGAACTGAAGGAAGTACCGCAGGCCAGTACTATGTGGCTCGGCTTCAACGCCCTGAGCGGCGTGTTCGCGCAGAGCGGCGGCGAGAAGGCTCTCAAGCTGCGTCAGGCCGTTGCCCAGGCGATGGACCGCGAAGACCTGATCGACAAGGCTCTGGATGGCGTGGGCGCACCGGCCTACACCCTGGTGCCACAAGGCGTGCCAGGCTTCAAGGACTACCAGGCTTACAAGCTAGACATTCCCGCAGCGAAGAAGGCTTTGGCCGATGCTGGCTACAGCGATGCCAGCAGCCTCAAGCTGACCTACTACACCCGCGACCGCGAAGATCAGCGCAAGGTTGGCGAAGTGATCCAGGCCCAACTGAAGCAGAACCTGGGGATCAACGTCGAAGTCAAGGCCGTTCCCTGGTCTACCTTCCTGATTGAACGCCAGAACCACAAGTACGACTTCTTCTACGGTCGCTGGGGTCAGGACTACCCAGACCCGCAGGACTGGTTGTACGCGCTGAAGTACAGCACGATTAGCCAGAACAACGAGGGCTGGGCCAACAAGCAATTCGACAGCATGGTTGACCAGGCTAACAAGCTGGCTGACCCGGCCAGGGTTGCCGAGCGCATGAAGCTGTACAACGATGCTGAGAAGTTGATGCTCGATGACGCAGCTATCGTGCCGCTCTACCAGACCTCGCTAGACTTCCTGATCAAGCCAGGTTGGAGCGGCTGGGGCTACAACTCCCAGTTCGCCTACCCCTTCCGCTTCCTCACCAAGCAATAAACCGATTGGCTGCCGAGTAGCCAGCGATGCGAGTCGCTGGTTACCGGCTGGCTAGCGGTGGGGGTGGGCTGTGCGCTCACCCCTGCCCTGTATCTTGTAATCTTCGTCTCGTAGCGAACCCCAGCAAACATTACCCACCAGCAAAAACTTATGACACAATACATTATCAGAAGAATGATTGGCCTGATCTTTGTCTTGCTCGGCATTGCCGCTCTGACTTTCACCCTGATGCACCTTGCACCGGGTAGCCCCTTCTCCAGCGAACGGCTGCCAGCAGCGGCGGTGGAGCGCATCAACGCCAGCTATGGCCTCGATCAGCCGCTACCTATCCAATTTGTCAAGTACATCTGGGGGTTGCTGCATGGTGACTTCAGCATCTCCTACAAGCAGCAGGTGGGGGCAGAAGTGCGCGACATCATCTTCACCGGTTTCGCCAACTCCTTCCAACTGGGCATCCTCGCTTTCGCCTTCACCATCTTCTTCGGCCTGCTGCTCGGTGTACTTGCGGCGGTCGGCCAAAACACCTGGTTGGACTACAGCACGATGACCCTCTCGCTTGCGGGCTACTCGATCCCTAACTTCGTGCTGGGGACGCTGCTGCTGCTCTTTGCCACCACCGTGCTGAACCCGATCCTGCCCGCTGGTTTGCAGCTACCGATTGGCGGTTGGCTTCAACAATACGGGCCGGGGGCGGCGATCCTGCCAGTGCTAGTCCTCTCGCTGCGGCCCACCAGCGTGCTAGCCCGCCTCACCCGCGCCAGTATGTTGGAGGTGATCCGCCAGGACTACATTCGCACCGCCTGGTCGAAGGGGCTGGGCCAGCGGGTGGTGGTGATCCGCCACGCCCTACGGAACGCACTGCTGCCAGTGATCACTGTTCTTGGCGACGAACTGGGCAACCTGATCACCGGTAGCATCGTGGTCGAGCAGGTGTTTGTGATCAACGGCCTCGGCCAGCAGTTTGTACGGAGTGTGCAAGACCTGGACTACAACATCATCATGGGGACGACGATCTTCTATGCTTTCATTGTCGTGCTGATCAACCTGGCGGTAGACATCCTCTACGCTTTTGTTGACCCACGCATCAGCTACACGAAGGCGAGGGCTTAGGCTATGGCAAGAGAAGAAAACCAGCCCCTGCGCGACCCGGCGGGCGTGCCAGCCCACGATAGCGCGTTGGATGAAAGTGGAGTGCCAGCCCGCCGCGCCGTCCCGGTGCTGCCAACAGTTGGCGGCGATGTGGCAGCCACGGCCAACAGCTTGTGGAGCGATGCCTGGCTGCGCCTGCGCCGCAACAAGCTGGCGGTCGGTGGGGCGGTGGTGATCGTGCTGATCATCCTGGTAGCTATCTTCGCTGACCTGATCGCCCCCTATGACCCTGCCTTCCAGTTTGGTGTGGGCGACGTGCGTAAAGCTGGCCTCTGCCCGGCTAGTGGTCGCTGCTCTGCCAAGCTGCTGCCGGTCAGTTCGCACTTCTGGCTCGGCACCGACAGCCTGGGCCGCGACGTGTTCAGCCGCCTGGTGCATGGGGCGCGGGTCTCGATCTCGGTCGGCCTGATCAGCCAACTGCTGATCATCCTGGTTGGCGTGCCGCTCGGCCTGGTCGCCGGTTATTATGGCCGCTGGGTAGACTACCTGCTGATGCGCGTGACCGACGTGATGTACGCCTTCCCCACCATTCTGTTCGCCATCGTGGTGCTGGCGGTCTTCGGGCAGTCGTTCCTCAACATCCTGATCGCCATCGGCCTCACCTTCTGGCCGCCAATGGCCCGCCTGGTGCGTAGCCAGGTGCTATCGGTGCGCGAGAAGGAGTATGTGGAGGCGGCACGGGCGATTGGGGTGAAAGATAGGGGGATCATCTTTCGCCATATCCTGCCCAACATCCTCAGCCCAGTGATCGTCTCGATCACCTTCGGCATCCCCTTTGCGATCATGACCGAAGCCTTCCTCAGCTTCCTGGGCATCGGTATCCCAGTGCCGCAGCCAAGCTGGGGTTCGATGGTCTCTGATGCGCGCCAATATATGCGAACTGACCCTTCCCTGGTGATCTTCCCTGGCCTGGCGATCTCGCTAACCCTGTTCGCCTTCAACTTCTTCGGCGACGGCCTGCGCGACGCTCTCGATCCGCGCACGCGGAAGTAGGAAAACAAAGCGATGCTAGTTCTCAAGCTGGTTGGCTATACCCTGCTAGCTATTGGTGTTTTCGCCCACCTGGTGCTGCTGCTGCGCGAGGTGCTGGGCTTCCGCGGCTCGCTCAATGTGCGGGTCTCGACCGAGGGCAGCCTCTTGTTCCTCTTTGCCTCTGGCGCACTGGGTGGCCCTTTGCTGCTGCGCCTGGGCGGGGAGACTGAGTACGGTTGGGTGGCACTAGCCGCCAACTACTTTGTGTTGCAGGGAGCGGTAGTGGCCGTGCTGGCCCTGATCATCGCGGTAGCCGACCTGTCGGTGACGCGGGCGGCAGCGGGGTCGCAGAACCTGGTCTCCGCTTCGCTAGAGGGGGCGGTGATCGGTGGCATCCTGCTGATCGCGATCAACCAGTTGCGCGCCCTCACCTTCATTGGCTGGATACTGCTGGGCATCGCGTTGGTGGCAGCAATCTTCACCATCCTGCGGGCTGCCTTTGGCGTGGTCGTCTCCAACCCTGGCCGCCTGACCTTCACCGCCGTGCTGGGCTTCATCCTCGGCCTCGGCCTGCTGTTCCTGCCAGAGGGGTTGGTGTCGCTCACCCGCCGCCTGCCCTTCGCCTGAGCCAACCTGACAAGACGGGATCGCCAATGCAAGTAGACCAAACCAAGCCCCAAGAGCCGCTGCTCTCCGTCCAGAACCTCAAGACCTACTTCTACACGCCAGATGGGGTGGTGAAGTCGGTGGATGATGTCTCGTTCGACATTGCGCCGGGCGAAACACTGGGGGTAGTAGGCGAGAGCGGTTGTGGCAAGAGCGTGACTAGCCTGAGCATCATGCGCCTGGTGCAATCACCCCCTGGCAAGATCGTGGGCGGCAAGGTGATATTCGATGGCCGCGACCTCCTGAGCCTGAGCGAGGAACAGATGCGGCGGGTGCGCGGCAATGAGATCGCGATGATCTTTCAAGACCCAATGACTTCGCTCAACCCGGTACTGCCGATTGGCCGCCAGATCACCGAGTCGCTTGAGTTGCACCTGAAGCTGAATGGGGCCGCTGCCCGCAGCCGTGCCGCCGAGATGCTAGACCTGGTGGGCATCCCTGGGGCTAGCAAGCGGCTGAACGACTACGCCCATCAGTTTAGCGGGGGGATGCGCCAGCGGGTGATGATCGCTATGGCTCTCTCCTGCAATCCTCGCCTGCTGATCGCCGATGAGCCGACTACAGCCCTGGACGTGACGATCCAGGCGCAGATACTTGAGTTGATGATGCGCCTGCGCGAGGAGTTCAAGATGGCGGTAATGCTGATCACCCACGACCTGGGCGTGGTGGCGGGCATGGCCGACCGTATCATCGTCATGTACGCGGGCCACGTGGTAGAGCGAGCCGACGCACTCGACCTCTACCAGGACCCGCGCCACCCCTACACGCTCGGCCTGCTCAACAGCGTGCCGCGCCTGGACGCAGAGCAGCGGGGGCGGTTGGAGCCAATCGGCGGCCTGCCACCCGATCTGGCCCACGTGCCACCCGGCTGCCCCTTTGCCCCACGCTGCCGCTTCGCCGTCGAACACTCGCTTAAGGAGCGACCAGAACTTCGCAGCGTCGGCCACCACCACGAGGTCGCCTGTTGGGTGGATATCCCCGGCGCGAAGCAACACGCTGCACTGGTTGAGGGTGCAGGGGAGGTAGCCTAGATGATCGTACGTTCTGCCACTGAAGCTGATCTGCCTGCGATCCTGACGATCTACAACGAGGCAGTGCTACACACTGTCGCCACGGCGGATGTAGTGGAGCAAAGCCTGGCCGCCCGCCAGACCTGGTATGCTGAACACCTGGCCGCCAGCCTGCCGATGTTTGTTGCTGAAGAAGGGGGGCAGGTGCTGGGTTGGGGCGCACTCAACCAGCATCGTCCACGCTATGGCTACCGCTTTACGGTGGAGAACTCGGTCTATGTCGCGGTGGTGGCCCAGGGTCGCGGCGTGGGCAAGCTGCTGCTGACCACGCTAATCGCCAGCGCGAAAGAGGGTGGCTACCACACGATCCTGGCTGGGATCGATAGCGGCAACACAGCCAGTCTGCACCTGCACGCTGCCTTTGGCTTTCAGACCGTCGCGCAACTAAAGGAAGTGAGCTACAAGTTCGACCGCTGGCTGGACGTGATCTATATGCAGTTGATGCTGGATGACAGGACAAAATGATGGCTGATTTGAGCGTAGAGGGGCTACCCGCCACCGCCAGCAACAAGCATGACGAAGTGCTGCTCGATGTGCAGCACCTCAAGATGCTCTTTCCGATCACCCAGGGTTTGATCCGCCAGCGGGTGACGGGCTACGTCCATGCGGTTGACGGGGTGGACTTCAGCATCCAGCGGGGCGAAACGCTGGGGCTGGTCGGCGAGAGTGGCTGCGGCAAGTCCACTACTGGGCGGGCCGTGCTGCAACTCTATCGACCCAGCGAAGGCCACGTCTACTTTCATGGCCGTGACCTGACCACTATGAGCCGCGAGCAGTTGCGCCTGGAGCGGCGGCGGTTGCAGATTATTTTCCAAGACCCCTACGCCAGTCTCAACCCGCGCATGACCGTTGCCGACATCGTAGGCGAACCCCTGCGTGTCCACAAGCTGGCGCACGGGCCAGGGCTGATCAAGCGGGTGCGCGAGTTGCTCGGCACCGTCGGCCTCAACCCCGGCTTCGCCAACCGCTACCCGCACGAGTTCAGCGGCGGGCAACGCCAACGCATCGGCATCGCTCGCGCCCTGGCGGTTGAGCCAGAGTTCATCGTTGCCGACGAGCCGATCTCGGCCCTAGATGTGTCAATCCAGGCGCAGATCATCAACCTGCTGCAAGACTTGCAGGGCGAGTTCAAGCTAACCTATCTCTTTATTGCCCACGATCTCAGCGTCGTGCGCCACATCAGCGACCGCATCGCGGTGATGTATCTTGGCAAGATCGTGGAGATCGCCGACCGACTCGACCTCTACCGCAATCCCCTGCACCCCTACAGCCAGGCGTTGCTCTCAGCAGTGCCGATCCCCGACCCGGTAGCCGAACGCAGCCGACGGCGCATCATCTTGCAAGGGGATGTGCCGAGTCCAGTCAACCCGCCGAGTGGCTGCCGCTTCCGCACCCGCTGCCCGATTGCGATCAAGGAGTGCGCCGAGGTGGTGCCAGCGTTGGAGGAGAAGACCCCCGGCCACTTCGCCGCCTGCATCCGCCAGCCGGTAACCACTGGTAGCGGGGCCGAAGTTGGGGCTGCTAGCAGGCTAGCGACGGAGACGGAGCAACTGAAGCCGTACGGGGTGGGCTGATTGGCTGCCTGCCGCTTCCTCACCCGTTTGCTCAGCTATGCCCGCACTGTTCAGTCCTGGCCCAAGCCAAGCGGCACTTCCAACCTGACCGCCGTACCCTCGCCGGGGACGCTGACCACGTAGAGCTGGCCGCCGACCTGGGCTGCCCGCTCGTACATATTGCCGATACCCAGATGACCAGGGCGGGCGCGCTCATCCTGGCTGAAGCCGATACCGTCGTCGTGAACCATCAGGCTGACCCGCTGAGGGTCAAGATTGAGGCTGATGGCGATCTGGCTGGCGTGGGCGTGGCGGGTGGCGTTGTTGGTCGCCTCCTGGGCCACGCGGTAGATCGCCTCTTGCAGGGGGGGCGGCAACTGCTGCTCGGCGGCCAGTTGGCTGCTGATCACAAACTGGATGTTGTAGCCACGCCCTTGCAGCGCGTCCACGTAGCGGCGCAGTGCATCCTCCAGCCCCACCTCGTCCACCCCGATAGGCCGCAGTTGAAAGAGGAGGGCGCGCATCTCGCTGAGGGCATCGCTGCTGAGGGTCGCCATCTGGTCAAGGGCGGTGGCGGCCTGCTCTGGGTGGCTCTGCCAGATGCTGGGGATCACCTGGCTGATCAGGTTGATCGCAAAGAGCGACTGCGTAACCGAGTCGTGCAGGTCGCGGGCCAGCCGTTGGCGTTCCTCTTGGGCCGCCAGTTCGCGGGCTTGGTGGTGCAGTTGCGCGTTCTCAATCGCCTGGCCCGCCTGGTGGGTGAGCAGTTCGAGTAGGTGGACATCCTCCTCGCTAAAGTTGGCAGGGCGGTCGCTGGCGACGTTCAGCACGCCGAGCAGGAGGCCGCGGAGGCTGATCGGCACCACCGCCATCGAGCGGGCGTGCAGCGGGTCGGCAATGCGGCGTAGCACTAGCGGCTCCGTATGCGTATCGGCCACCAGCTTCGCCAACCCATTAGCAGCCACCCCGCCGGTGACTCCCTCGCCCACCTTGAAGTTGAGGATGCTAAGGGCAGAAGGCGGCAGCCCATACGCAGTGCGGGCG
>Ga0209511_1000938_pt1 | contig 27070 bp, 23 predicted proteins | sample SSSSmetaG_FD_184141 | JGI IMG/M metagenome (GOLD analysis project Ga0209511, IMG submission 184141) | Glacier valley bacterial and archeal communities from Borup Fiord, Nunavut, Canada, to study Microbial Dark Matter (Phase II) - ​SSSS... | ecosystem: Environmental > Aquatic > Freshwater > Ice >... | reverse complement strand
AAAAGATTGCTTGTGGAAAATGGAGTTGAGTTTGATGAACAATATTTAATGTAAAGTATTTGTAAATGCGGTGGGGCTGTAAACAGAAGAATAAAATTCAACGGAAGTCCGCTGCCCGCCGCCCGCTTTTTTGTGGGCTCAAAGGCAGCCCACAAAAAGAGCTTTGGCTAAGCAGCGCAGCCCTTTATCAGTTTATCTTTATTCAACTTTTAATTAAGAGGAATGATCATCGATGAATACGAATCCTGAAGGGGTTCACCATTTCATTACCACAGGTCCAACCTGTGGAAGCTCAGAAATCGGTAATTTTATATTTTGTAAGCAACGAGTTTTTCTTAAAATAAAATGATGACCACAACTACAATTGAGCGCAACGAAATATTTGAACTTGCTTACAGATTTGTAACAGAAACGGCAGAAAACATTTTTCTTACCGGTAAGGCGGGCACAGGCAAAACAACTTTTTTAAAATATTTAAAAGAGCATTGTACAAAAAATACTATTGTTGCAGCACCCACAGGAGTTGCGGCTATAAATGCGGGCGGCGTAACGCTTCACAGCCTTTTTCAATTACCGTTTCACCCATTTATACCAAGCAGTGGCGGCAAAGATGATTTGTTGGGAAAAATGAAATACAATAAACAGCGCCTGCAATTATTACGCAAAATGGAGCTGCTGATAATTGATGAGATAAGTATGGTTCGATGCGATACGATGGATGCGATAGATACGCTGCTGCGGAGTGTGCGCAGAAATTATCATGTGCCTTTTGGCGGCGTGCAATTGCTTTGTATTGGAGATTTGCACCAGCTACCACCTGTAGCACAAAACCATGAGTGGAGTATTTTGCAGGAGTATTATGCCTCGCCTTTTTTCTTTGACAGCCTTGCTGTAAAAGAGCAACAACCAATATTAGTGGAGTTGAATAAAATTTACCGCCAAAAGGAACAATCGTTTGTTGAGCTGCTGAATAATGTGCGAACAAATAATATGAGTGAACATGATTTTGAAATGTTGCACGAACGTTTTGTTTCTGGTTTTAAACCTGGCTACGATGAGAAATTTATAACACTCACATCTCACAACAAACAGGCAGAACTTATAAACAACAGCGAAATACAAAAGTTGCTTTCGCCGCCCTATGTTTATAAAGCTGAAATAGAAAATGAGTTTCCGGAAAATATTTATCCTGCAGATGCTGCACTGATGTTGAAGCATGGCGCACAGGTAATGTTTATAAAAAATGATGTTGTAGAAAAGAAATATTTTAATGGAAAGATTGGAGTGGTTTGTAAAATAGATGAAGAAAAAATAATAGTGGATTGCGATGGTATTGAAATTGAAGTATATAGAGAAACATGGGAAAACAGCCGATACACACTTAACCGAACCGATGGAAAACTGCAACAGGAAGTTATTGGTACTTTTACACAATACCCGCTGCGCCTTGCTTGGGCAATTACTATACACAAAAGCCAGGGACTTACATTTGATAAAGTTATGATTGATGCCGGTGCAGCTTTTAGCAGCGGCCAGGTTTATGTAGCGCTTAGTCGTTGCACAAGTTTGGGTGGAATTGTCTTGCTTTCAAAAATCCCTTCATCAGCCATTTACAGCAATGAAAATGTTTTAAAAGGGCAAAGTTCACTTACGCACAAAGGATCGCTTGCTGAAAGATTTGAAGGTGCAAGACAAATGTATACCCAACAATTATTGGAAGATGTTTTTTCATTTACTGAAATAGAAAGTGAAATAAATACACTTCAGTTTCATATAAATGCACAAAAAGAAAAACTGAATAATGGTGCACTTGAATGGATCAATAAAACAAAGGAAACTTTTAGGGCAGAAAAAATGAATGGGTTAAAATTTATCAGACAAATAAATACATTGTTGAAAGATGAACCCATTGTAGAAAAAAATGAAAGTTTGCAAAGCCGCATTGCTGCTGCTGCAAATCATTTTATTACAAAGTTTAATGTGTTGCTGGAAAATATTAAAACAAACCAGCTTGTAACAGAACACAAAGAAACTGCGGACCTTATCAATGAGTATTTAAATACAGTTGCGGTAGCAATTTCTACCAACATCTATTATCTGGAATATTGCAAAAAAGATTTTGCGCTTACAACATTTTTAAAATACCGTATTGATTTTGCGCTGCCAAAATTTTCTTTAAGTTGTTATGCAGGTAATAAAAAAAGTAATAAAACAGATTCTCCAAACCCGGAACTATACGACAGTTTAAAAAGATGGAGAGATATTATTTGTGCTGATGAAGGCACACCGATTTTTATGGTGGCAACACATGTAATGCTAAAAGATATTGCTACTTTTTTACCAAGAACCGGCCGAGACTTATTGCTGATAAATGGTTTTGGAAAAGTTAAGGTTGATAAATACGGTGGTGATATTTTGCAAACCGTTAATGACTATTGCGAACTGCACAATATAGAAACCAGTTTAATAATAAAAACGCCTGCACCAAAAAAGGAGCGAAAAACAAAAGCCGTATCAGAGAAAAAAGATACAAAGCAAAGCACCTACGTTTTATTTAAAGAAGGAAAAACAATTGCAGAAATTGCTGTGTTACGAAACTTTGCTGTGCAAACAATTGAAGGCCATTTAGCGGCTTTTATTGAAAACGGATTGATAGAAATTTCTTCGTTCATTTCTAATGAAAAATACCAAACCATAGCAAAGGTTATGAAAGATAGAGGTGAAAAAACTCTGACCGATTTAAAACCAAAGTTACCTAATGCAAGCTTTGGCGAAATGAGAATGGTAGAAGCGGCGCTCAAAGCAAAGGCTATGACTATATAAAAAGTTTATCTTTATTAAACACTAAAAGTCCTTCCTCGGGAGGGATTTAGGGAGGCCGGTCCTATCTCCCAAAATCATCCTGCACCCGTACAATATCATTTTCATCGCTTGGGTTATTGGCATCTGTATGGCGCCAAATTTCTGCAATAATTCCCCAGTTTTCTGTGCCGATAAGTCGGTGCCTTTCACCCTGCTTAAGTTCAATAATATCACCTTTCGATAAATTAATTATTTCACTTTCTTCATCACTATCACTTATTATTACTGCAGCTTCGCCGGCAATTAATTTCCATATTTCAGCACGGCGATGGTGGTACTGCCAGCTTAGTCTTTTACCTGGTGCTACTACCAATATTTTTGGACTTAATTTTCCTGAAATATTCAGTTCTTCATTGCTAAAGTGAGGAAAGAAAATGGAAATAAAATGATTGGCTTCCTTTTCATCAATTACAAAAAAACCACCCCAAGGTCTGCTATCATCTAAAGAAGTAATTGATAACTTATTTTCGGCTAAAAAATTAGTCACACATTCAAAAACCGTTTTTGTACTATCGTTGATACTTAGGTTCATTTAAAATTAATTTTTGTAAAAGTAAAGCAAGGCTTCGAAACATAGGGTGAGATTTTGTATTCGCCAACTACAGGAAGTTTAACAATTGCCATAAAAATGAAACAAAAAATTAGGTGTTTCATGAAGAGTGGTTTTACAAAATTCCATTTATGATGTAACCAATATGTTAGGCAATGATTATTGAAACATTAATTATAAAAATGACTGAGAAAGCACATTAAGTTGTATTGATTTCTAAATATGCAAATGATATTCCCGATAGTATTTGTAGGCAAGATGGGAACCGTTATTTTTGCAGATTATCGTGGGTTAAAATTCAAAGGTGAACAAAAAATTAAATATCGCTCTCGTAGGAAACCCAAATAGTGGTAAAACCTCCCTGTTTAATGTGCTCACCGGACTTAACCAAAAAGTTGGCAATTTCCCGGGCGTGACTGTTGACAAGAAAACGGGGAGCTGTAAAATTTCTGAAAATATTGATGCAACTATTATTGATTTACCCGGTACATATAGCCTTTACCCAAAACGTGCAGATGAATGGGTGGCTTATAAAGTTTTGATGGGAGAAGACAGGGAAGTAAAACCCGATATGATTGTTGTTATTGCAGATGCCAGCAACCTTAAACGAAACCTTCTTTTTTGTTCGCAGATAATAGACTTAAAAATTCCTTTGGTAATTGGTTTTAGCATGATGGATCTTGCCAATCAAAAAGGTACACAAATAGATATTGCAGGCATGGAAAGAGAATTGGGCGTACCAATTGTAGCAATAAATCCAAGAAAAAATAAAGGAATTACCGCTTTAAAAAAAGCCATAGAACAACTCGCAGAAAACGCACAGCATTTACCGGCAAGAGATTTTTTGGAAGAGAGTTTTTTAAACAATCCATCTGTAAGCATTGCAAAAAAATATTTGCCGGATGCGAGTAATTATAAAGTTTTGCATTACCTGATAAACAACGAATATTTTGAGCTTGATAAAACCCTGCATGATAAAATTGCATCTGTAAAACACGACCATAATTTTAATGCCACCAAAACACAGGCAGAAGAAATAATGCAACGCTACAATCGCATAAAGTTTATTATGCAGCAGACAGTTGTAGAAAACGATCCACTTAAAAAATCATTGTTTACTGAAAAACTTGATAATATTTTATTGCACCGCACATGGGGATACGTTATTCTTATTTCAGTTTTATTCATCATGTTCCAATCAATATTCTGGCTGGCACAGTTTCCAATGGCAGGGATAGAATGGAGTTTTGCAAAACTTGGCGGCTGGCTTTCAGGTATATTGCCAAATGGATTATTTGCTGATGTTTTTATAAATGGAATTGTTGCCGGGCTGAGTGGCATCATGGTTTTTATACCGCAGATTATGATTTTGTTTGGCGTAATAACCTTGCTGGAAGACACAGGCTATATGGCACGTATAAGTTTTCTTACAGATAAAGTGATGCGTAAAGTAGGACTGAACGGAAAGAGCGTAATGCCGATGATTAGTGGTTATGCGTGTGCTGTGCCTGCAATAATGAGCGCAAGAAATATCGAAAATAAAAAAGAAAGATTACTTACAATAATGATAACACCCCTAATGAGTTGCAGTGCTCGTTTACCGGTTTATACAATTTTAATATCACTTGTTATTCCATCTAAATTATATTTTGGTTTTTTAAGTTTACAGGGCCTGGTAATGATGATGCTTTATTTATTGGGAACTGTACTTGCGCTTATTGTTGCATGGGTTATGAAGTGGTTTATTAAAAGTGCAGAACGGAGTTTTTTCATTTTAGAATTACCAGTTTACAGAAATCCCCGATGGAAAAATATCGTAATAACGATGATTGAAAAGGCAAAAATATTTGTGTTTGATGCCGGAAAAATCATCATGATCATCAGTTTACTTTTGTGGGTGTTAAGCAGTTATGGACCAACTATAAAAATGAAAGCTGTTACTGCTAAATACGATGCACTCGTGCAGGCAAGTCCTCAACAAAAAGAGGTTCTAGATAAAGAAAGAAAAACGGTTTTATTACAATCATCTTATGCAGGTTCGCTGGGCAGTTTTATTGAGCCTGCCATTCGACCTTTGGGGTATGACTGGAAAATAGGAATAGCCCTTATTACTTCCTTTGCTGCCAGAGAAGTATTTGTTGGAACGATGGCCACACTCTATTCTGTAGGAGATGATGCAGATGCAAACAGCAGTACCCTTCGGCAAAAAATGGCTGCCGCAAAACGGGCAGATGGCACAAAAGTTTATGACATTGCCACTGGTTTATCCCTTCTTGTATTTTATGTAATCGCCATGCAATGCATGAGCACATTGGTTATTGTAAAGCGAGAAACCAAAACCTGGAAATGGCCGGTAATACAGTTTATCTATATGACTGGACTGGCGTATTTATTAAGCTGGGTTACGTATTTAATTTTTAAATAGAAATAGAATCACATAAAAAAGCGGATGCTTTCACATCCGCTTTAATTTCTTTATGACCCTTCTTAACTTAGCGCCTTTGTGGTTCAAAACAAAACCTACCAAGGATATTTATTCGCTTTTATACAAGCATCAGCAATTCTTCTTCTTGCATCCTTGCTGTTAAATGGTGCCATTTTCGTAAAACGTTTTAAACCTAACAACATCATGCGTTGTTCATCGCCATCGGCAAAAGCATTGATAGCTTCTTTACCCGCTTTGTTTACTGCATCAACTGCATCATTTAAATAAACATGCATCATATCTGTTTGTACCGATACTGCTTCAGCGCCTTGCTTATCGCTCATTTTTATTACACGTAGCAAAGCACTTTCTGCATGAAAAGTTGCAATGCTCATATCAGCTATGTTCATCAGTATTTCCTGTTGGTCACTTAAGCCCATCATCAGTTTTTGTACCGCTGAACCGGCAACCATTAAAATTGCTTTTTTCATCTGAACAACCGCTTTTTTCTCTACAGCAAAAGCAGTTTCATCTTCGCTTCCAAAATCTGGAATGCTCATTAACTCTTTGCTCACTGCCAGTGCAGGTCCCATTAAATCAAGTTTACCTTTCATGGCACGCTTCAACATCATATCTACCGTAAGCAAACGGTTAATTTCATTTGTTCCTTCGTAAATTCTGTTGATCCGACTGTCTCTGTAAGCACGGCTTATCATATACTCATCACTAAAACCATTACCACCATGTATCTGCACGCCTTCATCAACAATTAAATCCAACACTTCGCTGCCATCAACTTTTAGCATGGCACATTCAATAGCAAATTCTTCTGCAGAACCGAGATGCGCTTCAGCAAATGTTTTGCCCGATGCTATCATTTCAGTTTCCTTATCATCTATCCATTTGCTGGTGCGGTACAGTGCACTTTCGCTTACCCACATCCGGATAGCACATTCAGCTAGTTTGTGTTTAATTGCTCCAAAATTTGCAATAGCAGTTTTAAATTGCTCACGGGTGTTGGCATATTGTACTACAGAATGAAAAGCCATTTTAGCACCTCCCAATGCAGCTGCACATAATTTTAACCTGCCTATATTTAAAATATTAAAAGCAATGATGTGACCTTTTCCAATTTCGCCCAACAGGTTTTCTACCGGCACTTTACAATCCTGAAAATACAGTTGCACAGTAGACGATCCTTTAATCCCCATTTTATGTTCTTCAGGCCCAAGTGTAAAACCATCCATGCCACGCTCTAAAATAAAAGCAGTAAACTTCTCACCATCAATTTTTGCAAAAACGGTATAAACATCCGCAAAACCACCATTGGTGATCCAACATTTTTGTCCGTTTAAAATATAATTTTTTCCATCTTCACTTAATATGGCGGTAGTTTTTGCACTCAATGCATCGCTGCCTGCATTTGGTTCTGTAAGTCCGTAAGATCCTTTCCATTCGCCACTGCTTAATTTTGGAATGTATTTTTGTTTTTGTGCTTCTGTTCCAAAATATAAAATTGGCAAAGTTCCAATTCCTGTATGTGCAGCAATTGCAACACTAAACGAAAATCCACCACCAAGACCTTCATTAACCAATGTAGATGTTATAAAATCTTTGCCCAATCCTCCCAAATCTTCAGGGGTTGATGCGCCCAATAACCCCTGCTCGCCTGCCTTTTCCATCAACGATGGCATAAGACCGGGTTCCAGTTTATCAATACGATCAATAACAGGTAAAACTTCTGTATCTAAAAATTGCAGACACATATCTCTTACCATTATTTGTTCTTCATTAAAATCTTCCGGCGTAAAAGTTTCAAAAGCATTGCTTTCTTTAATAAGCCACTCGCCGCCTTTTAGTGTAGTAGCTGATTGTGTTAATGTGCTCATCGTGTTTTATTTTATAAGTTACGAGTTACGGGTTTAAAGTTTCGGGTTGTAACTCTTTATTAGTTCGTTATTTTAAATTTAAGGAAGTTAAGATTTTAACTCAACGCACAGGGTTTTCAAACTCGCAACCCTCAACTCAGATTTTCATAAACCTTCTGCAAAACTTCCTTTGCAATTTCCACCTGTCCATTGGTAACACCCTGCAAAGCTTCGTTCAAAGTTTGATTAGCCACTTCCATAGTTTGTACCTGCAACTTTTCAGCCTCTGGCGTCAAACATATTTTGTTGATGCGTCTGTCATTTTTATTTGCGGTCCTGTTAACCAAACCAAGCTTTTCCAGGTTATCAACAAGTCTTGTAATACTCGGCTTGTCCCTAAAAGTGGCATCGCACAATTGCTGTTGGCTTTGCCCGTCTTCCTTCCACAAATGATAAAGTACACTCCACTGTTCAATGGTAATTTCAATACCGGCCTGTTTAAAATTCTTTTGCAGGCGTCGTGCAATAGCGGTACTTGCCTTGCCAGTAATAAAACTGTATAATTCGCTTTTTTTAAATTGGTTGTTGGGCATATAGTTGTTTAAACAACTATCTAAAGATAAACAATGATTTTAAATTGCAAAAAATTATTTTTGTTAAGTTTTAAAGTGAAAAAGTTGCACAACAACCATGTTGTTGTCCAAACTAAAACAGCAGCTTTGGTCAACATCGTTGTGTCACTCACTTGTACGGCATACCATTATTCAGCGTTTATGCAGGCATTTATTTTGATAGCAATTACACTTACTGTTCTTTATGTTTCACTCATCATTTATTACAGATTTGCATTCACTGCTATTCCCCAATTTCAAAATACCAATTCAAAAACACCAACTACATTTATATCTATCATAATCCCGGCACGAAACGAATCAGCTAATATTGAATTCTGTCTTCAATCTATTTTACAAAATAATTATCCTGCACATTTACTGGAAATAATTGTTGTAGATGATCATTCTGAAGACGACACTGCAAACATTGTAAAAAAATACAATTCCCAAAACGTACAATTAATTTCGCTCAGTGAACATGTTTCTACAAAAATTAATTCTTACAAAAAGAAAGCAATAGAAGTAGCCGTGGCCCAGGCCACCGGAACATTAATAATTACAACCGATGCAGATTGTATTGTTCCAGTAAAATGGTTGCAAACTATTGCGGCATTTTACGAAGAAAAAAATCCTGCTTTTATTGCAGCCCCGGTTGCAATTGATTGCGGGCGGAGTTTTATACAAATTTTTCAAAGCCTTGATTTTATGACGCTGCAGGGAATAACTGCAGCAGTTGTAAATAAAAAACAAATGACCATGTGTAATGGCGCCAACATGGCTTATGAACGTGCTGTATTTATTGAGGTGTGCGGCTTTGCAGGGATTGATAACATTGCCAGCGGCGATGATATGCTGTTGATGCATAAAATTTATAAACAATATCCTGATCGGGTAATGTTTTTAAAAGCTTCTAGTGCTATTGTAAAAACTGCAGCTGTAAAAACCATCAAAGAATTTTTTAACCAGCGTATTCGCTGGGCAAGCAAAGCAGATAAGTATGATGATAAAAGAATTCTGCCGGTGTTGGTTTTGGTGTATTTTTTTAATGTTTTCATGTTGGTTCTACCAATTATAGGCAAATTTTCTAACGCTCAATTTTCAATATTTGGAGTCTGGTTATGGTTAATATTTTTCAAAATAGTATCGGAACTATTTTTCTTATTTTCAGTTGCATCTTTTTTTAATAAAAAAAATATGTTGTGGTTTTTTCCATTCATGCAACCGTTTCATATTTGCTATACAATTATAGCGGGTTGGCTGGGTAAGTTTGGTAAATATTCCTGGAAGGAAAGAAACGTTCAATAAAACATCATAAAACTTAGTGAACTTGGTGGTTCTACTTTGTGTCCTTTGTGGTAAAAATAATATTGTTCAACACAATGATTTTTCAATTAAACGATAACGATATTTTATTTCCTGACACAGCACTCGCAGAACCGGACGGTCTGCTTGCTATTGGTGGAGACTTAAAACCCGACCGTATTTTTGCAGCTTATAAAAGTGGAATTTTCCCTTGGTTCAGCGATGATGATCCCATCTGTTGGTTTGCTCCACATGAACGCTGTGTAATTTTTCCTTCAAAAATACATGTAAGTAAAAGTATGCAGAAAAGTATGCGTGCAAAGGAATTTGAGGTGACCACTAACACAGCTTTTGCAGCTGTTATTGCGGCCTGTAAAAATACCGCTCGCAAAGACCAGGATGGAACTTGGATAACAGATGAAATGGAAGAAGCGTATATAAAACTCCATGCATTGGGCATTGCAAAAAGTATAGAGGTTTGGCAAAACAACGATCTGGTTGGTGGGATGTATGGCCTTGAAATAAATAATGTGTTTTGCGGAGAAAGTATGTTTAGTACGGTAAGCAATGCATCTAAAGCAGCAATGATTTGGCTTTGCACAGAGAATAATTACACATTAATCGATTGCCAGATGAGGACCGATCATTTAATAAGTATGGGTGCAGAAATGATATCCCAAAAAGAGTTTATGAATATTTTAAACAGTTAAGAAGGATTATTTATTGTTGAATTTTATGGGGTTTATTCCAACTAAATATTTTTGCTTGTACATTGCAATAACGGTAAAATTTCAACAAAAAACTTTTTGAAAGAAACAGAACATAACAAACCAAGTATCTGGAATAAACTTATAAAAAACAAAACCGCTTTGGTTGGTTTGTTTATAATATTTTTCGCAATATTTATTTGCCTTTTCGGTTATGTAATAGCGCCTGATGCTAGTGTAGATGCAGATTTACAGACAGTAGAAATACAATCAAAACCGCTTGGTTACACACAACAGTTTTTAATGATCCCTATTAACAATAGTTCGGATCAATCCTTTTTATCCGCTTTGTTTTTTGGAAAAGAAATAAAAGATAAATATTTACCCATAAAAGATTTTAGCATAAAAGGAAATGATATTGTTGTAAATAAATATGTAGATGAAGACACTGCTGTATTACAAACCTATAATATAAATGAGCTCACATCGGGCAAAGCCGAAAAAATTAATGAACAAATAATCACTAAAAAATATTGGTTGGGCACCGATGCTTTCGGAAGAGATATGCTGAGCCGGTTAATTATTGGAACCAGAGTTAGTATGATGGTTGGTTTGATAGCCGTAATAATTTCGCTGAGTATTGGAATTTTGTTGGGAGCCTTGGCAGGCTATTACAGAGGTAAAACTGACGCTGTAATTATGTGGTTTATAAATGTAACATGGAGTATTCCAACATTGTTATTGGTATTTGCTATAACACTTGCATTGGGCAAAGGCTTCTGGCAAATATTTATTGCTGTTGGTCTAACACTCTGGGTAAGTGTAGCCCGCCTTGTACGTGGGCAGGTAATGGCAGTAAAGGAACTGGAATATGTACAGGCCGCAAGAGCATTGGGATACAAAGACAGCCGAATTATTTTTAGACACATTCTGCCAAATATCATCGGACCAATTTTGGTTGTTGCCGCAGGTAATTTTGCCACAGCCATTATTATAGAAGCTGGTTTAAGTTTTTTAGGAATTGGCGTACAGCCGCCGCAACCGAGCTGGGGCTTAATGATAAAAGAAAACTACAACCTCATTATTACCCACAATGCTGCACAGGCGCTTATCCCTGGTTTTGCTATTATGTTCTTGGTACTGGCTTTTAATTTAATTGGTACTGCGCTGAGAGATGCTGTTGATACGAAGGGTTAAGAGTTGCGAGTTACGGGGGGAGAGTTACTACTGAGCATAATCTGACATCCGAAATCTAAAATCTAAATTCTACCATCAAACTTTTATCTTCGCAAAAATTATCCAAATATGTTACCAAAGTACAAACGTATTCTTTTAAAACTTTCCGGCGAATCTTTAATGGGCGATAAAAACTTTGGATTAGATCCTGCTGTTATTGCACAATATGCACAGGAGATTAAGCAAATTACTGATATGGGTGTGCAGGTTGCTATAGTAATTGGTGGTGGTAATATTTACAGAGGAATGAATGAAGCAGAAACCGGTATTGAAAGGGCACAGGGCGATTATATGGGTATGCTTGCAACGGTAATAAATGGCATGGCTTTGCAAAGCGGATTAGAAAAAGCAGGAGTAGTTACAAGATTACAAAGCGCTATTAAAATGGAACAGATTGCTGAACCTTATATTCGTAGAAGAGCAATGAGGCATTTAGAAAAAGGACGTGTGGTCATTTTTGGCGCAGGCACAGGAAACCCTTATTTTACTACAGATACTGCTGGTTCTTTAAGAGCCGTAGAAATAAAAGCAGACATCATTTTAAAAGGCACAAGGGTAGATGGTATTTACTCTGCGGATCCAGAGAAAGATCCTACAGCAACAAAGTATGGTAGAATATCTTTTGCAGAATGTATTTCTAAAAATTTAAAAGTAATGGATATGACTGCATTTACTTTGTGTATGGAAAATAATTTGCCTATTGTTGTTTTTGATATGAATAAAACCGGAAATCTTATGAGTGTTGTTATTGGAGAGAAAACCGGAACACTTGTGAGTTAATAATATAAAATTAAAAAAACAAAAGCCACAAATTTATTTGTGGCTTTTGTGTATAAGAAATTTTTATATTGCAGCGATCTTTACAAACATCATAAAAACTGTAGCAAATGCGTAGGTGATAGTATTCACTTGTTGAATTATAATAACCCTCTGCCTGTTTTAAAATTACAACATTCGTTGCAAATTTATCTATACCTAAAAGAGCAGAAATAAAGGAACGAAAACTTTTTATTCCTAGGATTCCGTTTAAGATAACATGAACCGTTTCTATGCTGCTCAAAAAAATATGCAAATTTTATTAGGTTAGAACATATAGCGTTTTAGGTAAATTAATATTGTGTTTGCTTAATTAAAATTTTACCTGTGTACTTTGCATATTAATTAACACACCATGGATTTTGAGAAAAAAATACGGATGCTTGTTTCAGAAAATGAGTTTTTGCTGTTACAACTGGAAGATATAAACCTGGCGTTAAAAAAGAAAGATGAAGAAATTGATATGCTTGCAGACGATATTGATACTGCAGCCTATTTAAGGAGTAAAATAGAAGGCAACCTTTTGGAGATAGAGCAGCTAAAATATGATAACCAACAGACTACTCAAAAAAGTGTTGGCTTGCAAATGCTGAATGAAGAACTTGAAGAAGATTTATTAGAGCAAATAAAGGGAAGGCAAAAACAGCAAAAGGCGATAAAAGAATTAGATGGAGTTAAAGCAAATTTAGAGGTAATTACAGAAGAATTAAATGAAGCCGCCGCATTGTATAAAATGTTGCAGTCACTACAAAAAAAATTATCAGAAGCTACAAGTATAGCATCACTTACAGAAATAGAAAACCAGGAATTGAAAAAAGAAATACAAGAACAAAAAGAATTAATTAAACTTTTAAGAATTAAAAAAAATTAGTTGATCAGGCAAAAATAAAAATAAAGATGAATTCAATAGCAGATATCAGAAAAGATTATAAGCTACGCTCTTTTTTAGAAGCAGAAGCAGCATCAAATCCTTTTCTGCAGTTTACAGAATGGTGGAACGATGCACTGGCTAGTAATATAGATGAAGTGAATGCCATGACACTGGCCACGGTAAATGCAGCTGGAAAACCATCTGCACGAATTGTTTTGCTAAAAGGAATGAGCGAGAAAGGATATGAGTTTTATACAAATTACGAAAGCCACAAAGCAAAGGAAATGGCAGGCAACAGCAACGTTGCGCTCGTGTTTTTTTGGAAAGAACTGGAACGCCAAATTAGGATTGAAGGCATTGTAAATAAAGCGTCGGAAGATGTAAGTGATATTTATTTTAACAGTCGCCCCGCAGAAAGTAGAATCGGAGCATGGTCTTCGCCCCAAAGTAAAATTATAACTTCAAGAGAAATTTTAGAGGACAATGTAATTGCAAACAAAAAAAGGTTTGAAGGAAAAGAAATAGCAAGACCCTCTTTTTGGGGAGGATATATTGTCGAACCTGTTTTGTTTGAATTTTGGCAGGGTCGGTCCAGCAGATTACACGATAGAATTGAATATATAAAAAATGAAAATGAATGGATAAAAAGAAGACTTGCGCCTTAACTTAACTGCAATAAAAAAGCGAATGTAAACATTCGCTTTTTTAAATTATTTCGCTTTTTTTACAGCCGGTTTTTTTTCTTCAACAACTTTTGCTACTTCTATTTTTGCTGGAGCTTTAGGTGCTGCCACTTTTGCTGCCACTTTTGCAGGTCTGGATTTTCCAAAAGATCCTGCTTTGGTTTTTCCTTTTTTTGTTTTAATATCACCACGTCCCATAATTTGTATTTTTATTATTTATTAAAGTTATAAAAAAAGCAAGACACTGCTGCATCTTGCTTTTAAAATGTTTTTTTGAACTTAGATTTTTGAAGACAATTCTTTACCTGCTTTAAACTTAGCAACTTTTTTAGCTTTGATTTTAATAACCGCACCGGTTTGTGGGTTACGACCGTTACGAGCAGCTCTTTTAGAGACAGAAAAAGTACCAAATCCTACAAGAGTAACTTTGTCGCCTTTCTTTAAAGTTTTTGTAACAGCATCTACAAAAGCATCAACAGTTAAGTTAGCCTGCGTTTTAGTGATACCTGCGTCTTCTGCAATTTTTGCAATTAATTCTGCTTTGTTCATAATGAGTTTTTTGAAGATTTATAGTAAGACAAATATATAGGGTTTTTAATTGAAACAAATGTTTTTTTAAATTTTTTTAAGTTGTTTAAAAAGGGCTGCAACGCACTGTACGAGTGTATTACAGACATTATTTTAAGTAATGATAAAATAACTAATTTTTTTTATTGTTGCTGTAATGTAGTACTGCATTGGTTTACAGTATGGTAAAGGCTTCAAAAGTCAATGATGGTAGGCTTTTAGTGGAAAACAATTACTGAATTAAACCGCTGTTGGGCTTTTGCACATTTAGTCCACAATCTGCATAACAGTACGAATGGATATAAATTTATCACCCCATTTATCAAAGGACCGTTTACGCATTTCTCCCGCAAATTTTTCTATATAACGGTTATACAATCCTTTGCTTTCAGCACCAAATTGAACTGCAAAAGTAGGCCCATCTGTTTCATCAATTTCCAGCAGTTGTACAATTTTGTATTCTGTGAAACACTCACTTTCCATTACATCTTTTACATGTATAGTTTTTAGCCATTGCAACCATTCTGCAGCAATGCTGTTGTGAACTTTAGTAGTTATATTATAAATTATCATGTTAATTTTCTTTGTTTACTTCTGTTATCATAGATTTTGTCAAAAATAATAATATTAAAAGTGTAAAAATAATTGCAGCCCAAATAATCCATTTTGAATTAGTAAAAGAATCTGTCTTAATTTCTTCAATGTTTTTATAAGCAAAAATTTTGCCTGTGTTTACCAACGTTACGCTGTCCTTTACATTAGGATAATCTTTTGTAATATCATAATTTGGTAAGGTAGCTTGCTCATTACCCATTATTAATTTATAGTCATTATCTTTTTCTAAATAAGCCGTAATGTAGCGGTAACTTAATATTGTATTTACTTCATTTATTTGCAAAGCGGGATTATCTTCATTGTGTATGGTGAGGTAAAAGGTGGGTGCATTTTGTGTTGGTAATTTAAGCTCCAGTTTGCTATTGTTAGCAATAGAAAATGATTGGATAAATCTTCCCGGTATTGTAAAAGAATTAGTCTTGTTGTCTGAAATATATAGATCAACATTTCTATTGTAATATTTTATTCCTTCGGCTTTGATATTAATCTCATTAAAATGAAAAGTTTTCTGCTGATTGATTTTTATGTAAGAGAATTTCCCACTGTCTTTTTGCACCAAAGTTGTTACAGGATTCCTCCATGAGCTATCAATAAAATTGTTAAAGAAACCTATGGTTGTTGCATTTTGCAATATAGCCAATACATTATATGGATCTTTATTGCGGTTATATATTACCAGTTTAAAATTGGTGTAATTGCTTTCTACAAAATTAATTTTTAAATTACTTACAGTGCTTTTTTCGCTTGGTATAGGATTTAGTAAAATACTATCGCTAATTATAAACCAATTGTTGTTGTCGTTACTGCCGCTTAGTGTACAAAACTTTTGTACGCTTGTATTTTTAATTAATAACTCAATATTATTTATTGGCTTTGTTGCATTTATAATTATGGTCGTTTTTGTTTTATTACTTTCCTGCAAAGAAAATTTTAAATTAAACTGTATAGCATTTCTGCTTATTTCATTTACGGGAGAATGAAAAACATGCGGAACCCATTTGTTGGCATTATTAATTATTCTAACATCGCTGTAATCTGTTTTTAATTTTGCATTTATGGCAGGGGATAAAACTATATTATAAAAGCCTGACTTTTTAATACTATCCAGATTGGTATAAAATTTATAGCCGTCTTTTTGTGCAAATGTGGGAAGAGAGACAGAAAAAAAAAATAAAAAATTAATCAGTTTTTTGTTTATCATTTGCTATAATTTTTTTTAGACGTTGGTACATAAATGATACGATTAATAAAATAACACCAAGACAAAAGAAAGCGGCTATTTTACCACCGGCCGGAATATTTTTTATATCGAATATAAATAACTTTAACAGCGTAATTGTAAAAATTGAAAGCGATATAATTCGTAACGGCCTGTATTTATAACGCATTCCCAGCCACATAAATGCAAAGGAACATATTCCCCATAAAATCGGCAACCCTGTTTTAATATAAATCCTGTTAATTTCGGAAAGGTTATTGGGGGCATTGAAAAAAATATTGTTTGTAAGAAAGTTAACTTCAACACTAAAAAATATAATAATAACTATACATAATAACCAGGTTACAAAGGGATACTTTTTTAAGGTATTAGTATCTCTTATAATTTGGATTAGTTTATAGAAGATTACCACAAATAAAATTGCTATTAACCAATGTGCAATAAAATAACCATGGTTTTTGTTTTCGGTTAATATAATTTTCTGTGCTACAAATATTTTTGAAATACTAGATAAATAAAGTGTAATGCATGTGGCAAATATTGCGGTTTTATATTCTTGTTTTATATGTAACGTTTCATTTTTTGCTGAAATAAACATTAAAAGCAAAACGAACAAAAAGGTATAAAGAAGTAAATAAATTAAATTAATATTTGTGTTGGGGTAGTAAAATTCAAACTGGAAATTTATTTCTAAAACGCCTGCAGTAAACAATAAAATAATAGCTGCTATTCTAAAAAATAATTTACCTGGTATTATGTTTAAGCTGTAAGTAATAATCTTTTCTTTTTTACGAATTTTAAATACCATATAAGTTGCTAAGGCAGCAAATACCGTTGTAATAAAACCTTTGTTTAAAATTATTTTTAAAGAATTATCATAATTTGTATAAACATTATCCCAATCCATAACTAAGCTAAACAACATTAAACTCCAGATTATAATAGAGGAGGACTGAATGATGCGAAGGTTAGATTTTGTGTAAAGCCAATAGAGCAAGACAGCCTCACTTGCCCAAAAAAGCGTTATGTTATTACCGTTTAATTGCAGTGGGGCAGTTATGGAGACAAAAGTGAGTGTGATCCCCATCAGTAGGAACAAAACATTTGTATCTACATTTTGTTTTCTAAATAATAAATAGGTTCCTATCAGGTTAAAAACACCCATTGCGGCACTAAAAACACCATAAAATTCTTCTGCATTTATTTTATGCAAAAAATAAATTCCTCCGCTAAAATAAAGTGCTGTATTTGCTAAAAGAATACCAAAATCAGATGCTATAAATTTATTCTTCTCTTTAATGTTGTGGGCTACATTTATTAAAAAAAATAGTAAATAGAATATTGTGGCAAAAATTAAAGCGTTTTTAAAAGTTGTTTCTGTTTCGTTATAATTTAATGAAATTAGCCATCCACTAAATAATATTACAGTAAAAAGGAAGCTTAAAAAATTAAGTAAACGCCATGCTTTATTATATGCAATTGTTAAGAGCCCGATGTTTAAAAGAATGAGATAAATAAACAGCGTTTTGTAATTGCCTGAGCCATTGCTTACCAAAAAAGGTGCAAGAAAACCGCCAAGCAACGATATAATTGCCAGTTCCTGTTTGTTATATAAAATTGAAAGTACTACGGCAAATGCAGTTATAACAATCATTATTAAAAAAGCTGTAGGTTGTTCAAAAAGATGGAATTGATGATAAGCTAAACTGATTGTAAAATAAAAAACTGCCAATCCTCCGCCGGCCAAAACAGAACTAAAACTTTTATACGTGTTCCGCATTTTATGCGCTATGACAATTAAAACTGCACCACATAGAATGCCTATTGATACCCGGCCAACGGGACCCACCCAATTTTGATCTATTGCATATTTTACAAAGAAGCCAATGGCTAGTACGAGTATGGCAATACCAATTTTGTTTACAAGGTTTTCACCAATAAACTTTTCCATATCAGGATGCCGCTCAAAAAAAGTTTGTTTTTTTACCGGGGGAACTGTTTGTGTTTCAGAAGTATAATTTTTATTTTGAACTAGTGGCTCTTCAATATTGGAAATAATATTTTCTTGTACAATATTTTGTTCGAGAAGAGGCTCAGGAGAAATTAAATTTTCAACCAACCCTTCTTTATCACTCACAGTAAAAATACTTTCGTAAGGTTTTACCTCTACAGATGGTTTTATAGGATCTAAAATAATTGGTTTAACCAATGTCTCTTTAACCGGTGTAGAGAAGGTTTTGAAATTATTTTGAAATTGTTTTAATTCTTTTTCAATTTTTTGTAGTTGCTGAAAAAGTTTGCTGTTTTGATTTATTATTAAAATAATGATTACAATAAATAACAGTGCTATTAGAGCTTCCATGCAGTTTGGTATTGGTCAAAGCAGGAAGTTAAGCTTTGATATTTAGAATAAAAAAGCATTTAACAAAAAATAAAAATAAAAAGCAGTTTATATAATTAAATTTTTATGTCAAGATAAACCGGACAATGATCACTGTGCTTTACATCGGGATAAATAGCTGCATTTAATAATTGACTCGCAAGTGGATAAGTGACCGTGATGTAATCTATACGCCATCCTTTATTATTTAATCGCACAGTTGGAAAACGCTGGCTCCACCAACTGTAGTGATGAGGTTCTTTATTAAATACCCGAAAAGAATCTATCCATCCATTGCCTAAAAATTTATCCATCCAGGTTCTTTCTTCCGGTAAAAAACCCGATGATTTTTTATTGCCTTTTGGATCATGAATATCTATTTCGGTATGTGCAATATTATAATCTCCACAAAGAATTATTTTTGGATTAGTCTTTTTTAATTCTTCCAGATACTCATGCATTTCACTTAGCCAAACATATTTGTAGGCCTGTCTTTCATCTCCTGATGTGCCTGATGGAAAATAAGCATTTATCAATCTTACATCTCCAAATTGCAATTGAATTATACGGCCTTCAAAATCACTCATTTCATGCCCCGTGCCGGTAAACACTGCATCAGGTTTTATTTTTGTAAAAACTGCAACGCTGCTGTAACCTTTTTTTTGCGCACTAAACCAATGATGATGAAACCCAAGATCTTCCAATAATTTTACATCAATATCAGTGAAGGCAGCTTTTGTTTCCTGCAGGCAAATAACATCTGCGGGATCAGTTTTGAGCCAATCAATAAATCCTTTTTTTATTGCTGCACGTAAGCCGTTTACATTGTAAGAAATGATGCGCATGGTCGTTTTTTGTAAATGTAATGACTATAAAATATTTATTCCAATATTGGTCTGAGCCATCTTTCCATTTCGACTGTACTCATTTTTTTACGGGCTGTATAATCTTCAAACTGGTCTTTTTCAATTTTGCCCACACCAAAATATTTACTTTCAGGATGTGCAAAATACCAACCGCATACCGATGATGCAGGGAACATTGCAAGTGATTCTGTTAAGTAAATACCTGTGGCTTCTTCTCCGCCAAGCAATTCAAATAATTTGTATTTTTCTGTATGGTCAGGGCAAGCAGGATAACCCGGAGCTGGCCGAATGCCGCTGTATTCTTCTTTTATTAATTGCTCGTTTGTCAGTTGTTCATCTTTTTCATAACCCCAATATTCTGTTCTGGTTTTTTTATGTAATAGTTCTGCAAAAGCTTCAGCAAAACGATCCGCAAGTGCCTGTAACATTATTTTACTGTAATCATCCTGTGCGTCTTCAAATTTTTTAATGTGAGGTTCAATGCCTTCGATGGTTACGGAAAAGGCGCCCATGAAATCTGATTCTCTTGCTGGACATACAAAATCTGCCAACGATAAATTCGGCTGACCTTCTGCTTTTTTTACTTGTTGCCTTAAAAATTCCAGGTTGATGTTTTTATTAATGGTTACGGTATCTGTCGCTGATTTGAATGCTTCCCAAAAGCCAATTACCCCTTTTGCATTCAACCATTTTTCGTCAATAATTTGTTTCAGTAAAACCTTGGCATCCTTGTATAATTCTGTTGCCTGTTTACCCACAACTTCGTCCGTTAATATTTGTGGAAACTTGCCGTGTAATTCCCATGCAATAAAAAACGGTTGCCAATCTATGTATGCTGCAATCTCTGCTAAATCATAAGTATTAAAAACTTTAGTACCGGTAAATGTTGGTTGTGTGGGTTTGTAATTTGCCCATTCTATTTTTGCACCGTTGTTTTTTGCAACATCATATTTTTGAAATTGCTTGGCAGTTCTTCTGTTTGCAAAATCTGTTTTAAGGGTTTCGTATTCTGTTTTTATATTTTGTAAAAAAGCGGTTTTAGTGTCTTTATTTAGTAAACTGCTTGCAACTGTTACGCTTCGGCTGGCATCCAATACATGCACTACGCCTTGCTGATACTCAGGTGCAATTTTTACAGCAGTATGCATTCTGCTTGTAGTTGCGCCACCAATCAATAATGGAATGTCCATTTTTAGTCTGGTCATTTCTTTACCAATATGCACCATCTCATCAAGCGATGGGGTAATTAGCCCACTCAACCCAATAATATCAACATTGTGTTTTTTTGCTTCCTGCAAAATTTTATCGGCAGAAACCATTACCCCTAAATCAATAATATCATATCCATTACAACCAAGTACTACGCCTACAATGTTTTTACCTATATCATGCACATCACCTTTTACAGTGGCGAGTAAAATTTTAGCAGCCCCACTCGTTTCTTCATTTACAGTTCCTGCAGCTAAATGCGCTTTTTTTCTATCTTCTTTTTCCTGCTCAATAAATGGTGTAAGAACAGCTACTGCTTTTTTCATTACCCTTGCACTTTTTACCACCTGCGGTAAAAACATTTTTCCTGCACCAAACAAATCGCCAACTATATTCATACCGTCCATCAATGGACCCTCAATAACTTCAAGTGGACGGGCATAAGCAAGTCTCGCTTCCTCCGTATCTGCATCTATGTAATCGGTAATACCATTCACGAGGGAATGCGCCAATCTTTTCTGTACACTTTCATCCCGCCATTTTTCATCTTTTACAATTTCTTTTCCTTTGGCTTTTACCGTTTCAGCAAAATTTATTAATGCTTCTGTTGCTTCGTTATTGTCGTTGTTTTTATTAAATAAAACATCTTCGCAAAGTTGTTTAAGTGTTGGTTCAATATCATCGTAAATAATCAGCTGCCCGGCATTTACAATTCCCATATCCATTCCTGCTTTAACGGCATGGTATAAAAAAACGCTGTGTATTGCTTCTCTCACATGGTCGTTACCTCTAAATGAAAAAGAGACATTGCTAACACCGCCACTCACTTTTACCAATGGCATTAATTTTTTTATTTCTCTGGTTCCTTCTATAAAATCAACTGCATAATTGTTATGCTCTTCTATACCGGTTGCTACCGCAAAAATATTCGGATCAAAAATTATTTCCTCCGGAGCAAAACCAACCTGCTCGGTTAATATTTTATATGCTCTGTGGCAAATTTCCACTTTGCGTTCTTTGGTATCTGCCTGTCCTTTTTCATCGAAAGCCATTACAATAACGGAAGCGCCATAAGCCCTGCAAATATGTGCCTGTTCAATAAATTTTTCCTCTCCTTCTTTCATTGAAATGGAGTTGACAATGCATTTGCCCTGTACACATTTTAATCCTGCTTCTATAATTTCAAATTTGGAAGAATCAATCATGATTGGTATCCTTGCAATATCGGGCTCTGCTTGTACCAAATTTAAAAAAGTTGTCATTGCAGATATTCCTTCAAGCAATGCATCATCCATGTTGATGTCAATTATCTGTGCGCCGCCTTCCACCTGTTGGCGTGCAACTGATAATGCTTCTTCGTACAAACCATCTTTTATGAGGCGTGCAAATTTTTTACTACCGGTTACATTAGTACGTTCACCAACGTTTATAAAGTTTGTTTCGGGACGAACAACGAGCGGCTCTAAACCGCTGAGTCGTAAATATGGTTGTATTGTATTCATTATGGTTTTTTAACACAAAGCACACGAAGGAGATCACTAAGTTCACAAAGAACCTCGTATTATCCTTTTTACTCCGTCTTTAAATAGTGAAACATTAAAATTTATTAATAATGCAAGTTTGCACTCTGAAAGTTTTAAATATGTCAAAACCTGTGCAGTGTGAATTGGATGTAAAGTTTCGATAGATTTTATTTCAACAATCACTTTATTTTCAATTAAAAAATCAACCCTATAACCCGTATCAAGTTTTATTTCTTTATAAATAAGTGGTAAGCTTTTCTGTTTTTCAACTTCTAAGCCAGCATTTACCAAATCAAAATATAAACATTCTTCATAAGCACTTTCTAATAAACCTGGCCCAAGTGTTTTATGTATTTGCAAACCAGATTCAAAAACTATTTTCGCTATTTCGTTTTCAGTAAATTCCATTTGCTATTTTTAGAAAAAAGAAATTGATTTAGTGTACTTAGTGAATTTTCTTAGTGGTCTTTGTGTTAAAAATCTTCCACCGAAGGTTTTACCCTTGGCTTAAAATGTTTTACCGCCTCCGCTATATGTTTTATATGCTCTGGCGTGGTGCCGCAACAACCACCAACAATATTTAGCCAGCCTTCTTTTGCCCACTCTTCAATAATATGTGCTGTTTCATGTGGTTGTTCGTCATACTCACCAAAGGCATTTGGCAAACCTGCATTTGGATAAGCAGATGTAAAACAATTTGCAATGGCAGAAAGCTCTTCCACATGTGGGCGCATTTCCTGCGCACCTAAAGCACAGTTTAACCCTACGCTTAAGGGTGATGCATGCATTACCGAAATATAAAAAGCTTCCAATGTTTGTCCGCTCAATGTTCTGCCTGATGCATCTGTAATTGTACCGGAAATCATTATTGGCAATTCCTTTTTTTGCTCCTTTCTAAAATAATTTTTTATGGCATAAATAGCAGCTTTGGCATTTAGCGTATCAAAAATAGTTTCTACTAAAATAATGTCCACACCGCCATCAACCAAGCCACTAATCTGTTCGGTATAGGCGGCGGCAACTTCATCAAAAGTTACTGCACGAAAGCCAGGATTATTTACATCCGGCGATAGCGATAAAGTTTTATTTAGCGGTCCGATAGCGCCTGCTACAAAGCGTGGCTTGGCAGGATTTAAAACTGTGTATTTATCTGCAGCATGCCGTGCACATTTGGCGGACGCTACGTTTAACTCATAAGCCAATGCCTGCATATCATAATCGGCCTGTGCAATTATTGTACTGCTAAAAGTGTTTGTTTCAATAATATCTGCACCGGCCTCCAAATACAATTCATGTATATTTTGTATAATTTGGGGCTGTGTGATACTCAGCAAATCATTATTGCCTTTTACGTCTGTATGCCAGTCTTTAAAACGCTCTCCTCTATAATCTTCTTCTTCTAACTTGTGCCGCTGTATCATGGTACCCATGGCGCCATCAATGATGAGAATACGTTCTTTTAATATTTCTTTAATATCCATAATTATCTAATTATTACAACATATAAAAGTGTTGTGAAATAATAATATAACTGATAAGAAACGATTTGCAGATCCGCAGGTTGAGAAAAATTACAGGAAATGTTACTCGTTTATTAGTTCAGTTGTTTTAAAATGTAGGGGGTGAACAATAAACAAATCCTGCCCATTACTTTGTAAAAGTACATTAACTGCCTAATACATCAAAATAGGAATTTATACAATCCGAAAAAAGTACATTACAAAGAATAGTGAGGTTTTAAAAATTTGTCTGGAGTAAGGACTTTAAAAATGTAGCTTTTGTTCTGTAATCTTGAAACATATTGTAAGTTCATAAACCATCCACAACTAAGATTGTGAAATATAATGCTCCACTGCAATTCTATTGGCAATGCTTTTTGCCAATGTCATTTCATCTGCATACTCCAGCTCTCCTCCAAACGCAATACCTCTGGCAATGGTAGTAATTTTTACTTTTACCTCTTTCAGTTTTCTGCCAATATAATAGATAGTTGTATCGCCCTGAATATTGGGATTGAGCGCAAAAATAACTTCTTCAATTTCTTCATTTTTAATTCTATCAACTAACGGATCTATGGTTAATTGCTCAGGCCCAATACCATCCAGCGGAGAAATTATTCCACCAAGCACATGGTATAAGCCATTAAACTGTTGGGTGCTTTCAATAGCAATTACATCTCTAATATTTTCGACCACACACAACAACTGCTGCTGGCGCATTGGGTTAATGCAAATGTTACAAATAACGGTATCAGATACATTAAAACAGCGGCTGCAAAATTTTATTTCGCTGCGCATTTTGCTTAAAGCCTCACTAAATTGTTCTACTTCGTTCTGTTCTTTTTTTAAAAGATGCAAAACCAAACGAAGAGCTGATTTTTTACCAATGCCAGGTAGTTTGGCAAATTCATTCACCGCATTTTCTAAAAGTTGAGAGGAAAACTGCATAGCTGTAAAATTAATTGTTTTGTAAATGCTTTGCAGAATGTTGCTACAAATTTATCTCCCGTTCATTGTCCCAATCTGCACGTACAGATAATTTTTGAGGTAATGCCACAACAATCTCCGGCTGTAATTTTTTTGAATAATTTCCCGGTGTCCACTTACCGTTTTTATCTTTATCGTATAAAATTCGTACAGTATATTCTCCGGGAGGAAACATAGAATTTGTATAGGTAGATGAAACAATTGGGTAGGAATATTTTACATTTTCACCTAATACAAATTGTATTACCGGGTTTTTTGTGAGATCAAGATCATTGAAACGAAGTGTAAGTTTTCCATATTCTTCAGTCCGCTTAGTAGTGAACCTAATGGTATCACTTTTAGTAAGTTTTGTACCTGCAGAATCTTGGGCTGCTTCTTTATTAATTATTAGAACAAGTGGTTCATCAGCTTTCCAGTTAACATCAATAATAATCTTTTTTGCTGTGCTGTCTGTTGAATAACGCAAGGGTTTAATTTTTTTAAAAAGCGTATCTGTCAGGTAAATTTTTGTAGTGTCAAAACTTTTAAGAGGATTATTAAAACTGATTTCCAGCGGCTCTAACAAATCTTTTGGACCCTGTATATTATTACTGACCCTTAATTTTTTATCCAATACCGGCTTGGTAGCGCTAACGGTTTTATTGTCTTTAGGCAGTTGCTCTGCGTATGCCATTAATGTAATATTCTCCTTTTTTAATGTGGAAACTTCTTCATCAGCAAATGCAAATATTTCTGAAAGCGAATTGTAAGTTTTGCCGCCATCTCCATCTTTTAAAGCATAAATCTTAAAAGATGCAGCGGGCAAATTTGCAAAATTAAATGTGCCGTCGCTGTTTACTTTTGCTATGTAATTGGGTTTTTTTTGTTTTACGGTGCTGTCAACTGCGTTTCTGTAAAGCATTACAAGCATTGTACTGTCAGTTCCTCCGGTTTCCGCAAGTATTACTTTTCCATTAAGTGTTAAAGAATCTAAGGAACCGCCTGTAGAAAAAACATAGGTAAGGTTTTTTAAGATGTTGTTTTCGTTGATGTCTCTAACTGCGTTTCCAAAATTAATATTATAAGTTGTATTAGGTAAAAGTGTATCTCTAAATTTTAATGTAATGCTTCGGGGGCTTGCTACAATAGATGGATTTCTGTTTTGTAAGGGTGAAATAAGCAAATTTTGTTGTAAATCAATTACATCTATATATTCATCAAACTCCAGAATAATTTTATTACCTTTTACATTAAGGCTTCCAACGTTTGGTGTTGCTCTTATCAATTTTGGTGGAAGGGTATCTTTTATTCCACCTGAAGGCATACCAATTTGTGCACAGCCCGTAGATAAAACATTTGAAACTATTATTAGAAAAAGTATTAAAAAGGAAAATATAATTGATCTTAGTTTCATTATTTTTGAATACAGATTTTAACCAAAAATAACCCGATATTATTTAAGAGTTTAATTAATATCAAAACAAAAAGTTATAACTGCTTTTCCATTATTTTTTCAACAATTAAACTATGTGCATGAAATATTTTTTAATGATTGTGATGACTATTACACTGCAAAATTCATACGGACAGGCGTATGAAAGTAAGATTGATTACAACAAAACATCTCAAGCAGCTATTGTAGGAGAATACAAATACTCCGAGGAGATTGTGGAAAAAACCCTGCGGGATAAATTGGAGCGGATGGGTTACAAGATTAAAAGCACAAAAGGCTTTTTGGTGGTTAGTAATGCAGTTATAGGCAGTGTTAGCAGCAAGCCTTTGGAATATGCTTTTAAGGTTGAAAGAAAAAGCCGAAAAGAAAAAGATATTACTTTATTATCTGCTATTGTTAACGAAAATGAGGTGAATGCTACAGCAGATAACAGCGAAAAACTAAAAAGTTTTTTATCTGAGCTTATTCCTTCCATAGAAGCAACCAATGTAGATTTTATGGTAAATGAACAATTTGCTGCAGTTGTAAAATCTCAGAAGAAATTAAAAAACCTGCAGAATGACCAAAATTCTATGGAAAGAAAAGTTCGTAATCTGCAGGATGACCTTAAAAAAAACGCCAAAGACCAGGATGATATGCAAAAAGAAATAACAAAACAGCAGGAAGTATTAGATGCGCTAAAAGCAAAGAAAACAGATAAGTAAAGCAAAAGAGCCGATAACTTTTTTCCAGCTCTTTTAAAAATCACATTCTTCAATGACTGCTACATATTTCCATCCAGCGTTTCCTCCAAATCGTGCAATTCAATAGCAAGGTCATTGGTTTTTACGAAATTGCAC
>Ga0209511_1000937_pt1 | contig 27092 bp, 17 predicted proteins | sample SSSSmetaG_FD_184141 | JGI IMG/M metagenome (GOLD analysis project Ga0209511, IMG submission 184141) | Glacier valley bacterial and archeal communities from Borup Fiord, Nunavut, Canada, to study Microbial Dark Matter (Phase II) - ​SSSS... | ecosystem: Environmental > Aquatic > Freshwater > Ice >... | reverse complement strand
TAAATACAATCCAGTTATTTGTTCATATTCTGATGCTACACATAATACTTTATTACAAACATTTGAATATGAAATATACGATAGTCAATACCTAAATGGTAACATATCATATAATGGTAATACTTATGGAAATTTGCAATTATCATATAATAGAAATGAAGAAGTTTTTACTGAAGAACAAATATTGGACATACTATCTATAGATAATAGTTCGGTATATACAGGAATGTCTAGAGAAGCTTACGCAAATGTTGGTATAAATGATATTCCTTTGGAACCAAATTTATATTCATCAGGATTTTTAGGTGCTGTGTATACAATGAGCAAAGGTGATGATTTTTCAATAAGAATAAAAAATGTAAATACAACTACTGCAGAAATATTCTTTAATACATTGACACTTGGAATGGCTTCAAATCCTATGCCAAGAGTTTACGTAAATTATGGATGTACAATTCAAAACGAAAAATACAAGAATTGGGTAGTTACAAATAGTGGATATACAGGAAATGTACAAGAGGTAACAATTGCTGAAACAGGTAACTATCTATTAGAAGTATGGGGAGCAAGCGGAGCAGGAAATGATCCAGCTAGTGCTGTACTTGGAAGTCGTGGTGGCAAAGGTGGTTACGCAAAAGGACAAAAACATTTAACTCAAGGTACGAAACTATATATATATGTTGGTGGCAAAGGTTCAGGTTCAAGCGGTGGATTTAATGGCGGAGGAAATGCTGGACCAGCTGGAAACGGTGGCGGTGGAGCTACTGATATAAGAACAAGCGGAGGAGTATGGAATAACGCAGCATCACTTGCATCTAGAATAATCGTAGCAGGTGGTGGCGGTGGAGCAGATGATACATTACCAGATGAAGTTGCTGGTGGTCCTAACGATGGTAGTGGTGGATCAGGTGGCGGATCAAATGGTTCACCTGGATACATTAACGGTACTAATTCACCAACATATTTTGATTTGAACAATGCAAATCCTGCTGTAATAGTAGGATGCGCAATTGGTGGAAACCAAAATGGTGCAGGCGGATTACAACTTGGATTTGCAAATCCTACTACTATACCAACAGATGTTGGTGGTGGCGGTGGTGGTTACTACGGAGGTTCTCCTTCACTTCACTATAATGGTGGTGGCGGCGGCGGCTCTGGAAATATTAATGGAGTAACTAGCGGAGAACAACAAACTGGAATTAATAGCGGTAACGGATCATATAGAATAACATTTGTTAATTAAGTAAGGGGTGATTTAAAGTGGAATTTTTATCAGCAAAAGCATTAAACATTGCAGTAGGAGTAGCAGTATCTTTAACAATTACTTCTGCAGTACTATTTACTTTAAATCAGATAACTTTGATATATAAAGACGTATATGGTACAGATGTTAGTATAAAAAAACAATTTATGGAATATTCAATGTATCAAGATACAGTAATGACAGGACTTGAAATGTATAATACAGCTAAAAAATATAAAAATAGTGCGACTTTAACAGTTAAATCTGGTGGGGCTATTATAAATACAACAGCATGGATTAATGCATATAATGGAACAGATAGAAATTATACAAGTAGATTATATGATGTAAGTAATAGCATGGATAATGACGGAAAAGTAACTATACAGTTTATAGGGAGGTAGAATAATATATGGAAGATTCAGCATATAACAGTTTAATGTTAGGGGTATATGTATTTGTATTTATAACAGCTATAAGCTTGACTATATACTTATTCTCATCTACAATTTCATTTTCAGACAATGCATATCAATATGGTAAAGTAACTACAGGTGATAGTATAGTAGAAACAACATCAGCACCTAAATATAATACAGTTACAGGTTCTGAACTGTTAACATATTTTTATAATTATAAATCACCCGATAAATATGGTACATCAACAGCTGTTACTTATGATTTTAAAAATATAGAAGATATACAAATTAATAAAACATACACATTAATATATGAATCAGCAAATACAGGTGCAAAACCAGTTATAACTGTTGTTGAAGTTGCATCAGAACAATCAGCAGATTTAGGTACACCTATAGTTGTAGATAAGAAACCTACAGACCCGGTAATTACAACTTTTCCTCACATAAGTCTTAGAGCCTTACCTAATACAAGAATTGAACTTAAAGCTCAATCTGAAGTTACATATTCAGTTTTAACTAACTATATTAATAGTTATTATTGGAAAATTGATTATAGCCCAGAAGATGGACGACCTGATTTTACTACAACAACTTTAGGACAAGTTAGTCAATTAAGAGAACTTAATTTTGGAAGCAATATAGAGTTTAGAGCAGGAATAAATACGATATATGTAACTTCAAAAGATTCGCTTGGTAATTATTCAAATACTATAAGTAAAACTATAGAAGTGGGATATAATGATCCAACAATAAATTCTATAGTAGAAAGTACAAATAAAGTATATGATTATGGCACTGTATCTATGGAATCACCTACAGGTGTTGCACTTGAATTTGTAACAGATGCCACATCTAATAATCCTGGTGGATATGTGCAAAAATTTGATTGGTATTTAAATGATGTTTTGGTACAATCAGGAGCAAGTCAAAGACTTAATAAAAACTTTGTACCAGGAGGATATACAATAAAGGTTACTGCACATGATTCAATACAAGGAACAGCAACTAGAACATATACATTTGCAGTACTTAATATACCAGCTCCAACACTTACATGTAGTAATAGTTCGGTTATATCTACTCAAAATATTGCAATAACTACTAGTACAGTTAATCTTACATTTAATGCAGCATTAGAAGCAAAATATGGTATAACTAAATATATATGGACTGTAGATGGAACTACTTATGAAACAACAGTACCAACAGGATTAAACTTAAATTATGGAATAGGAACACATTCATTGAATGTTCGTGGAGTTAATTCACAAGGAATAATTTCTGAAATAAAATCATTCAATTTTACAGTAAAAGAAGACTTTATAGAATTTGAAAAAGAGTATACAACAAATGGAAGTTATTACACAGAAACATTACCAGCAGGAAAATATATTATTGAGACATTAGGAGCACAAGGTGGTAATGGATCAGGTGGATACGGAGGGTATGCCTCAGGACAACTTAATTTAGCGGCAAGTACTACATTATACATTTATGTAGGAAGTAGTGCAGGATATAACGGTGGAGGAGTTTCAAGACTTGCATATTCTTATGGCGGTGGAGCTACTGATGTAAGATTAGTTAATGGTTCATGGAACAATACAAGTTCTCTTAGATCAAGAATTATAGTTGCCGGCGGAGGTGCAGGTAACGGTGGAAACAGCATGTCAGGTCTTGGAGGAAGCGCTGGTGGATTAGATGGATTTACAGGAGGAACATTATGTGGAGCACCAGGAACTGGAGGCACACAAACTTCTGGAGGATTAGCACCTAGAGTAGGAACATACGGAGCATCAAATGGTTCATTTGGAATAGGTGGAAACGGAGAACAAGTTCAACCTGGTATAACTGGAAGTACTGGCGGAAGTTCTGGTAGTACTTCTGGAGCAGGTGGCGGCGGATACTACGGTGGTGGTGGAGCTATGTGTGATTTCCCTAGATGGAACGATCTAGATGATTCAGGCGGCGGCGGTGGTTCATCATTCATATCTGGATATGCTGGATGTAACGCGGTTAATATATCAGGAGTACATACAGGACAAGCAAATCATTATTCAGGATTAGTATTTATTAATTCATCAATGATTCAAGCAATGAATACTAATGATGGAAAAGCGAAGATAACTCGTGTAAGATAAATCTTAAGGGAGGAGGTAAATATGCAAGATAATTTAAGTATTATAATAACTATGATTGTATTTGTAACACTTGTTGTAATATTTCCATTATATAATTTATTTGAGAGACAAGATGATATGTCATATACACTTGCTCTTAAAGCAACTACAAGTTTTGTAGATGAAATTAAAAACAATGGATATATAGATCAAAAAACTTATAATAATTATACAAGTCAATTGGGCAATACTGGTAACTCATATGAAGTGCAAATAGAAGCACACAGAAAAACATTAATTGCTGATGAGACTAAACCAGGCGAGTATTTAGAGCAATACAAAATTGATTATACTGAAGATATTCTAAATACAATAAATACTGGCGTAGCTAATATAACTGGTAAATCACCAAATATAAGCAATGCATATTTACTAAATCAAGATGATCAAATATATGTAAAATTAAAAAATTCAAGTACAACTATGGCTGGTGCAGTATTTAATGCAATAATACCAACAGCTAAAAAAGAAAGAATAGTAGTAAATTATGGTGGAATTGTTAAAAACAGTTCATGGGACAAAGTAGAAAGTACTATACATTCGTTTACAACAAAACCATCATTGCCTGTTGTAACAAAAAATGGATCACCAATTGCAAGTGGTAGTATAACTGTAGATTCTGGAATGCCAGTACAATTTACAGCTGCTTCACAAGCATCAGATTGGTGGAAAAAAATAGTTAGTTATCTTTGGACATTTCAATATGCAGATGGAACAAGTGAATACAATTTAGTTACACCTGCTACAGGAACAGCTCCAAATCTTACTGGTACACTTACAAGAAGTTTTCCAGTAGCAACACCAAGTACAGTAAATGTTTCTGCACTCGATAACTATGGTGAATATTCTAATATTGCAGTTGTAACTGTACATACTGTGTCTATTAAACCGACAAAACCTATATTAACATCAAATCCCGATACTATAACAAACAATGTTATTATACCGGTATCTGGAGGAACAGTAATAACTTTTTATGCTAGTTCAATACCAGGTAGCGCATATAAAACAATAGCTAAATATGTATGGACAGTACAAAATGGAGGAGGTACTCCATATGTGAGAGAAACAACAACAGGTACATACACTGAAACATTTGCTAATGGAGTTGGATCAGTTACTGTATATGCAGTAGATTCAGTTGGATTATCATCTGACATAACAGGTACAGCGTTTTCAGTAATGAATAATTTTGCTCAACAAGCAATATCAAGTGTTGGACTTGCAACTATAGAGTCAATAATAATAAATGGAGCAACAGTTTCAGGATATTCATTTGAAGTTGGAGTATCATCAGGACATGGTGGAGATGACTGGTGGAGAATTCAAGGATTAACAACTGGTGGAGTATGGGAAAGTGTTAGACCAGGAGGATCAAATGTTAATGCCGATGTTAGAGTTAGTAATGGTGTGTCCACTGGTCAAGTATCACTTACAGATCAATATAGATATAAACAACTTAGATTTCAATATAGTGTAGATAGCGGACATGCAGGCTGCTTAACAAGTGGTTCATATATAAAATACAGCGTACAATATAAATTTTAATAAAAATGTATTATAGAAGAAGGTGAATGAATGAAAATAACAGATTTTGCACTAATATTTATAGGTGTAGTACTTCCAATAATAATAGTAGTATATATAAATGTATCTTTTACTATCAAGGCAGTTGAAGAAGAAATGTATTATCAGAAATTAATTGATTCTTCATTACAAGATGCTACTAAAAGAATGAAAGAAGTAGAAAGTGATGATAAAGAGAATGATTACGGTTATTCAGGAGAATTAAATAATAAGGTTAGTGTAAATGCACAGGTTGCAGCAAATACTTTCTTTGATTCATTATTTAATAATTTTTCTATAAAAGGAAATGCGGATTCTGAGATGCTTTTGAAGTACTTTGTACCTGCAATAGCGGTTATAGATTATAACGGTGTATATATTTCATCACTTGAAGAATTTCAAAAAGATGGTGCAACAGTAACAGATCATGTTGTTAAACCTAAAAGATATTTTTCATACACTTATGGTATTGATGCAAGTAGTAATATAATAACAGACTTAAACGCAATACAGTTAAATGCAAATGTCAATGGCTTTTCAGTACATACAATAGAATTCAGCATGGATGACTATATAGTACATAGAGGTAAAAAGAAAATTGGTGGTAGTGATCTGACTTATGGTTCAAAAGGGTTTTATATATCCGATTCTTTAAATAATTCGGATTTATATGACGGTAACTTAGGTATAAAAAATGCTGTTGAAAATCTTTTGAAAGAAAAAAGAAAAGAAACAATAATAACTATTATAACAAGCGAATTAAATTTTGCGGTAAATAAACATAATCATTATGCACAGATAGCAGGTATACAATACGCGTTTTCATTTCCCTATACTACAAAAGATGAAATGTATAGATATGTTGAAGATATAGGTATGTTAGCTTTTGTACAAGGAATATCTGTAGGAAATAAATATTTGAACTATAAATCATATGGTGGTTCAAGTTTAGAACTTTCAACTAAATATTATATAAGTACACCGGATGAGGGAAATGGTTCTAAGTATTTAAGAAATTTATATCACAAAGATATAAACTGCCCTGAGTATAAAGTTTCTAATAAGTCTAACATAACGCCGGAATTTGTTAATACTAAACAACAAGCGGCGTCGTTAAAAGCATCTATTTCTAGTGCTGGTACAAGTGTATATGTTCAAGGATTTTATCCTTGTCCATTATGTAGACCATAAGTAATGTTGAAAGGTAGGTATATATAAATGATAAAAAAAGTAAATGAGCCAAAAGAAACAAAAGAAACAAAAGAAAAGAAGAAATTCGGACTTTTTGCAAACAAGGAAAAATTAGATCAAGCAAAGAAAAGTATTCAAGATAAGAAGAAAAATATATTACTTAAAAACAAATTGTTATATGTAATAATAGCTGTAACTATTTTGATTATTTCCCTTTTAACATTCGCAGTAATTTCTTATATGAAAACCTTAAGGTATGACTCATATATTAAATATGAAGAAAAAATGAAAACTTATGGTTTTGATAAAATGTATAATAACAAAAGCGCTAAAACAAGTGAATCAGTAACAGAAGCAGAAGCATTAAAACTTGTATTAAGTGCAGTATTTAATACTGATGATATATCTGGATTTGCTGAAGAACATAATGAATATGAAAATGCAATTTGGGTTGAATATGCTAAATATTTTAAAATTACAAAAGAGGATATAAATATTAATAATTATAACCATAAAGCAAAATACATTGATGTTATATCATATCTTGAAAATTGCAAACTAAATTTTCTAAAAGATATTGAAATTAAAGATACTGATATCAAGGTAGAAGATATTACTGAATATACAATAGAAGAACAAACATCAATAAAAGATATGATTGCAAATGAAATAATAACTTTAATGTCAAATAAAATAAAGGGCAAAGAAGTAATATTTAAAGGACAATTAAATGAATTAGTAGTTAATTTTGTTGAAAAATATAACACTATAACAATGAGTGGAGATAAAATAAATATTAATCCTGAAAAAATTCCAGCAAATGCCGATCAATATCCATATACTTTAGCAACTGTGGATAAAGCTACGTATGAGATACCTTTTAAAACGGAATATATTCCAGATTCACGAACTGCAAAGGACCTATATTCCCTTAAAAAAGAGTTATATCCGCAAGTTAAGGCATCTACACATGAGTTCTTAAACATTATGCTAAATGTTGATTATAAAACAATAACTGAAGATGGTTTAAGATCAAAAATACAAAAATATCTTATATTTGCTCCTAATGAATCAGCTATAAAATTTTATGTTAAATATGTAAAAGATAATGAAATTGTTATAGAAGGAAAATCGGAGTTACAAGTTCCAATAATATATTATGATGGATTTTTATTTAGAGCTAGAGTAAAATTAACATTTGAAGTTAAACATTCAAATACAAAGTTAAATTTGCTATATCTAGATTGCTTTGATAATTTAAATAAAACATACGAAAAAAGTAGCTACGAAATATTAGCTGATATTCCATTAACAAACGCAATAGGAAGCGAGAAAATGTATATGGAACAAGCAGATTTATATAATTCAATATTAAATAAAGAAAATTGTGGAATAACAAAAGAAGTAGATAATGAATTCCACTTTATAGAGGAGGATAATAATGAGGGTATTTAAAAATATATTAAGAGCGTTATTTATACTTACAGTATTAATTAATTCTATAAATGTATACGGTTATGATTTAATATACAAAGGATTTTCAGGTGCTATTGGGGGGGATACAAGTCTTGAATTTAAAATAACGACTAGTGCTATAGCTGCTGATACAACTGTTACTGAGTATGATGCCAGGAAATCAGCACCTAATGCCTGGATAACTGCAACACCCGATGATAGAGATACATCAGGTGGTACAAGAACTTTTGCCAGTTATTACTACGCGTTTTATCCTAAAGATATTTTAATTTCTAAATATAACTTGGGATTTGACAAAAGTGAATCTAATGACACCAACAATAATATATTTTATGATGCTTATAAGACAAATAATGGTATAAATTTAGAAATTGGTGCAGGATTTGACAATTTGAATTCTTTCAAAGGAATTGAAGCTAATATACCAGAAGATTTTGGCGCAAGTACAAGTGGACATAATTATTTGAAATTGACTAAAAATGCAGCTGATGGATACGTTAAATTATTATGTTGGAAAGTTGTAAATGGAGTAGATATTAGTGTATATAAACTTAGTAGTGCAGCAGTTGATCAACTAGTAGCTAGATTTGGACCCATAATTCTTAATTCAGGTATAAGATTTTCAAATGGACTTAGAACTCAAGATGAAAGATTTCCAAACACTTTCTTTAAAGAACATCAAGATGACTTAGATTCAACATGGAAATATTTTCAAGCAACAATAGGAAAATGGAACAGTGGTGGAAGAGGATATAATAATGAAAACACATGGAGAGCATATGATGTCAGCACACATAAAAAAGGTGCATCGGTTGCAAATGAATTTGATAATATTCTTATTATACCAGTAGACGTTAAAAAAGCAACGAGAGAAATATATGTAAATCACGTTGATGAAGCTGGAAATATCATTACTATACCAGGGTTTCCACGTAGTTCATTGGTTATGGTAAATCCTGCTAATACAATAAGATCAAGTACGGAACCTAAACTAACATTTCAAGAACATTATACAATTATAGAAGGCGAGACAATCCCAATACAAAAATCAACAATTACTTCGAATATTGGGTATACTTATACATTCACAAATGCAAAATTTGCTATATCAACAAATTTTGATACAGCTAAATCGTTATTACCTAATTCTTCAAATCGTTGGTATGACAATCCACATAATGTTTCAACTAATACTAATAAGACAGATGATTTTATGGTTGTTAATTTAATATATCATGTAACACCACCACCTGTTAAAGTATTACCAGATTTAGAAATTATAGGTAGATTGGCTTTTATAAATAGAGATCCAGCATATCTTGGATCTACTTCAGGACATGAATTGGATTATATACCATCTACTAAATCATTAACACCATATGCACAAGCAGCGTATCCTTACGTTGTAAGAGCACTTAGGTATCAATTAGATAACACGTCACATACAATTAGTACAACTTCTACTGCAAATATTACATACTCATGGGATATTTGGACATATAGTCATGGTAGTGCTTTACAAATAGGTACACCAGCAGTACCAGCATCAGCTGGGCCACCACCTAAACCTGGGTCACCAGCAATAATGATACATAAACATGACTCAACATGTGATTGGTATAAGACAGGGTCATCATCTACAAGCAATAGAGTATTTAATTATACAGTTCCATACAAACATACATGGTATAAAATAGTAAATTTTAAAATGTATAGAATCTCATTATTTGAAGTATATGATGTGAATTCTGATATTGGAGGAGAATTATTTGATGGTGGAACATATACAGTTTATCCAAGTGCCACATACGAATCAAGATTTAATAATAGTAGAGGAAGAGTACCAAAAACATTAACAGTTACATTTCCTACTAAAAGTTATATATTACCTTCTGTGAAAGTAGATTTATCTAAACCTAGTGGAGGATATGGTACTTCTTCAGGTACATCATACAACAGTTCAGTAGCAGCGGCAGCATTAGCTACTACAAAGTTAAATGCAGAAACTCATGTAACTGCTTCTAATACTCATTCTGGTTCATCAGAACTAAGAATAAGTTATGTGTACGATAATGATTTTGTTGAATTAGACGGAGTAACAGATATGTTACAACGTAATAACAAAAGTTGGTCAGAACGCATAAGTAAAGAAACAGATGCATCTAACACAAGAGATTTGGATTCAACAAAAACAGTAAATGGATCGGATCAATATAACGGATCTTTAATAAGTTATACATCTAATTTAATGAGTTATATGAGACCGTCAATTAGACTAACAACTGATTATGATTTTGCAAATAACTATCGAACAGTTCCTGTCTTTAGGGAGAACGGTTTAAGACAGTTAAGTGCTAAAATATTTTATAATATATCAACTGATCCTAAATATAATGTAGGTACAAATAATTTTGATTCTACAGATGCAAATTATCAATTAAATAGAACACTTAGCTTAACAGGTCTTGATTTTGCTAACTACGATAAAGTATATGCTGAGAATGATGTAAATAAAGTAAATGTATTAACACCTATTAACTTTGGAAGTTTTGAATTGATAACAAATAGAAAAGTAGATCATTCAACTGGAGCAGGTAGCTCTACAATATTACAAAAGAACGCCGACTTTACAATCACTCCAACTACTGATGGAAGTAGCACAGGAGGATATAGCATAGGTAATACAAGAGAATTTGTAAAAGGATATTACTTTATATTTAACTTTAATATTATATATAATGGTACACTTTTACAATCGTATGATCCAATATATATAGCAGGTGCAAATGCATCGATTACTGCAAAAACAACAGATAGTTTTAGCAGTGGTTCAGCAGATCAACTTACAAACAGTATTAAAATAGTTGCAATTACAACAAATATAACGGACCTTTTACAAAATCATTTTGATAGAGCAACATTTTCAAATTATACATATATGGATTATTACAATAACAAAACAAGAAGTTCATCAACACAAAATCAACCTAACTTATTATCTAGACCTGATATAGCAAGTGATGCATATCATGCTATATACAAGATAATAACTACTAGAAATATAGGAAGAATATTTGACTTTGCTGTAACAGATTGTACAGATTTAGCATTTAAAGATATCTTTAGAAAAGTAAATGCAGCAAATGTAAACGAACCAACTGGAGTATCATATTATTCAGGATATAAATATTGGAATTTATATAGTAATGAATATAATGAAATTTTAGATAGAGCTGATGTTGGTTCAAATCCTCAAAAAACATTACCACTTGGACCATATAAAAATACAAATACCAAATATGTAAATGCACCAAAAATGGGATATAGAATTAGCTTTGATTTAAAAACAACAGGATTTATGGCTGCAAATAATACTGGTAATACAAGAAGAGTGGAAATTACACCAAGATATTACTATATTTCAAAAGATGGTAAAATATTTAATAATAACATTAAATTATACTATAAGAATTCTAGTGATAAGTATGTAGGATTCGCATCAAGTGGATATACAATATATTTTAAACCAAATGATGGATACAGATATTTAAGAAATAGTGTATATACAAATGATCATACTTTAATGTCTACTAAATTAGAGCCACTTACAATTTCAGATAAAATCATATTAACTAACAAAATGATGAGTTCAAATAACACATCATTCATACAAGCTTGGTATGGAGAGTTTAAATTACCTAATTCAACAATAGCAATATCAAATGTTGCAGGAAATATTAATAATAACATAAATAACCCTTACAATGATGGTTATATAGGTGTTATATTTGATGTAAAATGCATGGATACAGGTGGTTTCACATTATCATACGATACAAGCGATAAGTCTGCAACTTCTTCAGCTAATACTTCACAATGGGATTATGAAGGTTTTATGAACTTCAAAACACCTGGTAGTGCCGCTGGCACAATAAGGTATCAGTTAGAAAAAGATATGTGGGAAATAGATGATGCAAGGTATCAACAAATTAAGGGTACAGTAGTATTATATGACCTAGATAATAGAGCAGCAAACGATTTTGAATAAACTTCAAAATAAAATAAAAATAGATGTACAGAAATGTACATCTATTTTTATTACTTTACAAAGGTATTTGCAGGAGCGGTTATCTTTTTAATACTTCCTACTTTTACAATTGGCATAGTGCTATTGTATGCTCCTTCTTTAATAACTCCTGTTATTTCTATCCATTCGCTATCTTTAAGTTTGAAAGCATCAGGACTATCACACAGGAATCCAGCAACAGTATCTTCTTCGTTTACTATAGTATTTCTACCACAAACAAAGATATTCTCTTTGAAGTCATCCATTCTAAATACAAACCCGGATAACTTAACAGTTTTGTTAATTGATCCTTGTATATTTTCATGTATTTCTTTCAAAGTCTGAATATAGTTTTCATCTGTTAAAATGTAATCATATTTTGATTCATCCTTCTTTATGGTAGTGGTTGACTCAAGATTAGAGCCACTTGTAATAAACTCAATTAATATTGCTGCTACTACTGATACAATTAAACATATGATCAGTAATTTCTTAAAATTTAGCTTAAAATTTACAACAAACATAAATCCCCCTTAAAATCAAAAAGATTTTTATTAAACTATTGAAAATAGCTTCTTTTATGATATAATGTATGTGTTAGTTTTAAATTTAGAATATATGTCAAACTAAAATGGAGGAAAAAATGAAATTATTAGAAAAAATATTTGGAAGTTATAGTAAAAAAGAAATAAGCAGAATAATTCCAACTGTAGATAAAATAATATCACTTAGCGAAAGTATGTCAAAACTTTCGGATAGTGAGTTACAAAATAAAACAAATGAGTTTAAAGAAAGACTAGAAAAAGGTGAGACACTAGATGATATATTAGTAGAAGCATTTGCAGTAGTAAGTGAAGCAGCTAGTAGAATACTAAATCAAAAACCTTTCAAAGTGCAATTAATTGGTGCTATAATTTTACATCAAGGTAGAATTGCTGAAATGAAAACTGGAGAGGGTAAAACTTTAACAGCTACATTCCCATTATATTTAAATGCACTTACTAAAAAAGGTGCACATTTAGTAACCGTAAATGATTATTTAGCAAAAACACAAAGCATATGGATGGGTAAACTATATAAATTCTTAGGACTTTCTGTTGGTTTAGCTATATCTGATATGGCACCAGAAGAAAAGAAAAAAGCATATAATTGTGATATAACATATGGTACAAACAATGAGTTTGGTTTTGATTATTTAAGAGATAATATGAGTATGTCAGTTAACACTATGGTTCAAAGAGATTTAAATTTTGCAATTGTCGATGAAATAGATAGTATATTAGTAGATGAAGCAAGAACTCCACTTATTATATCAGGTATGATAAATAAGAAGAGTGATGTTTATGAAAAAGCAAATAAATTTGCTAAAAACTTAAAAGCAAAAACAATTATAGAAAAAAATGATAAAGAATATGATGATACTGATAATGATTTTGATTATATAGTTGATTTAAAAGCAAAAAGTGTAGCGTTATCTGATAGTGGTGTAAAAAAAGCAGAACAGTATTTTGGTGTTACTTCTTTAAGTGATGTTGAGAACTTGAGTCTTTCACATCATATTAACCAATCAATTAGAGCTTATGGATTAATGAAAAACGATATAGATTATATAGTTAAAGATGGAGAAGTAATAATCGTTGATGAGTTTACAGGTAGACTTATGAACGGTAGAAGATATAGTGATGGATTACATCAGGCCATAGAAGCTAAAGAAGGGGTTGAAATTGCTTTTGAATCACAAACACTAGCAACTATAACATTCCAAAACTATTTTAGATTATACAGCAAATTAGCAGGTATGACAGGTACTGCTAAAACAGAAGAAGATGAGTTCAAAGGAATATATAAATTAGACGTAGTTGAAGTTCCTACAAATAGAGATGTAAATAGAGTAGATTTTAATGATTCTGTTTATAAAACTCAAAAAGGTAAATATAACGCAATAGTTGAAGATGTTAAAAAAGCATATGAAATAGGTCAACCGGTATTAGTTGGTACAGTATCAATAGATAAATCTGAAATATTAAGTAGTTTATTAAAGCAAGCAAAAGTACCTCATCAGGTACTTAACGCAAAATATCATGAAAAAGAAGCTGAAATAATAGCACAAGCTGGTAGATATAAAACTATAACAATTGCTACTAATATGGCTGGTCGTGGTACTGATATACTATTAGGTGGTAATTTAGAATACATTATTAAATCTGAACTTGCTAAAGAAGGCTTTACTAAAGAAGTAATTGAAATGGCAATCACTCCTATAAATTATGATAATGAAGAAGTGAAGAATGCAAAAATTAAAATGAAAGAAATTGAAGGAAAATATAAACCCGGAATTGATGAAGGAAAAAAGAAAGTAATTGAAGCTGGTGGACTTAAAATAATTGGTAGTGAAAGACACGAATCTAGAAGAATAGATAATCAATTAAGAGGACGTGCAGGCAGACAAGGAGATATAGGTGCTTCTAAGTTCTATATCTCATTTGAAGATGACTTAATGAAACTATTCGGATCTGATAAAGTAACTGCTCTAGCGACTATGGTAGGACTTCCAGAGGATATGCCTATCGAAATGGGAATACTAACTTCAACAATAGAAAAAGCACAAAAAAGAATTGAAGGCATTAACTATAGTATAAGAAAAAATGTCTTGGAATACGATGATGTAATGAATAAGCAAAGAGAAATAATTTATGGACAAAGAAGAGATGTTTTAAAAACTGATGATATAAAAACTATGGTTATCTCTATGATGAAATCTAAATTAAGAGAAATAGTAGATACATATTTTGCAAATAGTGATGGTATTGACCAAATTGATTTTGTTACAGTTAATACAATATTAAATAATATATTTGGTATTGATGATTTAATTGCAAAAGAAGAAATAAAATCTTTTGAAGAAGAAGAAATATACAACATTATTGAAGAAAAAATAGAAAAATCATATTTAGATAAGCATGAAATTGCTAAAGGAAACAATACTGAAGAAATATTACAAGGATTAGAAAAACATTTAATACTAACTGTTGTTGATGAAAAGTGGATGGATCATATAGATAATATATCAGGACTTAAAGATGGTATTGGTCTTAGAGCATACGGACAAACAAATCCAATTGAAGCATACAAAATAGAAAGCTTTACAATGTTTGAAGAAATGGCTAATTCTATAAAAGAAGATAGTGTAAAAGCAGTATTTTCTATTAAAGAAAATGTTAATAATATCAAGATACCTAAACAAGATAACTTGAGTAAAATAACAGGTTATGAGAATCCAGAATTAAATGTTAGTAATAGATCTAACGTTGTTACAAACAAAGAAGTTAAAAAAGAACCAGTTAAGGTAGAAAAAATAGTAGGTAGAAATGAACCATGTCCATGTGGAAGTGGTAAAAAGTATAAGTACTGCTGTGGAAAAGATACTATATAAAATAGTAAAATTATGTAAAAATAATAGATTATAGCACCCTAATAGTTGACATTAAATTATTAGGGTGCTATAATCTTTGTATATAATTATTATATATTATATTCCTTATTATGGTTGTAAATATATCTGCTCAAAAATGTTGAGGAGGGAAAATTTATGTTGTGGAATAGTGGATACTTTATCAATAAAGGTAATCAATTATCAGCTACTGACGATAACGAAGAAGTATATGATGGTAATGGAATTAAAATAGGATATTTTAAAGACGGTATAATTCGTGACAATAACGGAAATAAATTAGCTTGCTGTGATTATGGACCAAAAACTAATCCATCAGACTTTGATTGCATTCGTAAATTTCTACGTATGTTTGGATTTAATTACTGGTTATAGACAAAAAAAGAAAAATAGTAAAAAATCAAATAAAAAAACTGAGTTTAACTCAGTTTTTTTATTTGATTTTCATATATTAATATTACTTATATTAGTTTTTTCTGTTTATTACGGGTGCTTCATATGTTTCTGTTATAGCTCCACCAGTTGTTTTTGCATTATCAATAGTGGGTTCTAAATTATCAAATTCTATTTCAAATCCTTGATCTAATGATGATGGACTTGCAGTAGTAACATTAGCATATCTTTCTTCTTTAACGGTATTTTTAAACGGTGATCCACCTGAACTTCTAAGTTCATCCATAAGTCTAGTAGTAGTGTTTACTCCAAATAACATATCATCATTATCTGAAGAATCACTAGTGTTAAAATCAATAGTTGGACCATCCGGCTTGCTCATCATATATTTTTCAAAATTATATTGTTCAGCAGCATGTTTTTGTTTGTATTTTGAATCTAAGAAGTTTGTTTTACCTTGACCGTAAACTGATTTACCAGCAGAATTTTTTGTTTTATAAAAGACTGCTCCGAAACCTTGATTAGCAAGTTTCCAATCAGGTGCTCTTTCTTTAGGGAAAACTACAAGTGTTGGAGTAGCTGTCATTTTACCATCAGCATCAAATGAAAATGCTGTTTTCTCGTCTGGAACTTTTTCTTTTCCAAATGCTTTCTGCCAATATTCACTATCTTCGGGAACTGTGTCACCAAATACAATTTGTGTTTTAGTATTGGCTAAAACAGTTTGTCTATATACAGCTCCGTTTTTACCACCTTTTTCAAGTTGTGATAAGTTCTGTATAGCTACAATAACCCCACATCTATATTTTCTAAATAATGTGAACATAACTTCCATATCTTTATTTATATATTCAGGGAATTCATCAATAAACAAGAAGTGAGGTAAACGAGAATCTTCATTTCCTTTTCTTCTAAGTATTGCATCTTGGAATTGCATAATAAAGAACATACCAAAGGCTTTTGATTGTATAATACCTAAATCACCTTTTCTAGAACATGCTGTTATTACACTGCCGTCTTCTAAAGCTTTATCAAATTCTAATATATTTGTTTTACCACAAAGAGCTTTTTTAAGTCCTGGATGTCTAAGTAAATTATTAAGTTGTGTAATTGCTCCGTATAAGAATCTCTCTGTTTCTTTTCTACCACTACCACGTGTTCCTGGAATTTCATAACCATTTATGTTTAATGATGGTTTATAGAAATTCTTTTCAAAATACGCTAATAGTAATTTATATTTTTGCTCTAATTCTGGTATCTTTTTCATTTCTTCTGCCATGTCTTCAACTTTATCAAAGTTATATAGTAGCACTAACATATCTTCTAAACTTGCCATATCTCCATTATTAAGTACTGGATACATTTCTTTTAATAATATAGCTAAGTTTTGGAAGGCATCAAGGGTTACTTGAGTAAAGAATGGATCTCCAGGAGCGCCACCACCTTCGTTTTCATACATTGATTTTAAAACGTCCGCTATTATAGATGCAACCTTAGGAGGATCTTCTATAGCAAATGGATTTATGCTCAAAGTAGTTTCTGGACTTATTGGATCTACAGCTAAAACTTCTATGTCAAAGTTTTTTGCTACTTCAGTAAATTTAGATATATAATCTCCATCATTTTCTATAACAGTTATACCTAAATTTTTATATACTATTTGTCCTGTTGAACTATCAGTATATTGTATTAAATTTCTTACATGTATTAAAAATTGTTCTTCCATACCTCTTCTTGGTTTAATATAACTCATAGAAAAGTTTTTATTTATGAATTCGTTATCATAAGGTCCAGTTACATATGCAATTCCTTTTTTTAGTAATGAATAACCTAATTTTTTTGAATATTCTCTGAAAAAGTATTTTTTCTCTAAATCAAGTGCACTCATAGGAAGTAACACAGTTGCTGTTTTACCAGTACCAGTAGCTCCTTGAACAAGTGTAGCTTCGTATCTCTTCTTTTCTGGAACTATAACTGGTACAGTAGTTCCTTTGTTTTTACATATTACAGTAGAGCAACTAAATACTCCTGTATCTTTACCATTTGATCTTGTAGATAACCCTGAATAACCTGCTATTGCTTTAGGAAGATATTCATCTCTAAATATTAATAAAAAATAATCTATTATTTTAAATATTGCAATAAAAGGTAATACAAACGATAACGTTTTAAGAGCTGGAGAAAATAATTCAGGATATGTCTTATAGACATTTGCATAGTTTGGTATTTTTTCAATAAGAAACCAAACTGTTGAATTAATCCAAGTTGCAATCATAGAACCTAATAATGTACAAAACATAATAAAGGTTACTATAAAAGCACTAATCTTTGTACCATCATTTTTTGCCATCCCTGAATTAACATAATACGAAAAAGCTAAAATTGGCATAAAAAACCAAACCGAATACCAATATGGTGAGATATTGTTTGCGATTCTAGCATCTCCAACTAGAAATCCCAGCATTCTACCTATAGAAATTAAAACAAGAAATGAAGTTATAGCGTAAAATATATACGTCAATAACTTATTTGGTTTAGTTTTAATATGTAATTTTTTTAACATTGTTTCAAACAAAAATACCACCACTTTCATAAAAGATAATATATTAAATTGATAAAAAGTATATCAACCCTTGATTTTTATATATACATAATATATAATTATATATATATGATACTACATATAAGGTAAAAAATCAATAGAAATCTTGAAATAAACATTTAAAAATATAAAAATAATCAGTATTTTTAAACTAAATAATGTAAACTACTATGTAAGGAGAAATGATTGTTATGAAAATAGTTATAGGACTTGGAAATCCTGGTATAGGATATGAAAGGACAAGACACAATTTTGGGTTTATGTTTCTTGAATATTTAGAGGCAAAATATAAATTTAAAATAGATAAGAAAAAATTGGATAGTCAAATAGGAGAATGTAATATTAATGGTGAAAAGGTTATATTTGTCAAGCCAATGACGTTTATGAATTTAAGCGGTGAAGCTGTTCAAAAAGTTAAACATTGGTATAAGGCAGAAGATAATGATATAATAGTTATTTTCGATGATATAGACATAGAATTTGGTGATCTTAGATATAAAGCAAATGGTAGTGGTGGATCACATAATGGTATGAAAAATATTATTCAAATGCTTTCAACAGAAAATATAGCAAGAATTAAACTTCGGACTTGGAAATTTGAAACATCAAGAGCAAAATTTGAGTGATTTTGTATTATGCAGATTTTCTAAGGAAGAAGAAGATAACTTGAAAGAAATATTTATTAAAACTGAGAAGAAATTGTTAGAATTTCTTGACAAATAGGGTTATGTGTGCTACAATATAACGTGTTAACCGCACACATAAGGTTTAAATGTTAGAAATAACTACCGACAGTGGCGAGTGCAAGATAGAATTTAAGGAGGTGTACTATATGTACGCAATAGTAGAAATCAGTGGAAAACAATATAAAGTATCAGAGGGTGATATCGTTTTTGTAGCTAGAATGGAGTCTTTTGAAGCTGGTTCAGCAATAGAATTTGATAAAGTTCTTTTCGTTTCTGATGACAAGAAAATGTTAGTTGGAGATGAATATGTTACAGATGCTAAAGTAAATGCAACTATAATATCTCATGGTAAAGATAAAAAAGTTTTAGTATTCAAATACAAAGCTAAGAAAAATGAGAGAAAAACTAAAGGACACAGACAAGCATACACTAAAATACAAATCGAAAAAATAACAACTGGCGAAAAAGTTAAGAAAGAAAAAGTAGAAAAAGTAATTGAAGAAAAAGCGTAAATAATATTTGTATATTATAGCTTATTAAAGGAGGAATATTCAAATGGCACATAAGAAGGGCGTTGGTTCTACTAGGAATGGTAGAGATAGTCAAAGCAAAAGACTTGGTTCTAAAAAAGCTGATGGACAATACGTTTTAGCAGGTAACATATTATATAGACAAAGAGGAACTAAAATACATCCAGGATTAAATGTAGGAATCGGTAAAGATGATACATTATATGCAAAAGCATCTGGAATACTTAAGTTTGAAAGAAAAGGAAGAACAGATAAAAAAGCAAGTGTTTATCCTGTACCTGTAGTTGCAGTAGTAGCAGCAGTAGCAGAAACAGTAGCTGAATAATTTTAAATTAAAATAACCTAGAATTATCTAGGTTATTTTTTTATGCTAAAAAATAGATATTTACATATTTATAGTGACAAAACGTTACATATATTGACAAAAATATCAAATGGTGTATAATTTTTTAAATATAATAATTTAAAATAAACCATATAATTATTAAAATAAAAATTGGGGGAATATACAATGAAAAGAAATAAAGGTATATCATTAATTGTTTTAATTATTACAATAATTGTAATAATTATACTTACAGGAACTCTAATACTTAGTTTATCAAATAATAATCCTATTGATAAGGCAAAAGAAGCAAATTTCAAAACAAATTTTAAGACATATGATTCGGAATTATCAATGGCTCTAACAAAAGAATATTTGGATGATACTTCATTTAATCCAAATACACTTAATGCTACTGCTTGGAGTGGATCAGGAGATATTACAAATACAATAAAAGAATATATAACAAGTATAAAAGATGCAGATGCTAAAAAATTTGAAATACGAAATGGACAGTTAGTATATGTTGGAACAGATGTTTCGGAGCAACAATGGATAAATGAATCAGGTTATATTGTGACATCTGAAATAAAAGATATTGCATTAGGATATAGTAGCTCATATATTCTATTTAAAGATGGAACAGTAAAAGCTTGGGGAGATAATACTTATGGGCAATTGGGAGACGGAACAACTGTAAGTAAAAGTTTACCAAGTACAATACTTGGTTTAACAAATGTAAAAGAAATATTTGCAGGAGCAACTCATATATTTGCTGTTTTAGAAGATGGAACAGTAAAATCTTGGGGAGCCAATTTTGACGGACAATTAGGAGATGGCACAATAGTAGATAAGAATATACCAACCATAATATCAAGTTTAACAAATGTTAAAACTATAATTGCACAAGGATATCATACTATAGCAATTCTAAATGATGGGACAGTAAAGGCTTGGGGTAGTAATAGTAGTGGACAGTTAGGTGATGGAACAATAGTAAACAAAAGTGTACCAACAATCATAAATGGCCTAACAAATATAAAAAAAATTGCAGCGGGACAATATCATACAGTAGCACTAATGAATGATGGAACAATAAAGGCATGGGGATCTAATTATAACGGGCAATTGGGAGATGGAACAGTAGTAAATAAAAATGTACCAACTGCTATACCTAGTTTAGCTAACGTAAGAGATATAGTTACTGGTTCAAATCATACTATAGCAATTTTAAATGATGGAACAGTAAAAGCATGGGGACTTAATGAAGACGGACAATTAGGAGATGGAACAATAGTAAATAGAAATGTACCAACTTTAGTTGCTAGTTTAACAAATGTGAGAGATATATTGGCAAATGGATGGTTTTCAATGGCGGTTTTCAATGATGGAACAGCAAAAACTTGGGGAGCTAATAATTATGGACAGTTAGGAGATGGGACAACAGTAAATAGAAATGTTCCAACTGCAATATCGAATTTAACAAATATAAAAGAAGTAACGTTAGGCGGATTTCATGTTATTGCTATATTAAATGATGGAACAATGAAAATTTGGGGAAACAATGGAAATGGGCAGCTAGGAAATGGAATAATAGCCTCTAAAAATATACCAACTTCGGTTTCAGATTTAACAAATGTAAAAGGTATAGTTTCAGGAGGAATTCATACATTTGCTACTTTAAATGACGGAACAATAAAAGCATGGGGTAGTAATGGTTATGGTGAATTAGGTGATATAACTATAGGTTCTAAAAATGTACCAACAATAGTGTCAAATTTAACAGATATAAGGGAATTAGTTCCAGGATGGTTATACACAATAGCTATTTTAAATAATGGAACATTAAAAGGATTTGGTGACAATGAAAACGCACAATTAGGAGATGGAACAATAGTTAATAAAACAGTGCCAATCGTGATACCAGGAGTAACTAACGTAAAAAAAGTAGCAACAGGTGGATATCATACAGTGGCTTTAATGAATGATGGAACAGTAAAAGTATGGGGAACTAATAATTATGGGCAATTAGGAAATGGAACAACAACTGGTAGGATGTCACCTCTCTTAATAGCAAGTTTAACAAATGTAAAAGATATAATTGCAGGAGGATATCATACAGTAGCTTTAATGAATGATGGAACATTAAAAATATGGGGATATAATGAGTTTGGACAAGTAGGAGACGGAACAACAACAAATAAAACTATACCAACTATTATATCAGGTTTAACAAATATAAAAAAAATAGTTGCAGGAACACAACATACAGTAGCATTAATGAATGATGGAACAGTAAAAGCATGGGGTGACAATGAGTTTGGACAATTAGGTGATGGTACAATAGTAAATAAAAGTATACCAACAACAATAACTAGTTTAACAAATGTAAAAGATATATCTGCAGGATTATATCATACAGTAGCGCTAATGAATGATGGAACAGTAAAATCTTGGGGATACAATTCAGAGGGACAATTAGGAGATGGAACATTAATAAATAAAAGTATTCCAACTACAATTTTAGGATTGACAAATGTAAAAGAAATAATTGCAGGAGGTATTCATACAATAGCATTAATGAATGATGGAGTAGTAAAAGCGTGGGGACGTAATAATAATGGACAATTAGGTGATGGAACAGCGTGGATTGAAGTTCCAACAATTCTTAAAACAAATTAATTAATTTAATACAAATAAAGGATACAAGTTTTTACAAACTTGTATCCTTTATTTTGTTAGTTGAAAATATATTTGCATTATACTTAAATAATATGAATAGCATATAAACAAAAAAGACGTCAACGTAATAACGTTGACATCTTAAGGAGATTATAAAAATTTGGTTGTTAGTTCTTTTATTAAGCCATATCTTCCAATTCTGTAGAAAGTTGATCTACTTTCTACGGCTACATCTTTAGACAAATGATTTAGAATTACCTGTTTTGCAAGATTTTCTTTGCATTCGTATTCACCATGATTAACTAAGATAAGCTGAATTTTATTGAATTGTTTTAAAAATTCTAAGATTTCATCTAGTTTGGCATGTGATGAAAACTCTGTTGTGTATTCAATATCACACATCTTTTGCTTCAAAATACTACCAACTTTAACAAACTCTTCTTTCTGTGCATCTTTTAATTTTCTTGAAAGTGTTCCTATTGCTGGATATCCAACAAAATGAATCAATGCCTTTTCATTAGAGATATAGTTAGTGATATATAATGGTGCAGGACCATAGGATCCCATTCCACTTGAAGTAAGAATAATCTTGCAATCAGTATTAGTTAACAAACTGCCTCTAATTGCTTTGGTTACAAATTTTAAATTTTCAGGATAAAATTCTTTGGCTTCTTCTTTAAACATATCAGAACTTGATTTATAGATGAGAGTATAACGCATTGTTAATTTACCATCTAAAAATATTGGTATATTCTTATCGAGTACTCCAGAATCTTGCATGTTCTTAAGCTTAAGCATAAGTTCTTGAGATCTTCCAAGTGAAAATACAGGTACTATTATGGTTTTTCCTTCTCTTACTGCTTTTAAAACATTTTCTTCAAAAACTTTTACAATGCTATCAGTATAAGTTGTTGCATAAGTTGATTCTTGAATTATAGTAAGAGGTAAATCAAAAACATGTTTAGGTATTTCTCCTACATCAAAGAAAGTACTGTGTTTAGAATAATCACCAGTGAATAACATAGTGATGTCTTCCTCTCCATGATATGATATTTTAACAAGTATCATAGTAGCACCTGGTAGATGGCCATTGTCAAGAAACATTACTTTAACATTTTCATGAACTTGTATTTCTGTAAAATATGGATAGCCTTGTACAAGTCCTAAAGTTGTTTGAAGATCATCTTCGTCATATAGAGGTTTTTTATTGTTACGTTTTGCAACTTGAGCTAATATTCCACAAGAATCTTTTAAGGATTCTTGCATCAAAATTTTAGTAAATTCAGACGTACAAATAGGACTTCTAAAACCAAGTTTTGCAAGAAGCGGTAATCTACCAATATGATCTGTATGATTATGAGTAACTAGTGCAAAAGCAAGTTCGTCAGGATTGAATGGGAAAGAATCATTATATTTGTAATATTGACTTTCTTGAAACAATCCACAATCTACAATAAATTTAATCGTCTCACCATTTGGCATTTTTACAACGCATAAATGACAAGAACCAGTGACTTCTTCGTTTAAGGACATTACGTCAGCATAAAATCTACTCTTGGTACCCATAGAAACATCTCCTTTAGATTTATTTTAGTATACCAATTTGAATTTTGAAACCTTGAAGAATTAATTAACTATTCAATAAATTATATTTCTACTTTTATTATATTACAAAAAAGTAGTATGTCAAGAAAAATGTCGAAAAAACACGTAATTATTTTAAATTGTATTATATTTGTAACATAACTTCATTAAATTTAAAATAATATTATGTAAATTATGTAATATTTCAATGAAAATATAGATTTTTGCCTTAAAATAGTGTATAATATATATGTTAGAAAAGGTGATTTAAGTGAAAAAAGTAATTTTGACAGGTGATAGACCAACAGGTAGATTACATATAGGACATTTTTTAGGTTCTCTTCAAAATAGAGCAAAACTTCAAGATGAATATGATCAATATATAATAATAGCTGACGTACAAGCTTTAACAGATAATTTCAATAACCCAGAAAAGGTTAGGAAAAATGTTTTGGAAGTTACTATGGATAACTTAGCATGCGGTATAGATCCTAATAAGAGTACTATATTTATACAGTCTATGATACCAGAAATTGCTGAACTCACTATATTTTATTCTAATTTAGTTACAGTTGCGAGATTACAAAGAAATCCAACTGTTAAAACAGAAATCAGTCAAAAGAAAGAATTATTTGGAACAGAGGGAGATTCTTTAACATATGGTTTCCTTGGATATCCAGTAAGTCAAACAGCTGATATAACAGCTTTTAATGCTGATCTAGTACCAGTAGGTGAAGATCAACTTCCTATGATTGAACAAGCCAGGGAAATTGCTAGAAAATTTAACTCATTATATGGTGATGTTATAACTGAGCCAGAAGCTATGATTGGTAATGTGGCACGAGTTAAAGGACTAGATGGCAACAACAAAATGGGTAAAAGTTTAGGTAATGCAATATATTTATCTGATGATGAGGAGACAATAACATCAAAAGTTATGTCTGCAATAACAGATGAAACAAAAATAAAAAAATATGATAAAGCAGATCCAGAGAAATGTATGGTTGGATATTATCATGACATTTTCAGCAAAGAAGAAAAAGATAACGTATTTCATGAATGTAGAGAAGGTTTAAGAGGATGCGTTGATTGTAAAAAACAACTAGCATCTAACATAATTAAAACTTTAGCTCCAATAAGAGAAAAAAGAAAATATTATGAAGAAAGACCAGAATTAGTTAAGCAAATACTTATTGATGGAACAAAAAAAGCTAGAGAAAAAGCCAAACAAACAATGAAAAAAGTTAAAAATGCTATGAAAATTGATTATTTTGAGAATAATTAAAGTAGTTAAAACTCAAAATATTATAAATTGTTATTATAACATGAATGGGAGAAATTTAAATGATAATAGATTATGCAAAAATACACATAAAAGCAGGTGATGGTGGAGATGGTTCAATGTCTTTTAGACGTGAACTATATGTTGCCAATGGTGGTCCAGATGGTGGAGATGGTGGAAAAGGAGCTAGTATTTATCTTAAAGTAGATACAAGTTTAAATACATTATTAGATTTTAAATATAAAAGAAATTTTATCGGTGAAAATGGTAAAATGGGTGATGGAGCAAGACGTTCTGGAAAATCTGCAAAAGATTTATATATACCAGTTCCTCTAGGCACAATAGTAAAGGATATAACAGTTGATAAGATTATTGCTGATATGTCTGAAGATGGTCAAGAATTATTACTTGTAAAAGGTGGAAGAGGCGGAAGAGGTAATCAACATTTCGCTACATCTACAAGACAAGTACCTATGTTTGCTGAAACAGGCGAAAAAGGTACAGAGAAACAAATAGAATTAGAACTTAAAATGCTTGCAGATGTTGGTTTAATTGGTTTCCCTAACGTTGGAAAATCAACAATTATATCTACAGTATCATCTGCTAAACCTAAAATAGCTAATTATCCTTTTACTACATTAGAACCGGCATTAGGTGTTGTTAGAACTAAAAGTGGAGAAACTTTTGTTATGGCAGATATTCCTGGTATTATAGAAGGAGCTAGTGAAGGTGTAGGCTTAGGACTTAAATTTTTAAAACACATAGAGAGAACAAGATTACTTCTTCATGTTATTGATATAACTGGTAGTGAAGATAGAATACCTTTAGAAGATTATAAATTAATAAACAAAGAATTAGTTAGTTATAGCGATAAATTAAGTAAGAAAAATCAAATAATTGTAGCTAATAAAATGGATAGTTTATCTAATGAAAAATATTTAAAAGATTTAGAAAAACAATGTAAGAAAGACAAAGTACAACTATTTAAAGTATCTGCTGTTACAGGTCTAGGATTAGATGAATTACTAGAATATGTAGCTTCTGAATTAAAGAAAATACCAAGAGAAGATGTTGTATTAGTTGATGAAGAATATGGACTAGATGAAAAAGTTGATCAAGTTTGGAATATAGATGTAATCGAAGGTGGATTTAAAGTTACAGGTGCACCGATAACAAGACTTATGACAAAAGTAAACATATATGATGTTGAATCAAGACAATATATGCAACGTATTTTAGATAAATTAGGAGTTATGAAAAAACTTAGATCTATGGGTCTAAAAAATGATGACGTTATAATTGTAAATGACTTTCAAATGACATATCATAATTAAATAAAAAGCAGTATTACAATTTAGTTTGTAATACTGCTTTTTCCTATATTGACAAATATGATATAATATATTAATTAAAAGT
>Ga0209511_1000936_pt1 | contig 27110 bp, 20 predicted proteins | sample SSSSmetaG_FD_184141 | JGI IMG/M metagenome (GOLD analysis project Ga0209511, IMG submission 184141) | Glacier valley bacterial and archeal communities from Borup Fiord, Nunavut, Canada, to study Microbial Dark Matter (Phase II) - ​SSSS... | ecosystem: Environmental > Aquatic > Freshwater > Ice >... | reverse complement strand
CTTCGGTTTCGGCGTACAGGTCGCGGGTGGCGACTTCGACCGTCGCGCCCGGCCAGGTGGCCAGCGTGTCGAGGGTGTAATCGAAAAGGCTCTCGCTGTCGGTTTTGAGCTGGGCCGCGCCGCCGGGAGCCAGCAGCGACTGGTATTGCCGCAGGAAGCGCGGCGCGGTGAGGCGGCGCTTGATGTCGCGCTCACGGGGGCGCGGGTCGGGAAAGGTCAGCCAGATTTCGCTCAGCTCGCCGGGGGCGAAATGCTCGGTCAGCTCGTGGGCCATCGCCCGCAAAAAGCCCACGTTGCCCAGGCCCAGCGCCTCGGCCCGCTGGCTGCCCCGCCAGATGCGCTCGCCCTTGATGTCGAGACCCAGAAAATTTCGCGCCGGATGCCGCTCGGCCAAGCCCACCGTATACTCGCCCTTGCCGCAGCCTACTTCGAGCACCAGCGGGTGCTGGTTCTGAAAAAAATCAGTCCGCCAGCGGCCGGCCAGGTGTTTAAAAGTGAGCTTGCCCGGCTCCACGATGTCGGGGCGCGTGGCGTTGTCGGCGAAGCGTTGGAGCTTTATTCTGGGCACTGGTACTTGTTTCTTGTTTCTTGCTTTCAGGGCGCGGATTCACGCGGAGTTCCGCAGAGGGGGCAAAGTTTCGCAAAGTCGGGTTGCCGCTATCTTGCTTTGTTCGAGTTTGAAAACAAGAAACAAGAAACAAGAAACCTAAAGCCCGGCCAGCTCGCGGGTTAGGTTTTCACGGGCCTGCATTTCGTAGCGGGCGTAAAACTCCGGCGTTTGAAACAGGCGCGGGCGGGCCAGCAGGCTCGTCAGCACGGCCCGGCGACCGGGCTGATATACCTCGTCTGGGTACACCGCGTACTCGCGGCGGATGGCGGCGGCGTAGTGCCGGGCGTACGTCGGCCAGGGCCGGCCCAGCACGGCCAGGTCGGCATCGAGCAGCACGTCCGTGTCGAAGTCGCCGCTCGGCGCGTGGTGCTGAGTAGCCCGAATCAGGGCCGCGCACCGGGCCACGGTAGCGGCCGGCACGCCCAGGGCCGGCAGTCGCCGCTGGGCCAGCTCGGCGCTCAGCGCTTCGTTGCGCGCGCCAGGCACCTCATACACGGCATCGTGGTAGAAAACGGCAAATCGCAGCCCCGCCCAGTCGCGCGCCCGCGCCTGGAACGGAGCCAGCTCGGCCAGCATCGCCGCCAGATGAGCCAAATTATGGTAATGCCGACCCGCACCCTCGTACGCTGCGGCCAGCTCCCGCCAGCACTCCGCAATCAGCTGCTCATCAGCGCCGTGCTCACGGGCAAGCTGCCGGAAACTGTGGCTCAAAACGGCGGCGACGGGCGGGTTCTCAGGCATACAGCTCGTTTACTTCGGCCACCACAAACGTACTGCCGCCGATAAACACCACGTCATGGGGGCCGGCGGCGGCGCGGGCTGCCGCCACGGCCGTTGCCACCGGCCCGTAGGCCGCCCCGCGCAAGCCCAGCGCCGTGCCGCGCGCGGCCAGCTCGTCGGCCGGCAGCGCCCGCGGAATGCCGGCCTGGCAGAAATAATACGTCGCCTCGCGGGGCAGCAGCGCCAGCATCCGGCCCAGGTCTTTGTCTTGCACCACGCCCAGCACCAGGTGCAGCCGCTCGTGGGGCAGCGCGGCCAGCTGCGCCAGCACGGCCCGCAGGCCGGCCTCGTTGTGGCCCGTGTCGGCCACCACCAGCGGCCGCTGCCCGAGCACGGCCCAGCGCCCGCGCAAACCCGTCAGCGCCTGCACCTGCCGCAACCCCTGCCGCACGGCGCTTTCCGGCAGCTCAAAGCCTTGCGCCCGCAGCTCGTCGAGCGTGGCCAGCACGCCGGGCAGGTTCAGGCGCTGGTAGTCGCCGGGCAAGCCCAGCGCCACGTTGCCCAGCCAGGGCTGCCCGTCGCGGGCCACGTCCACGCGCTGCACGTCCGGCTCAGTGACCACTTCAGCTGTCTCGGCGGCGGGTATCACGGCGTAGCGCGCGTCGGCAAACAGCAGCGGGCTTCCCTGCTGCCGCGCTTTGGCCTCGAACACGGCCCGGATTTCGGGCTGGGTTTGGGAGACGACCACCGGGCGGCCGGGCTTGATGATGCCCGCTTTCTCGCCCGCGATTTCGGGCAGCGTGTTGCCCAGCAGCGCCTGATGGTCGTAGCTGATGTTGGTGATGAGCGCCACGAGCGGGTCGGTGAGAATGTTGGTCGAGTCGAGCCGCCCGCCCAGGCCCACTTCCACCACGGCCACGTCTACGCGCTCGGCGGCGAAATAGTCGAAGGCCAACGCCACGCACATCTCGAAAAACGAGGGCTGCACCCGCGCGAACAGCGCCCGGTGCCGCGCCACCCAGCTCACCAGAAACTCCGGGGCCAGCTCCTGCCCGTTGAGGCGGATGCGCTCGGTGAACTCGCGCAAGTGCGGCGACGTGTACAGCCCGACCCGGTAGCCCGCGCTTTGCAGCACCGCCGCCAGCAAGTGCGCGCTCGACCCCTTGCCGTTGGTGCCCGCCACGTGGACGCTCCGAAACCGCCGCTCCGGGTGCCCCATCGCCGCCGCCAGGGCCAGCGAGTTGTCCAGCCCCGGCTTGTAGCCCGCCGCCCCCACCCGCTGGTACATCGGCAGTTGGGTGTAGAGCCAGGCCAGCGTTTCGGGGTAGGTCATTTTTACTGGTTAATGGTCAGTGGTTAATAATTGATTTCTCGTCGGGCGTGGCGCGCGAAGCCTGCTCATGCTTACTCGTGCCTGCTCGGCGCGGCAGCTAATCAACCCAAACCAGCCGACTTAAAACCGATACACGCTCAGGCCGCGGTCGAAGCCGGGGCGCTGGCGCAGCCGGGCGGCGGCGGCCTGGGCCTCGGGCAGGCTGGCGTAGTCGGCGGCCGACACGCGGTAGAGCCGGCTGCCGGCCGGCGGCAGCAGCACCCGCGCCGGAAAGCGCCCGGCCACCAACGCGGCCCGCTGCTGCTGCGCGCCGCGCGCCGAGCTGAAAGCTGCCACCACGACGTAGAAACGCCCGGTTCGCCGGCCAATAGTGACCCCGGACGCGGCCATCGGCGCGGCCGGCTTCGGCACCGGGCGCGTGGGCGGAGTCGGCCGGACTATCGCCGTCGCCCCGGCTGGCCTGGTCGCCACCGGCCGCTTACCCGGCACGGGCCGCGACGCGGCGGCCCGCCGCACCGCCGCGACTGGTTGCCTCCCGGCTCCGGCTGGGCGCGGGGCAGCGGGGCGGGCACCCCGCGCCCGACGCAGGGCCGATGGCAGGGGGCGAACCACGTTACTCGCGTCGGCCTTATTGACGGTTGCCTGAAGCGGCAGGGGCTGCTTGCGCCGCCGCGCGGCGTTCAGAAACGGACTGCCGGGCACCTGCCGGAACGAGGGGCTGGCCGCCGCGACCGTCGGCCCCGCGGCCTGCGCTGTGCCGGCCGCGACCTGCGCCGGCCGCGCGGGGTTGGGCGCGGTCGAGGCGGCGGGCCGCGCCGCGCCCCCGAACGCAGAGGCCTGGCCCGTAGCCGGGGTGCTGGTTGGGGTCGTAGTCGGGGTTGGGCTAATAATCGGGGTTGGGATGGGGGTCGGGACGGAGACCAGGCGGGCCGGGCTGGTGGGCGGCGGCGTAGCGGCTGGCTCGCCGAAGCTGGCGGGCCTCAGCGTGGCTTGCTGGGGGGACGGCTCGGCGCGGCCGGCGGTGGCGCTGAATGTCGGCAAGTACCCGCGCCAGGCGGCGGGCAACGCTTCGGGGTGCAGACCGGCCACGACCAGCCCGGCCAGCAGGCCCACGCCCGCCCCGGCCACCGCCCGCCGCGCGCGGCCGCGCAGCCGCTGGCCGGCCGCACGCAGACGCGGGGCCAACTCGGCCTGCTGCTGGCGTTGAGCGCGCCCGTCGAGTACCCGCACGGGATGGGCCGTCAGCTCGGGCAGCCCGAACGCGGCGCGGCACAGCGAATCGGGCGCGCCGGCGGTGGCCGGCTCAAACTGCAGGCCCCGGCCCGCCAGCTCCCGAAACACGCCGATGCCGGGCAGCTCGGCGCGCTGCCCGGCGCGCAGCTCCTCGCACAGGCCCGCCACGGCCGCCCGCAGCCAGTCGCCGGCTTCGGCCGCCGAGCAGCCCCGGTGCTGGCGCAGGGCATCGAGCAGCAGCCCGTCGTTGCGGCTCAGGCCCTGGTTGAAGGCCAGCTGCCGGGTGGGCGGGTACAGTAAATGGCGCGTCCCGGGCCGCACGCTCGCCGGCACGTCGGCCGCCACCAACCCGCCAAATTCCGGGATAATCACGCATTCATGGTCGCGGAGCAGCGGGCGCAGGTAGTCGGCAAGCAGCATGGGAACAGATACTGAATGAGAAATGAGTTCTTGGATAAGGCGGGGACACCCGCCTGAGCGCTACACCAGGCGGCCGTCGGCCCTACCCCGGCTTGTCACCGAGCGGGCGGTGCTTGCCAGCTGAGGAGAGCCGCCGCTTGACAGAAACTTTGACGCGAAAAGCCTAGCTCCAACCCTGACGACCCGCGAATCTGGCACCGGGAAAAGGAGCACAGCTCGCGGGGGCGATGGAATAATTTTTATTGCCAAGTGCAAAGATGCCGACTTTTAACCTAACCTGGTAACCGGCCCGCCAACTCCGCTCGCGGTCCGGCCCGGGCAGCGCTGGTTTTGGCGGGCCGGGGCGGGTGGCCGCGCGCGGTCAGCGCCGTGGCAGCGGCAAGGGTCGCGGGGGGAAGCTGGCCCCAACCGCGACCGCGCCACGGCCAATTTTGCCACGCTGGGCTGGCGCTTACCAAAGGCGCGGTAAGCAGTAGCCAGCGGCGGCTAAAGCAGCGGCAGGGGTTCGCACACCGGGCCGTGAGAACCCCTGCCGCTACTTTAGCCGCCGCTGGCTGAGCAACTCATTTCAAGCGGGTTAAACTCATGCATTGGCTAACGAGCTTAGGGCCGACCCGCTGGCTACCGAGCGCTGGGCAACGGCCCCGTCGCTGCCTGGCCGAACGCGCGCGCTGGAGTAGCACAGCGGTTTCGCGCTTAGCTCATGCCAAGCGGGCGGGTGAGGCCTGGTAGGGCCTGGTGAGGTAACTCAAACCCACCCGACCGCGTCGCCCGCGCCTGACCGCACGCCGATTAGAAAAGCGTCGCGGGTTCCTACAGCCCCAACCCCAGCTGCGACTTCGGCCGCCGCAGCAGCGCCTGCGACCGGGCCACCTCCTCGTCCGTCACGTCCACCGGCCCGCCCGCATCGGGGGCGTTATCGGCGGCGGCGACGGGCACCGCCACGGCCGCCGTGCCCGGCGCGGCGCGGCGCTTGGCCTCGCGGCGCACCAGCTCCGGGCCTTCGTCGGTGAGCAGGGCCAGGGCGTGGATTTTGTAGTAGTTAAGCTTGTTGCCCATCGCTTTCCAGCCTTTCACTTCGATGAACTGGTCAAGGCGCAGACGCTCCGTTTCGCGGTCGGCTTTCTTGTCGCGCTGCAACTTGACCTCGATTTCCGGCTCGGCGAAGGCGGTGGCGGCGAGCAGCTTCGAGCCTTTGGCCTCGGCGATGAAGAGGAAACGCTTGTCGAGGGTGCTGGTTTCGACGCGGAAGCGCTTGACGTAGTGCGTCCGCGTGTCGCCCTCCACGTACACGGCCGAGAGCACCGTGTCGGCTTCGAGCTTGCGCAGCAATATCAAATTCGGCACGTCGAAGTGCTTGGCCAGGTCCGGGGCCACGACCTCGTACGAGCCGTCGCGGAACACCAGCAGCAGCGCGTCGTCGGTGTCGAACGTGCCCAGGTAGCGGCCGTGGCCGGCGTGGTTGAGCCGGCCCACCACGCTGTCGAAAAACACTTCGCGGCCGCCCAGCGTCGAGTCGCCGACCGCTTTCTGGACTATCTTTTTGATGGGCTGCTTGGTGACGATGTTGCCCATCGAGCCTTTGCCCTTGATGGCCAGCTCGGCAAAATCAAAGTCGAACTGCTTGACCCGCGCCACGGCTTTCTCGCTGAGCTGCACGCTCACCAGCTCGCTCTCCGAGTTCGGGTTGGCCGTCAGGTACAGCACCTTGGTGCCCTTCGTGCCCTTCGTCAAATCATAGACTTTATCGCGCGTGATGCCCGACACCAGGAAGCGCTTGGCGAAGCTGATGCCGCTGGCCCCGTCCACGTACACCAGGTTATAGACCAGCCGGTCGTCGTTTTTATTATAGACCCCGACGTGCAGCAGGTCTTTGCCGACGAAGGTCTTCTCGGCGATGCGGCTCACCACGAACGTGCCGTCGCGGCGCAGGGCGATGATGTCGTCCAGGTTCGAGCAGTCGGCCACGTACTTCACCAGGTCTTCCTTGTCCTTGTCTTTTTTGAGGCCGTAGCCCACGAAGCCATCCGCGTAATTGACGTAGAGCTTCTGATTGGCGACGGCTACCTTCTGGGCCGTCACCACGTCGAAGGTGCGCAAGTGCGTTTTGCGCTCGCGGCCCGCGCCGTACTTCTTTAACAGGCCCTCGAAATAGGCGATGGCGTAGCGGGTGAGATTAGCTAAGTGGTCGGCAACCTCGGCCAGCTCCGCGTCGAGGCGCTGCAAATACTCTTCGGCCTTGAAGCCGTCGAACTTGGAGATGCGCTTGATGCGGATTTCAGTCAGCCGCGCCAGGTCGTCCTCGCTCACGGGCCGCCGAATGACGAGGCGCCCGTCGTTGAGTTTCATTCGCTCGCCTTCCACGCGCACGAATTTCTTCAGCCCCGCGTCGATGGTTTCCAGAATCTGCTCCCAGGTTTCGCACTCCTCGATTTTGCGGTAGATGCGCTGCTCGATAAATATTTTTTCGAGCGAGGCGGCGTGCCATTTTTCTTCCAGCTCGCGCTGGCGGATTTGCAGCTCGCGCTCCAGCAGGCGCACGGTTTTGCCGGTGCTCAGACGCAGCATTTCCTCCACGCTCACGAAGCGCGGCCGGTCGTCGATGATGACGCAGGTATTGGGCGAAATCGAGATTTCGCAGTCGGTGAAGGCGTAGAGCGCGTCGATGGTCAGGTCGGGCGAGATACCGGGCGGCAGCTGCACCTGGATTTCGACGGCGGCGGCCGTGTTGTCCACCACCTTTTTTATCTTGATTTTATTGGCCTCGCTCGCCTTAACGATGCTCTCCATGAGCGCCGTCGTAGTCGTGCCGTACGGGATGTCGCGGATGACGAGCTGGGTTTTATCGACCTTCTCAATCGTGGCCCGCAGCCGGATGCGCCCGCCGCGCTGCCCCTGGTTGTAGTTGCCGATGTCGGCCAGCCCACCCGTGGGGAAGTCCGGGAACAGCTCAAACTCGCGGCCCCGGAGCACGGCCACACTCGCCTGGCACAGCTCGCGGAAGTTGTGGGGCATAATCTTGGTGCTCAGCCCCACGGCAATGCCCTCCACGCCCTGGGCCAGCAGCAGCGGAAACTTAACCGGCAGCGTCGTCGGCTCGCGCTTGCGCCCGTCGTAGCTCATCTGCCACTCCGTGATATCGGGGTTGAACACCACATCGAGCGCGAACTTGCTGAGCCGGGCCTCGATGTAGCGCGGGGCCGCCGCCGCGTCGCCGGTGCGCACGTCGCCCCAGTTGCCTTGCGTCTCAATCAGCAAGTCTTTCTGGCCCAGGTTCACCATCGCGTCGCCGATGCTCGCGTCGCCGTGCGGGTGGTACTGCATGGTCTGCCCGATGACGTTGGCCACCTTGTTGAAGCGCCCGTCGTCCATCTCCTTCATCGCGTGCAGAATGCGCCGCTGCACGGGCTTCAACCCGTCCTCCACGGCCGGCACGGCCCGCTCCAGAATCACATACGAGGCATAGTCCAGAAACCAGTTCTGGTACATGCCGCGCACCGAGTTCAGGTCGTGGACCATCTCGCCGGGGGCGAATTTGGCTTCTTCCTCGTCGGCCAGCGGGGCCGGGTCGAGCGCCGCGTCAGGGTCGGCCTCGTCGGCGGAGTCGGCGGCGGCGTCCTCCGCGTCGGCCAGCAGGTCTGGGTCGGCGGTCGGGTCGGTTTCGGCGCTGGCTTCGGGGCGGCCCAGGTCGAAGTCGAGCGTGTCGCCGGGGTGCAGCAGGTCGGGGGCCGAAGCGTCGGGAGCGGGAGAGTCGAAGAGTGCCACGAAAGAAATGCGAAAGCGCCGGGCAAGCAGCCGGCCGTCAAAAGTACCGTAAAAAACCGGCCCTGGAGCCTGCCAGGCAAACCGGGCCGGACCCGAAAGGTTCCCAACCCGTTTAGCCAGCCCGGCCGTTCGTTTGCTAAAGTAGCTGGCAGCATCGGCAACGCCAACGGTCGGGGCCGCCTCGGCCGCAATTTATTTAAAAAGTACCACGGTAATACGGAAAAATGTTGTTTCTGAGCTTACGACAGGATTTTTTGAGCTTACGACAGGAGTTTCTGAGCTTACGACAATTGTTTTCTAGCTCACGCCAGGCGTTGATACCCTTACTCCGATTGAGGCGGAGCTTACGCCCGCCGAGGCGCGGGCTACCGCCGTCGGGGGCCGGCTTACTGACCGGGCGAACCCCGAAGGGGTTTCATCGCCTAGCCCAGGGTTGGCAAAGCCTACCCTGGGTCAGCCACCTCCACGTTATCAGAACCCCAACGGGGTTCCGCCCACGCCCACCTCACGACCAGCTACGAAACCCCGTTGGGGTTTTGGTCCCAGAGGCTGTGTGCGACCCAGGGTAGGCTTCGCCAACCCTGGGCTAGGCGATGAAACCCCTTCGGGGTTCGCCCGGTACGTTCGGTCAATTATTTCAGCAACCACTCCGAACAACGCCGGGCGGGCGGGCGACTCAACGCCGCCCGCCCGCGTCGGACGTGTTCCTTTTCCCTGCTTGAAAACAGTGGCAGTCGGCCGTTTGGAGAATTGACGCACAGCGCGGAACTTGCCGCGCGGTTCAGCTTCTGAGACGCGGCGACCGGGCCTGCCGGCAAGCTCCTTTTCTTTTTCACCCATGATGAAGCAAGCAGTTACGGCCAACTACGGGGGGTCGCAGGGCGATTTTGTGTTGCTCTGTGAGCGCAAAGCCGCTTTTATGCGGCGCGACGCGGCGGCGCTGGCCACGCGCGGCGTGAGCGCGGCCCGGCTCACGGCCTTCGACGCGGCCACGGCCGCGCTCAGCGACCTGCTCTCGGACACCCAGCTCGACGCGAAAAAGCAAGCCGACACCCAGGCCGCCCAGGCCCAGCGCCAAGTGGTCGAGGGCCAGATGGCGACCGTGATGAGCCAGGTCCGCATCCAACACGACGAGCGCGGCCCGGCCTACAAAGCCTTCGGCAGCAACGGCCTCTACAACGCCTCGGAGGGGGATTTTTACCTCGGCATCCGCCGGCTCGTGCGCTACGCTCGCCTGCACGTGGCCGAGTACGCCGCACAGGGCCTGACCCCGGCCCAGCTCGACGCGCTCGACGCGGCCAACGAGCAGTACCTGGAAGACCTCACCGCGCAGCACCTGGCCGAATCGGCCCGCGCCACGGCCACCCAGACCCGGCAGGCGGCCTACAACGCCCACTACGCCGAGCTGGCGGCGCTTTGCGACATCGGCAAGGGCTTGTTTGCCCAAACCGACAAGAGCAAATACGACGACTACGTGCTCGACCCCGCCCCGCAAGCCGGGTCAGCCCGCTCCGCCCCGGCCGCCGCCTGAGCCGGCCCGCCACCCGTTGAAAAAGCCGCCCTGGACTACCAGGGCGGCTTTTTTAGCGAAGCAGGAGCCGCCGCGCGGCTACTCGGTGAAGGCGACGTTGAGGTTGGAGGCCGGCACGGTGATGGCGGTGCCGGTCACGTTTTGAAAGCGGAGGAAGACCCTACCCGTGTTGTCAATCCAGGGGGTGGCGATAAGAATGCCCGCTCCCAGGTCGCGGTCGATGGAGATGGTAACGACCGCCTGCTGGGTGGGCGGAGTCCCGCCATAGGTGATGAAAGCGGTGTTACTGCTGTTGGCCGCCACGGTGAAGGAGCCAAGGGCCAGCACGTCTTTTCGCACGCGGGTAAGCACGTTGCCGGTCGCGCCCAGCTTGAACGTCCCGTTCACGTCGAGCTTGGCGGCGGGACCGCTGGTGCCCACGCCCACGTTGCCGGTGCCGTCTTGCAGGTAGAGGCGGTTGGTGGCGCTGGTGCGCAGCACGAAGTCGCCGGCCGAGTTGGTGCCCGCGTAGCCCAGGCCGCCGGTCGCGCCCAGGTCGGTGGTGGTCGTGCCGTTGGTGACGAGCAGTTGGCCGTAGCCGCCGGTGCTGCGCAAGACGGCCACGTCGGCGTTGGCGGCGGGGCTGGTCACGTCGAGCCGGGCCGTGGGGCCGGTAGTGCCGATGCCTACCAGCCCGGTGTTGGTGAGCGTCAGGCCGGGGGCCCCGGTGGGAGTCGCGCTGGCAAAGACGTTGAGTTGTCCTGAGGAGACCCCCAGGCCGTAGAAATCGGTGCCACCGGCGTTGTTGTACACGGCCAGCTTCTTGGTGGCCGCGTCGGTAGGGGTTGCCCCGGCCCCCGGCCCCAGGTCGAGCGGGTTCTGGGGACTGCTGGTGCCGATGCCCACCTGGCTGGTGAGCAGGTTGGGGTAGAGGTCGGTGCCCGTTTGCCGCCACTGCGGGTCCAGAAAGGCGACGTTGCCGCCGGCCTGCTGGGTGAGCACCTGCCCGGGCGTACCGGCCACCGGGGGTAGCACGTAGGCTCCGCCGGGCTGGGCGAAAGCTACGTTGGGGCGGTTCGGGCTGCTGGTGCCGGTCGGCACCGCGCACTGGCTGGTGGCCTCGGCCGCGAAGAGGCGGCTGTTCGCCGCCACCACCCCCACTACCTCATCCGGTCCAAGGCTCGTGGTCGCGTTCTGAAAGCAGGTTTGCACCAGCACCGAGCTGGTGCCGTCCCAGCTGAAGGGGCCGCCGCTGAAGACCAGGGTGAGCAGCTGCCCGGCCGCCGGCGTAGTAACCGAGCCGGTATAAACGGTCGTCAGCCCGCTGGTGGCGAAAGTCGTGCCCAGGCTCGTGGCCGGGGTCTGACCCAGGGCCAGGGTAAAGTTGGCGTAGGGCTGGGTCGAGTTCTTGACGGCCATCTGGTAGGCGATGGCCGTGAGCGGGCCGGCGCGCAGGCCCAGGGAGGTGAGGTAGGCGGCGGGGTAAAGCGTCTCGGTGCGGGCCGAGTTCACATCGCTGCGGAATGGGCCGTAGGAGCCGTTTACGCTCCCCGGCACGTTGGTGGCGGCCGTGCCCGTACTTACTGGCCCTGGCCCCACTTGCAAGCCGGTCGTGGGGTCGTAGCTCACCCCGTTGCCATCGGTCAGGCGCAGCCAGGTGGGGGCGGCAGCCGTGCCCTGGTTGTACCAGAAGCCCGTACCCGGCCCGCCCGTAGCCGAGCCGTCGGTTTGATAGACGATAAGCCCTTGGGCCGGATTGAGCAGGCCCGTGCGCTGGCCGGCCGTGAGGCGGGGCAGCAAAGCTCCCTTGGTGCTGCTCACGATGTCGAGCGCGGCCGAGGCGTTGGGCGCGCTCGTGTTGATGCCCACCGATTGGGCCAGGGCGGCGAGCGGGGCCAGCAGCAGCAGCAGGCTCAGCAGGTAGGGGTAGCGGTAGCTCATGGCAGCGGAGGAGTAAGTAACCTTTACGGCAACCACCCGGCTGCCCGCTCAAACTTACGCCTTTACCCCCCATGCGCCAACCCCCCGGTAACATCTTCTCCCGGAATAGCCCTACCCCCGCCCCTACCGCGCCGCCGCCTTGCCCAGCCGGTCGTTGAGGGCCGCGCCCAGCCCGGTGTCGGGCAGACGCTCGGCCAGCAGCAAGCGCAGTCCGAGTTGGTCGAGCTGATGCAGGGCGGCGTACAGCCCGTGCGCCGCCTCGGCCAAGTCGCCCCGGCCGGGGCTGAGCACCACTTGGCGGGCGGGCGGCAGGCCCAGCAGCGGCTCGCGCAGCACGATGGCCCCGGTCGTGGCCGGGTCGAAGGCGGGCACGTCTTGCAAACCCGGCCCGAACAGCCGCAATGGCGTGCGCGGCGCGTAGTGAAAGGGCAACAAACCGGGGCTGCTGGCCGGCGCGGCGACTTCCTGAGCTGTACGCAAACGGGTGGCGGGCACCACGGCCCGCAACGCTTCGAGCGTAATCACGCCCGGCCGATAGACCACCGGCTCGCCTTGCGGCCCGAAACCGACCACGGTGCTCTCGATGCCCGCCGCGCACGGCCCGCCGTCGAGCACGTACGGAATGCGCCCGCCGAGCTGGCCCACCACGTGCGCGGCCGTCGTGGGTGAAATATAGCCGAACGGGTTGGCGGAAGGCGCGGCCAGCGGGAAATCGAGCCGGGCGAGCAGCTCCCGCGTGAGCGGATGCGCCGGCAGGCGCACGGCCACTTCCGCCAGGCCGGCCGTCACGAGGTCGGGCACCCGGGCCGGGTCGCGCGGGAGCAGCAGCGTCAGCGGGCCGGGGCTGAAGCGGGCCAGCAGCGTTTCAGCCGCGGCCGGCACCTGACGCACGTAGGTCCGTAAGTCCTCTACCCGGCCAAAATGCAGAATCAGCGGGTTGTGCAGCGGCCGGTTTTTGACGGCAAAAATCTGCCGCAGCGTGGTTTCGCGGGTGCCGTCGCCGGCCAGGCCATACACGGTTTCGGTGGGAATGGCCACCAGCTCGCCCGCCCGCAGCAGGGCGGCGGCGCGGTCAAGGTCGGGGCCGGTGTCGGTTTGCATGGGCGCAAGTTCGGCCCTATTTGGTTTTTGGTCTTTAGTAGGAGGAGTCGTTGTCATGCTGAGCACAGCGAAGCATCTCGCGTGGCGCAGTAAAATCAAACGGTAGCGACGGAGCGAGCGAGATGCTTCGCTGCGCTCAGCATGACAACGACCTCCAACCCCAAAAACCCTCACGCCACCTCCACCCGCGAGCAGGGCGGGGCGCACTGCACGTACTGGCTCAGCTTGTCGAGCAGCGCGTAGGGCAGCCAAGCCAGCGTCGGCACCACGAACGTGGCCTCGGGCGGGTTCGAATATCCCCGAAGCTGCGTGAGCAATTCGAGCGAGGCGGCGCGGTAGCCCATGCGCCAGTCGGCGAAGCGGCGGCGGTCGAGCGGCTCGTCGGCCAGCACCCGCAGCTGCTGATGGCGCGGGTCGCGGGCGATGTGGTCGTAGTGCAGGGCGTGGATGGTGGCCCGCTCGCCTTCGAGTACCTGCACCATGCGCCCGTCGGAGGCGTAGAGCAGCAGCCCGGTCAGGCCCCGGGCCGCGTTGTGGGCGCGGCTTCGTTCGAGCAGTCCGGCCAGCTCGGCTTCGGTAAACAGGCGCGTGGCCCGGCTTTCATAGATAAGATAATGTAGCGGCATAATGCGGCCACTACGTACTTGTCGCGGAATGCGTTCGTAAAAACCCGTAGAAAAAAGCGGGAAACCCGCCGCCAGTTCAGGCTAACTCAATCTCCGCCACCGGCAGCACGTCGCTCGTTATCAGGTCTTTCTCCAGCCGCAGGTTGTCGATTATAAATTCCTGGCGGGCGGGCGTGTTTTTTCCCATGTAGTAAGCCAGCACCTGCTGCACCGAGCGGTCGGATTGCAAAATGACGGGTTCGAGCTTGATGTTTTCGCCGATGAACTTACCAAATTCGTCGGGCGAAATCTCGCCCAGCCCTTTGAAGCGCGTCACTTCCGGGTTGCGGCCCAGCTGGCGCATGGCGGCCTGCTTTTCGGATTCGTTGTAGCAATAAATCGTCTCCTTCTTGTTGCGCACCCGAAACAGCGGTGTTTCGAGAATATAGACGTGGCCGTTGCGCACGAGGTCGGGGAAGAATTGCAGGAAAAACGTGAGCAGCAGCAGCCGGATGTGCATGCCGTCCACGTCGGCATCGGTGGCCACGACCACGCGGTTGTAGCGCAGCCCCTCCAGCCCTTCCTCGATGTTCAAAGCGTGCTGCAAGAGGTTAAATTCCTCATTTTCGTACACGATTTTCTTCTTCAGCCCGAAGCAGTTCAAGGGCTTGCCGCGTAAGCTGAACACGGCCTCCAGCTCCACGTTGCGGCTCTTGGTAATGCTGCCGCTGGCCGAGTCGCCCTCCGTGATGAAGAGCGTGGTAAGCGGCTCCTTCTCGGCTCCATCCTTCGCATTCTCTCCTAAATGGAAGCGGCAGTCGCGCAGCTTGCGGTTGTGCAGATTGGCTTTTTTGGCGCGCTGATTGGCCAGCTTTTTCACGCCGGCCATGTCTTTGCGCTCGCGCTCGCTCTGCTCGATGCGCTTGCGCAGGGCCTCGGCCACAAGCGGGTTCTTGTGCAGGTAGTTGTCGAGCTGCTCCTTGACGAAATCCAGGATGAAGCCGCGCACCGTCGGCCCGTCGGCTCCCATGTTTATCGAGCCGAGCTTGGTCTTGGTCTGCGACTCGAACACCGGCTCCTGCACCCGCACCGAAATCGCCCCGATGATGCTCGCCCGGATGTCGGACGCGTCATATTCCTTCTTGTAAAACTCGCGCGCCGTCTTGACCACCGCCTCCCGGAACGCGGCCAGGTGGGTACCGCCCTGCGTCGTATACTGCCCGTTCACGAACGAGTAATATTCTTCGCCGTAGTCGTTGCCGTGGGTCAGGGCCAGCTCGATGTCCTCGCCCTTGAGGTGAATAATCGGGTAGCGCAGGTGCTCGATGTCGGCCTTGCGCGAGAGCAAATCGAGCAGGCCGTTTTCGCTCAGGTATTTCTGCCCGTTGAAGTGAATCGTGAGGCCCGCGTTGAGGTAGCAGTAATTCCAAATCTGGTTTTCCAGGAACTCCGGGATGTAGCGGTAATTCTTGAAAATCGTCTCGTCGGGCTGAAACGTGATGAGCGTGCCGTTGCGCTGGCTCGTCTTGGCGGGCGCGGAATCGGCCACGAGCTGCCCGCCCGAAAACTCGGCCCCTTTCACCAAGCCCTCGCGCACGCTCTGCACCAGGAAAAACGAGCTGAGCGCGTTCACGGCCTTCGTGCCGACGCCGTTCAGCCCGACCGACTTCTGGAAAACCTTCGAGTCGTATTTGCCGCCGGTGTTGATTTTGCTCACCACGTCCACCACTTTGCCCAGCGGAATGCCGCGGCCGTAGTCGCGCACCTGCACCCGGGTATCGGTTATTTTTATTTCAATCGTGCGCCCGTAGCCCATCACGTGCTCGTCGATGCAGTTGTCGATGACTTCCTTGACGAGCACGTAAATGCCGTCGTCGTAAGCCGAGCCGTCGCCGAGCTTGCCGATGTACATGCCCGGCCGCAGGCGGATGTGCTCGCGCCAGTCGAGCGAGCGGATGCTGTCCTCGTTGTAGTTGTGGGCCGGCGGGGCGGCGGTAGCAATGGTGCTCATGGCAAGATAAAAGGCAGCGGGCGCGGAGTGGCCGGGTAAATTAACGTCAAAGATAGTCAGCAGCCGGCCCCGCTCCTACCAGTTGGTTTAGTTTTTATTAGCCAAATTAATTAGCTAAACCAGGCTGTCCATGGTTTTCAGATTATGGGGTCGCGCGGGGTTTTGCACAAGAGGCAGCGTTTCGCGGAATCTGAATTCCGGTGACTTACCCGGTAGAAGCTCGAAGTCAGAAACCAGAACCCGGCAACCTTCGTAAAGCCTGGCTGCCGGTTTGCCCCACGGCAGCCGACGTTTCACTTTATCACTTCATTACTCCAAAAAAAAATGGCTAACGAAACCATTGCCCGCGCTTTTACCGACCTGCTCAACATCAACCGCACCTCGGTCAAAGGCTATCAGGAAGCCGCCGAGGCCGTGCAAAGCCCCCAGCTCAAGGCCCAGTTGAGCCAGTATTCGCAGCAGCGCGCCGGCTTTGTCTCCACCCTGGAGCAGCACGCTCAGCAGTACGGCATCAGCGCCGCCAGCGACACGACCGTCGAGAGCCTGGCTATCGATGCCGCCGCCGCCCTGCACCGCGGTTGGATTGACGTGAAGTCGGTCCTGACCGGCCACGACGACTCTTCCGTGCTCGAAGCCGCCAAAACCGGCGAAGCCGCCGCCCTCAAAGCTTACGAAACCGCCCTCAGTACCAGCGGCCTGCCCGCTGACGCGCAAGGCGTATTGCAACAGCAGCACGGCCAGATTTTGGAAGCTAAAAACTGGCTGGAAATGCAGAAAGTGAGCTGAATTTTTTGCTGTTGGCCGTTAGCTTCTGGCTGATGGCTTCTCTCAGATAGTGCCGTGACCAGCGTAGGTCGCGGCACTATTTTTTATGCTCAACACCAGAGCCGCCACTGAGCAACTTAGCGTCGCCGTAGCTTTGTTAGCTTCCCTCCCCGGCCATTGGCCCCCGAGAAAAGTCAACAGCTACCAGCCAACCGCCATCAGCCAAAACACCGTTGTACGCCATCATCGACATTGAAACCACCGGCGGGCAGCCGGCGCAGGACCGCATCACCGAGCTGGCGATTTTCGTCCACGACGGGCAAAAAGTAGTGGATTCGTACACGACCTTGCTCAACCCGGGGCGTAGCATTCCGCCCTTTATCACCCAGCTCACGGGCATCAGCAACGACATGGTGGCCGACGCGCCACGCTTCCACGAGGTGGCCCGCCGGGTGGTCGAGATGACGGAAGGCTGCGTGTTCGTGGCCCACAACGTGCGCTTCGACTACTCGTTCGTCAAGAAGGAATTCGCCGATTTGGGCTACAACTACTCGCGCAAAACCCTGTGCACGGTGCGCCTGAGCCGCTCGCTCATTCCGGGGCAGCCTTCGTACAGCCTCGGCAAGCTCTGCCGCAGCATCGGCATTCCGCTCGAAGGGCGGCACCGCGCGGCCGGCGACGCGGAGGCGACGAGCATCCTCTTCGACCGGCTGCTGAAAATCACCCAGGCCAGCGACGACGCGGCCGCCAGTGCTGATGAGGAGGCCGCCCGCCTGGCCCGCGTCGATGCGCTCGCCCCCGCCGGCCGGCGGCCCGACGGCGCGGCCAGCGCCAAGAAACCCAGCCCGCGCCGGGTGGCGGCCATGGCCGAAGCCATCAAAACCGCGCTGCTGCCGCCGCTGCTCGCGCCCGCCATCGTGGCCGCGCTGCCCCAGGAAACGGGCGTGTACTACTTCCACGACGAGGCCGGGCAGGTCATTTACGTGGGTAAGAGCATCAACATTCATAAGCGCATTCAGCAGCACTTCGCCGTCGATGTGAAGTCGCGCAAGAGCCTGGATTTCAAGAACTCCATCGCCGACATTACCTATGAGCTAACCGGCTCCGAGCTGGTGGCGCTGCTCTACGAGTCGCACCTCATCAAGGAGTTGAAGCCGGCCTACAACCGGGCGCAACGACGGAGCGTGTTTCCGGCCGGCATCTACCTCAAAACCAACGACAACGGCTACAAATGCCTGTACTACGGCCGGGCCGACGCGCGCAACTCCGAGATTCCGATTATCGCGCTCGGCAACCAGTACAAGGCCCAGGGCTTTCTCTACCACAAGGTGGCCAAGTACAACCTGTGCCAGAAGCTGTGCGGGCTGTACAAGACCCAGGGCGCGTGCTTTGATTTTCAGGTCCACCGCTGCCTCGGCGCGTGCGTGGGCCAGGAGCCGCCCGAAACCTACAACCAGCGCGTGGACGAGGCCATCGACTCCATCACCTACGAGCACGAGTCGTTCGTCGTCATCGGGGCCGGCCGCCGGGCCGACGAGAAGTCGCTGGTCGTGGTCGAGAACGGCCGCTACGTGGGCTTCGGCTACGTCGATGAGACGTTCACGGCCCGCCGCCTGGCCGACTTCCGCGCCGCCGTGCGGCCGTATGCCGATAACAAGGACGTGCAGCAAATTATCCGCCTGCACTTGCGAAGCAAACACGCGGGCGAAAAGGTGAAGGTGTTCGGTTGATAATTAAAAATTAAAAATTGAGGCCGCAGCATTCAGAAAATACCGCGGCCTCAATTTTTAATTGCCAATTTTTAATTTTTAATTTCCTCCTTGCTCAGGCTACCAGGGTCTTTCACCACGACGAGCGCGCCGTTCTTGAGCGTTTTTGACACGGCCCGGAAGGGCCCGTTGGCGACTTTCGCGCCGGCCGCCAGGCCACTCTTGATTTCGATGTTCTGGAAATCGCTGATGCCGGTTTTGACCGGCGTGAGCACCGCTTTGCCGTCCTGAATGACGAACACGACCTCCTGAATCGTGGGCTTGGGCGGGGCTTTGCCGGTTTCGACCACCGTGGCCGTGCCGCTGGGCCGCCCGCCGCCGCCGCCCGAAGCGGCGGGCTTGGCCTGGGCCGAGTCGGAGCGGGTGGTGACGGCGGCGAGCGGCACGCTCAGCACGCCGGCCTTACGCTCGGCGATGATATCGACCGAAGCCGTCATGCCCGGCCGGAAGGGCACCGTGGGGCGGCCATCGGCACCGGGCTTGACGAGTTGCCGGTACGAGCCGGGCAGCAGCAGCACCCGCACCTCAAACTCGGTGACGGCTTCGGCCGTGAGCGCATCCTTGGCCGTATTGGCGATGGCCGTCACGAGGCCCTTAAACTTTTGATTCTGGGTCGTGTACGAGTCCACCTCCACGTCGGCCGAGTCGCCGAGCTGCACCCGGATGATATCGTTCTCGTTCACGCTCACCCGCACTTCCATGCTGCGCAAATTAGCGATGCGCATGATTTCGGTGCCCGCCATCTGGCTCGTGCCTACCACGCGCTCGCCTTTTTTCACGTTGAGCTTGCTCACCGTGCCGCTCACCGGAGCGTAGATGGTGGTTTTAGCCAGGTTTTTCTGCGCTTCCTGCAAACCGGCCTGGGCCGAGCGCACGGTGCTCTGCGCGGCCTGAATCTGCGCCCGGATGGCTTTAAGCTGCTCCTGCGACGCGTTGTAGGCGGCCTGGGCGGCTTCGTAGTCGGCCTGCGAAATCACCTTTTGCTTGAACAGCGACGCCTGCCGCCGAAACGTCAACTCGGTCTGGCGGGCGTTGGCCGTCTGCTGCTCCAGCTGGGCCTGAGCCTGGCCCACGTTGGCGCGCTGGGTGCCCACGGCGGCGCTTTGCTGGCTCACCATGGCCAGGTAGTTGTCGGGCCGGATGCGCAGCAGCAGCTGGCCTTGCTTGACTGAATCGCCCTCGCGCACGTACAGCTCGGTTATTTCGCCCGACACGTCGGGCGAAATTTTCACTTCCGTTACGGGCTGCACCTTGCCCGAGGCGCTGACTTTCTCCACGATGGTAGCCGGTCCGGCCGTGGCCGCCGTCACTTCGGTGCCAGTGGGCTTGCCCACGAAACCCATTTTTTTGGCGATGATAAAGCCGCCGATGAGCACCACCACGAGGGCGAGCAGGATGTAGAGGAGTCGGTTATTTTTCATGGAGTTGTGAGTGATTGAGTGATTGAGCGAATGAGTGCTGGAGAGTCGTTGCTAACTTCACTCAATCACTCATTCACCCAATCACAGCGCCAGCGGGCGGCCCTGGTAAAAGTCCAGCACTTTGCGCCGGAAGATGAACGTGTACTTGGCCTGGAGCTGATTCGAGACGGCGAAGTTGAGGTTATTCTTCGAGATGTTGAATTCGGTGCCGTTGAGCAAGCCGTTGTTGAAGCGGATTTCGGAGTTGCGTTGCGTCAGCGTCAGGGCCTGCACCTGGCGCTTGGCGGCGGCGTACTGAAGCTGGGCGGCGCGGGCATCGGCGTAGGCTTGCTCGATGCTTTGGCGCAGGGTCAGGCGGGCCTGCTCGGCGCGCACGGCGTTCGACTGCTCGTTGAGGAGGGCGCGCTGCACGTTCACGCGGGCCTGCAAGCCGTTGAGAATCGGCACGCTCAAACTGAACTGGACCTGCTTGCCGAGGTTGTTGTTGAGCTGGTCGAAGTAACGCACCGGCAGCACGTCGAACGTGGGCTGGCCGGGCACGAGCACCGAAAAATTGGTCGGCGTAATCTGGCCGGTCACCGGGTCGCGGGCCAGCACCGGGAACGAACTGTTGGTGCCCGTGCCGGTTACCACCCGCGACACCGACGACGACGAGTAGCCCGTAAACACCTGCCCCGTCAGGGCCAGGCGCGGCAGATATGCCCCCTTGGCCAGGTCGATGCCGCGGCGCGCGCTCTGCACCCGCAGCTCGGCCGCGCGGATTTCGGGCAGCGTCGTGGCCGCCGTCTGGTACACCTGGTTGAGGTCGAGCGTGTAGGGCGCTTCCTCGTCGGGGTCGGGCAGCGGCGGCACCTCAATCTGAAAGTCGCGGGTGGTGGCCGGGTCCAGGTTGAGCAATTGCAGCAGCGCGAGCCGTGCCAGGTCGGCCTGGTTCTGGGCCGTAATCACGTTCAAATCGTCGGTAGCCAGCTGCGACTGCGAGTCGAGCAGCGTGCTTTCGGGAATGGAGCCGGCTTTGAGCAAAATTTTGGTGCGCGCAATCTGGGCCTGGGTATTGGCCACGCGCGTCTGGTTGGCGCGCACCAGCTCCTGGGCCAGCACGAGCTGCAGAAACTGCGAGGCCACGTTCAGGCTCAGGTCGTTGCGGGCCTTCTCGACGTCCTGCAAGCTGGCCTCGTAGTCGAGCACGTTGCGCCGGATGGTGTTGCGCAGTTGAAAGCCCTGAAAAAGCACGACTTGCGACGCGCCCGAGAAGTTGTTCGAGCGCACGGTCTGGCTCTGAAACTCGAACGTGAGCGGGTTTACGCTCGTGCCGAAGTTCCAGGCCTGGGTGCCATTGAGGTTGGCCGAGGGCAGCAGCGCGGCCCGGCTTTGGCGCAGGGTCTGGGCGCTGTTTTGGGCCTGAAGCTGGTTGAGGCGCACGTTCAGGTTGTGGGCCAGGGCATAGTCCACGGCGCGTTGCAGGCTCCAGGGGCCGGTGGGCGCGGCAGCCGGGCTGGCCAGCGCCGCCGCCGGGGCCGATGCTGGGCGCGCCGGCTGACTGAGGGCCGGAGCGGTTGTCGGTTGAGCTGCCAACGAACCGGCGGCGGCCAGCAGCAGCAGCACCGCCAGCGCCGGCCGGCGGCCAGATGAAGTAAGAAGTCTGAGTGTCATATCGCAGAAAAAATAAAGCCAACGTTTGCCGCGTAGAAATCGGCCTTTCAGCTAACAGCTATTGGCCAACAGTCTAAAAAAGCTCACTCCAGCGTCGGAATGTAGGTAATGCGGCGCACCCAGCTCAGTTGGCGCAAGTAGGCCAGGGTGAGGTCTTTGATGGGTGAATCCATCTCGATAAACTGCCGGGCCGCGTCGCGCTTACCCTTGCGCGAGACGAACATGGTGGCAATGTTACAGTCGTCGTGGGCAATGACCGAGGCGATGAAAGCGATGGAGCCGGGCACGTCGTCGGCCTCGACCATGAGCGTGTGCAGCCCGCCCGAGAAATCGCACGGAAAGCCGTCCACTTCCACGATGCGGATGACCCCGCCGCCCCGGCTCTGGCCAATCACCTCGACCCGGTGTCCGCTGGCCGAGTCGAGCAGATTCAGCTTTATCGTGTTCGGGTGCAGGGTCGAGGCGTTGCCGACGCTCTGAAACGTGTACTGCAAGCCCGCTTCGGCGGCGTGGTCGAAAGCCGTGCGAATGCGCGCGTCGTCGGGCGCGTAGCCGAGCAGCCCGGCCACGATGGCGCGGTCCGAGCCGTGGCCCTCGTAGGTGCGGGCGAAGGAGTTATAAAACGTGATGACGGCTTCGCTGGGCAGCGCGCCCAGGATGCGGATGGCCGCCCGCGCGATGCGCACCACCCCGGCCGTATGCGACGAGCTAGGCCCAATCATGACGGGACCTATCATGTCGAAGATGCTGGATTTTTCGGCCACGGCGGCGGGTAAGGTTTTAGTCGCCTCAAAAGTACCGTGCCGCGTCGCAATCCGGCGCGGGATTTTTAGACATGAGACTTTGGGAAGTGAGACATGAGACGTTAGACAAGAGGCATGAGACTCCGAAATACCAGTCTCATGTCTCACTTCCCAATGTCTCATGTCTAAAATTGACCCGCCCGATATTTGCGCCGCCTTTCCCCGCGCCTTTTCATGGAAACCTCTCTCCCGCCCGCTACCTCGCCTTCTGCCGAATTCCCGCCCGAAGTCTTGGCTCAGCTGCGCCGTCTGCAAGCCCGCTACGCCGCCGATAACCAGGATTTGGCCGCCTACCTCGAAGGATTGTTGCACGCCCGCTACGTCAATTACTGGGACTACATCGAGCTGGACACGCTGCTGAGCCTGCAACGCCCGCTGACCGATTTTCCGGACGAGAAAATCTTCATCATCTATCACCAGATAACGGAGCTGTACTTCAAGCTCTGCTTGCAGGAATTTGAGCAGCTCGGTGATTTGCAACAGCCTACGCTCGATGAGGTGGTGCGCCGGCTGGGCCGCGTGAACCGCTATTTCGAGAACCTCATCGACTCGTTCGACGTGATGGTGGACGGCATGGATAAGCAGGAGTTTCTGGAGTTTCGGCTGAGCCTGATGCCCGCCTCGGGCTTTCAGAGCGTGCAATACCGGCTGATTGAGCTGGCCGCGACGGCCCTCGAAAACCTGGTGCCCGACGACCAGCGCCGCCTGCTCGGCGACGCGCCCACCCACGAGCAGTACCTGGGCTGCCTCTACTGGCACACCGGCGCGACGGTCGAAGCCACCGGGGCCAAGGCGCTGACCCTGGTCGAGTTCGAGCGCAAATACACGCCCCAGCTCATCGCCCACGCCCGCCACTACGACTCCCGCAACGCCTGGGCCGTGGTGCAGCGCCTGCCCGAGGCCGAGCGCCAAGCCCCCGCCCTGCTGCGCGCCCTGCGCCAGCTCGACGTGAGCGTCAACGTGAACTGGCCGCTGATGCACTTCAAATCGGCCGTGAGGTATTTGCAAGCCAACCCCGACGACGTAGCCGCCACCGGCGGCACCAACTGGCGGCACTACCTGCCGCCCCGCTTCCAGCGCCGCATCTTTTACCCGCAGCTCTGGAGCGCGGAGGAATTGGAGGATTGGGGCAAAGGGTGGGTGGATAAGGTGTTGGGGGAGGGCGCGGGGTAGCTTCCCGATTTGGGAATTAGCTTGTATATTTGCTTGCGATGCGCATCTTGAGTAAGAGCACCCTGCGCGAGTTCTGGCTCCTTCACCTGGACGCTGAAGCGCCGCTGCGCGACTGGTTTAAAGAAACATTGGCGGCAGACTGGGCTAATCCGAATGAAGTCAAACAGCATTATGGGAGCGCTAGTATCGTGGCCAACAACCGCGTTGTATTCAACATTAAAGGCAACAGCTACCGCTTGGTGGTGGAGATAGGCTACGCGGCTCGCATTGTATTTATCTTGTTTATCGGCACTCATCAAGACTACGATAAAATAAACGTCGCTACCATATGAATACCATCAAACCTATTCGTACTGAAAATGACTATCAGGTCGCGCTGACGCGGGTCCGGGCTATTCTGCAAGCCCAACCCGGTACAGCCGAATTTGATGAGTTGGATATTCTGGCTACACTCATTGAAGCCTACGAAGCTCAGCACCACCCCATCCCGGACCCCGACCCCATTGAGTACATCAAATACGTGATGGAAGAAAAGGGCTTGCGGCAGCGCGACCTAGCCGTGTGGCTGGGCGGCGAAAACCGGGTGAGCGAGGTACTTAATCGCAAGCGCAAGCTCACGGCCAAGATGATGAAGGCGCTGCATCAGCACCTGGGCTTATCGGCCGAGGTGTTGTTGTCGGCGGCTTGAGCCTACTTATTTTTCTGGCCCGCCACTCCTTTCCCGTTTTCGTTGTTACCACCCCAACGAAAACCAATTCCCCCGCTTTTGACCGCCGCCCCTACCCTCGTCCCGACCGAGCCGTTTGCCCTCGAAAAAGAATTGCGCCGCGTGCAGGCCCTGCTCAAGCTGGAGCAGGAAGAAGATGCCGCCCAGTTCAAGCTCAAAAACGCCAAAGCCAGTATCCAGGAGCGCCAGCAGCGCGGGCTGACCTGGTACCCGGTCACGATTAGCCAGGAAGATGTCGGCTTCGGCGGCAAGGTGGTGCTGGAGCTGGAGCGGCCCGCCGGGCAGCAGGGGCTGCACCTGTTTCAGGTGGGTAAGAACGCGGCGCTGTTCGGCAACATCGCGGGGCGGTCGGCCACCGAGCGGCCCACGTTGAGCGGGGTCATCACGAGCGTGCGGCGCAACAAGCTGCTGCTGGCCACCAGCAAGGAGGACCTGCCCGACTGGGTGCGCGAGGGCGGCAAGCTGGGCATTGATTTGACCTTCGATGAGGTGAGCTACCGCGAGATGGACTACGCGCTGGGCAAGGTCATGGGCGCGCACTCCGACCGGTTGGCCGAGCTGCGCGACGTGCTGCTCGGCGCGCGGCCAGCGCGGTTTCGAGCCGAGCGAAGCGACGATATTTTCTATCCTTCCCCGCTCAACGACTCGCAGCTGGCGGCCGTGCGCCACGTGCAGGCCGCTCAGGACGTGGCCATTATCCACGGGCCGCCCGGCACGGGCAAGACGACCACATTGGTGCAGGCCATTCTGGAAACCATCCGGCGCGAGCGGCGGGTGCTGGTCTGCGCGCCCTCGAACACGGCCGTCGATTTGCTGACCGAAAAACTGGCCGAGCGCGGCGTAAACGTTATTCGCATGGGCAATCCCTCGCGGGTGTCGGACTTGCTGCTCGAACACACGCTCGACGCGCAGGTCATGGCCCACAAGCGCTACGGCGAGCTGCGCTCGCTGCGCCAGACGGCCGAGCAGTACCGCGAAGAAGCCAGCCGCCACGTGCGCGACTTCACCTGGGAAGCCCGCGAAAACCGCCGCCTGCTCAAAGAAGAAGCCCGCGCCATGCACCAGGAAGCCGACGGCCTGGAGCGCTACATCACCGACGACTTGCTCGACCAGGTGCAGGTCATCACCGCCACGCTCGTCGGGGCCTCGAACCGCAACATCCGCCACCTGACCTATGAGACGGTGTTTATTGACGAAGCCGCGCAAGCATTGGAGCCGGGCTGCTGGATTCCGATTGCCAAAGCCGGGCGGGTCGTGCTGGCCGGCGACCATCAGCAGCTGCCGCCCACGGTGAAGAGCGAAAAAGCCGCCCGCGAGGGCCTGCGCGAAACGCTCTTCGAGAAGTGCATCCGCCGCCAGCCCGACGTGAGCCGGATGCTGACCGTGCAGTACCGGATGCACGAGCAGATTATGCAGTTTTCGAGCGAGCAGTTCTACGAAGGCCAGCTCACGGCCGCGCCCACCGTCGTGCATACCGGCCTCGAAGCCTACGACTTGCGCTTCGCCCCCGACCTGCCAGTGGAGTTTCTGGACACGGCCGGCTTCGGCTTCCAGGAAATTACCATCCCCGAAAGCCGCTCGACGGCCAACCCCGAAGAGGCGGATTTGCTCCTGCGCCGGCTGGCCCAGCTGCTCGAGCCCTACGACGCGGCCGAGCACGAAACCGACCCGCTCAGCATCGGGGTCATCGCGCCCTACCGCGCCCAAATCAACTATTTGAAAGATGCCGTCGAGGAAAACGACGAGCTGAACGGCTTGCTGCTGCACCGGCAGCTGAGTATAGGTACCGTGGACTCGTTCCAGGGCCAGGAGCGCGACATCATCGCCATCTCCTTGACGCGCAGCAACTCGCACGGCGAGATTGGGTTCTTGTCCGACATCCGCCGCATGAACGTGGGCATGACGCGGGCCAGAAAGAAGCTGCTGCTGGTCGGCGACTCGGCCACGCTCGGCGCGCACCCGTTTTACAAGGCGTTTCTGGCGTATGTCGAGCGCATTGGCGGGTATCGCACGGCCTGGGAGATGTAGGGGCGCGTCGCACGCGCCCGGTCGTTGAGCGAGGCCAGGGGGCAAGCCGTCCGAACTAGCGGGCGGCTGCGAGCCGCCCCTACCTTTGTCTTCGAACCCCACCTACAGCCTTATGCAAGCCGCCCCCAATTCCGTCGTAACCATCACCTACGACTTGTCCGTTACCGACGACAACCAGCAGAAAGTATTGGTCGAGCAGGCTGAGGCCGACGAGCCGATGGTGTTCCTGTTTGGTCACAGCGGGCTGCCCGAAGAGTTTGAGCGTCAACTCGATGGTAAGGCCGAAGGGGACGCGTTCGCCTTCTCGCTCACGCCCGAGCAAGCCTACGGCGACTACGACCAGCAGGCTGTAGTGGAAATCCCAAAGGAGGTTTTTGCCATCGAGGGGCAGCTGGATGAGCAGATGCTCGAAGTGGGCAACTACCTGCCGATGGCCGATAACGAGGGCAACCACATGCAGGCCAAAGTGGTGGCCGTGGGCGACACCCAGGTCACGATGGATTTCAACCACCCGCTCGCCGGCATGGTCATGCACTTCGACGGCAAAATCCAGTCCGTGCGCCCCGCCACGGCCGACGAGCTGACCCACGGCCACGCCCACGGCGAAGGCGGCGCGCAGCACTAACCGTGATTGAGCGAATGAGTGAATGAGTGCTCGTCCACCATCACTCATTCACTCATTCACTCATTCGCTCAATCACGGCAGGCCAGAACTCTTCGAAGTCAGCCCGGTATGCGGCGTGGTTTCGCGCCAGCTCCTCGCCCGCCGTTTCCAGGCCCGAGCCGGGTCGGGCGCGGCGGCTCAGACCATGCAGGGCGCGGGCGATACCGCTGATTTCGGCGTAGCTCAGCAGCCAGTTCTGGGTTTTCAGGTACGGGAAGAACCGCTGTACGGCGGGTGGAAACTCCGCCTCGCGCTCAGCCAGCAGCGCGTACACGCGCTCGGTGAAAGCCGCCAGCAGCTCGGCACCGGGCGAATAGGCAGAGAAGTTGGCAGCCAGAAAATGGTCGTAGAAGACATCGGCCGCCACGCCGGCGTACTTGCCGTAGCCGGCCGCCCGCAAGCGGGCCGTGCTGCGGCGTACCACCGGGTGCTGGTCAGTGAAGGTGTCGATGGCCCGGTGCGCCCGGATGCCGGCCTGCACCCCCGGCCCGAACCGCTCCCACTGCCGGCCGGGCACCGAGTCGGCGATGAACTGCCCCACGAGGCGGTCGGCGTAGTCGGGCGCGGCGGGCGCACCGGCCAGCACGAGGTGAGCCAGGAAATTCACGGGTTGGCTACGGGTTAGGGGTGATTGGTGATTGGTTTTTTGCCTCGGGCTGACTCAGCCGGGGCAACCCGCCTGCGGCAAGTTCGTTAGGAGGGCAACTGTTAAGAGCCAACAAACACAAACCATTAACTAAAAACCAATTAAAATGGCTGATAAAGTTGCCGTAAGCCACGACGTTTCCAAGCTCGTGGACCGAATCAAAGACATCAAGATTGCCATGATGACGACCATCGAAAATCGCAACGAGCTGC
>Ga0209511_1000934_pt1 | contig 27126 bp, 29 predicted proteins | sample SSSSmetaG_FD_184141 | JGI IMG/M metagenome (GOLD analysis project Ga0209511, IMG submission 184141) | Glacier valley bacterial and archeal communities from Borup Fiord, Nunavut, Canada, to study Microbial Dark Matter (Phase II) - ​SSSS... | ecosystem: Environmental > Aquatic > Freshwater > Ice >... | reverse complement strand
CGACAGCGCGATCGCCGTCGCAGCCGGCCGCGCGGCGAAGCGTGCGGCGAGGTCGTCCTCCGCGCCCGCTTGCATGGGTGCGAACATCAGCACGACAGCCAGCAGATACCGCATCGATCATTCCCCCGAACGAGGGATATTGTAGCCGCCCGTCCCGCGGCCGCAAGGCGTCACGCCGCAGGCGTCAGCCCCGCCACCGCGGCTTGCGCGTCCGCCTGGATCGCCGCGAGGTGGGCGGCGTCGACGAAGCTTTCGGCATAGACCTTGACGACGTTTTCAGTCCCCGATGGCCGCGCGGCGAACCAGCCGCGCGCGGTCGACACCTTGACCCCGCCGAGCGGCGCGCCGTTGCCGCGCGCGGTCGTCGTCACGTCGACGACCGGATCGCCGGCGAGCACCGCGGGCATGGTCGTCACGTCGAGCGCCTTGAACGCCGCCTTCTGCGCGGGCGTCGCCGGGGCATCGGTGCGGGTGTAGAACGGCTCGCCGAGCGCGGCCGTAAGCCGGCGGTAGCGCGCGTGCGGGTTTTCCCCCGTCCGCGCCGTCATCTCGGCCGCGAGCAGGCCGAGGAGGAGGCCGTCCTTGTCGGTCGTCCACACCGATCCGTCGTGGCGGACGAAGGTAGCGCCGGCGCTCTCCTCCCCTGCGAAGGCGAGCTTGCCCGCAGTCAGCCCGGCAACGAACCACTTTAGCCCAACGGGGGTCTCGAAGACGCTGCGGCCATGGGCGGCGGCGACACGGTCGACCATTGCGCTCGTCACCGCGGTCTTGCCGATCGCCGCCGTCGGACCCCAACCGGGGCGGTTCGCCAGCAGATAGTCGATCGCGGCCGACAGATAATGGTTCGGGTTCATCAGTCCGGCGGGCGTCACGATGCCGTGGCGGTCGGCATCGGGGTCGTTGCCGAAGGCGAGATCGAAGCGGTCCTTCATCGCGATCAACCCCGCCATCGCGTGCGGGCTCGAGCAGTCCATCCGCACCTGTTCGTCCCAGTCGGGCGGCATGAACGCGAAGGCGGGGTCGACGCGGTCGTTGACGACCGTCAGGTCGAGACCGTAGCGCTCGGCGATCGGACCCCAATAGCCGACACCGGCCCCGCCGAGCGGGTCGACGCCGATCCGCAACCCCGACCCGGCGATGACGTCCATGTCAAGGACGCAGCCCAGGTCGCCGACATACTGCGCGACGAAGTCGAACGGCGTACCTCCGGCCGCAGCACGGCGAACGTCGCGCAGGCCGCCCGCGAGCAGCGCATTGGCGCGCGCCTCGATCCATCCGGTGATGGCGGTGTCGGCCGGGCCGCCGTCGGGGCCGTTATATTTGAAGCCGCCGTCGCGCGGCGGGTTGTGCGACGGCGTGACGACGATGCCGTCGGCGCGGTGGCCGGTCCGTCCGCGGTTGTGGCTGACGATCGCGTGGGAGATGACCGGTGTCGGCGTGAAGCCGCCGAAACCCTGGGCGCCTGCATCGATCCGCGCGTCGACGCCGTTGCCCGCCAGCACCTCGCGCGCGGTGACCCACGCCGGCTCCGACAGCGCATGGGTGTCGCGCCCGAGGAACAGCGGCCCGTCGACGTCGTTCGCGCTCCGCCAGTCGCACACCGCCTGCGTCACCGCGAGGATATGGTTCTCGTTGAATGCCGTATCGAGCGCCGACCCGCGATGCCCCGACGTGCCGAACGCGACCCGCTGGCCAGGGTCGGCCGGATCGGGTCGCAGGTCGAAGTACGCGGCGCTGAGGGCAGCAAGATCGAGGGAATGGCTCATCGCGTGCCTGTGCCACGCCGGGGTTTCATCGTCATCAAGAACCGCTAGGCACTGGCCATGCGCCCGCGCGATTTCCTCATCCTCGTCGCCGTCTGCCTGACGTGGGGGTTCAGCAACGTCGTGTCGAAGATCGTCGTCGGGCACTGGCACGTGCCGCCGTTGTTCTTCGCGGCGCTGCGCTTCGCGCTGGTCGTCGCCGTGACGTGGCCGTGGCTGCGGCCGATGCCGCGGCCCGCGTGGCGGATCGTCAGTGTCGGTCTGCTGATGGGCGGCGGCAATTTCGCGCTGCTGTTCATCGGGCTGCAGACCGCCTCCCCGTCGGCGGCCGCGATCGTGATCCAGATCGGCGTGCCGATCACCGCGTTGTTGTCGGTCATCGTCCTCGGCGAGCGGATCGGCTGGCGGCGTGGTGTCGGCATGGCACTGACCCTGTCGGGCGTGGTCCTCGTCGTGTGGAATCCTGCCGGCATGGCGATGTCGACGGGGCTGTGGTTCATCGTCGCCTGCGCCGCCGCCGGGTCGCTGGGGGCGGTGCTGATGAAGGCGACCGAAAACGTCGCTCCGCTGCGCTTTCAGGCGTGGGTGGCGCTCGTCTCGCTGGTACCGCTCGCAGCCGCGTCGGTCGTGTTCGAGCACGGACAGAGCGCCACAGCGCTTGCCGCCGGCTGGCCGTTCGTCGCCGCGATGATGTTCTCGGCATTCGCGGTCAGCGTGGGCGCGCATACCGCTTATTACGGGCTCATCGCGCGCTACGAGGCCAACCTGCTCGCGCCGCTGACGCTCATGACACCGCTGGCGACGATCGGGTTCGGCGTCGCGCTTACCGGCGACCGCTTCGACCTGCGGATGCTCGTCGGGACGCTGCTTGCACTGTGCGGCGTCCTGGTGGTCGCGCGCCGAACACGAAATCCGATCGCGATGGCCGAACCGTAAAGTTCGCTCATTTGCAACATCGCCCGCGCGCTGACGGGATGGACCTTTATGCGATTGCCGGGCTGTCCGGCGAACGACTACAACGACATCGACTGGTCGAAGCCGATGGTGACGCATCCCGGCCCGCACGAAACGGGCGCGAAGACCTTCCTCGGCGTGTGCGCTGACGGGCGACATCGCGCGCCAAATCAACCGGATCGCGCGGATGATCGGGGCATGCTGGTCGCTCGGGTATGCGCGGCAAACGTTCTTCGCCGCGCAGGGCGGGGACGACGCGCACGCCAATCAGGTCGACGCCGCGAACCCGCTGCGTCGCGCCGCCGACCTCTCCTACGTCTTTCCCAACCTTGCGACGTGGACGACGGCTCCGCGCGGGCTGCGTGCCGCTGTTCGCTCAGAGCAGCGGCGTCGCGACCGCGAGGGCCGCGACGACCGTCCACGGGGGTGCCCTCGCCAGCAGCGCGGCGAACCCCGCCAACGCGAGCGCGACATCGAGTGCGCCGTGGATCGCACCGGTTCCGATCCCGACGAGGGCGGCCGCGAGCACGCCGACGACGGCTGCGTTGACCCCGTCGATCGCGGCACGCGCCCGCCCGCGCTGCAGCCCGGCCCAGAGCGGCGACGCCGCGGCCAGCAGCAGCAGGCCCGGCGCGAAGATCGCGAACAGGGCGACGACCGCACCGCCGACGCCGCCGGCGACTGCGCCGAGATAGGCGGCGAAGGTGAACAGCGGCCCGGGCATCGCCTGCGCCGCGCCGTAGCCGGCGAGGAAGGTGTCACGGCTCAGCCAGCGTGGCACGAAGCCCGCCGACAGCAGCGGCAGCACGACGTGGCCGCCGCCGAACACGAGCGCCCCGGCGCGGTAGGCCGCCGCTGCGATCGCCAGCCGCCGGTCGCCGGTCGCGGCGGCGAGCAGCGGAAGGCCGGCGAGCAGGCCGGCAAACACCGCCAGCGCCGCAAGCCCGACCCGGCGATGCGCTCGGTCGACCGGCTCTGCCGGCGGCGTCGCACGGACCGTGCCACCGATGACAAGGCCCGCGGCCGCGCCGGCGACGATCGCCGCGACCTGTGCCAACGGACCACCGAGCGTGACGACGCCCGCCGCGAGCAGGGCCACCGCGCGCCTCGGCCAGTCTGGCGTCAGGCTGCGCGCCATCGCGACGACCGCCTGCGCGACGATCGCGACCGCAGCGAGCTTGAGCCCGTGGACCGCGCCCGTCGCGAGCCTCCCGTGGAGCGATCCCGCGGCGAAGGCGAAGCCCGTCATCAGCACCGCCGACGGGAGGGTGAAGCCCGTCCATGCCGCCAGCGCACCCCGCCATCCGGCGCGACGCAGGCCGATCGCGACGCCGGCCTGGCTCGACGTCGGGCCCGGCAGGAACGAGCACAGCGCGACGATCTCGGCGAACGCACGCTCGTCGAGCCAGCCGCGCCGCGCAACGAACACGCGGCGGAAATAGCCAAGGTGTGCGACCGGTCCGCCGAACGAGGTCAGGCCGAGCCGCAGGAAGGCGACGAACACCTCCGCTACCGGTGTGCGCCCGTCCGAGATGCCGAGAGGACGGCCAGGCTGTCCTACATCGGCCGCGGGAGCTACGCTGTGTCCATGCTTTCCCTCGTCCACCGTTTGCTCCGCCTGCCGCACCCGCTGCACGAGCATAGCCGCGAAAAGTCACGTCGCGGGCGTGACTTTCGTGTGACCTTCGTGACCTTCGTGACCTTTACGCCCGCTCGTCCTTGGGCGAGTCCATGACGATGAACGACGTGATGCTCGCGAGGCCGGGGATCACGCCGAGCACCTCGGTATGGAAATATTTGTACGCCGCAAGGTCGCGGACCTCGACGCGCAGCAGATACTCGATGCCGCCGGTGACGTTGTGGCACTCGCGAACCTCGGGCGCGGACGCGACCGCCGCCTCGAACTTCGCCTGCGCCGCCTTGGTGTGGGTCGCCAGCCCGATCGTGACGTACGCGAGGAACCCGCCGCCGGCCGCGACCGGATCGATCACCGCACGGTAGCCGCGAATGACGCCGCTTCGCTCGAGTTCCTGCACCCGCCGCAGGCACGCCGACGGCGACAGCCCGACGCGCCCCGCCAGGTCGAGGTTGCTCAGCCGCCCGTCGCGTGCCAGCACCTGCACGATCCTGCGGCCGATCGGGTGGAGAACGCTCATCGATTGTGCAGAATGGCGAAATACACGCAACATCACAACCATCGATCGCGCTCCGGCGCATAGACTGCCGCCATGACCGCAACCCTGCTCCTCGCGCTCGCCGCCTTCGCCCTCGTCGGCTCGGTGACGCCGGGGCCCAACAACCTGATGCTCATGACGTCGGGCACCAACTTCGGCTTCCGCCGCACCGTGCCGCACATGCTCGGCGTCGCGATCGGCTTCACGGTGATGATCGTCGCGGTCGGGGTCGGGATGGCGACGGTGCTCGCCGTCGTTCCGGGTCTGCTCGGCGTCATCAAGTGGGCGTCCGTCGCGTATCTGCTGTATCTCGCGTGGAAGATCGCCACCGCACCGGCCAAGCCGTTGACCGGCACGAGCGGCGCGCGGCCGATGACGTTCCTCCAGGCGGCGGCGTTTCAGTGGGTCAATCCGAAGGCCTGGACGATGGCGCTGACCGCGATCTCGGCCTATCTCCCCGCCGGCAGCCGCATTGCAGGGCTGCTCGTCGTCGCGGGCGTGTTCGGCGCGATCAACCTGCCGTCGGTCGGGCTGTGGGCGGCGATGGGCGTGTCGCTGCGGCGCTTCCTCGCCGATCCGCGACGCCTGCGGGCGTTCAACGTCGCCGCCGCGCTGACGCTCGTGGCGACGCTCTACCCCGTCATCGCGGGGTCGCATTGAGTACGGGGCTACGCTACGCCCAGGCATGATCCGTCCCGCCACCGCCGCGCCCGCCGCCGAAGCCGAGGCGTTTCTCGCCGCGCATCCTGGGGTCGCGTTCGTCGACCTGATGTACACCAATCTCGCCGGCGTCGCGCGCGGCAAGCGGCTGCGTCGCCACGAGGTGATCGCGGCCTATGCGAACGGCGTCTACCTGCCGGGGTCGGTCCTCGTCGTCGACATCACCGGACTCGACGTCGCCGAATCGGGAACGATCTGGGCCGACGGCGACGCCGACCGGCTGGCGTGGCCGGTCGCTCGATCGCTGGCGCTCTCGCCGTGGCAGGGTGACGACAGCGCGACGGCGCTGCTCGCGATGCACGAGCTCGACGGGACACCGTGTGCGCTCGATCCGCGCCGCATCCTCCGGCGCGTGCTCGACCGTTTCGCCGCCGACGGCTTGACGCCGGTCGTCGCGTGCGAGCTCGAGTTTTATCTGATCGACGCAGCGCGAACCGCCGACGGCGGCATCCAGAGCGCACCCGGTCCCGACGGGCGGCGCCCGGGCCACAGCCAGGTCTACGGCCTCGCCGAGCTCGACGGCGCGAACGGCTTCCTGCGCGGCCTGTGGGCGGCGTGCGACGCAATGGGTGTTCCCGCCGGCGCGGCGATCGCCGAATATGCGCCTGGCCAGTTCGAGATGACCCTCGCCCACCGCGCCGACGCGCTCGCCGCATGCGACGACGCGGTTCGCTTCAAGCATGCCGCCAAGGGGTGTGCGGCCGCACGCGGACTGGCGGCGACGTTCATGGCCAAGCCGTTCGCCGAACGGTCGGGCAGCGGGCTTCACATTCACGTCAGCGTACACGACGCCGCCGGGACCAACCTGTTTGCCGCCGAGAGCCTCAGTGGCACGCGCGCTATGCGCAACGCGATCGGCGGAGTCACCGCGGGGATCGCCGACGCGATGGCGATCTTCGCGCCGAACGCCAACAGCTATCGCCGCTTCCGCCGCAACAGCTATGCGCCGATTCGCGCCGGCTGGGGGCTGAACAATCGCACCGTGCCCGTCCGCGTCCCCGCCGGCCCACCCGCGTCGCGCCGTTTCGAGCACCGCGTCGGCGGGGCTGACGCCAACCCCTATCTCGCCGTCGCCGCGGTGCTTGCCGGACTCCACGACGGGCTGACTCGCCGTATCGAACCCGGCCCGCCGACCAAGGGCGACGGTTACGAGGACTGCACCGGCGACCGCCTGCCGAGCGACTGGGCCTATGCGATCGAGCGCTTCGCGCGCTCGGCGGTGCTGGCCGACTATCTCGGGCCGGCGGCAGTCGACATGTTCGCGACGATCAAGCGCGTCGAGCACGAGCGCTATTCGTCGGTCGTGACCGCGCTCGACTATGACTGGGTGCTGCGCTCGGCCTAGACGCGGACGCGCCGCCGGGGCATCGTAGACCGCGCTCGCGAGGAGACCTGCCATGGACGTGTTGCGCACCCCCGACGACCGCTTCGCGAACCTCGATGGCTACCCGTTCGAACCGCACTACGCGACCGTCACCGCCGACGACGGCACTTCGCTCCGCGTCCACTACCTCGACGAGGGGCCGCGCGATGGACCGGTCGTGCTGCTGATGCACGGCGAGCCGACGTGGTCCTACCTGTATCGGAACTTCGTGCCGCCGCTCGTCGCCGCGGGGAAGCGCGTGATCGCCCCCGACCTGATCGGCTTCGGCCGCTCCGACAAGCCCGCGGCGCGGACCGACTATAGCTACGCTCGCCACGTCGACTGGATGACGCAGTGGATCACCGGACTCGACCTGACCGGCATCACGCTGTTCGCCCAGGACTGGGGCGGGCTGATCGGCTTGCGCCTCGTCGCCGCGATGCCCGGTCGCTTCGCGCGGCTGGTCGTCGGCAACACCGGCCTGCCGGTCGGGACCGGCTGGTCGGAGGGCTTCGCCGCGTGGCTCAAGTACAGCCAGGAGACGCCCGACTTCAACATTGGCAACATCGTCAGCGGCGGCACGGTCACCAAGCTGGGAGCAGCCGCGATCGCCGCCTACGACGCCCCCTTCCCCGACGAACGCTACAAGGAGGGCGCGCGACAGTTCCCGGTGCTCGTGCCGATCACGCCGGAGCATGCCGAGGTCGCCGAGAACATGGCCGCATGGGGCGTCCTCGCGACGTTCGACCGGCCGGTCGTCACCTGCTTCAGCGACGGCGACGCAGTCACCCGCGGCGGCGAGAAGCCGTTCATCGAACGCATCCCGGGCGCCCGCGGCCAGCCGCACACGATCATCGCCGGCGCGGGACATTTCCTGCAGGAGGACAAGCCCGGCGAGCTCGTCGACATCATCCTCGCCGCGTGACACAGGACCCGCCGAGGACCTGGATGAAAATACTGCTCGCCACCCTGGCCGCGCTGATCGGCGTCGCGCCCGCTCGTGCCGGCGACACGCAGGTCGCCGTGGCCGCCAACTTCACCGCGCCGGCCAAAGCGATCTCTGCCGCGTTCACGGCGGCGACCGGGCACACCGCGACGCTCAGCTTCGGCTCGTCGGGCGCGTTCTACACCCAGCTGTCGCACGGCGCGCCGTTCGAAGTGTTCCTGTCGGCCGACGCCGAGCGGCCGAAGAAGGCCGAGGACGAGGGCTTCGCCGTGCCTGGTACGCGCTTCACCTACGCAATCGGGCGGCTGGTGCTCTACTCGACCGACGCGGCCCTCGTCGACCGCCGGGGCGACGTTCTGCGGCGCGGGACCTTCGCGCATATCGCCGTCGCCGACCCCGCCACGGCCCCGTACGGCACCGCGGCAATAACGGCGATGACCCGGCTCGGCGTCGTCGCCGCGCTGTCGCCCAGGCTGGTGACCGGCAGCTCGATCACCCAGGCGTTCCAGTTCGTCGCGACCGGCGCGGCCGAACTCGGCTTCGTCGCGGCGAGCCAGGTTGTCGACGTCCCCGGCGGCTCGCGGTGGCTCGTTCCCGTCAGGCTCCACGACCCGATCGACCAGCAGGCGGTGCTGCTCAAGACCGGCGCCGCGAATCCTGCCGCGGCGGCATTCGTCGCTTTCCTCAAGGGTCCGGCGGCAACCGCGATCATCCGGCGCTTCGGCTACGACCTGCCGCGGCGGTGACGGGCCTCGCATGAACCTCGTCGTCGCGACGACCGTCGAGCTCGCCGCCGTCACGACCGTCCTGCTGCTGCTGCTGGCGACCCCGCTAGCGTGGTGGCTCGCGCGGTCGCGGCGATGGTGGAAGGAGATCGTCGGTGCGCTCGCCGCGCTGCCGCTCGTGCTGCCGCCGACGGTGATCGGCTTCTACGTGCTGATCGCGCTCGGCCCGGCGAGTCCGTTGATGGTCCTGCTCCATCCGCTCGGCGTGCGGACGCTCGCGTTCACCTTCACCGGGCTGGTGATCGGCTCGCTGTTCTACTCGCTGCCGTTCGCCGTCCAGCCGCTGCGGACCGCGTTCGAAGCGGTCGGCGACGATCCGCTCGATCTCGCCGCGACCATGGGTGCGGGGCCAGTCGACCGTTTCCTGCACGTCGGCATCCCGATGGCACGGCGTGGCTTCGTGTCGGCGGCGATCCTCGTGTTCGCTCATACGATCGGCGAGTTCGGCGTGGTGCTGATGGTCGGCGGCAGCATCCCCGGGCGGACCGAGGTGCTGTCGACGCGCATCTACAGCCTCGTCGAGAGCCTGCAATTCGGCACCGCGCACCGGCTCGCGGCCGGGCTCGTTGCGTTCGCCTTCGCGGCGCTGTTGGCGATGCTGCTCATCGAACGCCGGATCACGGCGCCGCGACCGTGACGCTTGCGGTCGCGCTGGCAGGTCCGGTCGGACCCGCGTTCGCGCTCGACATCGCCTTCGCCGTTCCGGCGGGGGGGGTCGTCGCGCTGCTCGGTCCCTCGGGTTCGGGCAAGACGACGATCCTGCGCGCGGTCGCCGGGCTGGTCGCGTTGCGCGGTACCGTCCGTTTCGGTGCAGTGACGTGGCAGGACGATGCGACGTGGGTGCCACCGCACCGTCGGCGCATCGGCTATGTGCCGCAGCGTTCGGCGCTGCTGCCGCACCTGACGGTCGGCGCGAACCTCGACTTCGCCGCCCATCGAGCGGTCGCCGGCGCGTTCGACCGCGCCGCGGTGGTGGAGCTGACGGGCATCGCGGCGCTGCTCGACCGCTCGTCGCGGCACCTGTCCGGCGGCGAGGCACGGCGTGCGGGGATTGCGCGTGCCCTGCTCGGCCAGCCGCAGCTGCTGCTGATGGACGAGCCGCTGGCAGGCCTCGACGGCGACGCCCGCGACGCGATGCTGTCGGCGCTGGCGACGCTGCTCGCCGCCATCGACGTGCCGGTCGTCTATGTCACGCACGATGTGGCCGAGGCGCAGCGCCTCGCGGCACGCACGCTCCATCTGCGCGGCGGGCGGGTAGTGCCCGGCCCCGATGGAAACTGACCAACGACAGAGCCGAGGCGTGTCGGCGAAGCACGACCTGCGGCGCGCATCGTGCCCGATGCGCCCATGTGACCCCCTCCGACGTATCACAGCGCGATGCGGCAGATAGCGACGTTCTTGGGTTTGGACCGGCACGAACTTCGTCGCCGGGTCGCGATCGTAACGATCATTGTCGCGTTTCACGCCCTGTTGTTCCTGACGCCTCTTGCCGCGACCCATCGAACCGCCAGCACACCCGCCGGGGCGACGATGACTATTCACGAGATCAGACAGGAACCGGACAGCCGGCCGATCGAAATCGATCGCGCTCCGAATATAGCGGTCACCGCGCTACCCGTAGAACTCTCGCCGCCCAGCATGGATGAACACCCGGCATGCGATGTCAGCGATCCAATCGGCTCCGCGCTCGCCAGCGATCCGCGCGCGCACGCGGCGCTGGCGTCGACCGGGAACGAGACAGCGCATACCATCATGGTCTGGGACGGGCGATGGAGCGATACAGCGGCTGCCGAGGCAGTTCGCGCGACGATTGCTGATGCTCTCAAGTCGCAACCTGCCGCATGTCTCGACGAACAGATGGCGGGCCCGCGCTTGATCTTTCCGCCAATCCCTGGTCGCGCAATCACCGTGGCGGTCGGCTCGGGAACGTGGACCTGGCGCCAGCTTCTATCGTTCGATGGCTACCCAGCTATAGTAACGCGTTGATTCACATGATTCTTCCAATTTATTTTCGCGTTACTGCATCGTTTTCCGCCTGAACGCGTAATTAATGCTGCCCGTGCGTAGGGCGCTTGCCAGGGAGCATAGCGTGAAGCTCAGAACTGTTTTGATCGGTGGCACCGCGAGTGTCGCGCTTGCTGTGATGGCTCTACCCGCATTCGCGTCGAGCCATCGCGAGGCACCTAACATCACGAAGATGCCCAAGGTCGACAATACGGACGTTTACGCGTTCACGAGCTATGAGCCCGGCCGGCAGGACTTCGTGACGATCATCGCCAACTTCCAGCCTGGCGAGAACCCCGGCGATGGCCCAAATTATTACACGATGGATCCCGACGCAATCTACGAGATCCACATCGACAACGTCGGTGATGCCGTCGAGCATCTGACCTACCAATTCAAGTTCAGCAACATGCTGATCAACGGAACCGGGGAGACGGTCAACGTCAACGGCAAGGTCCTGTCGATCCCGCTGCGCCAGGGGGGTCCGATCGCGACCCCGGGCGACCCCAATCTCGGCGAGAATGAGACGTATACCGTCACCCAGATCACGGGCGACCGGCGGCTTGGGGCACGGGCGACCGTGACGAACACTGCTGGCGGATCGTTCTACAAGCCGTTCGACAATGCGGGGAACAAGACGATCCCCGGCGGCTATGCGAACTACGCCAATCAGTTCATTTATTCGGCGACCATCCCGGGTTGCGCCACCCCGGCGCGCGTCTTCGTCGGCAGCCGTTCCGACTATTTCGCGGTTAACCTCGGGCCGATCTTCGACCTGGTCAACTTCGTGCCTGTCGAAGGCGATCTCGACCCGGTGTACGGCAATGGCACCGCATTCCCGGGCGGCATCACCCAGAGCCAGGATAACCAGGAGCTGATCGGCAAGAAGAACGTCACGTCGATCGCCATGGAAATCCCGAAGGCCTGCCTCGTCGGTTCGGGCAACGGCGTCATCGGCGTCTGGAGCACGGCCAGCCTGCCGCAGGCACGGCTGCTGCGCACGACTCCGACGTACGACACGCCGACGCTCCAGGGCGGCGCGTACGTCCAGGTCTCGCGTCTGGGCATGGGTCTTGTCAACGAGCTGGTCATCGGCATCAAGGACAAGGATCTGTTCAATGCCGCCGAGCCGAAGGGCGATGCGGCGCTGATCGACTATGTCACCAATCCGACCTTCCCGGCGCTGCTCGACAGCCTGTTCCAGGCACCGGTACGCAGCGTGATCGGTGGCTCGGGGACGATCGCTCCGACCAACTTCCCGCGCAACGATCTTGTCGCAACGTTCCTAACGGGCTTCAAGGGTGTCAACCAGCTGTCGCAGGTGGTTCCGTCGGAAATGCTGCGGCTCAACACCAAGGTCGCTCCGACTCCGCAGGCGGCTCAGAGCACGTTCGGCGTCGTCGGCAACGACCTCGCGGGCTATCCGAACGGTCGCCGCCCTGGCGACGACCTGACCGACATCACCTTGCGCGTGGCGATGGGCCGTTTGTGCTATCCGATCCCAGTCGGCGGCGTACAGACCGACCTCGGGCTGTGCAAGCCGACCGATGCGCCTACGGGTCTTGCGGCCTACACCGACGGGGCACCGTCGAGCGCCAACAACCTCCTGAACGCGTTCCCCTATCTTAACGCGCCGCTGCGGGGTTCGCCGCGTCCTCAGACCCAGCCGTAAGGGGGGACGAATCATGGTGAACAATCGTATCCGTGCCCTTGTCGTCGCCGGCTCGCTCGCGTTCGTGCTGGCGGCCTGCGGCGACGGCAATCGCTCGCCGACGACACCACCCGTCGTGACGCCGCCGCCGACGCCGGTGGTGACCCCGCAAAGCAACTTCGGTTCGTGCTTCGCGACGCGCTTCGACGCCGCTCCCAACACCAAGGCGACCGATCCCGTCCCCTGTCCCGATCTGGCGCCCCTGACCTTGGTCGCCAAGCCGATCGCCCTCTGATCGGCCGCCGCCGCGGGTCAGCGACCCGCGGCGGCGGTGCGGCTCCAGCCAAACGTCATGCTGGAAAAGACGGTGTCGAAATCGGCTTTCGGGTCGGTTATCGGCTTGGTCCAGACGACGTTCATCTGCCACAACCCCTTGAACGGAACCTTGAAAACCGCGTTGCCCCGGACGTCGGTTATGGCCGTCGCCACGGGCCGGGCATCGAAGTCGAGGTTGTTCAGCTTGACAAGCGCCCCGGCCAGCGGCCGTCCCTCAAACAGGACGGTCAATGGCAGGGTGAGGTCGAAGTCGGCCGCGGTCGGGTCGCGTCCGGGCACGATCTCGAGGGTCAACCCGACGGGCCGAGTCACCTGCGGCTGAGGCGGGCCGGCTGCACCAATTCGAACAATCGCCTTGGCGCGGCGGCTGTACACTTCACGGCCCGGCATCCCGGTCGTGCCCGCCGCTGTGCGCGCCGCGATTGCCGGCGCGATGCCCTCGGCCTTGATGTAATCGTTGAACCGGATCGCCGGCAGCTCGCTGGCGGCGCGGTTGGTCGCGAGGACGAGCACATAGGCTCCGGACTGCGAGAATTCGACATTGGCGTCGGCCGAGCCTCCCGGCGGAAGAAGCGCGGCGCGAAGATCCTTGGTGCCGCTGCTACCCACGGCGGAGAACGTCGCAATGCGGTCGATCCCGGCCGACCAGCGTTGCCGGGCGGGACCGTGGCCGACTTCGATCGTCACCGGTATAGGCGTACCGACAGCGGCGGCGAAATCGCGCGGTTGCACCCAGAAATCGTGCGCCGTAGCGGCTTGGGCTGCAACGAGCATAACGGACAGCATGGCAATTTCGGGAGCAAGGCGGCGCATGGTCTCGGATCCTGACGATTGTGGCGCAGACGCTGCCACGCCGCGGGTGAACGCTTTATTACACCGTTCGACGCAGATTGCGGGCACCGTCGCGCTGGCGGTGGCTGCACCCGTCGCCGCGCACACCGGCACGGGGCTGGCCGGCGGCTTCCAGTCGGGCTTCCTTCACCCGTTCGGCGGGTTCGATCATCTGCTGGCGATGGTCTCGGTCGGGCTGTGGGGCGCCTTTCTCGGGCGGCCGCTGATCGTCGCGCTGCCGGTGATCTTCCCGACGGTAATGGCGTTTGGCGGGATCCTTGGGATCGCCGGCGTTCCGCTGCCGCCCGTCGAGATCGGGATCGCGGTCTCCGTCCTGGTTCTTGGCGGGATGATCGCCGGCGCGGTCCGCGCGCCCGTCTGGCTGGCGTCGCTGATTGTCGCCGTTTTCGCGGTCTTCCACGGCTATGCCCATGGCACGGAATTGCCCTCGGCCGCCGACCCGGTCGGGTATAGCGCCGGGTTCGTCCTCGCGACCGGCATGCTTCACGTCGTCGGCATCGGCATCGGCCTGATCGCCGACCGGCCTGGCGGCGCGGCTGTCGTGCGCGGCCTTGGCGGCCTCGTGTTGCTGGCTGGAGTCTGGTTCCTGAGGGTCGCCGTTCGATGAAGCGCGCAGGGTGAGGGGCGGCGTCGTCCCGCCGGCGTTGATGTTCGCAGCACTAGCGTGCCTGCTCGCCTTCGCGCCCCCCGGACGCCGCATCGCCGCAGGGTTGTTCGCGCTGACCGCCGCCTTTGCGGTCGCCCAGATGCCCCTGCCGCGCGGGTCGATCGAGATCGTCTTCATCGGCTGTTGGGCCAGCCTTGTCGCAACTGCGGTGACGGTCCATTTCGGCCGCCGCCTCACCGGATATCGACCGGTCATGCTCGCGGTAAACGCCGGTGCGTGGGCGGGTGCGACGGTCGCGGTCGCCGGCACGACGCTCGACCTCGCCGTGGCCAGTCCGTGGCTGGCGCTCGCCGTCCCCGGCGCGTGGCTCGCCGCCACCGGCCGCGGGGTCGCAGTCAAGGTCGTCTCGAGCTGGCTGATCGCGATCGCGCTGCTCGCCGCTGTCCTGCCACTCGTGCCGACGCCGGGCTACGCGCCCGATCATCTCGACTGACGCGGGCAACCGGCGATCCCGACGCGTTCCGCCTTTGACAGCTTATAGGCGCGGCCCTATCACGACTTGACGAGACGGTCGGTTGCGGGCGTAGCTCAATGGTAGAGCAGAAGCTTCCCAAGCTTACGACGAGGGTTCGATTCCCTTCGCCCGCTCCATTCACCGTGGCGTCACCCGCCCTGCCGCATGTTAGCGATGGCAGCATGCCGCAGAGCGGTGCGGTGCGTTGCCGCTACGAGCTAAGCGTGTATGTTGCCAGCCGGACCGTCAGACCCTGCGAGAGAGCATGAACAAGCTGACTTTGACGAGCCTGATCGCCGCCAGCTTGACCGCGACGGCAGCCGTCGCTGTTCCTCCACTGCCGCCGGGCACCCCCGCCTTCGCGTCGCTCAAGGGCGATGCCGTCGCCGGCAAAGCCGCCTTCGCGCCGTGCACGACCTGCCACGTATTGGCCCAAGGCCAGAATCGCATCGGACCGTCGCTGTACGGCGTCGTCGGGCGGACGTCCGGCTCGGTGCCGGGCTACACCTATTCGGCGGCACACAAGAACAGTCACATCGTCTGGACCGAGCCGGTGCTGTATCAGTACCTTCTCGCGCCTCAGGCGTACGTCCCGGGAACCAAGATGGCCTATTCGGGCCTGAAGGATGCCCAGAAGCGCGCCGACGTCATTGCCTATCTGAAGTCGAAGCCGACGTCGTAATTCGACGCGCCGGCGCGGCCAGCAGGCCTCGCCGGCGAACGTCGAGCCGGTGGACCGGGAACGACGCCGCGAGCGGCAGCGCGACCCAGATCCACTCCTGCCCCGTGAGCGCCGCACGCGTCGCGAGCAGCATCAGCACCCCGGGCAACAGCAACAGCACGGCCGCCGCCGGGTCCGCTCGCCTGAGCATCATGAGCCACGCTCCCTCGAGCGCGATCACCGCAAGCACGAAATCGACCGCGTGACCGCTCGCGAACCACGCCGTCATCAGCTGCGGCTCGCGAGCGTGCTCGTCACGCCGCCGCCGCGCGGATGCCGAACAGATGGCCGAGACCCTTCAGGAAGATGCGGACGTGCGCCACGGGATCGGCGCGCACCAGTTCCTTGTTCATGTACGCCTGCCATGTCAGCCGCTGGACGGCGGCGTCGTCGCAGATCGTGACGAAGCGCTCACGCGGCTTGTCGCTCGAATACCAGAAATACTGCATGATGCCGAGGATCCAGAAGACCCGGCCGTGCGCCTTCATGAAGCGCTTGCGCGCACCCGCCAGCGCCTTGGCGTTGCCCGTGGCGAGGAAGGTGTCGACCGATGTCGCCGCCTCGCGCCCCGCGGTCATCGCGTAATAGATGCCCTCGCCCGACGCCGGTGCGACCACGCCGGCCGCGTCGCCGGCGACGACGATGTCGCGCCCATTGTCCCACTTCTTGAGTGGCTTCAGCGGGATCGGCGCGCCTTCGCGGCGGATCGTCGTGCAGTCGCTCAGCCCGGTCTCGGCACGCAGTGCGGCGACCGCGTCCTTGAGCGACCAGCCCTTGTTGGCGCTGCCGACGCCGACGCTCGTGGTGTCGCCGTGCGGGAAGATCCATGCGTAGAAATCGGGCGACAGCTTGGCCTGATAATAAATGTCGCAGCGGCCGCGGTCGAAGGCGGCATCGGCGGGCGTCGCGATCGTCTCGTGATAGGCGAACACGCACCGGGTCCGCTCTGCACCCTTGAGCGTCTGGCGCGGCACCGCCGACCGCGCACCGTCGGCTCCGATGACCGCGCGGGTACGCAGCCGCTGGAGCGCGTCGTGCTTGGCGGCACCCTTGGGCCGAAACACGACGACGGCCGTCCCGTCGGGGTCGCGCTCGATCGCTTCGTACGTACCGGTGACGCGCCGCGCGCCGGCGAGTGCCGCGCGGTTGCGGAGCCATTCGTCGAACTCGCCGCGGTCGACCATACCGACGAAGCCACCCTCGATCGGCATGTCGACGACGCGGTTCGATGGCGCGATCATGCGCGCCGCGTTGGCGTGGCCGACGAGCACCGACTCCGGAACCGCGAAGTCCTTCATCAGTCGTGGCGGCACGGCACCCCCGCACGGCTTGATCCGCCCGGCGCGGTCGAGCAGCACGACCGACCGCCCGGCGCGGGCGAGGTCCATGGCCGCGGTCGCGCCCGACGGTCCATCTCCAACGACGACGTCAACGGTCTCGATCATGACACGTATCCTTCTGCGAGCATTGGAACCGACGTTGAGTGTTAAACGGCATCGACCCGCACGGCGACGATCGCGGCGGCGATGAACAGGCCGGCCTCGACGATGAACACGGCGACGAATGCGGACGGCGTCGACCCGAACAGCGACCGGCCGATGTCGACGCCCGCCGCCCCGGCGAACCCACCGACCGCGAACGCGGTCGCCTTCGCGGCACCCCACACGCCCATCCGTACGCCTTCGCGCCCAGCCCGCCGCCGCCGGCGAGCCCCATCATCGATCCGACTGCCGCGACCGCGAACACGCCGTTGGCGACACCGAGCACGAAAACCGTCGGCTGGAGCGGCCAATGCGGGGCCGCCAATGTCGCGCAGGCGAGGCCGCCGAGCGCGACCGCCGACGCGATGCAGCCGCCGACGATCCAACTGCGAAGCCAGCCGTCGCGGCGGCCGAACAGGCTGCCGAACACCCCGACCGACACCATGCCGACAAGCCCGCCGCCGTGCTGCAACGCTGCGAGGCTGGTCGATTGCCCTGGCGTGAAGCCGAACAGCAGCCCGGCGAACGGCTCGATGATCAGCTTCTGCGCGCTGTAGGCGAGCATCGAGACGACCACGAAGATCGTGAAGCGCCGCGCGCGCCGGTCGGCCCAGATCTCGCGGAGGGCTGCCTCGAAGCCCGCGCGAGGTGCCGCCTCTCCGGGCGTCGCCGCCGGCTCGACCCCGGCGACCCGGCGACGGCGAGCATCCACGCGGCGACGACGACGCCTGCGACGACCGCCAGCAACCGCTCCGGGGAGAACGGATCGAGCAGCCGGCCAGCGACCGCGGTGGTGACGATGAAGCCGACGATCATCATGATCCACGCCAGCCGCGAGCAGCGCGAGCAGCGACGTGCCCGCGGCGCCGACCCCGACCCCGATCGCGGCAAAGGCCGCGATTGCCAGCGCGATGCCCCACGGGGTCGCAATCCGCGGCGTCGCCCACGCCGCGAGCAGCGCGCCCGCGGCGAGCACGGTCATGCCGCCGACGATCCACGGCGTCCGCCGGCGCGCCCCGTCCGACCCGTACCCCCAGCGTGCGCGCGACAGCTGAACCGCATAATGGAACGCGACAAGCGCTGCGGGAACGGTCACCGCTAGCCCGTATTCGACGACCATGATCCGGTTGAGCGTCGAGGTCGTCAGGACGACGATCGCGCCGATCGCGGTCTGGACCAGCCCGAGGCGGACGATCGACAGCCAGCCGAGCCCGGTCATGCGGCGCTCCCGACACCGATCGCGGCCGCGAGCATGCCAAGCACGTAAAGCGTCGTTCCGGTCGCGTTGAACCACGGCGTGCGTGCCTCGGGCGCGCCCAGCAGCCGGACCATCAGCGCCGTCTGGCCCGCGATCAGCCCGGCGACGATCAGCGCCGACCAGCCATGATGCCACGTATACAGCAGCGCGACGACGACGATCTGCGGAACCAGCATCGCGACGCAAGCGATCCGTGCCGCGCGATCGATGCCGACCATCACCGGCAGCGACCGCAGCCCGGTTGCGCGATCGCCCTCGACCGCCTTGAAATCGTTGAGCGTCATGATGCCGAATGCCCCGGCGCTGTACAGCGCGAGCAGCGTCAGGATGCGGCCGCCGGGCATGCCGCCGGCCATCACGCTCGCTCCGGTGAACCACGTCAGCCCTTCGTAGGCGAGCGCGCACGCGGCCGGTCCGGCGATGCCGCTCGCCTTGAGACGGAGCGGTGGCGCGCTGTACGCCCAGCCGACGGCGAGCGCGGCCGCGGTCGCGACGAGCACCCACCATCCGGTCAACGCCGCGACACCCAGTGACGACAGCGACCCGACAATCGCCACCCACAGTCCCCACTGCCCGGGCATACGCCCCGACGGGATCGGCCGCTCTGGCTGGTTGATCGCGTCGACATGGCGATCGAACCAGTCGTTGACCGCCTGGCTGCTGCCGCACACCAGCGGTCCGGTCAAAAGCACGCCCGCGATCATGAACGGCCAGCGTCCAGCGACGGGAATCCCGGACGAGACGACGCCGCAGACGAACGCCCAGATTGGCGGAAACCACGTCACCGGCTTCAGCAGCTCGAGCACGACGCGCGGCGAGGGGGTCGTGCGCTGGAGCATTGCGGTCGCGGTCACTCGTCGCCCCCCGCGAGGTTGCCGAGGCCGTGGCGGTGGAGCTTGGAGTACAGGCTCTGCCGCGACAGGCCGAGGATCTCGGCCGCCGATGCGCGGTTGTCGTCGGTGTAGGCGAGCGCCGCCTCGATGCACAGCCGCTCGATCAGGTCGGTGGATTCGCGGACGATCTCCTTGAGGCTGACCCGGCCGACAAGCTCGGTCAGCTGCTCGACCGAGCGCGGCAGGTCGCGTCCCGGTGCAGTGCCCGGATCGGTGTCGTCGCGCAGCCGGCGGCCGACGGCGCGGATCGTGAAGCCGAAACACGGCTGCTCACCGGCGATGACGGCGGTGGCGCGGTCGCGGCTGCCCGGTTCGAACAGCGCCCCGAACGACGCGCCGATTGCAGTCGCCGCGTCGTTCCCGACTAGCTTGCGCGCCGCGGGGTTGACCTCGACGAACCGGCTGGTCGCGGCATCGATCACGAGCGTCGCCTCGGCCGAAGCATCGAACAATAGACGATAGCGCGGCTCGGCCTCGCGCAGGCGGAGATAGTCGCGCTCTATCTGCTGCTGTGGCTGGAGAAGGCGCTGCCGCATGGCTGCCGCCGCGCGCAGGTTGCGGCCGAGCGCGATGATCCGGCCGTAGTGGCCTGTGCCGACGGTCATGAAGCGCAGGGCGACCGGGGTCTCGCCGCTTGAGACGCGCTGGTTGACCATCCGCCACCGGCTGACGCCGTTGGCCGGCGTCTCGCGCAACATCTCGGCGACCTTGACCTGGCTGTCGGTTCCCCACGGTCTCCAGCGTGGTGTGCGACCTCGCGTTCGACAACCCCGAATTGACGCGAGCGAAGCTCGCCAAGGCACCCGCGCTCGCGAGCACGACGCAGATCACCCGCGAGGAGGAGAAGATGATCGGCTGCTTCGGCGGCGGCTATCTTTATGCCAAGCGCTCGCGATTCGAGCCGTTCCTGTGAGCGAGTACGCAAACGAGCCGGTCCGCGGCCTGCCCGGGTACCTGCCGGCCGGCGAGTACATCGTCTGGCAGGGCAGCCCGATGTGGCGACCGCTCGCGCGGCGGGTGTTCCACACCCACCTCGTCGCCGCCTATTTCGCGATGCTCGTCGGGTGGGCGGCGCTCAACCTCGCGACCGGGCACACGGGCGGCGCGGTCGCGGTGCGCGGCATGGCGGTGACGACGGCGGTCGGGCTCGGCGCCGTGGCGCTGCTTGCCGCGCTCGGCTGGCTGAGCGCGCGCGCGACGGTGTACACGATCACCAACCACCGCGTCGTGCTGCGCTTCGGTGTCGCCCTGCCCAAGTGCGTCAACCTCCCCTTCACGCAGATCACGGCCGCCGGTCTCCAGGTCCATGCCGACGGCAGCGGCGACCTGCCGCTGGCGACGAAGGCCGCCCGGCTCGGGTTCATCCACCTTTGGATGGCGCTCGGCGTCCTCGAACACTGGTTTCTGGTCCTGCCGTGGCGGGATGCGGCACTTTGGCGGTGGGCGATGCCAAGTCGCGCTGGACAAGCTAGATAGAAATTCGGATGGGGATGTTGCAATGAACTACGACGCACTGTTCCAGGATCAGCTCGACGCGCTGCGCGGCGAAGGAGCCTACCGCGTGTTCGCCGATCTCGAGCGGACGCGCGGCAGTTTCCCGAAGGCGAAGCGTTACGTCGACGGCGGCACCCAGGACGTGACGGTGTGGTGCTCGAACGACTATCTCGGCATGGGCCAGTCGCCGATCGTCCTCGACGCGATGCACGCCGCCCTCGACCAGTGCGGCGCCGGCGCGGGCGGAACGCGCAACATCGGCGGCACCAATCATCACCACGTCCTGCTCGAGGCCGAGCTCGCCGACCTCCACGGCAAGGAGGCCGCGCTGCTGTTCACGAGCGGCTACGTCTCGAACTGGGCGGCGCTCGGCACGCTTGCCGCGCGGCTGCCTAACTGCGTCGTGCTGTCGGACGCAGGCAACCACGCGTCGATGATCGAGGGCATCCGCCACAGCCGCGCCGAGCGGCAGGTGTTCGCCCATAACTCGGCCGAAGACCTCGACCGGCGCCTGTCGCGCCTCGACCCCGCGCGGCCCAAGCTCGTCGCGTTCGAGAGCGTCTATTCGATGGACGGCGACATCGCCCCGATCAAGGAGTTGTGCGACGTTGCCGATGCGCACGGCGCGATGACCTACCTTGACGAAGTCCACGGCGTCGGGCTGTACGGCCCGCGCGGTGGCGGCGTCGCCGAGCGCGAAGGGCTGATGGACCGGCTGACGGTCATCGAGGGAACGCTCGGCAAGGCGTTCGGCGTGATGGGCGGCTACATCGCCGGGTCGGCCGCGATGGTCGACTTCGTCCGGAGCTTCGCCAGCGGCTTCATCTTCACCACCGCATTGCCGCCGATGATCGCGGCGGGGGCGTGCGCGAGCATCCGCCACCTCAAGGCGAGCCGCACCGAGCGCGCGGCGCATCAGGAGCGCGTCGCCAAGGTCCGCCGCCGCCTCGGCGCGATCGGCATCCCGGTGATGGACAACGACAGCCACATCATCCCGGTCATGGTCGGCGATCCGCGCCACGCCAAGATGATCAGCGACTGGCTGCTCGACAAGCACGGCATCTACGTCCAGCCGATCAACTATCCGACCGTGCCCAAGGGTACCGAGCGGTTGCGCATCACGCCGTCGCCGGTCCACACCGACGCCGATGTCGACAAGCTGGTCAGCGCGCTGAGCGAGATCTGGAGCCAGTGCGCCCTCGCCCGGGTCGCGATCGCCGCCTGAGCTTTCAGTACGACGGCTCATCGCTCGTCGGTGCCGGCGGTGGCTTGATCAGCATGAGACGGCGGGCTCGCGGTCGCCACACCTGCGGCTGCGGCAGCCACGGATGGTCTCCGGTGAGCGCGGCGACCGTTTCCACCCGGCGCGGCCTCAGCCAGATCGCCACTGCTCCTGTCGTGCCGAGCGCGGTCCGGTCGAGCTTGAGCCACCGCGGGGTGCACCATTCGGGCAGCCGCCGGTCGCTGACGACGACGTCAGCGGCCGCGCACGCCGGGCCGAACTTCGGCCGGCCGATCCGGTCCTTCGACAGCGTCGCGAGGAGCCGCAGGCTCGCACGCCCCGTGCCGACCCGCGCGACGCACGCATCGACCGTGCAGTCGCCCGCCGGCAGGTCGGCGATCGCCGCATCGGCCGACGCCGCCGTCACCCCGCCCCACACGTCGCGCAGGAAATCGCCGGTGTGCTCGCGCAGCAAGGCAAGGCGCGGCCCCTCGGCGTCGTAGGCGTCGAGCAGCACGCCGACATGGTGGCCGTCGGCCGAGACGAGCAGGTCGGGCGGTCGCGCCGTCAACGCCAGCGCCGCGCCGACGACGATCGGCACCATCCCGAGCCAGCGGGGCCGCGTCTGCCAGATGAACAGCCACAGCCCGCCACCGACAAGCAGCGCGTACGCCCCGACCGGCATCAGCCCGAGGCGGATCACCGACCCCGGCCACGCCGCCACCGTCGCCGCCAGCCAGATCAGCGCGTCCATCGCGCGGCCGAGCGCCCACCACACCGGATGGGCGAGACCCATCGGCTCGAGCGCGAGCGCAAGCACCAGCAGCGGCATAATCGCAAATTCGGTCCACGGGATCGCGATCAGGTTGGCGAGCACGCCGTACGCGCCCGTCGAGTTGAAGTGGAACAGCGCCGTCGCCGACAGCAGCGCCTCGGCGATGACGCCGGTTACGAGCAATCCCGCGAGGTGCTGCGCGGTCCGTGACAACCACGATGCGTTCGTCCGCGGCGCGGTCAGCCAGCGCCCGAACGGCGAATTGAACAGCGCGACGAGCCCCGTCACCGCGGCGAACGTCAGCTGGAACGACGGGCCGAGCAGCGCCTCGGGGCGCACCGCGAGGATGACAAACCCGCCCGCCGCGAGCAGCCGCAGCGACAGCGCCTCGCGCCCGAGGATGACGCCGAGGAGCACGACAACGGTGCCGATGCACGACCGCACCGTCGGCACCTGCGCGCCCGCGAGCACGGTGTAGGCAATGCCGGCCAGCGCCGCCATGCCCGCACCGATCGCCTTGACCGGCCAGCGCAGCGCGATCCACGGCGACAGGCACAGCAGCGCGCGCGTCAGCCACATCGTGCCCCCGACGACGATCGCGATATGGACGCCCGAGATCGACAGCAGGTGCGCCATCCCCGACCAGCGCATCGCAAGGTTGGTTTCGGTCGAGATCTGCCCCTGGTCGCCGGTGACAAACGCGGCCGAGATCGCCCCTGCGTCGCCCGGCACCTGCGCCTCGATGCGCTGCGTCAGCCGGGTGCGCGCTGCGTCGAGCCAGCCGTCGATCCCCGACGGCGGCGGGGCAGACCGGGTGATGAAAGGGGTACCAAGCGGATAACCGGTCGCGCCGATCTGATTGAACCACAGCGTCCGCGCGAAATCGTAGCCGCCGGGGAAGCTCGGCCCCTGCGGCGGGAGCAGCATCGCCCGGACGCTGACCTGCGCGCCGGGCGCGAGACCCCGCGGTACCGCGCTCGTCTTGAGGCTCAGGCGGACGTGCGGCGGCAGGCCAAGATCGGCGGGCGCGAGGACGAAGCGCACCTGCCCGCGCCCCGACCGCACCTCGACCGACTCGACCGTGCCGGCGACGATGCCCTCGAAGCGATCGCGCAGCACGGGACTTGCGACGTCGTTCGAGCGGAACGCAGCGATGCCGATCCCGAGCGCGCACAGCACCCCGCCCCACACCAGCATCCGCCCCGCGACCCCGCGAAGCACGATCCCGAGCGCCGCGACAGCTCCCCGCGACGATCGCCACCAGCCGCTCGCCCGCCCACGGCAGCATGAAGTACAGCACGATGCCGAGCCCGAACGCGGCGGGCGACCACAGCGGGATCTGCGCCCGCTCGGCGACGAGCCAGTTCTCGAGCGAGGCCCACGCGCCGCTGAAGCATTCGCGCAGGCGGACCGCCGGCGCGGGGTTAGCGAGGGTCGCCAACGGACGCGGCCCCGCTTTCGCCCCGGCTCTCGCCTATGCTAGACACCGCGCGCCCCCATTCGCTCCGGCCAACACTGGAAATCTCGCATGGGCGCAACGCCCGAAGAAAATGTTAACGTCGCCGTCGTCACCCGGTTCGCGCCGTCGCCGACCGGGTTTCTCCACATCGGCGGGGCGCGGACGGCGCTGTTCAACTGGCTGTTCGCGCGGCACCACGGCGGCCGCTTCCTGCTGCGCATCGAGGATACCGACCGGGCGCGGTCGACCGACGCCGCCGTTGCCGCAATCCTCGACGGGATGCACTGGCTCGATCTCGAATGGGACGATGAGCCCGTGATGCAGTTTGCCCGCAGCGCGCGCCATGCCGAGGTCGCTCACGCGCTGCTCGCTTCGGGACACGCCTACAAATGCTTCGCGACCGCCGACGAGCTCGAGGCGATGCGCGCCGCCCAGCGCGCGGCGAAGGCGCCGCTGCGCTACGACGGGCGGTGGCGCGGCCGAGATCCCGCCGACGGCGGCAATGCGCCGTTCGTCGTCCGCTTCCGCGCGCCGCAATCGGGCGAAACGACGATCGCCGACCGCGTCCAGGGCGACGTCACCGTCGCCAATGCCGAGCTCGACGACATGGTGCTGCTCCGATCGGACGGGACGCCGACCTATATGCTCGCCGTTGTCGTCGACGACCACGACATGGGCGTGACGCACGTCATCCGCGGCGACGATCACCTCAACAACGCCTTCCGCCAGCTGGCGATGATCCGCGCGCTGAAGTGGCCCGATCCGGTCTACGCGCACATTCCGCTGATTCACGGAGCCGACGGCGCGAAGCTGTCGAAGCGTCACGGTGCCTTGGGGATCGACGCCTATCGCGACGCGCTGGGGATGCTGCCCGAGGCGGTCGGCAACTACCTGCTCAAGCTCGGCTGGGGCCACGGCGACGCCGAGTTCATCGACCGCGCGCAGGCGATCGAGTGGTTCGACCTCGGCGGCATCGGCCGCGGGCCGGCGCGCTTCGACCTAAAGAAACTCGAGCACGTCAACGGCCACTATCTTCGCCTCGCCGACGACGCGCGCCTCGTCGGGCTAATCGCGCCGCGGGTCGCGACCGCCCTCGGCCGGAGCCTGACCGATGCCGACCGCGACGTGCTGCAGCGCGGCATGGCCGAGCTGAAACTGCGCGCGACCGACCTCGACATGCTCGCCGCGTCCTCGTTGTTCTACCTGCGTGATCGTCCGATCGCGATGGACGCAGGTGCACAAAAACTGCTAGACGTCGACGGTGCAGCGGCGCTCGTGGCGGCGGTGCGCGCGGCGCTCGACGCGGTCGCGTGGCAGGCGACAGAAATCGAGACGGCCGTGCGGAACGTTGCGGAAGCGTCGGGCGTCAAGCTCGGGAAGGTTGCGCAGCCGTTGCGCGCGGCGGTTACGGGTTCGGCGATGTCGCCGGGCCTGTTCGAGGTGCTGGAGCTGCTCGGGCGCGCCGAGGCGCTGGGGCGGCTGGACGACGTGACGAAGGGACAAGCATGACCGATCACGCCCACATCGACCTCGGCGGCAAGGTCTCCGACTACCCCGTCCTGTCGGGCAGCGTCGGCCCCGATGTCGTCGACATCCGCAAGCTCTACGCTGACACCGGCCGCTTCACCTTCGACCCCGGTTTCACCAGCACCGCGGCGTGCGTGTCGAAGATCACCTACATCGACGGCGACGTCGGCACGCTGTTGTATCGCGGCTATCCGATCGACCAGCTCGCCGAGCAGTCGAGCTTTCTCGAGGTCGCCTACCTGCTGCTGAACGGCGAGCTGCCCGGCAAGGCCGACCACGACACGTTCGCTCACCTCATCACCCGCCACACGATGATCCACGAGCAGCTCGCGACGTTCTACCGCGGATTCCGGCGCGACGCGCATCCGATGGCGATCATGTGCGGCATCGTCGGCGCTATGGCCGCATTCTACCACGATTCGACCGACATTCACGATCCGCAGCAGCGCGTGATCGCGAGCCACCGGCTGATCGCCAAGATGCCTACGCTCGCCGCGATGGCGTACAAGTACTCGGTCGGACAGCCGTTCCTCTACCCCGATAACGCGCTGTCGTTCACCGCGAACTTTCTGCGGATGACGTTCGGCGTTCCGGCCGAGCCGTACGTCGTCGATCCCGTGATCGAGGACGCGATGGAGAAGCTCCTCATTCTCCAGGCCGATCACGAGCAGAACGCGTCGACCTCGACCGTTCGCCTCGCTGGCTCAAGCGGCGCGAACCCGTTCGCGTGCATCTCGGCCGGCATCGCGTGCCTATGGGGACCCGCGCATGGCGGGGCGAACGAGGCGGCACTCAACATGCTGCGCGAGATCGGCACGCCCGACCGCATCCCCGAATTCATCGCGCGCGCCAAGAACAAGGACGACCCGTTCCGCCTGATGGGCTTCGGCCACCGCGTCTACAAGAACTACGATCCGCGCGCGAAGGTCATGGCGGGCGTCGCCAAGCGCGTCCTCGACAAGATGGGCATTTCCGACCCGATCTTCGATGTCGCGCGCGAGCTCGAGCGGATCGCGCTCAGCGACCAGTATTTCATCGACAAGAAGCTCTACCCCAACGTCGACTTCTACTCCGGCGTCGTCATGTCGGCGATCGGGTTCCCGACGTCGATGTTCACCGTGCTGTTCGCCATCTCGCGTACCGTCGGCTGGATCGCGCAGTGGACCGAGATGATGGAAGACCCCGAACAGAAGATCGGCCGTCCGCGCCAGCTCTACACCGGCGCGACGCTCCGCGATTACGTGCCCCTGACCGCGCGCTGACGCCGGCCCGCTGATCCCGGCGCGCTGAAGACGGCGCGCTGACGACGACCGCGCGCTGACCCCAGCGCGCTTGTCCGCGCGTAGAGCGTCGCCCTGTCGCGGCGCGGCGGAGACTGCTAGCATCGTCCCCTGCCGAGGGGAGCACCACCGTGTCCGATCCATCCCGACCGTCGCGCCCGGCGATCGTCCTCCTGCTGATGGGAAGCGCGTGGCTGCTCGCGGCCGCCGTAGCCATCCTCGCGACCGGCACCGCCGTGCCGTCGTTTGCCGAGGTCCTGCGCCCGGCCGCCGACCTCGTCGTGCGGCTTGTCCCGCCGCTCGCCCTCGTCCTCGCCGCGATCGTCCTCGTCCGCGCCGCCGGCCCG
>Ga0209511_1000933_pt1 | contig 27128 bp, 11 predicted proteins | sample SSSSmetaG_FD_184141 | JGI IMG/M metagenome (GOLD analysis project Ga0209511, IMG submission 184141) | Glacier valley bacterial and archeal communities from Borup Fiord, Nunavut, Canada, to study Microbial Dark Matter (Phase II) - ​SSSS... | ecosystem: Environmental > Aquatic > Freshwater > Ice >... | reverse complement strand
TGATTCGATTTGAAATCCCGTTTTGTGGGCTGTACTGGATTCGAACCAGTGACCCCTACCCTGTCAAGGTAATGCTCTAAACCAACTGAGCTAACAGCCCTTCTAATGGGGGGCAAATGTAGAATATTTTTCCAAATTAAAAAACGCTCCATTTTGAAACAGAGCGTTTTTTTAACTTATAATGACTATTCGCTTAAAAAGATGTAACGAATCACAACCAGTGAAAATAGGAGGTACATCATCCAATGTACCTGTTTGGCTTTACCCGATCCAACTTTCAATAAAGTATAGAAGAAAATACCACCGGCGATACCGTTGGCGATACTATAGGTAAATGGCATCAGGACAAAAGTAATAAAGGCAGGAAAGCCTTCGGTAAAATCGTTAAAATCGATGTCCAGAACAGAAGAAGCCATCAGTACCCCAACAATAATCAGGGCGGGGGCAGTAGCAGCACTTGGAATCATAAGCGCTAAAGGAGCGATCAAAAGTGCAAGCAAGAATAGGACTCCGGTCGTTACAGCTGTCAATCCGGTACGTCCACCTTCTCCAATACCTGCAGCACTTTCAACATAAGCTGTTACAGTGGAAGTTCCCATTAATGCGCCAAAAGAGACACCGATTGCATCCACCAACATGGCTTTTCCAATCTTAGGTGAATTCCCGTCTTTATCTATCAAACCTGCTTTGGTTGCAGTACCTACCAATGTTCCAAAGGTGTCAAATAGTTCAACAAAAGTGAAGGTGAAGACCACCGTCCAGATCCCCATATTAAGTGCTCCTTTGATATCAAGTTCTCCAACAGCCAGGTTGTTAAAATCCGGGAGTGATAAAAAGGCGAAATTTTCAGGTATTATAGTTACACCCATTGGAATACCGATCAGTGTAGTAACGACGATCCCAATCAGCAAAGATCCCTTTATCTGACGAGCCATCAGAAGTGCAGTAATAGTAAGTCCAATCATACAAAGCAACATGCTTGGATTGTGAAAGCTGCCCATTCCGATATTCCATTCGAAAAATTTCAGCGTGGCCATTCCGCCTGATTTGCCAACTGCTTCTACTGTTGGTGGAATCAACGAGGTGCCAACCACCATTATTTCAGAGAGCTTTAAGCCGATGATTGTGATGAAAAGACCGATTCCAACAGTTATCGCCCGTTTTAACGAGTTGGGGACAGCTATCACAAGAATCTGGCGTATTTTTGTAACAGTCAGAACGATGAAGATAAGGCCAGAGATAAAAACAGCTCCCAATGCTACTCTCCATGGCATTCCGATTCCGGCTAAAGCTACAGTTGCGAAAAGCGCATTCAATCCCATTCCTGGAGCCAATGCGATCGGAAAATTAGCGACCAAACCCATTGCAATAGTCACAAAACCAGCTGAAATGGCAGTGGCGAAGAAAACAGCATTCTTATCCATTCCGGTTCCGGAAAGGATATTGGGATTGAGGAAGAGGATATACGCCATCGTCATAAACGTGGTGATTCCCGCGATTATCTCGGTTTTAACCGAGGTTTTGTTCGCCGTTAATTTGAATAATTTTTCGAGCATAAGTTGATATATTTATTTAGAATGACCATTTGGCAGCAACGGTTGGACATGCCTTTAAACCTTTATGCAATGCGAAATTTGAGGCAACTTCAACTTCGCCACCCATTGAGAAGTTTTTGGTGAAGTTATACCACAATTGGGGTTCAGATAGAAATACAAAATTTGTTTCGGTGCCTAATGGTGCATTTAAGAAAAAGTTATTGTCTTCTCTCCAGAAGTCAGCAAAACCGGAGAAAGTAACTTTGTTTTTCAACATCTGAACTGTCCAAACACCTGTGATTTGGAATGACATATCGTTTTTCCCGCGGATATTCTTGTACATCGCTTGCAAGGTGAAAATCTTTGAGAAATCAGCCGTATTCCAGGTATAGTTTCCACCAAAAAGCCAGGCATCATTAATTTGATAGGCATGATTCGAATGAGGATCACCATCTACATCCGCAGATTTAGTCTGTCCGAAACCACCATTGTACTCAACATGCAGTTCGAATGGGCTTTTCCAGAATTTTAAGCCACGTGCAATTTCAAAATACCCCAAACTTACACCTTGAACACCACCAACACCATAGTCCATGTCAATAAAGAAGAAGGTACTTCCCCATTTATCGGGTTTGAACATTTCAACGGTGGATGTCAGGTATTTCCGGTCCTTACCCATGTCGTAATGTAATTGCACATTTTGTGCTTTTATTGCCGATGCGGCAATAAAGAGGACGAACAGAATTAAAATTTTTCTCATGAAAATGTTTGAATTGGCCATACAATCTATCATCATGACAGTTTTTGTATGTTTGTGTTAAAAATGTAGAATTATATTTAAGAAGGCACAAAAATAGAATTTTTTTTATAAAAATTTCATAATTGATTATTTCATCGCGAAGTGATCAATGTTCGATCTGATACTGAGGACAAATAATAATGTGGAATAATTAATTATTTTACACAAAAAGAGTAAAAGAATCATTATTTCACATTATTAATGTATTTTTGTTACCATTAAGACCCTATGCGATGTTACTTGTATCAACTGTTGCATGGTCTGATGGAAAAAACTATTACTGCAAAAACCGGGTAGATTCATGGAGAAAATTTTGGTGATCGACGATAACAAGTTGATTCGTAAAACATTAAAAGACACCCTCAGCAAGATTGGGTACACAGTTATTGAAGCAGAAGATGGCGAATCAGGTTTGGTTCTTGTTCACGATGAGCATCCTGATCTTGTTATTACAGACTTTCAGATGCCTGGAATCGATGGACTGGAAGTCCTTGCGGAAATACGTAAATTTAATATTGCAATTCCTGTAATATTACTTACTGCATTTGGCGATGTAGTATTAACCATCAAATCCATTCAACTCGGTGCATTTGATTTCCTTGAAAAGCCGATTGATCCCTATCAACTCAAATCTACGATCCAGCTCGCACTGAATTCGGTAAAGGTAAGTAATAGCCTGAACGAAGTGCTCCACGAAGATGTGTCTAGCGAGAGTATGATCGAGGACAATATTTTGGTCGGAAAGACCGTTCAGATGAAAGAGATTTTCAAAAATATTGGACGTATATCATTGAATAAGGTTAATGTATTGATACAAGGAGAGACCGGTACAGGAAAGGAATTGATTGCCCGCCTTGTACATTACTCGGGTATCACCAGCAGCCAACCGCTTGTTATTGTAAATTGCAGTGCACTTACGGAAACGCTGCTCGAGAGTGAGCTTTTTGGGCATGTAAAAGGGTCATTCACAGGTTCTATACGTGATAAAAAAGGTAAGTTTGAATTGGCTGGTGAAGGATCAATTTTTCTTGATGAAATTTCAGAAATATCACTCAATACGCAGGTTAAGTTATTACGTGTAATTCAGGAACTGGAGTTTGAAAAAGTAGGTGGAGAAGAGACGATTCCTATGAAAGCCCGAATTATTGCTGCGACTAACCGTAATCTTGAAGAATTAATTAAAGAGGGCAAATTCAGGGAAGACCTTTATTATCGGTTAAAAGTTTTCACAATTGATCTTCCACCGCTACGCGATCGAAAAGATGATATTCGCGATCTGGTGATCCATTTTCTGCATAAATTGAATAAGCGGTTCAATAAAAATGTTGTGAAAATTGGAGATGGCGTGATCGAAATGCTAAAAGCGCACGAATGGTATGGCAATGTTCGTGAACTTGAGAATACCATTTTACAGGCAATTGTGATGTCAAAAAGTGATGTGCTCGAAAGAGAGAATATTACACTGAATAACAGGCAGCACCAGGAAGTCGCAGTTCGGGTAGAAATCCCTCAGTACCGGTCACTTGCTGAACTTGAGAAATACCATATTAAACGGATACTCGACGAGGTTAATTGGAATAAACTGGAAGCTTCACATATTCTCGATATTACACGTCCAACCTTAAATGCGAAGATCGAAAAGTATAATCTTGTTCGAGGCTGATACAGCTCAAATCTTCAGCTGATTTAATTTTTGGATATCACATAAAAATCCCTCCGATTTCAATTCGGAGGGATTTTTATTTCCGGGCGATAACAGCGGGATAAAAGCGGAAAGAACAGTGAAATTCAAGAAAATCAAATGTGAAACGAGCATTGTACATATACCGCACAAAAAGATGAATTGAAGATCAGCGAAGCAAATTGAAGATCGGCGTAGCCAATAAACTGATGCGAGTTCCATGAGCGGGTACCTGGTTGATATGAAATATAATATTGAGTTATTAATCTTAACAATTATCTGCCACTTATCTCCCCAAAAAAACAGGGACAAAGCACCGCCTTGTCCCTGCAAATCAAACACCCATCAAACCCGCCGTCTGAATGCCCGAATCATTCAACGGTTTTATTTTACCCAATCACCGGACTTTCTTTGTAACTCACACCAATGAAAACTCAATCGCCTTGCCATAGGCAGCTGTACCCTCTGCGAACACAGCAGCCACGCGAAAATAATATTTTGCGAGCGGAGTCAGGTTTTCAATCGTCATAGTTGCCTTACCTGTTACATCGGCATGGGTCCACCCTGCATCTGTATCGGGCAACGTATCCTTACAATATTGCCATACATAACTATAAGCACCCTTGATCGCTTTCCTGCGTAAGATGACCGAACCCGACCTTTCGCCAAATGCAGCACTAAATTCAGGTCTGTTTGCGGAATTAGGTGTTCTCGAAAAATTAAAACCGGCACTCAGGATCACTGCATGATCTCCCTGTGCAATCCGGTCGACATACAAAGCCTGATCACGCATCAGTTTGTCCCAGGCCTTTTCAGCCTGGTGCATCAATGCTTTGTTGGTCTTATCTCCACCCGAAGCGGCCACATGGGCGCGTTCCAACTGTTCCGTAGCCTCCTCCAGAACATCCAAAGCGACATCAGGCGTTGGAAACCTGGGGTTTCCTCTCATACCATCTATCACTCCTTTTCCTCTCCCCACTTTACTGAGGATCGAAATCCGAATAAAATCAAAAATGACACTGATTTTTTTCATACTACTTTCATTTTAAAATTTAACAACTCATTTTTCTGTCTGTCTATTCTATTTATAATCCAATGATTGGGTTTTCTTTAATTTGCTGATCCCTGTTATTGTCCGGTAAGAACCGGTACACGATCACTCTTTTTATAGGTTGCAGCCATCATTTGCTGGCAGCCTTGTATCAATTATCAGCTTACAACTATTATTAAGCTCATATACAGGTCTTTTCGGCTATGCAACCTGTTATTTGGCAAATGCAGTGTTGTAAAAGGGAAATGTCATGTTGTTTTTACCAAATACATCATTGCAAAAGGGAAATGTCGTGTTGTATTTGTCTAAAACATCATAACAAAAGGAAAATGTCGTGTTGTTTTTACCTAATACATCATTGCATTAGGGAAATGTCGTGTTGTTTTTGCCTAAAACATCATTACAAAAGGAAAATGTCATGTTGTTTTTACCTAATACATCATTGCAAAAGAGAAATACATGGCTGCATTTGCCAAATGTCGGATGTTATTACCCCAATAACTTCAAACATTCATCTTTTTTCGTAAAAAAACGCTGCAGAAAATTTCTGTTGATGTCAATGAACGCGATGGATTGTATTTGCTTTATTATGAATTTTAATTTTTTTACCGCGCAACTTAATAAGATAATATAAATTAAAATGTATATTCGTAGATTATTCCGTAAACTGTGTAAAACCTACCCTAATATACGATGTACAAAGTGCAGTTATATAACCCTAAATGGGTACGTTTTGTGTAACCAAACCAAATAATCACAACATAAATATATGAAAAACAAAATCAGCTTCAACGAAGGAAAGATGCCGAAACTATCGATTCTAAGAGGACCGGTTTACTCGCTTCCTGTTTTGTATTATATTAATGAACTCACAATTCCGGGTGAAATTTGTTCGTGCCATACGACGTCGGTAAACAGGTATTCGCTCGATTTTATTTGTAAAACAAAGTCACAGATGCGTGGGATGGGAATTAATATTTTCAGGGAGATAATTCATCCGGAGGACCTCGCGCTGCTGAAGCTTAGTTTAAAAACAATCTATGCTGTGGGATCGTCGACGACCTTAACAACCACGATGCGGTTAAAATCATATGGACAAACTGATTACACGTTGTTCTATTGTTCAAAAATTGTACTTGAGACATTCAGCGACGGGTCTGTTAAAAGAATGTTGGTCAGTGCCTCTGATGTTACGAACATCTCTCTTCCCGGTCAGCTGAATGTTCCGACACCCGAAGAGCTGATCCAGCTCAAAAACAGACAAATTTTTTCCGGTCTTACAATACGTGAAAAAGAAGTTCTTCAGTTGATTGTAAATGGAATGGAAACAAAAGATATTGCCAGCAATCTTAAGCTCAGTATTGAAACAATCAGGAAACATCGCAGCAACCTGGTCCAGAAAACCGGTGTGAAAAATATGGAAATACTGGTTGCACTCGCGATTAAGAGCTGGAGATTTTAAAGGATACTGAAAGATTGGAACGCGGATGACTCGGATTAAAATAACACTGATTTTTTTATCTGCGTTCCATTTTCATTGTTTACCTAACTTAATGACATTGGCCGTAGGAACAACGGGTAAGCGATCCGTCACCTGACGGAGAGCGTCATCCGGGTAACAGATGAAGTGTGGAATCGGCGCATCTGCAAAGGATCGGCAATGAAGAAAACCGGTATGAGTATTCAGAAATCTAATTCTACCTTCCTGAATGACAAATTAAATTGCCACGGCACTTCTACCGTGGCAATTGATATTTAATGGGTCATTGATAAATGTTTGGCTTCGCATTGAAAATTCATATTTCCAACTTTAGCCAGGATCTTTACCTTCCGGTTATTTTCGTTTGACACGTACTACATAAGCCTCCGAAAATCCTTTACTAATCAGCTTAGGCAGGAATGCAATTGCCTGTACACGACCTGGGAATCCACTAATTCTTACCTTATAATAATCACCTTCATAGATCACTGCAATCGGAAGATCGGTTATCTTACGCAGTTTCCTTTCTGCGTCGTCGGCGTTTTCCTGACCGATAAAGGCTCCAACCTGAATTACCGCACTGTAGTTATTATCATCAAACGAAATATCGTTTGTGTAGTAATTTTCCGGACTCAGATAAGCCTCAGGGAATCCGGCTTGCGCCAGTTTGTCAACGAGTATGTCGGATTCTTCTTTCCCTGTTAAGCTTGTAATAAGAAGTTTGTTCGTCCCATTCTCAGACACAATCGTAACTGACCGGCCGATTGCTTTACTGATTCTTTCCTGGGTATCACGTGCTTCGGAGGAATCCTTAATTGCAATTATCTGAATAACCGGACCTTGTGCTTCGTCTGAAGCAACCTTACCTGGCGTTGTAACTCCTTTTGCAGACTCCGTTTTGGTCTCAGCAATTGGTTTCACTGTGGTTTTTTCCTCTTGTCTCTTAAGTACAACTGGTTTTTCAACTGTTGGTGTTTCCTTACTGATTTCAACTGGTTTTACCAGAACTTCATCAGTAGCTTTCTGCTGAACCACTGGTTTTACAACTGGTGGTGTTACCTTGCTGATTTCATCAGGTTTTACCAGAACTTCATCTGTAGCTTTCTGCTGAACCACTGGTTTTACAACTGGTGGTGTTACCTTGCTGATTTCATCAGGTTTTACTGTCGCATCAGCAGTACGTTTCTGTGGAACTGCAGGCTTTTCAGCTTCCAGATTAATTTTGAAATTGTTTCCTTCCATTTCAGCAGCAAACATACGGGCACTTTCGCGGGATGTAAATCCAGGTATCCGTATTTTGTAAAGTCCATTCGAATAGATAATAATAACCCGTTCGCCTGTACGTTGTGCCAATTCTTTCTGTGCATTTAAGGCATCTTCTTCATTCTGGTATTCACCAACCTGAATTGACGTATTCGGTTTAACAACCGGAATATACGATACAGGGAATCCAATTTGTGCTAAAGTAGTCGCAAACTGGCGTGCAAGATTGCGGTTGGCATAGCCCGAGATCCGTACTTTGTGGAAGCCATTTTCGTATACAATAATGGTTGGCTTGCCGGTAAGATCTTCCAGTTTCTTGCGTGCTGCAAATGCTTTCGACTTATCTCTGAATGCACCAATCTGAAGTACATCACCTTCGTAATCAATAATTGAAGACTTGATAACGAACTGCTTTGGAACTTCAGTTTCTGCAATTTTTTCTTTTACAGCGTCTGCAATAAAAGGCTTAACAACAGGGGTAATTTTAATAATATTGGCTTTACCGATAGTATCCGCAAGTTGACGTACGCTTGGAGAAAGCATGTTAATGGTATCGGGTTCCGCTTCCTTGGCAAGGCTCAATCTGAAATCTAATCCTTCAACGATATCTCCGTCGAAGGAATGGGATATCGTAATAGGGATCAGCTCAGGTTCCGAAACCATGTTAATTTTCTTAAGCTGTTCTGCATCAACCCGGACAATGTATTTTCCTGGCTTCAGTCCAAGATAACTGTAATAGCCGTCAGATTCGGTGAGGACACGTGCGGCACGATTACCATCGGTTCCATAGACGCCAACTAAAATCCGCGCAAGGCCTCTTTCTCCACTATAAACCGTTCCCGTTGCTTCACCCATCACCGAAATCGGAACTTCAATGTTTTTAAACTGGTTAGGATCGATCATCACCTTCATGGTCAGTTTTCGCATTTGCCACGAGATATTGTCGAAGCTATTTTTATCAAGTTCGAGTAAATAACTCGTATAGGGTGTGAGATCCAAAATCCGGATCGTGGTGTCTTTGTCGTTTCGGATAATTGTTCCGCCATTTATTTTGAACTGAAGTCCCATAGCTCGGGGTTCTCCTTTATCGCGCTTCCCATTGCCATCAACATCGAGGAAGGGGAGAAGGGTTATCGCACCCTTGCCTACACTGGTTCTGTTATTCGCACCAAGGTAACGCGTTTTTCTGTCATAGAGTAAGCTGCCCCTGGCTGATTCAATCATAGTAGTTTGGTCGTTGATGTTACGAACCGTAAAACCGGTTTGTGCAAAGGAAAGATCATAACGGAATCCGACCTCAATACTTCGTGTATTGCTCCGGAAGTTTTGTTCGTACGACATGTTCAAGAAACCGTGTTTAAACAAAGGTTTTTCCAAATTTGTCCTTGCATTGATCAATTGACCACGATTGTATTCGTATTGAATTTGCGGGGTTATTGTCAAGCCATGGGGCAATCGGAAAGCCAGTGATAAGTTACTGTTTACATATGGTTTTGAAACATCGATGAACTGTCCAATAGTCGTAAAATTCGCACTCACTCCATAAACTGATCCTGACCAAAGCATTTCAGCATTTGTATTTTTCATTTTAGGCAATACATACTGAGTAATAATTAGTCTTGAATAAGCTGCAAAATTCTTCCCTCTTAAAGGAATAGAAACGAGTGCTTTCCGTTCCTCGAGGTAATTATAATTAATCGCTTTCTGTCCGGTTTCATACTTGGTATAATTCAATTCTAATTGCAGATTTGATGGCATGCTGTAGCTTAGAAGTCCTTTTGCACGAACTCCGTAAGTGTACTCTGTGGAAAGGAGTAAGCCACTCATAATCCGCAGTGAAGCACTTAAATAGGGCATTGTATTTCCGGATGTCACTGACGAAAGGTATTCAACTCCGCCTCCAACTGTAATACGACGATTAATCCCGTAATTCAGATTGGCACGTGAAAACCTGCTGTTAAGGGTATCTTCCACCATACCGGCACTTACGGCATATTCCATCTCTTTCGCTGGCAAAAAATTGAATGGGATGCTGATATTCTCTTCTTTGATCCGTTCTTCACCCCAAGGTCCATAAAATTTAAGCTTTACAGCAGAATTCCCATATACCAACGGTACCTCGAATTTGTAAAAGCCTGAAGCATCTGCTTTTATATAGTCGACCATTACGTTATTTACATAAAGTTCAACTGTCCAATTTGGTTCTGTAATATCGCTCAAAGTATAAGTCCCAAAGGAGCGTCGATAGGTGGTGGGGGTGTTTGTAAACTGAACGCCAACAATCGGGTTATTTATTGTAGAGGTTTGTTGTCCATATATTTTTCCAGCTATTACTTGTTTTAAAATAGGCCGGTCATTGTTTACAAATCGCCACAGGTACTGTTGTTGTTTTTCAGTAAAAGGGGTGTTATTATTGTAATTGAGGAAGACGTTGGCCTCACCTCCAGCAATTACAGTTCCCAATGCCAGATTTAGTCTGGTATCAGTTTTTTCATGAGATTGTTGAGACGATATTACCGACCAATCGGCCATTCCAAAGTGTAAGGCAGGGTATTTCCGCTCAATCGTGGTATCTGTCTTTACCTCACCTTTAAGTTTGTTGACATTTGCCCGCATCTGTTCCTGACGCATTTCGCGGATGATAGGCAACTCTAACTTTGTATTTAGTTGGACTGACAAACTTCGGAAACTGAATATACAATCGAGTCCAAATATTTGCCCGAAAAGGGGTGATCGCAGGTAGAGATTTGTCTCTGTTTTTACCATATCAACTTTTTCCAAATCAAATACTTTTCCCTGGTATGTTATTCTGTTATTCAATTTATCAATCGAATAACTTGCCTGCTGATTGATGAAAAATCCTGTAACCGAATCAAGTTGTGCAGAGGGCTCGATTTTGATCTTTAGAAAAGAAAAAATATCCACAATAGGGAGATAAACGGTTTCGTCACGGATAACAGCAGGAATATCGGCCCCGCCCACCTTCTGAACATTTAAGAACACCGAAATCTCGTCATATTCTGTTTCATTCTGTGCAACGCCATTCATTGGGACGAATACTAAGGCTACAAAAAGGGATGCCAATATCATCAAAATACCGGAAATGCTGATGCATTTCCGGTATTTAAGTTTTAATGACGTAACTATTTGTAGCATTGACGATAGCGAGTATTTAATTATTGTTGGATAAAAGTAACTGTAAATGTTCCACTGTAGTATCCGGGAGGATTCGCTCCGACAACGCCAACAGTTAATGTTCCGCCAATTGTTACAATAGTATTTGCGCCTGTTACAATAAATGGAGAAATAGGATTTGAATTGCCTATTTTAAGCGACAGTGTTCCGCCACTACTACCTGTAAGTATTGCATCAGGTCCATTTAATATAGTAATAAGAGTGCCTGGTAACGCCTCTAAATTATATAGTGCGGCGAACGTTGGGCTGCTAATCAAGATGATGTCACCTGAAGGGGTTCGGAAACCATCTGAATCAATAATGACTTTCCCGGATGTATTACTATAGCAGAATTTTCCGAAATTGAGATTTTGAAGAATTGAGACTGTTACCTTTATCGGTTTTGGGGGTTGCTCTTGTGAAAATGCCGGTATATAAAAGCCGATCGAACAAACCAAGAAATAAAAAGGCAACAAAAGCTTTTGTAACGACAAGCATTGTAGCGAGCTATTCATAATCCTTTCGTATTAATATTTTTTCTGACGCTCTTCTTTTACCCGAGATCATAGTGACAATATAAATGCCGCTGCCAACATTCGGGTCGATATCAACAGTTTCCATTTCGAAAACACTCTTTTGGAGCAGTGTCTTTCCCTGCATATTTGTTACTAGAAGATCTCCTTTCGTATTAAAAGGTAGGTTCACTTTAGCAAATAAACGATCTCCTGAACGAGTTATTGTAAACATCTTTTCCGCGATTTCTGCGGGTTGTTCAAGACCAGACAGCGAGAAAACAAGTGTAAAGCGCTTGAGGTATTCGCCTTTTTTCAGGTAGAACCTATAATCAGGTCGTTGTTTCAAATCAGTTACAATATTGCTTTCAGCATCTATCAGATACAGATGAAGCTCAGCAGATAACGTTTTGATATCTTTTGCTTTAAAGTTGATCCATCCATCGCTCAATGTTGTTATTCCTAACGGAATCTTTGTGATACTGTCGGCAGGGAATGGCATTCCATTGATTGATAATTGTTCAGGATCGGGTGATAAAGTGTAAATATTTGGAACCAGCAAGTCGGTGTTCAACATCTTTAAAGCGTCCAACTCTTTTTCAAAACGTCGGTTGGCCTGTTCGTCAAAATAAATTACAGCCGCATCTTCTATTGCATTTTTTGTATCAAAACTTGCAGCAAAACGGAGGATTGTCCGGTCGTCAATAATCGCTGACTTGAATGATGGATTTAGATTGTTAATCCGAACCGAGTTAGTGGCTCCGAGTGCTGCTGTTACCGGGAATGTACCATTTGATACATGGATGAAAAATCCCTGCATGGAAGCAATAATGTTATTTGTAATACCGCCATCTGATGAAATATTATTTACATAACTGCTATAAACCCCTGTATATTGGTCCGTAGTTCCGGCATTAAATAAATAGATGGCATCATCAATGTTTGTCTTTGTCCATCCGCTTGCCGATTTCCAATCAATAGGTGATGGATATGGATTCCCCACCAGGTTGAATCCTTTTGTATAGACTTTATTATTGTTAAATAATGGAAGGGTTGTTAAAATATTATTATTCACTGTCCCGGTTATGCTTACCGTTTTTGGAGGATTCAAGGCGCCAAAATTTGCGGCATATCCAACCATTGGGGATAACACACCGGCTGAGTTGGTATAGTTTACCCATCCAGCTGACACTTTGCTTTCATCATACTTGTAAAATGTTGGGAAGGTTGCTGCTAAATTCAAATATGTTGAAAATGCTCCCACAGTAGTCGCCTGGAAAGGGGAACTGAAATATTTATAACCAAAACCGGATGGCAGGTAGCGTTGCATCGTAACATTACCGGTTATATTGCCAGTCCCTGTTCCTAAAATAAGTGCAGTTTGTGTAGCTGTTGATACAAGGGTTAAATTTCCACCTGAAGAGAGATTTCCATGTGCAGTTACAACTCCAGTAACGTTTAACGGACCAGATAAGGTGACTCCTGCAGGATTAGTAATAGTAAGATTCTGAATTGTGTTAGTGGAAAAAATACCTGCACCAATTGTTTGGGCAATAATTGTCCCTTTCATTTCAATTGAACCAGATGTAGCGGTAAAAGTCCCACTATTAGTGATTGTTCCGGCAATCTGAAGGGTATTCGCAGTAACCGTTAATGATGAACCTATTTCAATTCCGATATCTTTAACCGTTCCGGTAACTCCGGAACCAAGAATAGGTTTATTCGCGACATTAGGTATCCGGACATTTGTTGTTAGCTCTGGAATATACCCGCATGACCAGTTTCCTGAAATATTCCAGTTTGTACTTACAGCACCGGTCCAAACCTGGTCATCATTGGTCGTTGCCGTATGTATGGTTGTTTTTGGTCCGTTACAACCTGCAGCACTGGCAGTAATGACGCTTGATCCGCTCCATCCTGCAGCATAGGTCACTACGCCTGTTGCGGCAACAATGCTGTTTCCGCCAGTTGTGGAAGCTGCGTCAAGGGTATAAGTGATGCCGGTGGTGTTTGTAGCTGTTGCAGTATAGGCGACAGTCCCTGCACCTCTGCAACGACTGGTTGTTGGGCCTAATGTAAAAATAGGCGTACTCACAGTTGGTGTGATGGTCACCGTATGATTTGCTGTTTTTGGTCCGTTACAACCTGCTGCGCTTGATGTAATGATAGATGAGCCACTCCAACCAGCTACAAAGGTTACAGCACCTGTCCCGGCTACAATGGCGTTACCTCCTGTTACAGAAGCTGCATCAAGGGTATAAGTGAGTCCTGTGCTGTTTGATGCCGTTGCTGTATAAGTTACTACACCTGCACCCTGGCAGCGTGTTGAAGTTGCACCGAGAGTGAACACCGGTGTACCAACAGTTGGTGTGATGGTTACTGTATGATTTGTTGTTTTTGGACCGTTACAGCCTGCTGCACTTACAGTAACGGTTGTTGTTCCGCTCCAGCCGACAGCATAAGTCACAACACCTGTCCCGGCTACAATGGTGTTACCTCCTGTTAAAGAAGCTGCGTCGAGGGAATAAGTGAGTCCTGTATTGTTAGTTGCCGTTGCTGTATAAGGTACTGCACCAGTACCCTGGCAGCGTATTGAAGTTGCACCGAGCGTAAATGCCGGCGTTCCGACTGTTGGAGTGATGGTTACGGTATGCGTAGCTGTTTTTGGACCATTACAACCTGTAGCACTTACTGTAACGGTTGTTGTTCCGCTCCAGCCTGCAGCATAGGTTACAGCACCTGTCCCGGCTGCAATGGTGTTACCTCCTGTTACAGAAGCTGCATCGAGTGTATAAGTGAGTCCTGTGTTGTTTGAGGCTGTTGCTGTATATGTTACTGCACCTGCACCCTGGCAGCGCGTTGAAGTTGCACCGAGTGTGAATGACGGAGTACCGACAGTTGGTGTGATGGTCACTGCATGAGTCGCTGTTTTTGGACCATTACAGCCTATTGCACTTATTGTAACGGTCGTTGTTCCACTCCAGCCGGCGACATATGTTACCGCACCGGTCCCGGCTACAATGGTGTTACCTCCTGTTACAGAAGCTGCATCGAGGGTATAAATGAGTCCTGTGTTGTTTATTGCCGTTGCTGTATAAGTTACTGCACCTGCACCCTGGCAGCGCGTTGAAGTTGCGCCGAGTGTGAATACCGGAATTCCGACGCTGGGATTTACCGTTACTTGTTTATTAGCTGATGTCGTCCCGCATGAGCCTCCGCTTGTAGTCAGTGTTAAAGTAACAGGAGTAACTAATACAGCTGAGGCAGTATACGTGGTGGTGTTAGGTGTACTTCCTCCATTATTTGCAAAGGTACCTCCAGCTCCGCCGTCCGACCAAACAGCAGATGTAGCTCCTCCACCAAATGAACCACCTAAACTTAACGTTGTGCCTCCCTGACAAATTGCAGTAACTGCTCCTCCAACATTGACTGTTGGCAAAGGATTGACTGTAATTGCAATACTTCGGGCAACGCTGGTATTGCAACTGTTGGTTGCCGTTACACTCAGGTTGCCACTTGTTGCTGTCGTGCTAAAGCTGATTGTTACAGAGTTTGTTGTTCCGGTAATTGTTGCCCCGACACCGCTATAACCCCAATTATAGCTTACTGACGGGTCATTGGGTACAGTATAAACTACACCCGAATTTCCCTGACAAACAGTAGCTGAACTTGCCGTGAAATTTAATGGTTGTGCAGCCAAAAGCGGGAAGGAGATAACCACATCGTCAAGAGAGGTGCAAGTTCCATTCGTGATTGTCCAGCGTAAAGTATAAGTTGTACCATTGGTTCCATTAAAAACACTTGTTCGCGACGTAGGAGAAACCACTGTTCCTCCTGTACCACTTATGATGGTCCATAAGCCGGTTCCAATAGTTGGCGAATTGCCTGCCAGTGTTGCAGTTGTAGCACCGCAGAGTGATTGGTCAGGGCCGGCTGCAGATGCAGTTGGCACAGCATAAACTGTAACTGTTGTTATATCGAAAACACCATTCTGTAGTATTCCGGCAGGATAATTGTAAGTGAAGCCTGTTATTTTATAAACTCCACCAGCAGTTGCAGTTGGCATAGATGTTGGAAACGAGGCCGGAGTTAGAGGCGTTTGGGCAATACCGTCCTTGGTATAGCTAATTGAATAAGGACCAAAAATCGGGTATGAAGTTGTCAATACAACTGGAATGCCGGCACTTCCGCAAACAGGTCCTCCAGGCGTTAATCGGATTCTTGGTTTAGGAGTATTTACAAAGCTCAGCGTGTAATTTCTTGAACCTGAAGTTATCCCGGTTCTGGTTTTTGTTTCTACACTCCCATTATAGTTATCACTCCCACCGATTACATCTGACGCTATTTCCACCCAATCGGTTCCATTATGCTCTGCAACTCGCATATCCGAAACTCCATTCTGTGTCATAAGAGGAGTTAAATCGCTTGTATTATCCCATGCCAAATCAATATATGACTTACTTGTGGCCGGAACGCCGCTCACATTCCAATATTCTTTGGTATTCACAGAGGTTATCGGTGCCAGATAGGTAAGATATGGATCAGGGCTAAAGTACTCAACGACCCAATATAGCGTACCTGTTTGAGTTGCACGTAATGATAGTTTATTTCCCAATCCATAACCTTTTTTGCCGACAGGAAATTTGAACAATGGGTCTCCCTGGTTTAGTTTTTTGATTAAGGGCCCGTCAATATAAGAAACGGCACTTCCACCATTAGGGAATACGCAAGAAACTGAATAATTAGTAATTGTGAATTTATTGGTGCTCGTTGTGGAGATTAATCCATTCGTGAGCAAAAGATCTCCATTAACTTCAATCCCTCCATTATTATTAATTGAAAGTCCCGAACTATTATTGATCTCAAAATTGTTGAACGCGTTTATTCCGGAAAAATCACCTAAATTTCCACCGATTGTCTGAGGTGCTGAACCAGCAAATTTAACAAAGGCAGTGGGACCAGTTCCACTATTAAATATGCCGTTATTGTATCGCTCAAATGTTCCGTTGATCGTAAGCTTCCGGTTATTGATGCTGTTGTCTAATGTCAATGCTCCTAAAAGTCCATCATCTATTTTTAATTGTTGGCAGATTATCAGGTCCTTATCTGGCATTATACGAGTACCTGTACCAGATATAAGCATTTTAGGTAGTGAAGAGTAAAGAGAGGCATTAATGTCGTAAGTCCCTGTTCCTCCATATTCCAATGTTCCACTCCCGGCACAATCAAGAAATGAAGCAAACCTTCCAGCGGGGAAAACTGAATTTTCGAGATAAAGTGTACCATTTCCATACACTGTACCAAAATTATGACCATAAGACGAGGCTACCGCTTTTAATTTTCCATTTATATTCGTCTTATAGGCAAAACAATAATTAGCATCGGCAGTTACTTCATGGTCAATAGTTACGATAAACCCATTAGGGCCTCCTGCAGGACATGGATAGATCGTACCACCGGAAGGTGTCCATATAGTATTGTCAGACCAGTTCCCGTTTTTATTGCTGGTGTATTGCGGAACTAAATTTGGGAAAGCAGCATCATTACCTGCAGTAAATTCTCCGGTCAGATTGCTAGAACCCGAAAAGTTAAAACGAATTGTGTGATTGGTCTCATTCACGTTGTCAGTCGCTGAACCAGTAGCTGCTTTGCTCCAATTGGTGCCGGGAGTGAGCAATTGTGCTGCAATGTAGGCGTTTTCTGGACCTCCAACTACATCGGAAGAATTATAATAAAGCAATAAATTACCGGTAAATCCCGATATCCCGGTACTTTCTACTTCCCAGTAATACTTCAGCACATTTGCAGGATCCAAAACTGCCGGATGAGAACTATTGATATTATTAACTCGAATGGAGCCAACATGACCATTATTTGTTATGGTAAGTATCGCAGGAGTGTATTTTCCGGGTGTACCCAGCGGATAAGTAAATGTTGTTGTTAACGGTGAACCAAATACTTTTTCAATTCCAATATTGCTCCAAACACCATCGGAAGTAATCATTTTGGCAGCACTAAAAGGCGCACCCTGGATATTACTGTTCTGACCAAGCGTTAGCAGAAAGGCATTGATATCCAATATTCCTGCTGTTAATACCAAATCTTTATTGAATGTAACATTATTATCAGCTACAGCTCCTGCTGCATTGTTTAGTTCCATCTGACCGAAGGTTCCACTCCCTGATAATCGCTGCAATGAGCTACCATTTAAAATCAAACCACTATTTGTATTCGTGTTAGTAAAGGTGGCATTATTTGCAACATTGCCTTTAACATTTACTGTAAAGGTGGCGCATTCCAAGGTTCCATTATTCATCGACAGATCATGGGTAACCGTAATGTCTTTTATTAGTGTGAGTTTAGTAATCGGACTGACATTTAAATCGTAGAAATCAGTTGGTGTTGTAGGCATTGTGCCTAACAATGATTGTGTACCCCCACTGAAAGTCGTAAGGTTGTTATAATGATTGTAGGTTCCTGAATTTGTGAAATTGCCTTTTATTGTAACAGGTAAATTATAAACAGAATTAACATCTAAAATACTTTGAACATTCGAAAGCGTTAGATTTCCATTGAGTACCAATGGATTTACCATCAATTTGACAGTGGCAGTTGCGGCCGTTCCTGCGGTTCGTCCTGATACGGTAAGGTTGTTTAATGGCAGGATGGCGTCGAGAAGATATTGTTGATTACTTCCACTCAGGTTGTGTGCGAAAATTAGATCACCACCGGTTACAGAACCTGTTCCCGGACGTAAATACAAATCTCCATAAGTGTTTCCACCTCCGCCACGCACGATAGTCAATGTACCTGCCGACATCGTAAACTCGCTGCCACTGTTCAATATTTCCAATTTAGCATTGGTAGTATTGGCCGAATTTCCATTAATGGTTACGATTCCACCACTTTGTTTATACTTTAATACACCAGCTGTTGAGGATGAATTTTGACGTATTTGGCCATTTACGACCAAAGTACCGCCGTTTATTTCTATTTCCGATGCTCCCCCTCCGGAATATTCTATATCGTTATTGTTTGCACTGGTTCCATTGATTGGTCCTATGTAAACATTCCCCGAAACAACTTTCAGCTTACCATTTAAATAGACATCGTTTGTATTGCTTGCGCTATTGGCGATCAGTATGTTGTTAGCCGTTGTGTATTCGGAATGAAAGGCAGCGGTAGCAGGAATTGTAAATGGAGTGTTCGTACTTACTGCAAAGTCAGTATTCACGTTACGCATATATTTGAAAGTCCCGTTTTGTAAAGTCAACCAATTGTCGACAGGGGTAGTGAGAGTTCCTCCTATATTAAAGGTTAGGGTAGTAGCCTGTGAAATACCCTTATTGATTGTAACTTTGCTGAAGGTTGTTGTTGGATTACCTGCTGAATTTGTAATCGATGCATCGTTTGAGCCGAAGAAAGTAACCGGGATATTTGTAAAATCGCATTTATCATTTGTAGTCGTACCATGCGTTAAGCCATCAGCATTATTGATTAAACTGCCACCAATAGACATGCTTTGATTTGTTGCGCCGGAATAAACAAATATTGCTGATAATGCTGCCACAGTAACATTTCCACCAATAATGAAATTTTGAGCAGTTGCACCATTATTGTACCAAATTAGAGCACCTCCTTGTATATCTAAATTCCCCTTTATGTTAATTGTTTTAGCAACAGTTGTAATACCTCCCGGATATGTACCACCCCATGATGGACAGAACCATGAATCGGCATTTTGTCCTTTCGTAGTTAAATTCCCATATATCAAAAGATCTTTGTTAGGAAACATAACGTTAGAGCCACCAATAGGTGATAAAATAAGATTACCATAGGATGAAACATTTTCGGGTAAATAATATTCAGTTCCTGCATTTGGATTTGTAGTATATAATTCCGTAGTACCCATATTCACGTTAAAATCAGAGAAATCTCCAAAAGGAAAAACATACGTAGAAGGGGAATCCTGATCTGTAGTTACTCTAAAAGTTCCGTTTCCATTAAGATGTGAAAGTACCATTCCAAAATTACTGCTCGGGTTGAATCTTACATTTAAAGTTGCCCCGGCTTCAATCTGAAGACTTGCGCAACTATTAATTTCAGTATTTGCAGCAGTTAAATAATTTGCAGGAGTACCAAAACTGACAGTATTGTTGTTTTCTATTATCACAATGCTATTGGCTCCGGGATAATTCAGCCCAGCCACCACTCCGGCAGGAACTGCTACTCCTCCCGATGTATTTGACCATGTTGTATTAACCCTCCAATTTCCATTTGAAATGCTGTAAAATTTCGTAGTGGCACCAAATGCAGCATCACCGGCCGTATAATCACCATCAAGGAATGTCTTGATTGCTGCCCAATCTGTTATTGTGTTGGTAGCGGTGCTGATATTAGCGACTACCCCATTGTTCCATGTATAAGCAGTTCTGTTATAAACCGAAGGGATATAATTGCTCTCTGTTCCAACGACATCAGACTGATCATAAACAAAGGAATGCGTCACCGAATTGGCTGCAATGTCCACAAATCCTGCAGACTTAACACGCCAGAAATAGGTCAGACTTTGTCCGTTTAAAGTTGTTGAAGGATGCTCATAGCCAACAGGAATTACAGTTACAGAACCATACGTTGCAGGAGCAGTACTAAAGCCAAGAGTTACCGGAGTATAAACTGGTGCGGTGGTATGTTGTGTTGAAGGAGCTCCAATTGGAAAAACAAAAGCAGTGGTTGATGCATAAACTTTTGTTACCCCGCCATCACCTGAGTTTCCTGAGGTTTTTATATATCGTAACCCATTTCCACCTGCAATTGTTGCAGCACCATTTAGTTTTAAGTTATAGGTGCTGATATCAAAAAGCTTGTTTTGTGAAAAGGTAAGTGTTCCGTTAATTGTTGTATTCGCAACCAGGGAAACTGGAGCCGCAACTGCATTATTGTTATTGAGTTCAATATTTTGGAAGATGCCATTCCCGTCAATTGACTGGGCTACAGTTCCAATAAATGCGACTTTGCCAGTTCCACTAATTATACCCGAATTGTAAACATCCTTATAAACGTTTAAAGTATTCCCATTATCATTTAAGGTGCCAAGTGACAGCCGAAAATTGTCATTTACATTTATCGTCTTTTGTGAGCCTGCAAAGTTGACGATACTACCGGCAGTTTTGTCGATTGTAAATTTATTTAATACTACCGCTGCTGCAATATTGACAGTAAAAATTTGCGTTCCTGCTCCGTTTAAAACGGTCGTATTTGTACCTGGGGTATAGGTTGTTCCGGCTTCGACGGTGAAGTTGCCGCCAATTGTAACATTCAAATTATTGGAATTAAAAACTCCGGATGTAAGTGTAAAGTTGTTAAGCAGGTTCAATGCATTCGTATTCAACTGCACACCTGATGTGCTGCTTGCCCGGTCAATTGTCAGATTGCCTAAGGTTGCTGTCGAATTAATCAAATAATTTACTGCATCAGCTATGACTGTTCCTGAAGTTGGCACGATTTCTAAAGTGCCCCCTGTAACATTGCTATTTGAAGAAGATGATTTTACATCAAATGCCTCTTGCGTAGTGGCATCGCAAACATCATAAATACGAATGGTACCGCCTGACATCGCGAATATGTTCGTTGTATTTTCAAGATTAAAACTTCCAAAAGCACTGTTTATTCCACTTGCCAGACGTACAGTATTCAAAGTCGTAACCGAAGCATCCAGGAGGTTTGAAACAGAACCGAAAGTAAAAGTACGCTGAAAGCGACCTCTTAGAATAAGTAAACCACCATTTTGTTCGTAGGAGGCTGCTCCTGTAGACCCCAGAAATTGTTTTGAGTCTACGGTTCCTTTGTTCAAAATAAATTGTCCCGCTGCTACATTCGATGTGATAATTCCCCCCGATTCGCGCGTTGAGAGATAACCATCATTGACCTGTAATTTTCCATATAATGAAAGTGCACAACCAGTTCCACCAGCTGTTATCCCCATAGCTGCATTACTTGGCGCTGATGTGTTATATGCTAAATTCACTTCGCGGTAATCGTCTGCTGTTGATAATACGGCCACGTCTGTTCCATTTAGGACAAGCGCGCCGTTGGCTGGGATATAAAAATCTGAATTAGGACTTGCACCACCTTCAGATGCATTCCCTTCTGTCATTGAAGGAATCATGGTTAATCCTTCTAAAACCAAAGTACCGGTACGAATCCATAATGCCTTTTTCAGGTTTGGATTAGTACCACCACCATCGCCACCTGCTACATTTGCACCAAACAATCGGAAGTTGGCGTAGGATGAACCGGATGTATAGATCGTTAATTTAAATGTTTGGTCAATTCCCTTGTTAAGCACTAAGTTGTAAAAGTCTGTTGTGCCGGCACATAGTAACGTGTTATCGGAAGCACCCTGAAAGTAAACGGTTGCAAAACCTGCAGTTGCTCCGGATGTAGGCGGGAAAGCATTAAACACCGGATATGCAAGATTTGTAAAACGTACAGTTCCATTATTCGTGAAATTACCGTTTAGTACAATCCTGTGCGACTGCGCGTCATAATAGTTTAGGAAGGGGGCGGTGCCACCGGTTAGACCTAATGGATTGGTTGTTGAATTTGTAACTCCGGTACCGACGGTCATAAAAGCACCGTTATCGACTGTTGCATCTCCATTCACCGTAAGTTTTAGTTTACGGGTTGTATTATCATTAATCTGATAGGTGCCTTTTTTTACTTTGAGGTTGCCATTCAACGTGAGATCAATCGTCTGGACTATTATTCCACTTGAATTGATGGTAAGATTGTTATAGGTATTTTGCGAAGGCAGATTGGTCGCTGTCCGGTATTCTGTCGTTCCCCCTCCCACATTTACAAATGTATTCGTAGTGATTGGTGTCGGAAAAACTCCCGAAGAAATAACCAACGTTCCCTGTCCGCTTAGTTTTTTTAATCCAGCGGTAAACTGAAAGGTTGAAAGGTCTAAAAAACTACCTTCTTCTATGCTGATATCGAGTCCTGTTGAGGAAATATTAGCAGGTAAAGAGACAGTTCGCCCAGATAAAATGATGACGATATCATTATTCCCAGGCACTGAAGTTCCTACCTGGGTAGTACCACTTGGATCAAATGTCCAGGTACTTGGTAGATTCCAGTTTCCGGTTTGATAAGAGTAATACGTTGCTCCCAATGATGTGTTTACTGTGTGAGTAGCAATTTTAGGCCCTCCACATCCGGCTGCGCTGGCAGTAATTGTGCTGGTTCCTTGCCATGTTGAAACATAAGTCACACTTCCCGTAGTTGTTGAAATTGAGTTTCCCGCAGCAGTACTTGTGGCGTCCAGTGAATAGGTGATTCCGGTGCTATTTGTAGCTGTTGACGAATAGAGAACTGTACCTGCTCCCTGATATCTTGAGGAGCTTGAACCAAGGGAAAATACGGGTGTACCAACGGCTGGAGTTATAGTTACCGTAGTGCTGATGCATGTAGTCGTATTACAGGTACCTTCGGCACGAACATAATAGGTAGTATTTGCTACAGGAGAAACGGTAATTGAAGGTCCGCTGCCTACCAAGGTACCTCCGCAACTGCCTGTGTACCATTTATAATCTGCCCCATTTGCAAGCACGCCGCCAATCTGAGTTAATGTTGTTGAGCCTCCCGAACAGACAGCCGTAATCCCTGAAATTGAAGTTGGAGTAGTTGAAGTTGATGTTCCGATTGGGATAAATGTTAACGATTGGTAGGAACCACCCCCGCCTTCAAGATGTCGGACTTCAATTGTTGATGTTGGTGTAAGATATCCAGTCCAGATATTGGTGTGCGAATCACAACATCCGGGTTCATGTGAGAATACCAGGATTCCATTAATATATACCCGGACATCATCATCATGACTGGGCATATCTAACTGATAGTAACCACAGGTAAAATTTGTCCGTTTTGATACCACTATATGATTGTCGTTTGGTATTAGACTTCCCTGCCAACCAGTTGCATCAGACGGAGAGCCGTTGGCATTCCATCGACTTGTAGTGTTGTAAGATAAATTACCCTCCGTGTAATAGCCACAATATATTCCAGTCAGATTAATGTTTCCACCATTATAACCATAAACATTCCATACCCCATTTCCGAATATGGCAGGATCACCTACCGTGTTCAAATCTCCTTTTATTTCAACATCATCAATTTCTACCCATGCAGATCCTCCTGTTCCAATAGCACCATTATTAATTGAAGTATTTGATGTTTGAATTATTCTTATGTCTATATCAGCCTGATTGTCGGCTGATGGTAATGACAAATTTGCCGCAATTGTTGAATAGGTGAATGTATTTGAAAGTGAAATTGCTAGGCCAACATCTGTCCATGTTCCGTTATTATACCTGTATTGTATTTTAAAATCGCGAGGTGTGTTAAGATTATTACCTCTCATTGAAGCCGAAAAAGTAACAGACGAATATCCTGTAGTAACTATGTCGCTAAAAACAAAACATTTTACCCCCGAACCATTTTGCCAATAAAGCGAACTTGCACAATTTGTTGTATTTCCAGTCCGTGAAAAATCAGGATTGTTGCCATCATCAGCATTAATCAAAGAAATTAATTTTGCGGTATTAGCTGCTATACCTCCATCTGCTGTTGCATTATCCGGATTATTTGGAAAGTTCCATGCTGCTAAAGTAGTCTGTCCCCACCCAAAATTATAAATCCCTGGCAGCAAAAGAAATGCAGCCAGTAAAACCAGCGACAGGAAAAAAGTCTTTCCCTGAATTAATCGGCGTAACAATAACTCCGTGATTTGCGGGTTCAGATGAAAGGGAAGCGACATGTGTGGAAGTGGAGACCTTCCCATTTTGAGTATTTAAGTTTTAGTTAATGTAAGGGCAAAACCGCTTCGGCGTATTTTTCGGTTTTGGTATCTGATTGTGATGTATAAGTTATTTTTAAGTTTCCTGAGCGAAAATCAACTTTGGCTTTAGTATCAAGTTCCATTTGAAACCTTCTTACGGAGTTCGGTGTATACACAGCAATACCTCTGACAGTACCAACTTGTGTAATGATCGTTTTCGGAGAGATATGTTCTACAAGTATATCGCCATATACCGACATATTACCTGTCCGGTTGAAAGTGAATTGAAGACGCGGTATCGTATCGTTGATGATTTCGAGTTTGACATCCGTAAGATTGACTTTCGTAGTCGACTCACCGACGCGGATAATAACTGGAATCGTGATCCCGAAGATCGGAATCAACCGAACGCCAATTGCTGTTGAGTCTTTTTTAACCTCCTCAGTCCCGAGTGCGGTTTGTTTGGGGACGGCTCTGAAATAGATATGCGAACGGTATTCGCCCGGCGTCAGTTGATCGGCTTTGGTAACCTGCATCTTAACAACCTGTGCTTCGTTCGGAGCCAATGTGACGGTACGCGGAAAAAAGCGAAGATTTTTATCTGCAAAATTTTGTCCGGCATCGGGGGTTGTAATCTCTTCGAATGAGCCATCTTCGCGCATGCGGTAATTGGTTACTGAGATATTGTATTTGGCGGTATCGAGCCCGGTATTCGCGAGATTAAAATCTTGTGTACGTTTTTGTCCTTCGAATACGACCCTCCGGGGTGTAATTAATAAGTTTCCCTGCGCCACAACTTGTGCAGAGGAAATGATGGAAATAAGTATAACTATTGAAATAAATATGACGAAATTATTCGTCTTGAAAGCACGTAGTTTCTCCTGCATAAATCCTGATTTGCACATGTGTTTACATTTAAAATAAATTGCACCAAACATACAAAATAAATAAATAATAGAAGGATTTATTGTTAAGGCGGCGACAACTAAATAATGGAACTTTTTTATGATGAATAAATAGCTGTGAAAAATTCCATGTAGTGGCTCCTGGATAATAACTAAACCGGTCTTTTAAATTAAATCCGGTATTTATTTCTCACCTGCAATTTGCTATTGGCAGCACATTTAATTGTAGGAAAATGTAATTGCATATGTTCCTGCATAGATTCCCACAGGATTGTCGTTCATTGTGCCAACATTCAGTACTGCTCCAATCTGGACAGACATGGCTCCCCCGTTCAATTTTCCTACGCCTATTCCTGGTGCAGGATACGACTGCCAATCGCTTACCTTCATCGTCCTGGCATTAATGGTATTTGTCAAAACCGTAGGGCCGGATGGAAGTGTAATCGAAAAAGTAGCGTCGTACTCGCCTGTGATATAAAAACTGGCCGAATTGTGAGCCCCTCCTCCTAATACCACCGTTCCTTGTGCTGTACGAACACCATCGGGTGTCAGTACTACTTTGCCTCCTTGTGTTTCTGGTGAGAAACGTCCGAAATTTAACTGGGCTGTTTCGGTGGCTGTCAATGCAGCTATAATTTCAGCAAATGCCTGCGCAGTAACACTGGCCTGGGCTTTCACTTCTGGACCTTTCGAAAACAGGAGTAAGACGAGAATGCTAAACAGTAGAAAAGTATTCTTCATTGAGTTTTGATGGTTAGGTGAAATAGCCATGAATGAGAAATAACAATCTGAAAATGAAAATATCATCATGGCTATTCCATGCGACTTTTAAAAAAACAGATTATTTACGCATGAAAACTAATGAACTTAATTGTTGATGGGTTAATTCATCTAAGCAATTTCCAAAAAAAGACGCTGCAACGCGCAACGTCTTTTTTAAAGTATTTAATTATTAGTTGTAGGCAACTGTTACGGTGAAGGGAGTTGCTGAAAGATAGGTTCCGGCAACCTGACTTGCACCAACATTTAAAGTTGCGCCAACTGTAACAATTTGTCCGGCAGCTCCCAATGTGCCAGTTGGTGTGGGAGTACTGGTAAAAGTAGAAACAGTCATGTTATTTGCTCCTGAAGTAACTGTAGTAGGGGTAGAAGGAAGCGTAATTGCATATGTATAACCTGTAGTTCCTGTCACTGTGAAACTAGCGGCGGTAACAGTACCAGGGTTTGATGCTGAAAGTGTCACGCCACCTGTTCTGCTTCGTACGCCGGCAGGAGTAAGAACGACTGTTCCTGGAGTACCATCTACAGCAGCAATACCAAAATTCAAATCTACAGTTTTGGTAATTGCCAAGGGAGCTACAATAGTGGCAGAGGCGGTTGCAGTTGCATTAACTGATTGAGCAAAAGAGGCAGCAGTGAATCCTAAGATGACAACTGCAAGAGCGAGTAATTTTTTCATGTTTTTACTTTGTTTTAATTTTAATTGAGTGTAATAAATTATTAATTTTTTAAGAGTTTTTATTGTCTACGCTGGTAGACTTGCAAACACCGTGCCAATCGGGTTTACAATCAATATTGAGTTTGTTAACTGATTTTTACTGTAATTGTAAGATATTGAAGATAAGAGATTGGCACGTCCTAAATATAATCATTACAAATAATAATCAGTAGCCGATTGACTTTCCGACGGCTATCGTGGTGGAAAGTAATTTCACACAGTGTAAAAAAAATATTTGCAATTATTATTTAAAGAAATTCTATTGAGCGGTCTTAACCCTTCGAGCGGTCGCAGACCCTCGAAGCGGTTTGCTGGAAAGAAGGGGTGATGGGGAGAAGAGGCGATGGGGAGAAGAGGCGATGGGGAGAAGAGGCGATGGGGAGATGGGG
>Ga0209511_1000928_pt1 | contig 27169 bp, 26 predicted proteins | sample SSSSmetaG_FD_184141 | JGI IMG/M metagenome (GOLD analysis project Ga0209511, IMG submission 184141) | Glacier valley bacterial and archeal communities from Borup Fiord, Nunavut, Canada, to study Microbial Dark Matter (Phase II) - ​SSSS... | ecosystem: Environmental > Aquatic > Freshwater > Ice >... | reverse complement strand
AAAACTATCAGGTCAACTTTATTTTCTTCCAACAGGTGGCTTATAGCAGACTCTTGTTGGGGCTTGGTAGCGACGGTCACCGGGAGATAGTGCCAGGCTATCCCAAAATTCCGGGCGACATTCTCAAGTTTCTGATGGTTGCTGATAATCAGGGCAATATTGGCCTGAAACTCCCCAGCCTGTTGACGCAACAACAAATCGTAAAGGCAGTGGTCGTATTGCGACACCAGAATCGCCACGTTCTTTACTTTATCTGAAAAATTCAGTTCCCAGGCCATCTCGAAATTTTGAGCCAGGGGCGCAAAAGCCGGGGCAATTTCAGGGCGGGCCAAATCCATACCCTCAAGGTCGAATTCCACCCGCATAAAAAAGACCCCGGACTCCAAATCGCTGTGTTGGCTGGCTTCCAGCACATTGGCCTCGTGTTGAGCTAAAAACCCACTCACTCCTGCCACCAAGCCTTTGCGGTCTGGACAGGAGATGGTCAAAACGGCGGTAGTTCTGCTCATAGTTAGCGCAAAGCAATCGCCGGGTTTTCGATGCGTGGCAGACGATACCAGATGCTATTGCACTTGTTGGATTCTTCTTCGTCCAGCGTCAGCTCTACGCCCTGAAGGCTGTCCTTAAGTTGTTCGGGTTTGCTTGCGCCCAAAATAGCACTGGTGATACCATTTTGAGCTAATACCCACGACAGAGCCACATGAGTCAGGGATTTGCCGCGCGCGGTGAAAAACTGTTTGAGTTCTTCCACCGCTTCAAATTGGGCTTCCTGCCAGTAACGTTGCTGGTACATTTTGCCCGCATTTCGTAACGAGAAGCGCGTGTCAGTTTCCACATCTTGCCCCGGTTTGTACCGCCCAGTCAAAAAGCCGCCCGCCAGTGGGTTGTAGACAATTACCCCGACCCCGTGCGCCCGACAAAGGGGCAGAATTTCGTTTTCAATTTCGCGGTACAAAATATTATAGCGGGGTTGGTCAGAGTCAAAGCGGGCCAGACCAAGTTTGTCGCTTGTCCAAAGAGCCGTCGCAAGTTGCCAGGCCGGGTAGTTACTGCACCCGATATAGCGGATTTTGCCCTGCCGCACCAGGTCGTTAAGAGCGGTAAGAGTTTCGTCAATAGGGGTTTCGAGGTCGGGCGAATGGAGTTGAAACAGGTCAATGTAATCGGTTTGGAGGCGGCGCAAACTGGCCTCTACTGCCGAGAAGATATATTTGCGTGACAGCCCACCTTCGTTTGGCCCGTCGCCCATTTCGCCCCGGCACTTGGTCGCCAGCACAATTTTATCGCGTAGTTTGCGCTCTTTGAGCCATTTGCCTACGATTACTTCGGTATCGCCACGCATTTCGGGGGTCGCGCCAAGCGGGTAAACGTCGGCGGTATCATAGAAATTAATCCCACCCTCGTAAGCCACATCCATAATGCCAAAGCTGGTGGCCTCATCACACTGATTGCCAAAAGTCATTGTACCCAGGCAGATTTCGGTTACTTTTAGCCCGGTGCGCCCCAATCTTTTAATTTTCATTTTGTATAAATCTCCTTTTTAATTCAGGTGTTAGGTATTTGGTTTTAGCAACAGGTAACATCTAATCTCGCCGTCTTAAACTCAAATATTTACCACAGAGGCACAGAGACACAGTTTTTTTATAATTAATTTTAACCGTGTCCCTGTATCTCTGTGGTGAAATTTAAAAGATCTAATGCCTAATACCTACTCACGGATTGCATAAATTGCCAAGAAATTCCAAAAAGCTCAGGATTTCGCCTTGTTCTGGTAGATTCGCTACGATATGCGAAGTGGCATAACGATAAACCGAACCATAACGGTCGGCAATAAAAAGGGCTACTGGTTTATCTTTATTGCTGGATGGGTCGTACTGTGGCTCGATTAGTTGCATATATTTGGCGTGGGTGGCGTAATCCGGGTCAGCCAGCAACGGGTAAGTCAGACTCAAGTTCTCAGTGAGGCTGGCAACCATTTCGGGGCTTTGGGCGGCTATCACCAGCAACTCCGTTTCGTTACGACGGTAGGCAGCGTATTCAGTTTGAAGTTGCGGCAAAAAGCTGGTTTCGTTACCCTCAACAAAATATATTACCAGTGAATTGCGCTGTTTATAATCCCAAAGCTTTACGGTTTTACCCTTGCCAGAAGCCAGCTCAAAAGCGGGAGCCATGCGTTGCTCCCCTTCCAACGGCCCAAAGCCAATTAATCCCATAGAATAAATCCTTTTAATTCTTTACCACAGAGGACACAAAGAAATCTTTAAAAATTTTGGCGTTCTTGGCGTTCTTGGCGGTTAATCTTATTTCTTTACTCTGCCGAATTATACTGCAAAACAAAAATTCTATCCAACTTATGATAAACTGTTTACCGACGACTGACAACCAACCGCAATTATAACCGACATGAGCCAAACAGACGAAACAGAATGGCAATTTTACCGGGTAGCCCAAGGCTTGCTGCTACACCAAAATCAGGTGTTGCTGGTAGGCAACGATTACGGCTACCCTGAGTTGTTGTGGTCGCTACCGGGTGGCAGGCTCGAACCGGGCGAACAGCATAAGGCCGCTATAATACGGGAATTTATGGAAGAAACGGGCCTGGAAATAGTGCCGGGGGATTTGCTGTATGTGGTGGACTCGCGCTCTGAACTACTGCATAAGCACTTTGTAACGCTGGTGTTTGAGGTCAGGTTAGCCCAACCTGAGATTGAACCCGTGCTTGTGGGCGAGGTAGACGGCCCGGTTAAAGAGCTGCGCTTTGTGCCATTTGCCGAAGTGCCCGCCCTGATTCAGCGACCAAGTATGGGCGAAGGATTACTAAACTATCTTTATTATGGCACTAAAACCAGCCGCTATTGGGTTTATCCTGAATATATGACCACTGAATTTCAGCCTTTGCAATGGCCCCCTCTAGCAAGGATGAGGGATGAAGGATGAAGCGGTTGTCGGTCATTAGTTGTCGGTTATCGGAGGGGATTTCGTAGGGACACGATGCATCGTGTCCGGGTGGGTCAAAAAATCATCAGAGATAGACAGGATGGGATTAGGTATTAGGCGAAAGGGGAATGGGAAATGGCGAACTTGGCGGTTCAATTTTCTTCAGGGGCTGATGGTGAATAACGAATTTTTGAAAGTTATTATGAATGGCTGACGAAACTCAGGGCCACTTTGTGAAAGTTGCCAAAACCCGTGAGATAAAGCCGGGACAACTCAAGGATTTTAAGGCGGGCAAGCTAAAAGTAGTGCTGGCGAATGTCTCAGGCACTTTTTACGCTATCTATCCCTGGTGTCCGCACCAGGGTTGGCCGCTCTGGACGGGCGACTTAAAGGGGGAGTTGGTACGCTGTTTCCTCCATCGCTGGCAGTTTAATCTCCGCACCGGGGAAAATGTCGCGCCGGGGGGTGTGCCCGTTTGCCTTCCGACCTACCCGCTAAAAATAGAGGGCGAAGAAATCTGGGTTGACATAACTGAGTTAGAAAAGAAAATGAGCAATTTATAATAAATGGTTAAAAAGGAGTGCTGCTAAATTTATGGAGGTGTTCGGGAAACTGGCCAACCAACCGAGTAGCCGCAAATGGTTGGCTTATACTCTGCTGGGGGTAGGGTTTTTGCTGGCGGCGACGGGTCTGCGAATATTTTCTTACCTGGGGCGGAGTTTTACTTCACCCTTTTCGGTTTTAAATCAGCCAAATAATTTTTCCGATAATCTCAAGATGCTGGAAGGTCAGGTTGATGGCCTGGTCTGGTTAGCCCCGTTGCTGCTATTGCTGGGTGGTTGGTCACTTCTGGCGAAAAATAGCGGTAAGGTAATAACTTTACCCACTTTCTCAACGGAATTAAAAGCTGATTTAGTGGCGGGAATAATATTACTGGCGGGAACTTTACTTCGACTACTCCCTTTGTTACCGCCGAACTGGTTAGAGGTCAAGGCCGACTATGACGAGGGGGTTTACATGATGGCGACCCACCTCCTTACTAATGGTTATAGCCCCTATCGCGATTTCTTTCTAGCCCATCCTCCTTCGGCAATCTATGGTTTTGTTCCGGCGGCCTTGCTGGGAGGGGAGAGTGCTAATCTTATCTGGTTGGCTCGTTTCACCACCGTATTATGGAGTGCGGGGATTGGCTGGCTGGTCTGGCTGATTGGGCGGTAATGTTGCCGGAATTATCAGCCTGATAGTAGTGGAACTGGACGGTATTAACGTTTTCATTGGACACCAAGCCCTGCTGGAATCTCAGACCAACTTTTTTAGTTTGTTAGCAGTTTATGCTATTTCGCGCCAATATTATCGTTATAAACAACCTCCGAATGATAATCAAGCTGTCAAAAAAATTCCTGACTTATGGTTATGGGTTTCAGCTATAGCCCTCGCCCTCACCGTGACTACCCGCCTGAACGGGGTATTGGTGGGGGTCGCTATCACGATATTTTTGATACAGGCGGGTTACTGGCAGAAGGTTATTAAGTTAGGACTGATTGCAGGCGGAGCAGTTTTGGTTTTGTGGTTGCCCTTTTTATTGGGGTCGGTGCTGGAAAGTATCCGACAGGTGGTTTTCTTTCAACTTCTGCGCGAGCCAGACGGGATTTCTACCAACGCCCTGACTTTGGGCACAATTACAATAAATAATCCTTGATGGAAATTGTTCTTTTCCGGGAAAGAATTGGCAACAGCCCCAAAAAAAGCAGCAAACTTGTTACCGCCAGTATACTGACCCAATTACTAATAAACTTCAGGGGGTTATCCTCAACTCTAACTTCTAGCTGGTATTGCCCCGCCGCTAACTCCAGGCTGACATGCTCGGTTTCGGGAGTCGCTTTGCTAAGATATTCTCGGCCATTTTGGTCTTGAATCTTCCACCAATCCTTGAGCCAGAATATCGGTAGACTAACGCTGCCCGGTTGGCTGAGAGTAGCGGTGAGGTGGTAGACTCCTGCTCCATCCAGCTGCCAGTTAAGACTATCGGTATTGCTGGTAGCTCTGTCATCGCCAAAGGTTGGGGGGAAATAACGGGAGACCGACGCTACTCCGTCCACGCTCTTGGGTAGATACATCACGTCCCCGTTGCCAATTTGTTCGGTCAGGGTTTTCTGACTGATAGCACCATCAAAAGTGAGAGGCCAGTAAGGGCAACCATAATTATTAAAACAGGCAAACACGAGCAGCCCACAGGTTACCACTCCGCCGATAGTGGCAGGAAGGCGGGTGTGCTTGCCTATTTTCAAAAGGGCGAACCCGCCGACAAGCGGAGCCAGAAAAATTGTGGCTGTATACATTAGTCGGGAAGTAAACTGCACCGCAATCAGGTCGGAAAAAGTCTCCCAAAAGAAGCGGGAAATCGGCAGTTGCAAAAATATCGTTAGAGCCGAAATCAGCCCAAGTAGACCCCAAAGCCAGCGCAATTCGGGGCGTTGAAAAACCAGGATTATTAGCCCGACAAGAGCCAACCATAGTGGTAAAGTGCCAATCAGGCCGACTAGCACCACCCCGGAATAGGTATTAACCGGGTGCCATAAATCCAACAGGCCCGTAATTTTAGACCAAAAGCGCGAATCATCCTCCAACCCAGCTTTGGCGAATTTCAAAGTCACCTGATTAATTTCAAAGGTGGCGGGAATCAGGAAAAATGCACTTAAAGCTAAAGCGAGGGCGGCGGCAAAAAGTAGCTGTAAAAGAGTAAGTTTGAGTTTGAGCGTGCCTTTTTTCCATTCCAGGCATAGTAATCCGATGGTATAAGGAATGGCGATAGGTAGAAAAACTAGCAATTGGGGGGTACTGGTAAGGGCCAGCACCGCCCCGCCAGCCCAAGCCAGATTGCCCCACGATTTCGGCGCACTAAACGGGTTAAAAGCCAGACAATCCAGGGTAAAATTGCCCCACCCATATAGTTTGATAGCTGCCCAATCGCGAAGAAATCCAGTAAACGGTAAGGCAAGTAACAAAAGACGAAGCCACCTAGCACTGCCCCGGCTGGATTTTCCAAAACTTCGTAGCACCAGAAATAACAGCCCACCACCCCTAAAATCAACGATAGGTAAGCCGCTAACATCAGCCCGTTATTAAAACTAAGTCCTGCCAGATGCAGTATTTCGGGGAAGTAACGGCTACCGGGTGGGTAAAAGTTAAAAACGGGCCAGCCCTGTTGCCAGGTGAAATCTGGAGCCCAGCGTGGATAAAAATTGCCCTTCCGAATAAGCCTGTCAAGCTCATTTATCCAATAGAGGTGAAATTGGGTTAGGTCAGTGCCTCTCGGTAAGCGGCCTTGCCAGAACAGCCAACCAACTGGCGCAGTAAGGGTTATCAGGAGGGTACAATTTTCCAGATGAGTAGTAAATAGCCGCTCCTTTATCAAAAGCAAAAAAGCTATGGCGCAAAAAAGTGTCAGGGTAAAAGGAGCTTCGACCAGTCCATGATAAAACAAAAAAACTCCCAGAAGTAGGGCTGCCAGGCCCAGCACTGGTTTTAATTGATGCTCTAACGCCTGAATAGCCAGTGGTACTACTATACCCCAGGCTAGGCATGGATTTCCCCGGCTGTCTGATAATCTTAGGGGTTAATAGATAAGAATATGCTAATAAACTGCAAAGACAAATCTAAGATTGTAAAATTTTTTAGAGTAAAAACCACTTATTTAGGAACGGAGGAGCTATTACAAGTGAAATTTATCAGGAATTCAACGACTTTAGCTCGATGATTAGTATGGTTTATGCGGTGGATGCCGTCACGGCTAAGAAGATTTGGGATTTTATGGTAGACAATTGGATAATGACCAATCCAGTTGTGGTTAATGGCAAATATTATGCGGGGGCATGGTTTGTGGCAATTTAGCGGGTGCTAGTCAGGGGGTAGATAGAAGAATGCCAGCTATCACGAATTAGGCTGTGACTCCTGGGCCCATTGTGTCAGGCGGCGTTCCCAGGCGGGCGTAACACTTCGCAGAATGGCCCAATGGGTAAAAGCCAGACCGTCCGAACTCCCCGCTTCGTTAACCTCATTCTCGATGTCACGGGCGGCGTACCAGCCTATCACGAAGCGAACCGCCACCCCTAGCTGGTTCATCTCCCGCTGGCTGAGGCGGCGTATCTGCTGATAACTGGTCAGGAAGTTACGGCAATATTCCTCGTCAAAGTCGTATTTGTCGGGCGCATCCCCAAAAAGGCTGTTTTTGGACTCTTGCGGCCAGACGCACAACCAGGCCAGCACTAACGCCACATCCAGAACCATCTCGCCCACCCCGGTATATTCCCAATCTATCAGGTAAAGTTTTCCTTCAGGGCTCTGGACAATATTGCCTTCGTGGGCATCGGTATGAATCAGGCCCAGTGGTAGCCCGTGCAGGTCGGGCAAGGCTTTGAGGTTCGTGGCTACTTCTCGCGCCAGTTTGCCCCATTTGGGGTGGGTACTGGCGGCTTCGGCCCGACTGATACTAAGCGCAAGGTCGTCCAGCCAGTTAACTTTAACCGGGAATTCGGCGGGTTTGTCCACCACAAGATGAACCTGGGCCAGCGTTTGGGCTAACCAGTTCAGGGTGGGCAAATCCATTTCGGGTTGCTCGCCCTCGATATAGTCCAGGGCGTAGGCCCAACTCCCCGTTTGCCATTCCCAGACCCGTTGCTCGGTTATAGTTGGGTGCAGGTGCGACACTGGAAACTTGGCCTCGTTCAGGAGTTTCAGTACCCCAATATCCGACAAAACCTGTTGATAGCTACGTTCAGGCGAGCACAGACGTAATATCAGCTTGCCGCCCGAAGTTTCGGCCAGTAACACATATTGCCCGTCCCGCTCGTTTAATTCTTCCAGGCTTTGAACCTTAACGCCATAATTCTTTTCGACCAGTTGGCTGATTTTATCTATGTTCATAAGTCCACCACTGTAGGCACAAATTGGGCGGTAGAGGTGGTTATCCGCCCGCCCACGCGAGTGTAACAACCACCCCACTGCCCGCCAATTAAAAAGCTACCAACGCAAGGGAAAACCTCACCCTGAGCTATCTTTCCGGCCTCGTTTATCCAGGCGTGGTCTTGCGGGGCAATTTCAATGCGCCCTTGCGCCACAAATGTACCCCACTTCCGACATTCGGCCCAACCTTCGTCGTCCAATTCCGCCCCATCGTAAACCTCGGAACCCTCGCGTCCATAGAACTCTTTTATTATATAGGGTGTTCGGTCAAAATTATCAGGCAAATCCTGAATCAAATAGGTTTCTGGCAGATGATTTTGGATAGCTTTACGTTCTTCAGCACTAAATAAGGTGGTATTTTCCTGCTCCCGCCAAACCCAGGCCATTACCGCTTTGGATTGGGCCAAAAAGCCCCGCAAGTTGTTCAGGCATTTCAGGCTGGCGGCTAAATTCGCCTGGAGGTAGGCGGCAAAAAGCGGCTCTTTGGATAAATATTCAATCGGGAACAGGCGGTAAAGGGCATCTATCGGCTGTCCTAGCAAATAAACCCGATTGCCAAACAGCGACAGATTATTAGGGTCGCCAATGGTGCAAGCTAACCCGGCTTTTTGTAAGCCCTGGGCGTAATAGATAACTTGGGCCAAATCAGTCAGGTGGCGACCCCGCACCATAAAGCCAACTTTGGGCAATCGTAACGGGCCGTAAACCTCACCATAACCAGGGGCAACCGGGGCAAACAGGGCTTCATCCCACAACGCCTGGGTCATCTGCGCCCCGATTTCGGGGTTAAGCCGGGCTACTTCCCCTACTTGCCCCAAAACCCGCCAGAGCCGTTCCTCCACCAGCGTAACTTCTTGTGCGCCGCTAGGGGTGTCACTGTTAAACTCCATCAGTCGCCAGATACCATGCCCATCCAGAGCAAAATCAAAGCGGCCTATGGGGGTAAGCCAACGGTTGGGCGGCTCGTTTTGCAGGGCATATACCAGTTCGGCGGGCCATCCCAACCGCTTCAATTCCTCGGTGTTACTGTTTACAATGGCCTGTAACGCCTTCGTCATTATCTCACCGAAAATGGCGGTTAGTCGTTTTAGCTCTTTTAACTCGCTCTGGGTTAGCACCAGGGCGTTAAGGCCAATGTAAGCCTGTCCCAGCACTCGGCTCTCGATTAAGCCATCACAAACTGCCGCCCGGTCATTAAAGGCCAGAGCGGTATTTACAAAGCGGGTTTCGCCATATTTTGCTAACAGGTCGTGGCTAAGTGTTCGCATAGTAAAGTAATGAGTAACGAGTTAAAAGTCGAAAGTCAGAAGAATATTTACAAGGATTAACAGGATAATAGGAAATCCAAAATCCATTATCTAAAATCGAGGGAATTTCGTAGGGGTGGGGTTTCCCCACCCTGCCACCGGGAATAAAGGTAGGGGCAGGTCCCCGTGCCTGCCCTGTTTGGAAGGGCGAACACAAGATTGGCCCCTACATTTATTCTGAGTCCAGGGCGCGGAAACCACGCCCCTACAAAATGCTTTGCTTTTTTCTTAATATCCTATTCATCCTTGTTAATCATTTTCTTGCCCAAGACACGATGCATCGTGTCCCTACGAATTTCCCCGATTTTAGATATTTGATTTTGGATTTCCTATTATCCTGTTTATCCTGTCAATCCTTGTTAATATTTTTCCGACAACCGACGACCAACAACCATTATCAACCTTTGATTAACGAGAGTTTTTCCAGGTCAAGGCGACTGCTATAGATATTAAATCCGGCCTCTGATGCTTCCTGGTAATAATCCAACAGGTCGGCGGTGACTTCCTGGTTGAGGGGGCGCACATCCACCAGAGCTTGAATCCCTTTAGCTTGCATTAACTCAAAGGTTGGGAAGAAAATTGAGCCGATGGCGTAGCGATTATCAAACTGTTCCAATACGGCGTATTTATCCGGCTCTGGGTCGGGTAGCCGTTCGCGTTCTAACAGGAAGGCAAAACCTTTTTCCCCTGAATAGCTGCCTAAAAGATTTCCGTAATAGACCAGATTGGGTAGGGCGGGCCAACCGTCCAGAAAGGCGTTTTGCTGATAGAATCCGGCCAGTAGCAATACCGGGGCTATTCCCTCAGTCTGCAAATACGCTCCCACCCCTACCGAGACATAACCGGGTAGGTCTATCACGAAGGCGGCCCGACCCGCCAGAACCTCTTGCCCGATTTCGCTATGCAGCAGGGCGGTGGCGATAGATTCGGCCAGATTTTCGGCCTGGGGCTGTTCGGCCTCGGCTGGTTCAAGCTGCCTGATTGCCCCCAACTCCGAGAAGGGAGCTGCCGGAACGTTCATGCCAAAATCTAACCCGGCGGCGGCTCGCCAACGCCGATAAAGTTGTACAGGTTGTAACATCTGAATTAACTACTCTGAATTAGCTGCTACCGCTACTACTACCGCCGATGAAGCTATGACCAACATAGATATAGCTTGCGCCATAGTAGCGGCTACCACTACCGTAACAATAAGATTGAGGTTGGGTTGGGCTGGAATTGGTGAAGCCGGACGAGCCGGGAGTCCCAACGGGCTGGTAAACCTGCACGCAGTCCTGACCGCCACAAGCCGATAGTAAAATACTGGTAGCAAACAGGCTGGTAGCAAACAGTTTACCCGAATTTTTCTTCAAACGGCTTTTTCGACTTTTGGCAGGGGCTTCGCCTTTGTCCGATTTTTCTTGTGAGTTACCCATTGTTGTCCAGGTCGCCTTTTAAGATAATGTAAAATTAGTAATTGCTCCCTAAATTATAATCCCCCTTCCCAATAAAGGAAAGAGGGATTGACCTCAATATTAGATTAGAGTTTTAAGGTAACAGGATTGGTTCCCCGACCTTAATATCTCTGGCGGCGGCGAAACCGTTCAGTTTCAGGATGTCGGCGGGCGCAACCTTAAACCGAGCAGCGATGCTATCCAGAGTATCCCCCTGTTTAACAATGGCGGCCCGACCTCGGAAGTCGGGGCGTTGCACCGGGATAACCAAGCGAGTGTTAGCATAAATCTGATAATTGGGGGTAGTCCCCGAAATCAAGGGCCCGTTCTGGTCAAGGGCGGCAGGGTCACGGTTGGCGGCGGCAATCGCATCTACCGAAGTATTGTAGGTTTTCGCCAGACTAGTCAAGTTGTCGCCACCGCGCACAGCATAGATAATTGGACGTACGGCGGTTGGTTGGGCCGGAGCGGTAGTTGGTACGGCCTGAGTCGCCACGAGAGTAGTCGGGGGCGCGGCAGTGGTGGCTGGATTACCCGCAGTCGTCGGATTAGCGGCGGCAGTGGTCGTTGCCACTACTGTAGTGTTCGCTGGAGCAGCCGTAGTTGCCGTTTGGGGTTGGGTGCTGGTGGTTGGGGCTACGGTGGTAGCGATACCTACAGTGGTGTTAGCCGCAACGGTAGTGTTAGCACCATTGGTAATGTCAACGGTTGCAGTAACCGCCGGAGTAGAATTATCTCCTCCGGAATCAACAACAGTCGGGTCGCTTTTAGGTCGAAGCAGTGCTACTAATAAAATCAGCACAATTACCGACAATAGAATCAGCACAAATAGCAGGTTGCGACGAGTTTTTTTCTGCTGTTGCAAGCCGCGTTCATCCAGGTTTGTGTTAGTGCGCCCGCCGAATTGCTGCAAACGGGGTTCTTCCTTGCGGCTACCAATTCCAAACAGCCCGCGTTTTGGTGGTGGCGCGTCTTCACGTAGTGCCGCAAAATCTGGCTCATCCTGATAATTCGGCTCGGTGAAGTTTGGCTCGTTAGGGTCTGAACTAAACTGAGAGCCAATATCTTCATCATCTTCCGGCTCGACCTTGATAGTCGGGAAAGAGCGAGTAGGCGGCATAGCGGGTGGCATATTATAACGGGGCTGAGTATCAGCCCGGTCAAAAATATCAGTTACTACGTTATCATCGTCGTCTACGGGCATGTCTTTGAAGGGTGGCGGCGCACCAAAAGGCGGAATGGTCGGGCCGGGACGATTAGTGGTCGGGAAAGGCACGACGTTGGGGGGCGGGTTATAACTCTGGTTGGTGGGCTGCGTGCCGGAATAGTCACCGTTAGCCTGATTGTAACCGAAGCCCGATACTACCTCGTTTTCGGTGATTTTCACCCCTTCATTGGTTGGGCTACTTTGAGTTGGGGTTGGGGCTGGTTCTTCGGGCTTGGTAGCGATGGGGCCGCCCGCTTCTTCTTCAATCCGTGATTGAATACGCTCTAAGCCGCGTTGGGCTTTGGTGTTGTTAGGGTTGAGACTCAAGACACGTTGCAGACAGACATATGCCTCGGAGAGGTCATCGGTAGCGGCAGCCCGGTACAACCAGCCGAGTTCGTTATTCGGGTCACGGTTGACCACCTCACAAAAAATCGAGTAGGCTGAATCGCGTTGCCCCTCTTTTGCCGCTTTGAAGCCCTGTACTAACAAGGCGTTTGTATCATTCACATTTGTCTCTGCCAATTCTTGTTCCCCCTGATGTAGGCCGGTACTAATGGTACACCTCCTGAATACTAGCGCACTACGAGTCCCACAATAGACTCACTGTACCCGGCTCTCTTTGGCATGCAAACCAACTACTTAACATATATACTAAATTAAAAATATTATATCATATTATGTCCAGTTGCGAAACTGCAAATCAGGATATTTTTAACTTTTGGGGCTGATTAAGCTGCACTTAAAAATAGTAGAAAATAAGTTCTTGACACTATCTGATATGTTGCTATACTTTAATTATGGACTTTACAGCAAACAACCTAAAGACAAACCGCTCTGTACCACCTTTTACTATTATCCCAGTATTAACCTATGAGAATGTAGCTCAGGTGATTGAGTGGCTTTGTCAGGCTTTTGGTTTCACCGAGCGTCTGCGAATAGGGAGTCATCGGGCTCAACTCCTTGTTGGGGACGGGGCAGTGATTTTAAGTCAGGGGCGTACTGGTACTTCTGAATCCTCGGATGTGGTCAGTCACTCGCTATTGATGCGGGTCGAAGATATTGATAGCCACTATCAACGAGCCTTGCAATATGGGGCCCGAATTCTTCAACCCCCTACCGATTATCCATACGGGGAGCGACAGTATAACGCTATAGACCTCGGCGGACATCACTGGACGTTCTCTCAATCCATCGCGGATGTTGACCCTCAAAAGTGGGGTGCTACTGTATCCAGACCTGAAAAATTAGTACCTGATATGGAAAGGTAGATTTAACTTCTGACTTTCTTCCGCCCCTTCCAGAAAGATACTGCATAAGTCATAAACCCCGCTCCATTTATGTTTGGCCGCGCTAGGGGTTTTCAGAGTTTCGGGATCGGCTACCGTTTCTGCTCCAAATATTTCAATATTTGCCTTTATTAGTAGTTCTAAAACTTTCAACTCTTCAGCTAATTTGATTGAAGAACAAACTGTAAAAGTCTCAGCTCCTGTCCACAATTTCTCATCCTTAAAATGTGATGGTTGGGGGAAGTCAATTGGAATGTAAATAGACCAATGTCTGTCACAATCAAGTAAGTTTATGAATGTTGTGTCTTTAATAATTTCATTAATATGGATGCTTTTAGAAATTATTCTTTGGTCAACTAAACCTGTTGCTTCAGAAGCTACTTTCAACAGTAGTGCATATCTACTATAGTTAGCTGAACTGTTAATTTCCCCCTTAATTTCAGAAGGTTCTTGCTAGGGGACTGTTTCCCAATTAAAAGCTTTTTCGATGTGGTGAACAATACTCCAATCAATCTCTGGTAACTCGTTGGGATAAGGGTTATTCTCTGGCGGAACTATACTTCCAATATCAAAAGTTATACCCATAGAAATATTTTACCTTTCATCAAGCTTGAGTTGGGGTGGGTTGTTCTTGGGGCTGGGGGTCGGGCTCTAGTTCAGAGTCATCGTCGGGGGTAAGGGGAGTTTCGGAGAGCAGGGGCAACCAGACTGTAAAGGTTGAGCCATGCCCTAACTCACTTTCCAGACTAATCCGCCCGCCGTGTGCTTCTATAATATGCTTCACAATCGCTAGACCAAGCCCCGTGCCGCCACTTCCTCGCGAACGGGCTTTATCCACCCGATAGAAACGGTCAAAAATATGGGTCTGGTCAGGCGGGGCAATCCCCACCCCGTTATCCTTGATAACCACTCGCGTCCAGCGTTTGCCACCGTACAAGGCCAGCGAAACCGCCCCACCCTCCTGGGTATATTTTATGGCGTTTTCTACCAGATTCAGGATAGCCCGTTTAAGTTGCTCGGCATCCCCCTCTATCTGGGCCACCTCGAAATGTTCCAATTTAAGGTTTTGCTGGCGGGCATTGGCTAACACCTGAGCTTGCATATAAACTTCCAGCACCACCGTGTCCAGTTGCACCTCTACTAATTCGATTGAGCGTTTAGCATCGGCTTGGGCTAAAAGTAACAGGTCTTGCACCAACCGTTGCATCCGCACTGACTCGCGCTCAATCGCCTTGAGTGATTCTTGCTGATTTTGGGGGTCAGGATTACGCCTTAATAGGTCAAGATTACCCCGAATAACCGTTAGGGGCGTGCGGAGTTCGTGGGACGAGTCGGCGATAAACTGGCGTTGGGAATGAAAGTTTTTCTCAATGCGGTCAAGCATACTGTTGAAAGCTCGACCCAGGCGACTAACCTCATCATTAGATGCAGGGTCAACCATAATCCGCTCGGCAAAATCGTTATTAACCCCGATGCGATAGGCTGCGTTGGTAATATTTTCAATCGGCTCAAAGGCTTTGCGCGTAACCCACCAGCCAAAAATCGCCAGCCCCGCCACCATAAAAATTGCCCCAATCACAAAGGGCAAGGTGATACTATCGGTTACGGCCTGAATTTCCTGCAAGGAACGGACAGTCTGCACATAGCCCACCAGATTGCCCCGCTGCAAAACGGGCTCGGTAAAAACCCGCACCTGCTCCTGGTTGGGCGAAATTCGCAAAGTATAAAACTGAGTCCTTTCCTGAATTAAATTGCGGAGCAGTTTCTGGTTTTCGGGGCGGGTCATTAGCGTGACATCTGGCACGGCCTTCAGGAATTTGCCATTAGGGTCAGTGATTTGGACGTAGGTGAGGGCGGCGGCGAGGTCGTTTTTGCTAGTTATAAGCTCGTTATTGCCGCGTGTTACAATCGGCATACCTGTTTCGGGGCTAATTTTAACCCCGCTGAAAATCGCCGCAAGTTCCTGTAAATCTTTCTCGGTGAAGCTGTTGCTGGCGGCTACATAGCGGCTGACATCCTGGGCGCGAATCTGTAAATCACGGTCTACTTCCACATCCAGATTATTAACCACCGAACGATACACCGCCAGACTAACGATAATCATTGCCACACAGACCACCGCCGAAAAAACCAGGGTTAGCCGGGCCCGAATCGAAAGGTTGTTAATAAATTTCGGCATAGTAAACGGTAGTCGGTAGTCAGTTGTCGGAAAATCTAAAATTGAATATCTAAAATTAGTTGGGTCGCATCTTCCTGACTCATTCGGTTTGGAAGTTTACCGGGTCTCTCAGGACGTAGCCGACACCCCGCACGGTGTGCAGGAGTTTGGTACGGTCTATACCCTCAAGTTTACTTCGCAGGTAACGCACATAAACCTCAATAATATTAGACTCACCACCAAAATCATAACCCCAGACCTTATCGTAAATCAATTCCCTGCCCAGCACTTGACGGGGGTGTTGCATAAAAAGCTGGAGTAGCTCAAACTCTTTGCTGGTTAATTCTATCAGGTTCTCACCCCGCCGGACTTCGTGGGTGGCGGTGTTCAGCGTCAGGTCGGAAAACTGCAATATCTGGGCTTCACCCGGCATCGTCCGCCGCAAATGGGCCCGAATCCGCGCTAGCAGCTCATCAAAAGCAAAGGGTTTAACGATATAATCATCCGCGCCGCTATCGAGTCCGGCTACTCGGTCAGTCACTGCGTCTTTAGCCGTAATCATCAGCACGGGGGTGTCGCGCACCTTCCGCATCTCCCGGCAAATTTCCAGACCGCTCATGCCGGGTATCATCACGTCCAACAATACCAGGTCGGGGGCTAGTTCCTTGAATTGGGACAAGGCATTTTCGCCATCCATTGCGGTTTTTATATCATAGCCCTCAAATTTTAGACCGCGTGAGAGCATATCTAAAATTTCCGGGTCGTCGTCCACTACCAATATTTGCATTCTATCGCTCCATTTCGTCTATTAGCAAGTTAAGGGCGTTATGGGTTTAATTAATCTCAAACCTACCCTGAGTTGTCAGTTGCCTTCACATCTACGTTTAATCTTGGAAGTAGTTTCACAAAATAGGCTTAATGGGGGATTAGTAGTTTCGACTGGTAATTGGTCAAAAGTCAAAGGTAAAAGTCACAAGAATATTTACAAGGATGAACAGGATACACAGGATGCTAGGAAATCCAAAATCTAAAATCGAATATCCAAAATCGTAATCCTTCCACAGCCTTGTCACCCTGAGCTTGCGAAGGGTCTGGTTGATAATAGCAAGATTTTTCACTTCGTTCAGAATGAGAGAGCTATGTGAACCATTACTAACAACCAACAACCAACAACTCGTTACTCTTTACTGAGGAGGCCAGACTACCCGCCAGCCACTTTCCTGTTGCAGTAGTACCATCGCCTCGAATAACGATAGTTTTTGCCCATTTTGAAGGGTTAGCTCAAGTTGGTAGGTCACGCTGGCCCGTTTGCCAACGACAGTGGAGTCTTTGTTAACCGACACGATGGTGGTTTTGATAATGTTGCTATCTTGCTTGGCGCGGGTCAGGCGGTCAGTATAGTCACTTTTGCTGACTTTTAGTTGGGAGTCGGCGGTTAACAAATCGTACGCCGCCCCATAGTTGGCATCCCGTACTGCTTCCAGGTAACGTTGGGCAACATCGTTAGATTGTAAACCGTCAGCACAGGCGGTCAGCAGTAGGCAGGTTATAAAAAGAGGGAATAATTTCTTCATTCAATCAACCAACAACTAAAACCTAGCCAATGTTTCGCAGAAACGGGCGATTTCTTCCTCGGAATTATAGTAATGCACCGAAGCCCGCACCAGACTCTTCAGGCCGCGCTCCTCCAGGTCTAGCCGGGCATAATTCATGGCTGAAACTGAGGTGTTGATTTTGCGTTCTTCCAACCAACTTTGGACTTCCGTACTATCTTTGCCTGCTACCTGAAAAGTTACAATTCCGCACTTTTCCGCCCCAACGTCATGGACAGTTACACCGGAAATAACGGCGAGTTGGTCGCGCAGGGTTTGGGCCAAAGCTTGCACTCGCTCCTTGATTTCTGCCAGACCCCATGATAGGGCATAATCTACCGCCACTGCCAGCCCGATTTTAGTGGAATAGTTGGTTTCCCAATTCTCGAAACGCCTGGCATCGGGACGAATAGTGTATTCGTTTTTCGCCGTCCACTCCGCCGCGTGCAAATCAAGAAAAGGTGGTTCAAGCTGTTCCAGAATAGTTCGTCGCACATATAGAAAGCCTGTACCGCGTGGCCCTCGCAGAAACTTGCGTCCTGTCGCCGAGAGAAAATCACAGCCAATGGTTTCAACATCTAGGGGCATTTGTCCGACCGACTGACAGGCATCCAGCAGGTACAGAACTCCCGCCTCTCGCGCCACTTTTCCCACCTCTGCCGCCGGACTGACCAGCCCACCACTGGTCGGCACATGGGTCAGGGCGATTAATTTGGTACGTTCGTCAATGGCCTTCCGCAAGGCTTCAATAGAGATTTGACCGTTTTCGTCGTTAGAAATAACCTCAATTACCGCCCCAGTTTTGCGGGCAACCTGTAAGTGGGCGATATAGTTACTGGAATATTCGGCCTGTGAGGTCAAAATTCTGTCGCCGGATTTAAAGGGGATGGAGTAGTAGGCCATATCCCAGGCGCGGGTGGCATTTTCGACAATCGCAATCTCGTCCGCCCCGCAATTCAGCAGAGTCGCCAGAGCCTGATAAATCCTTTCGATTTGAGAATTGGCCTGTTTCGCAGCCTCGTAGCCGCCAGTATGAACTTCCAGTTGCAGATGATTTATAATCACTTCTAGTACCGGGCTAGGCATCAGGGCTGCCCCGGCGTTGTTGAAATGCAGCACATTCTCGCAACCAAGGGTCTCGCGGCGGGCGCGTTCAAGGTCTATACTCACCGAATATTCCTCAAATTAATTCCCCCTTCCTGTGTCGGGAAGGGGGACGGGTAGGTTAAATTATCTAGCCGAGACGACCTGCAAACCTTCGCCCGCCGAAAGTAACCCTGAGAGACTTTTACGCACGAATTCTACCGCCACCGGAGTATATTTTAACTCAACAATGCCAGTGCGGGGGTCTTGGGTGCGGCTGGTGATAGCGAAACCGGGAGCTTCGCGGAACATCCAGGGCATAAAGACCTGCCCCTCGGCCTGGGCGGTGCTGACTTTTGCTTTGATTTCCAACCCACCAAAGATGGAGCTAACCTTCACAATATCGCCACTCTCAATACCGAGGCTGGCAGCATCGTTAGGGTGAATTTCCAACTCTGGTTCAGGGTCGAGGGCTTCGGTGACGTAGTTGCGACGTAACATTGAACCACTGCGGTCATTAGCGTAAAGGGCGCGACCAACCGACAGGATTAGCGGGAAGTCGCGGTTAGTAACGGCAGGGCGCACCTGTACCCGCACCGGGATAAATTTGGCTCTACCACTGGCGGTAGCAAAAGCATTCTCAAACAGGATTGGTGTGCCATCTTCTGCCAGACCATCAGGAGTGACGGGCCACTGCACGCCCATGCGGGTGAGGGAGAAGGGTGACATTCGGCTATAGTCTGCCCCCGTAAACAACAGACCGGGCTTGTAGGTCATAATCTGCTTGCTGCGGTCTAATTTACTGTAAGTAACGCCACTGTAAAGGCGGTTGGTTCTGGCAATTTCCGCCATAATCTCGCCGGGATTTTTGTAGGTGGCGGGCAGACCGGGGCGGTCAAGCATTTCGGACAGAATTTTCCAGTCGGGCTTGGCGAAACCGGGGCTTGCCACTGCCCGCCGCGTGCGATTAATCCGGCGTTCGGTGTTGGTGAAACTTCCATCTTTCTCGGCGTGACCACCAGCCGGGAGGATAATATCGGCGTATTGGGCCGTTTCGGTCAGGAACAGGTCTTGCACCACCACAAACTCGGCCTTTTTCAGAGCGCGTTGCACCAGTTGCAGGTCGGGCGTGGTGACAAGTGGGTTTTCGCCCACAATATAGAGAGCTTTAACGCTGCCTTCTTCTGCCGCTTTGAAAATATCCAGATATTTCAGGCCGGGTTGGGCTGGGATAGCTCCGTTAGCCTTGCCAAACCAAGAGGTTTCCAGAGCGGCGCGAGCCTCGGCGTTAGTGACGGGGGCATAACCGGGCAGGAAGTCCGGCAAGCAGCCCATATCCGCCGCTCCTAACTCGTTAGCCTGATCGAGAATCCCGTTCAAACCGCTCCCCTTGCGCCCGATATTACCCGTAATCAGAGCCAGATTTGCCAGAGCCTGGACATTTTCAACTCCGCCCGCCCATTGGGTTACGCCTGTGCCATAGAGTATGGCGGAGGCTGGGTATTTGCCATCCCTGTTCTTATTGTTGACTCCTGCCCCACCTGTGGCGTATAAGCGGGCGGCTTCAAACAACTGCTCAACCGGGATTCCAGTGGCTTCACTCACCCGCTCTGGGGTATATTCTGACAACGACGCTTTCCAACCATCCACCGACTCGGTGCGGGCGTTTACAAAGTCGCTATCCTGCAACCCTTCCTTCACGATAATATAGGCCAGACCGTTATAAAGCAGCGCGTCCGTTCCCGGCTTGATTTTCAGCCAGAGAGTCGCCCGGTCAACCCAGCGATTGGCACGGGGGCTAACCAGAATAGCTTTAACCTTGCGGCGGACTACCGATTCCTGTAGCTGATAGCTGATAACCGGGGCGGTATCCTCGATATTCAAACCCGCCATAAAGTAACAGCCAGCGAAATCCTTGATGTCGTGGACAGTATTGGTCATGCCGTGCAAGCCGAACTGCTCGCTTTGAGCCAGCATACCGGGGGCGTGGGTGAAGCGGATTGGGCTGTCAATATTGTTGGATTTCATGATGGCGCGGGTGAACTTTTGCAGCAGGTAATTTTCTTCGTTGCTGATTTTGCCACTGGCGATGGCGGCAAACTGGTCGCCGCTATATTTAGCAAAACGGGTTAGAATTTCGTCATAAGCCTGTTTCCAGGTAATTTCTACAAACTCCTCGCCCTTCCGCATCAAGGGTACTTTCAGGCGGTCTTTGCTGTTAACATATTGGTAGCCGTAGCGACCTTTGACGCAACTGCGCCCGTCGCTGATGCCCGCCCCTTCGTTAAAGGTAACTTTTTCGATTAACCCGGTGTTATTTTCGGCCTCAAAGTTCATTTGGCAACCAGTGGCGCAATAGTTACAGGTGGTGGAGGTGCGTTTCATGGTCCACTGTAACCCGGTATTTTCGTATTGGGCATGCATCAAACAACCCACCGGGCAGACCTCCACGCACAAACCGCAACTGGTACAAGCGGTAGATTTGGTTAGGTCGCCACCCCAGGCCGAGTCAATGAAAGTTTCGACCCCGCGATTGACGAAAGCCAGAGCGGTTGCTCCAATTAGTTCTTCGCAAACCCGCACGCACTGTCCGCACAACACACAACGGTCACGCTTGATAATAATGGCGGGGCTCAGGTAATCCTGCTCGTACCACATTTTTTCGCGGCTCATACGATTTTCCCGCATGCCATAGTGCCAGGTAGCGTTTTGCAGGTCACAAGCCCCACTGGCGGGGCAAATCGGGCAATCCAGCGGGTGGTCAACCAGCAACGACTCAAGAATAAATTGCTTTACTTCGCGCACATCCTCATTGCTGTTTTCAGTGAAAAGTACCGCCCCATCTTTACATTCATAGGCGCAGGAGATTTCATAGTCCATCCCTCGCCGCCCCTGTACCCCGATGGTACACATCCGGCAAGCCCCAAAAGGCCGCATATCGGGGTGGGCGCAAAGGTTAGAGATATAAATTCCAGCCTTTTTTGCCGCTTCAATGGCAAAAGTGCCTTTGGGAACGCTTACCTCAATACCATCAATTATTACTTTTACCTGGGCGACACTAGCCGTTGCATCCGCCATTATCTTATATACTCCTCTAGTCGGTTGTCAGTAAAATCCCCCCTTCCTTTATAGGGAAGGGGGCTAGGGGGTTGGGTTATTTCTGGAATTCGTATACGTGGTCAGCCGTGACACCCGAACCATAACCGAGCTGTTTGGTGGGGTGATGTTTCATCGAGCAAACGTTAGCCCGACAGAAACCAGCCTGAATATGTTCCATTAGTTCCTTTTTGAATTCCTCAATCATCATCATGTTTTTGACGGGCAGCGGGGCAGCCTGTCCCAAACCACAGATTGAGTGTTCGATTACCAAGTCTGAAAGCTGGTCAATTTTAGCAATATCGCTTTCCTTGCCATCACCATTCTTGATACGCCAGAACATTTCGGTTAAACCCTCGCAACCGATTCGGCAGGGAATACACTTGCCACAGCTTTCGTCACGATTGTAGCGCAGAATGTAATAACAGGCATCCACCAAACATTGCTCGTCGGTGTAGGCTGTCAGACTCCCGCTTCCCAACAGGCAGAAATATTTGCCGAAAGTGTCAATATCAAAGGGGATATCGTACATTGAAGCTGGGAAAGAACCACCTGATACTGCACCAGTCTGGACTGCTCGAATAGGATGAGCCGGGTCGGCGGGGCCACCACCCACGATGTTTATGGCATCGGAAATCGGCCCGCCAAAGGGCACTTCCGCCAAACATTGCCGTTTGAATGGACCGGAGAGCATGATAATCTTCGTGCCCTTGCTCTTTTCCGAGCCAAAAGCCGAATACCAAGCTCCACCCCGTAGCAGGATTTCGGGGATATTGTTAAAACTTTCCACGTTATTTACAGTAGTAGGCTGACCCCACAAGCCGGCTTCGTAGGAACGGGGTGGCTTGACGCGAGGCATCCCCCGACCCCCCTGAATACCAAAGAGCATTGCGCTGGCTTCACCCGAAATATAAGCCCCCGCCGCGATAATAACCTTAACGTCGCAGCTATAACCGCTTCCCAGAATATTATCGCCCAGGAAGCCGAGCTTACGAGCCCGTTCTACCGCTTGCCCCATCCGCTTGAAAGCCAGGGGGTGTTCGGAGCCAACATAGATATAGCCGTGCGGAGTGCCCGCCACGTAACAGCCGATAATAAGACCTTCCAGAACGGAATAGGGGTCGCCCTCGAACAGACGGCGGTCTTTGTAAACGCTTGGCTCGCCCTCGTGTCCGTTGACCACTACATATTTGGGGGTGCGCTTTTCATCGTGAGTGGATTGCCATTTAGTGCCAACCGAGAAGCCCGCCCCGCCCCGTCCGCGTATCTGGGAAGCTTTTACCTCGTCAATTACCTGCTGGGTGTTCATATCCAGCAGAGCTTTTTCCAGACCCTTGAAGCCACCAACCGCGATAAAATCTTCAATGCTTTCGGGGTCAACATAGCCACAGAAGCGGGAGGAAATGCGCTGTTGCAGTTTGCCCCACTCGGTGCGACCCATCGGGGGGATGCCGCGCCATTCTTCATCAGGAGCTTGCGCCCAGGCAAAATCATGATAGTGATAGGGGTCGCTGGAGAGCCAACCTAACGACCAGTCAGCACAGGGGTCGTCACCCTGAACAAATTTATCCAGCAAATCTTTGGCGCGCGCCGGAGTAACCTCACCATATAACACGCGGGGTTGGCCCGGTTTGGTGATAAACACGGTGGGTTCGGCCCACATCGCGCCCAGACTGGCAACCATCCGCACTACCACATTATCGAGTTTGCGACTCTCAACTTCTTTCTGAAAATAGGCCAGCGTATCTCTTGCCCCCGATATAATCGAGCCTCCATCTAACATTACCTCGATAACGGTTTTGGTATTGTAGAAGGTCTTGCGCTGTTCGGCGAGACGAGCGGAAATTTCCTGAAATTCCTGGCGGTTCATATATTTTACTGCTCTCCTCTAGTTAGGTGTTAGGCACTAGGCGTTAGCTTTTCTTGATTTTTGCTAATACCTAATAGCTTCTCACATTTCGCTACTATCATGATGTTCGTGATCGGTTTTGCCAGCATTAACCTCTTCGATTAGTTCGTTCAATCGTTCAGGGGTGACTTTAGTGTAAATAGAGTGGTCAACCTCCACTACTGGCATATCCTGGCAAGCCCCAAAGCACCAATTGGCTCGCTCTATCGTCCACTTTTTGTCGGCGGTTACTTCCATATTCTCGATGCCAAGCTTCTCTTTTACAAACTGGGCCAGCTTTTGCGAGCCACAGAAGTAACAGGCCATTCCTTCGCACAACAGAATCCGATGTTCAGACTTTTTAACCACTTTGAAGTCAGTATAGAAGGTACTAACGCCGTAAACTGAGGGTAGGGGAATGTGGAATCGCTCACTGATGAGCGCGGCTACCGGGGCTGGAACGTAGCCAAGTTCATGTTGAATATCTTGTAGACAAGGAATAAGGGCTTCGAGCTTAATGTCCCAGGATTCGTATTTATCAATGATGCCGTTTATTTTAGCAAGCTCGATGCTTCCACCACCGCCGCTATTAATGACTGTGAGAGACAACACCACACCTCCAGAGAGTTCTATTTTTTGAAGATAATCAAGCAGTTGCTACTAGAAGTATATTATACTACATTTTCATCAAGAGTTTGTGAAAATTGCGATTAGTTTAAGGGTTATCGCTTTTCTTTTTAGCCATAATCAGGCTTTTGGTTTGGTCATACTGCGTCTCCATACCCTGCTCTAACTCCTGGGTAGAAGTGGCGGTCTTGTAAACTTTTTCCAGCCGTTCCATTAGGTCATTCATAGCCCAATCCAGCAAGGGGCCAGCCTCATCGTCGGTCAGGTCAGAGCGCAAAGATTCATCCTCGTACAACCGCTCGACCAGCATTTTCATTCGCCCGTCAAAATCCTCGCGGGGAACTACCGGACCAGGGGTAGGGGCGGCACTTTCTTTACTCTTTTCGCTGCTGGCTTCGGGGACTTTTGGCGGAACTTCAGCAGGTGGTTCTTTCGCTTCGGGTTGCGCGGGGTGGTGATGGACATGGGCCGCTACCACTGGCGCGGGTTCGGGTTTCGCGGGAGTGGGCGCAGCAACTTCTTGGGGTTTCGCTTGGTCTTTTTTGCCAAATAAGCCCATAAAGCTATTCAGGGCATTTTTAACCCCGTTCATTGCCCCGTCCTGTTGTTCTTTGTCTTCACCCACTACATTATCCCCTTATACCAACCACCATCTACTAATAGTGATGTCCCGGTAATATAACTGGCGCGACTGCTGGCTAAAAATACCACCGTTGCCGCAAATTCTTCGGGAGTACCCATTCGCCCTAACGGTATAAGTTTTTCGGTTTCGGCCCGAATATCGGCTTCGCTACGGTGTTCGCGGTTTGCCCGACCCTTTAACACTTCACCTACCCGCTCCGTTGCTGTCCAACCCGGCAACACATTATTGACCGTAATATTATATTTGCCAAACTCGCTGGACATGGTTTTTGCCAGACCGATCACGCCGGCCCGTACCGAGTTGGAAAGTATCAATCCGTCAATCGGCTGTTTGACCGACATCGAAACGATATTAATAATCCTGCCGCCACTGGATTTTTTCAAGTAGGGTAAAGCCGCCCGCGATAATCGGATGGTGCTGAATAGGTTCAGTTCGATAGCTTTGGCCCATTCTTCATCACTCAGGCTCTCGAATGTGCCAGTGGGAGGGCCACCAGCATTGTTGACTAATACATCAATTCGACCAAAGCGGGCCACCGTTTTCTCAATTAAGCTATCTATATCCGAGGCTTTGGTTACGTCGGTGGGCAGGGCCATAATGTCTATCCCGGTAGCGGTGCCAATTTCCTGAGCCGCACTTAGTAATACTCCCTCATGACGGGCGCACATCGCCAGATTTGCCCCTTCTTTGGCAAACTCCATCGCTACGGCTTTACCTAGCCCGGTACTAGACGCGGCTACCAGAGCCACTTTTCCTTTTAGACCTAAATCCATAATTTTCTCCCCTGAGAATGGTTGTAGGATGTCGGTTAAATTCGTAGGAGCAGGCTCTGTCCTGCGAAATCGGACGACGGAGCATCCTCCTACAGTTAAACTTTCCCTCTATCCTATCCCCTATTTTAGGTGTTTAGCGAAAACTTCAGCGACGGCGCGGGCCATAAAACGGCGGTCAGCCATTGAGAGGGCGTTTAACCGCACCATATCTACATCCAAACCGGGATGGGCTGACTCGAATTCTTCGGTAGCCTCGCGGATTAAATCAAAAATGTCAGTTTGGTGGTCGTTCATCCAATCATTTAACTCTTTTTCCAGAGCCTGGGCATCCATTGGCAGAATCTCCTTCAGATATTAATTAGATATTTTTAGGTTAAGGATTTTTGGACGAAAGAAGTAGTGCTGGTGTTATTAATTGGTGTTACATTAAGCTCATATTAACGGTTTAAAGCCGCTTTGTAAAGGGGAAACGGAATAGAAGTAACGAGTATCGAGTAACGAGTTAAAATAGGAAATAAAAAAAAGGGTAGACACATTGATCTATCCCTACAATTATTCTTACCACTGTTTTCCTCATCCTTCATCCTTACTCGTCGGAAGGTGCGGGAGCTGCTTGCAGGGGGACGGCCCCTATTTCGATGGGCTTTGGTTCAGCCTTGAGAATAGTTTTCCAGCGTCCGCTTTTGAAACGCCAATAGACCATAATCGCCAGTACCAGCGAATCCAGGCCCATTGCCAGTCTAGCCCCAATCAGGCCAAAACTGGCGATTTCAATAAAGAGATAGCCCAGCAAGAAACGCACTCCCCAGGTAGCAACCATCCGCCCATACATCGGGAAACGAGTATCACCCGCCCCGCGCAAAGCTCCAATAAAAATGAAAACTGTCGCCAGAAGGGGGTCAAAGGCTCCCGCAAAGCGCAACGGGTCAGCCGCCGTCTTAATAACTGTTAGGTCGCTGACCAGCAAGCCCAGGAAAAATTCCGGGAAGAAGATAAAAGTCAGACCCATCACCGTCATAAAAAGTAAGCCCATTTTGTAAGCGGTCATGGCGTAACGCTCGGCTAAATCAGGTCGTCGCGCCCCCAGACATTGCCCCACCAGAATCGTGTTGGCAATCCCAAAACCAATACCGGGCAAGAAGGCGATACTATCAATGGTAATAATAGCATTGTAAGCGGCGTAATCGGCCTCACCCAGCCCCACTACCAGCCGGGCAAAGAAGAAAATCCCAATCTGGAAGGCTATTTGCTCACCAAAAGTTGGTAGGCCAATTTTGCTCAGGCTTTTAATCACTGACCTTTCCAGTTTCCACTTCATCTCCAGATAAAGTGGTTGGTTGGGACTACCCAGCCGACGTTTGCCAAACCAACCAAACAGGCGGGCCATTACCACCAACCCACCTACCGTCCAGGCCGTTGCTGCCCCGATAGCCGCCCCGCCGACCCCTAAAGTCGGCAAGCCAAATGCGCCGTTTACTAGCGACGCGCCTACTAGGATATTTACCCCGTTTACCAGCGTCACCACTAACAGGGGGGTGCGAGTATCACCCGACCCGCGCAAACAAGCACTGCCAACAATCATTAATGCCCAGAAAACCATTCCATAAGAGGTAGTTTGGAGATAAACTGTGCCGATTTCCACTACCTTCTCGCTTGCGCCAAAGGAGCGGATTAAATCAGCCGCTAAGAAATGAATCAGAATACCAGTGATTAAACCTAAAATCAGGGCTAACACCATCGCCTGTCGCCCGATATTGGCGGCTTTCTGACGTTCGCCTTGCCCATAAGCCCGTGCTATGAGGGCGGTGGCTGGAATACTTAGGCTGCTAAAAATTACCAGGGCTAACCAGTTGAAAAAGTTGCCGAGAGCGGCGGCGGAAAGAGCTTCCTTGACTCCGTAGCCCAGTTTGGCGGAGGCTTCAAGGCTCAAATGACCTACAAAAAATACGTCGGATAGACCTACCAGCAGGTTCAGACATTGCTCACCGATGGTCGGCCAGGCCAGCCGCCAGACCCGTGCCCGCAACTTACCTTCGGTGACAGGCCCATCAAAAATTATGTCAGCATTTTTTTTGCTGACAGGTATTTCTCCGTTTTTTTCTTCTACACTCATATCTAAATTGAACCAGTTTTAGGGAGTTGCGTCAATCCGCCAAAATGCCCATCTGTGGAAG
>Ga0209511_1000923_pt1 | contig 27233 bp, 27 predicted proteins | sample SSSSmetaG_FD_184141 | JGI IMG/M metagenome (GOLD analysis project Ga0209511, IMG submission 184141) | Glacier valley bacterial and archeal communities from Borup Fiord, Nunavut, Canada, to study Microbial Dark Matter (Phase II) - ​SSSS... | ecosystem: Environmental > Aquatic > Freshwater > Ice >... | reverse complement strand
GCTGGAAGTGTAAAAGCCATAATTTGTATTATTTAGTTTTGATTAAATCAAGTTCACAGTTCAACAAATATAACAACCCCAAACGGCGGGCAAAAGTTTATTTTGACGAAGGCAACTTAGAAAACCCACAGAAAAATTGTGCCATCAGTAGTTAAGATTCAATATTTCTTTACCAAATCTCCCAATGTTTTGATAGACTGTTCAATCCGATCAGACCAGGGCAATCCAAAACACATCCTGAAACAGTTCGCAAACTGGCCGTGAGATGAAAATATCTGTCCAGGCGTAATTCCAATGCCATGTTTGAGAGCTCTCTTATGCAACTTGTAGGTATCAATCTTTTTATCCAGCTCAAGCCACAACGCAAATCCACCTTGGGGACGGGTAATGCGAGTGCCTTCAGGAAAATATTGAGTAACTGCCTGAATAAACCGCAGGCTTAACGTATGCAACTGTCTTCGCAAGTGACGTAAATGCAATTCATAACGCCCGTTTGCAAGAAAATCCGCAATAGCCGCTTGCGCCAACGTATTGGTGGATACGTTATTCATTCTCTTTAAGCGAATGATTTGCTCTTTAAATTTTCCAGGAACAACCCATCCGATCCTATAACCAGGAGCAAGTGACTTTGAAAAAGAACCGCATTGGATCACCATACCTTTCTTATCGAATGACTTGCATGTTCTTGGACGTGTCTTACCAAAAAAGAGCTCACCGTAAATATCATCTTCAATCAATGGAATATTTTTATTAGCAAGCAACGTAACAAGTTTCCTTTTCTTCTCGTCTGTCATACAACTTCCCATTGGGTTATTGAAGTTGGGAACAAAGAGACATGTTCGTATATCGAATTTTTTAATCGCACTTTCCAGTCTGTTGAGATCAATGCCCGTAACAGCATCTGTTGGAATTTCTACGACTTTCAATCCAAGGTTTTCCATTACCTGGAAAATCCCAAAGTAAGTTGGGCTTTCTATTGCAACAGCATCACCCGGTTTTGTGATCGCTTTCAAACTTAGCGATAAAGCTTCCATGCAACCAGCAGTAACTACTATATCACCCTCCCCTAAGGAGCCACCCCAATTAAAAGACTGACGGGCAATTTGTTTTCGCAATTCGGGATTACCCTGAATGTGTTCATACTTGAGACAACTGTCGTTTGAATTTCGAAGTGCCTGCATCACCGACTTATTTAATTTTGCTGCAGGAAGTAACTCGTGAGATGGGGAACCCAGTGAAAAGTTCACAAGCTTATCGGAACGCAAGTCATGATAAACACTGCTGATCATTTCATCAATCGTTACAGGAAGTACTTCTTCCACAGGCTCGCAACACGTCGGTATCTGCAACATCTGCAAAGGTGAAAACTTTACATAGTAACCTGATTGAGGTCGCGCCTCTACCAGTCCCTTGCTTTCAAGATGATAGTATGCCTGAAATGCAGTGCTTAAACTTATTCCCTGCTCTTTGCTAAGTGTTCGAACAGATAAGAGTTTGTCTCCTACCTTTAGTGCCTTTCCTTCAATAAGCTTTTGAATTCTATCAGCTACCTCCTGATAAAGGTGCTCCGTCTGAGGTTCCAATAATGTTTTCATAAATAGGTTGTCATTAAAATCAGTAAACGATAATCAAGAGTTCACAGCGATCTCATCTTCAAATTGGCTGATCTTCACATTGATTAACTGATCTGGTCAAAATTACTAAAACTGAAACTGTTTTATTACCATTATAAAGTAAAAATTTGTACAAATATTTTCCGTGAACGATTCACAAGAAGCGGGTTGAGTAAAAAGCTCCGTTAGGAAATCTTTGTGCTATTAAAGATCAAAAAAATGAAATCAGTATTTACGATTTTACTAATGGCAGTTGTATTTCCTCTTTTTGCTAAATGGAATAGTGATGATTCTGTCGAAAAAGTAAACACAATCCCCCATTTCACTGTAAAGTTAGGTGTGAGATTTCATTCCATGGGGCAGTTTAACTACGGGGGAAGAATTGTTTCAGAAAATCCGACAGTTGATTTTAACCTGACGTATGATCGCAAGGCATGGGGATTTCAAATTTTCAAAGCAATGGATTTACATGACAGGTCAACCGACATCAATTTCACTCTGGCTGTGTTGAATAAACGTATTCACTTGGGGAAAAATCTCACAATCACTCCCAGTGCCGGATTTATATTGGAGCAATTCAGCACCATGGCAGATCGAGGTTCCGATGTAGTGCTAATCATCGCCACCAGCTATAAGATTTCATCTTTATTTACAATTGAGCATAGTTCAATGTTTGGAAATCTTGTCCTTGAACCTAATGAGAAAGACTGGGTAAACCGTTTACGAATAATGTATTCAAAAAAACATATTGACATATCTGTCACTGGTTGGCATAACAACAAAGTGTTTGACACAGCAGAATACATTACATATGGAGGAAGTATTGCTTACAGCAGGATTAAAATTTCCAAAAGCATTTCAATGAATGCGGGATTGAGCGGATTAATGATGCCTTACTTCACTGACAAGCTAAACTATCCTCAAAGGGAAGGGCTTTACGGAACAATAGGTTTTACAATCCAGTGATAACTTAAATCAAGTATTGGCCTGGCAGTATGCGCACACTTTATTCATCACACATTCTGCGTGTTTGGGATCTGTCGGTCTGCATATCTCTCTTCCCAGGAAAGAAATGGCCATTCCAATCTCTCCCCAATCCTTTTGTTCGATTGCATCCATCAATTGCTTTTCAATTTTTTTTGGATCAGTACCGGAAGCAATACCTAAACGCGGAGCCACACGTACAACATGAAGATCCACTACAATTCCTTCTGCCTTCTCTCCTACCTCACGCATAATAACATTCGCCGATTTTCTGCCAATGCCAGGCAGCTCAGTCAAACCTTCCATCGTTTTGGGAATCATCTTATCGTCTTTAACAATTGATGCAATCTCCAATAGCCACTTTGTCTTGTTTCCAAAGTTCCGAACCTTGCTTATAAATCGAAACAATGATTCTGACGTTGCTTTTGACAAGGCTTTCATATCTGGATATGCGGCAAACAGCGCTGGTGCAAGCTTATTGATGTTGCGATCGGAATCCTGTGCAGAAAGGACCACGGCCACAAGCAATTCATAAACTGAATTATAATTTAACGGATGCTTTTTGCCCTTGTATTTTTTGATCAAGGGTTGAATTTCTTTTTGCCAGTTGATAGCCGCCATCGTAGTAGATTTGGATAGATAAAGATAATAATCTACCGGGTCATTGCCAGTGCAAAAAGCAATGTTGTCTTGTACCAACCACTTTAAAAGCTTAACTCATCCAATACTAAGCGTATAAAAGTGAAAATAATTGATCAAAATCAATTTAATTTGAGGAAATCCGCCTCGCAACTTCATATTGTGATTTTCTTTTCCAGAATACTTGTCTCGTTTGTCTTCGTGACTTTGCTACTATCGTGTGGCGTACAACGAAAATATGTGGTGATACGAGAATCCGAAATAAGTTATGTACCCCTTACCACTGATAACATAATTCCAATAACCGACTCAGAATTGCAAGCTTCTTCATTTCTTGGTTTTGCATATTCACTGATCAAAAGTCACCGATATGATACTTTGGATTGGGAAATTGACACGGCGATAAAGAATGGGACTGCTAAAGAAGATGTTTATCTGTCCAAAGTACTTCTATGTATCTCGAAAGGATCATATCAAATGGCGGCAAACTATTTAAACATGATCAGTACTGAATATCCCTTGCTTCAGGAATTACTCAGCACCGATATGTCGTTCGAATTACAAAGGAAAAATTTTCCAGATAAACCAAACGACAAGTTCTTTGAAAAATATCAGCTGTTAGTCGACAAATATCCTAAAAACGAAAATCTGAAAATGATTGTTCGCACCCGCCTTCGGTACATTCAGCACAAATATTAATATCATGCGTAACTATTTTACTTACTTCCTGATTTTAGCTTCTTGCTTACTTATCATTTCCTGTTCGCAGCGGAATATCTTTGAGAAAGCCATCTCAAAAACCAAACTTCCCCTTGGCTATCTTCATGATAGTCAATACCAAAAAAATTCCGGTGTGAAGCAAACATTCTCCGTGATAGTTTACAGAAATCCAATCATTCCAAAAACAAGTGTTACAAGAATTGGAAGCACAGTTGTACCGGCGATAATTTATTGCAAGAATGATGTTCTGATGGCCGGTACATTGGGTCAGAATTCTATTGAACAGAGCTATGCAACATTTTTCAGAAAAGAATTAAATACTGAGCTAATGCGATCAAATTATTTCTCCTTGTCTGATTCAGTTAAAAATAATGGCTATATGTTAGACATAGCCTTTGAAAATCGCTCAACCGTTGCCAATTATCATTTTATTGCGGAGCATGTTTATTTATTCTTTGCGATTTTACACACGTATAGGGCTCAGGGTTTTCCGTCGTTAACGATGATACAGGCAACAGCTACTCTAACGAAAGGAAATATTGAGATTTATAAAAAACAGTATAATGTATCTTCACAAGAACCGTTTGAAATACCAGGCGATAATAAAAAGTTTCGCAATATAACACGGAACGTACAGGCTAATATGGTCCAATCACTTTCAAACACTACAAAAAAAGCTATAGACCAAATTATTGCAGACGTCTACTCTGAAATCAAGTAAGTACAAAGACCATTATCAAAATCTTTAGTAGCCGTATCAATGCTCAAAGCGGATTTATGAAATTGAAAATACTAAATGGTTCTGAACTGAAAGTCACAAGCAATGCCAAAATTATATTTGAAGGAATGTTGGAAGTTTCAGGCTGCTTGCTTCAGCAATGCTTACTCGAAAAATCAAGCATTGCCGGTAAAACTACTCCAGGTTTTTCCATGTGAGGTAAGTGCCCAGCCTCATCTACAGGCACAAATACCGGATAAAGAATTTCATTGATAATCTTGCTTCCTTCAAAAGATGTTGTTGGGTCCTGTTTGCCCCAGATCAACAACACAGGTGTGCCTTGCTTTGCAATTGTCTTAAATGATTCAATAGGATTCACTCCATAATGATACCGTGTGGATACCAGCGAACGAATAAATCCTTTGTATTTCATTTGCGGCAGATATTTTTCATTCCATCCAGGAAAATTTTCTGGTTTATAAAAGTCACTCAGCTGTTCACTAAGCTTGTGCGAAAAGATCACTGTCTGAGCATACATGATGAATTCGGGAGTGGATGAATTCCAAAGACTGATTGCCGGATCCATCAACGTCAGGCTCTTTACTAACTCTGGATGTGTCGCCGTAAAATGGGATGTCACAGGCCCTCCAAAAGAAAGTCCCATCAGATGTAATGGTGTTTTTAATTTCAGAATTTGAATCAGATCATCGAGTTGCTTATTGTATACCTCAGCAGTATAATCGCCTTGAAGCCTGTCGGAAAATCCTCTGCCGTATGTATCATATCGAACAACACGAAATCCTTTTTTCGCAAGCGCATAATAAGTGCTATCCCAGATATAATAGGGAACACTGAACCCATGCACAAGAATTACAGTACCAAGCGTATCTACTCCGGTCATTTCATAATGTGTAATCCCCTGGCTTAACTGAATAAAAGATCCAGAGGCATTTTTTCGCTCCTCGTCATTGAGGGTTATAGATTCAGGATTTCTGATAAGAAAAAGTAATATGGGAGTTATTAACAAAATAATTAAAATTACAGCTGCGATACGAATAAAGCGTCCTTTAGTGCTGGCCATTATTTAAAAATTAAAACTTGAGAAACGAGGTTACGAAATATGAAATTGAAAATCAACCGGATGATAAAGTATAATTGATCAACCACTTGAACGATCTGATTAAAGTCATAAGCAATGAAACCAAATTCCTAAAGAATAATCGTGAACTGTTATCCGATCCCAAAATTAAAATGACTGTAAATATAAGAGACTCGTTAGGCTTGAAAATACGGGGTCGTTTATGCTTGCGCAAAAGTTAGGATTTAAATCAGATGTCAAACTCCACTATTATGGAATTAAGCAACTAACAATCAGGAAATAATTAATCTTTTAATTCACGTGCTTTGATTCGCACAACTTTTCCATCCTTGGAAATCACCAGCTCACCATCTTCCTTCTTTGTACGCTCAATAAGGCGTTGAATGGCAAGTTTAACACCTTCCGTTATTTTGTCTGCCAATTGATCTGATTCAGATGCGCTCATTCAATTAAACCTAAATTTATTCCAAAGATCGGTATTATAAATATGAAAATCTACAGGAATAAGGCTCTTTGCTACGATTACCGGGATTGCATGAGAATTGTCATAAACCAGCCAACTATCGCATATATCTTTGTAAAGAGCAAAAAAGTTCTCCTTGCCCCTGATGTACCTTCGTTCAATCACAGTTGAAGAAATGTTATGACCGCCTCTTGCAACTCTTTCTCTAACCCTTGCCTTGGCTAAATCAATTGATTCAAGCCAAAAGTATAACAGCACTACCGTATAGCCTTGTCTTTTGGCATCGTGGATTAATGAGACATAACTTCTTGTGGCGAGAGTTGTTTCAAAACCAAAATCGTTTTTAAACTTAAGTAATTCCTTTATGCGGTTTAACATAATTCGCCCCGCTTGAAAGGAAACTGTTTCGGGCTGAAAGGGAGAAAGGCCACGCGCAATTTCATCTGCATTTACGAACTCCTTACAATTAAGTATCTCAGGTAATACAGTATAGGATGTTGTTGTCTTTCCCGCTCCATTACATCCCGCTATGATATATAAGTTTGGCATTGATGGCAAATTAATCAAAACATCTTAAAACTTTCACAGATATCAATACTAGATTGAAACCGCCGAAGAGTAGACAAAATTATGTATAAAGTAACTTCTTATTTAGCCCGGCTTATGTTTATCAGCGATCAATCAAGTCTATAAGTGTTCAATTCTGACGGCTTGGGTAAACAATTCTATACATTGATGATCCCGGCTAAACTGATCTGGTCAAAATAGCTAAAACTGAAACTGTTTTTTCTGCGTATTAAAGAGAAATTTTATGACGATTTTAATTTATCATGAGAACAAGAAGGAAATGGGTGCTGATACTCGGAATTATAACAGGAATTAGTGTGTTGCTGTGGCAAAGGGGTAATGTAAAGTATGCAACCACTTTAGGTTTTACATATATCAAAGAAAATTTTAAAAAATGAACAACAACAATAAAAACCTCCTGGCATATCTCTCACTTGGCGCAGTATGCATTATCTGGGGGACAACATACTTGGCGCTTCGTATAGGAGTTACTCAGTTTCCCGCCTTCCTCTTTTCATTGATTCGATTTGCGTTTGCCGGACCAATACTGGTTATTTTTATGCTCACAATTGGTAAAGTCCCATGGCCCGATAAGAAAACTCTTATCAACCAGGCGATCGTTGGATTATTTATGATCACGCTGGGAATCAGCGTTGTAGGCTGGGCTGAACGATTTATTTCCAGTGGACTTGCTGCAATCATTTGCTCCGTAATGCCTGTATGGATCATTCTTATCAACCTGATCATAAGTAAAGACGAAAAACCAAACTGGCTTATTATTCTTGGATTAGTAACGGGGTTGACTGGCATCGTAATGATCTTCGGTGAACATATCGGCGAATTCTCCAATTCAGATTATCGCGCTGGAATTATCATGACATTTTGTGCTAACCTTTGCTGGGCTATTGGAAGCGTTTGGATCAAAAAGAAGAATCAGAATTCAGATCCATTTCTCAATGCTGGACTTCAAATGGTATTCGGTGGAATTTTCCTTATTCCTTTCAGTCTTGTGTTTGATGATTATAGCACGATTCAATTTTCAAGTGAAGTTATCTACTCACTCCTATACATGATATTGATTGGATCCGTTGCAGCGTATGCCTGCTATTCCTACGCAATTAAGAAATTACCAATGACACTCGTCTCGCTTTACGCCTACATCAATCCGATTGTAGCCGTCATCTTGGGTTGGTTAATTCTATCTGAAAAACTTAACTTCAGAATTGGCATAGCAATACTGATAACCATCGCCGGTATTTATCTTGTTAACAGAGGCAATCAATTAAAGAATACTCCTCTTGAGCCACTTTCAGGAACGAAATCATTCTTTAGAAATCTTAAATTAATTACTATCGGTTAATATGGAACTAAAAATCTATCAAATAGACGCTTTTGCGGAAGAGATATTTACAGGAAATCCTGCGGCGGTTTGTCCATTAGACGCATGGCTCCCAGATGAAATTCTCCAAAAGATTGCCATGGAAAATAACCTTGCAGAAACCGCCTATTATGTAAAAGAAAAAGAAGGCTATCGGATCAGATGGTTTACACCTGCTGTTGAAGTTGATCTGTGCGGACATGCGACCCTTGCATCTGCCTTTGTTCTTTTTCATCATGAAGAATACCATGGAAATCAAATAATATTCAATTCACGAAGTGGTCCCTTAAAAGTGACGAAGCAAAATGAATTATTCACTCTGAATTTTCCGATTGACATATCTAAAGAAGTCGAGTTGCTTCCTGAACTTATAACTCCTTTCAATTTCAAACCTGTAAAAGCCTTCAAAGGAAAGACCGATTATATGTTAGTCTTTGAAAACGAAACTCAGATCAGAAACATGAATTCGGATCTTGGTTTGATCAGTAAAATAAAAGCACGTGGAGTAATGGTCACTGCCAAAGGTGACAAAGTAGATTTTGTCTCAAGATTTTTTGGACCACAATCCGGAGTGAATGAAGATCCTGTAACAGGCTCGGCGCATACAACACTTGCTCCTTATTGGTCTGATGTTCTTGGAAAAACTGAATTGACTGCCATTCAATGTTCTGCCCGCAGTGGAAATCTAAAATGCAAGCTTGTCAGAGATCGTGTTGAGATCAGCGGGCATGGCAAAACATTTCTAATAGGAAAAATTTTTATCCCCGACTAATGAAATCAATGAACTGGTTTGATCGCAAATTAACTTTTGGATTGTCTCCGGAAATGCTTCCGTTCTATCTGGAAAGGCTTGAAGGAACAATCTTGAGACTCGAACATAAGATAAAGAATGTTGATGATAAAATCCTTTCCCATCGATTCAACGATAAATGGTCAGTGAAACAACATATAGGTCATCTTGCAGAAGTTGATGAGGTAGGGAATAAAAGAATCGGAGAAATGATTTCCGGAATGCAAATACTTTCAAAAGCAGTGTTCGAACCGAAAGGCTACAATCCATGGCCGATCGAGAAAGTAGTAGAATTCTTGCGAAAGACACGAACTGAAAATATTAACCGATACAAATCGCTATCCCTGAATGATCTTATAAAGGCATCAATGCATCCGAGACTCAATGTGCCCATGACGCCTGTTGATCTTGCGTGGTTTGATGCCGAGCATGACGATCATCATTTAGTTAAACTCACAGAAATAATTACAGAAAATGTACACTGCTAAAAGTTTTCGTAACGATAATAGTGAAGACGTAAAAAACTTCATTCATGCTAATGGTTTTGGTATTCTTACAAGCCAGGTTGAAAATAAACCCTGGGCAACACATATCCCCATGTTTTTATCCGAAGATGGCTCCACACTCACAGGACATATCGCGAGAGGAAACAAGCATTGGAAAAGTTTTGAATCCAATCCTGATGCATTGGCAATATTTTCAGGACCTCATACTTACATATCTTCGTCGTGGTACGATCATGAAAATGTCCCTACCTGGAATTATATCGCTGTGCATATTTCAGGAAACTTGAAGATAATGGAAGCCGAAGATTTACTGGAGTCTTTAAAAAATCTTACGGACAAATATGAAAAAGCATCTGCCTGTCCTGTTTCTGTTGAAAAGATGACTCCTGATTTACTGAAAAGGGACATCGCCGGAATCGTGGGTTTCCAATTACAAATCGAGAAAATAGAATCCTCCTATAAGCTTTCACAGAATCGAGATGATGAAAATCACAATAGAATTATCGTTGAGCTTGAGAAACGAGGTGATAAAGATGCTTTGAAAATTGCCAGGGCAATGAAAGAATTCAGGACGCATTTTTAACCGACTTTTAAATATCTTTACTCCTTAAGAACGAATAACATGACACTTACTTCTTCCATTTCTGTACAGAAAACAACTCATTCACGCATTGCTGAAACTGATTTCAATAATCTTGAATTCGGAAAATATCTCTCGGACCACATGCTTATGGCAGAATGGTTTGATGGTAGGTGGAGCGAACCTGTAATTGTTCCGTTTGGCGATCTTAAAATGAGTCCGGCAATGCTTTCCCTTCACTATGGACAATCCGTCTTTGAAGGAATGAAGGCATATAAGAAAAATGGAAGTATTACTATTTTTCGTCCGGAAAAACATCATAGCAGATTAAACAAATCACTGGAGCGCATGTGTATGCCAACAATTCCCTTTGATATGTTTATTCAATCACTTCATGCATTGATTGAAGTTGATCAAGAATGGATCCCAATAACGGAAGGTGGATCACTTTATATCCGGCCAGTTGTATTTGCATCCGAATCGCGACTAGGGGTAAAAGTTGCTGATCGCTATAAATTTTTTATTCTTACGAGTCCCGTTGGTCCTTATTACAGCAAACCATTCCGTTTGAAAGTTGAAGAGATATTTGTTCGCACAGCGGAAGGTGGAACAGGTTTCGCAAAATGTGCAGGTAACTACGGTGGAGCATTTTATCCTACGCAGGTGGCAAAAAACGAAGGTTTTGATCAGATCTTATGGACTGACAGTAAAGAGCATAAATACATTGATGAAGTTGGAATGATGAATGTTATGTTCGTTCTCGACGGAAAAATTGTGACACCAAATCTTAGCACTTCCATCCTTGATGGGATCACGCGAGACTCACTTCTCACAATTGCACGCGATTCTGGATTGCCAGTTGAAGAACGTAAAGTGAGTATTGATGAACTTGAGGCAGGTTTTAAAAATAAATCTCTTACGGAAGCATTCGGTGCAGGTACAGCAGCTGTTGTTGCTCCTATTGCGGTGATTCACGTTCACGGAATAGATTATCAATTACCAGCAGTTTCCGCTCAAAGTATTCAGCAGAAGTTAAAAGCAAAGTTGATGGATATCAGGCTTGGAACTGCGCCGGATACACATCGATGGAATTATGTTTTTAAGGTGTAATTAATTCGGTGGTAAAATTATTATCGATTTTTTTTAATGAGAAGATCCACCTCTTGTGATTGACAACATTTTCTATTGGCAAATAGAAACGAAGCAAGAACTTCAATACTATTTATGGAAAATATAGTTTATCGAAGCGATGCGAAAATCACTCCATCTCAATTTATTGACGTTATGCGCAGGTCAACACTTGGGGAGCGGAGACCTGTAAAAGATGAGCTCCGAATTGCAAAGATGCTGGAACACGGGAATATTCTCATCACGGCGTGGTCGGGTGATTTACTCATAGGAGTATCACGCGCGCTGAGTGATTTCTCTTTTTGCTGCTATCTCTCCGATCTTGCCGTAGATGAAAAGTTTCAGCACAAAGGGATTGGTAAAAGACTAATTGATGAGACGCATATTATATCCGGTTCTGATACAACGTTAATATTGTTAGCTGCTCCCGCCGCAGTGAGTTATTATCCAAAGATTGGGATGCAAAAGTTTGAACACTGTTTTATTATCAACCGAAGACCTTACTAATTATGCCGCAAGAAACACTGAGCACATCACCTGTAAGCAGATGAAATAAGTCACGTCAAATTGTATTGTGACAGTAACCAGGTCAACGCTCCGCTGCCTTTGGTCATCATTCATAATTTTATGGAACATAAGCCGGATAAAAAGATTATCTTTGCGCTCGGAAAAGGCAAAATTGGGCTAAAAAAGGCTTTTAATTAATTTTTTGCTAAACTCCCTGTCGGGAACGAGAATTTACAATCACTAAATCAATATAATTCATGGGAAGACCTCCAGTATTACCAAAGAAGAAAAAAGACGGATTTTACATTGAGATCCGCAACAAGGGCGCCAAATCAGGCACAATTATTATCCGCGACAGCGAACAGGCAATGATGCAAGCAGCTAAACAGTATGAAACCACAAAAGATGTCACCATTCTTGGCAAGCACGAGAACGGTAAACGTGTTGATGAAGGTCGCGCTAAAAAGGTTAAAGCCTGAGTTTAAACTTAAGTTCTAACCCTTAATTCATTTGCTCTAAATAAATATTAGAAAGGCAAATCGTCCGTTGAAGATGAATTTGACTGAAAAGGCTCGTCTCCGATCGGATCGGAATTTGACGAGCTTTTTCCATTACCGCCACCTCCAGCGGATGCGCCCTTTTCAAGCTTCCACGCACGCGCTTCCGTGTACCAGCGACCGTTGTATTCGCGACTTTCAAGCTCGACAGAAACATTTACCATATCTCCTTCAGCAACACCGAATTGATCGATTTTGTCACCCCAGACAGAGAGGCAAACTTTCTTTGGATATTGAGATTGTGTTTCCACGATGAACTCCTGCTTTTTCCACTGTCCTTTTTTACCCATGCCCGTTTGAACTGGCAGCAATTGGATGATTTTTCCTTTTAATTCCATAGCCATAATACAATGTTACTATTTTTCCCTGATCCTTTTAAAAAACACATCAATCAACGCTTTACTTTCTTCACTTCTAATTCCTTTGACAACTTCTGTCTTGGGATGTAGAATTTGAGAATTTACAAGAGTGAATCCCTTTTTCAAATCTGAAGCTCCATACACAAGCTTTTGTAATTGCATCCAGTGTATAGCCCCGGCACACATGAGACACGGTTCGAGCGTCACATATAGCGTGCACTCGGTTAAATATTTTGCCCCCAAATAATTCGCCCCCGCTGTTACAGCCAGCATCTCTGCATGCGCTGTCGCGTCTCTTAGTTGCTCCGTCTGATTAAACGCGCGCGCGATAATTTTATTCTGACTTACCACGATTGCTCCCACCGGAATTTCCTCCGCATCGAATGCTTTTTTGGCTTCTTTTAATGCCTCATACATAAAGTATTCGTCGGTATATATCTCCATTGATTAATAGTGCGAGTTGCTGAAGTTGTATGTGCGAAGTTCTAAGTTTCAGATTGGACTGAGAAATGTTGTCTAGTTCGGTTTACCAGATTACTTTTTACCAACAACCACTAATTACCAGTTACTTCACCCTAATACTCTTCATGATCTCCTTTGCAGTTTCCTGCCAGTCACCACGCATATCTTTAGCACAAGAGAACGTAAACACAAGCGTGCGATCTTTCTCCACCAGATACTGAATGAATGTATACTTCAGAATCGGATCGGTAAATCCTTGCTTTCTACGGTCACCATTTATGCGGGATTCGAATTCATAAAAAATAAATTTCTTTTTATATAAAATCTGTTGTCCTTCACTGATCATATCAAGACGATCATAAAGATTGGTAAGACCGGATTTAAAAAATTTAGCCGCAAGATCAACATCGCCATCGGGCCATTTTGTTGCGGAAATGTTTACGCTAAAATCTACCGTACGTTCCTGATCGGTATACGCTCCTAATGGTGCCCTTACCGAAGGATATCGCTGAGCAATGTCATCGGGAGTCATTGCATACATCGTGCCCGGGAGTGAAACAGTCACGCCATCAGATACTTTGGTCTTCACCAGTTTAGCAGGCGCAAAAGAGGTCGCCAGTAAAAATAAGATCAGAATTGGAAGCGTTTTGGTCATTATTCAGGGGTGAAATGATAATAATTAGAGTGGAAGGTTTATTAACTTGCGCGCCCAAATTTAATCAATTTAAGATGTTACGGACACATACGTGCGGTGAACTACGAATTAGCGAGGTCAATAAGACAATAACCCTGACAGGCTGGGTACAGCGGCTTCGGGACAAGGGAAGCTTGCTCTGGATTGACCTCCGCGACCGTTATGGGATCACACAGCTTTTCCTGGAAGAAGGGAAATCAGATCCGAAACTATTGGTGGCTGCGCGTCAGCTCGGTAGGGAGTATGTTGTGAAGGTCACTGGTGTTGTGGCAGAACGTCTTTCCAAGAATGATAAGATTTCAACAGGTGAGATTGAGATAAAAGTTGGATCAATTGAGATTCTTAATGAATCGAAGACGCCTCCGTTTACTATTGAAGAAAATACGGACGGAGGCGATGATCTTCGCATGAAATATCGTTACCTGGACCTAAGAAGAACTCCGGTTCGCGAAAGCCTGCAATTGCGTCACAAAATGGCTCAGCAAACACGCGTATATCTTGATAGTCTTGACTTCATTGAAGTTGAAACTCCGGTTTTAATCAAGTCAACTCCGGAAGGAGCGCGTGACTTTGTTGTTCCGTCACGAATGAACAACGGTGAATTTTATGCATTGCCCCAATCACCACAGACTTTCAAACAACTTTTAATGGTTTCTGGCTTTGACCGCTACTACCAGATTGTAAAATGTTTCCGTGATGAAGATTTACGTGCTGATCGCCAGCCTGAGTTTACTCAGATAGACTGCGAGATGTCGTTCATAACACAGGAAGATATTCTTAACACATTCGAGGGATTGGTCCGTCACCTATTCAAAAATGTAAAAAATATTGAAATGCCATCCGTTCCACTCATGACGTATGAGAACGCATTGATGTATTATGGTACTGATAAACCTGATACTCGATTTGAAATGAAATTTACTGAGTTGACTGAGCTTACAAAGGGAAAAGGTTTCCCGGTCTTTGATCAGGCAGATCTGGTAGTTGGCATTGCTGCAACGGGATGTGCAGCCTATACACGTAAGCAGATCGATGAGCTAACTGAATTCATAAAACGTCCGCAAATTGGAGCAAAGGGATTGGTTTGGGTTCGCTATGAAGCAAATGGAACTCTGAAATCTTCTGCGGATAAATTCTTTGCTGAAGATGAGTTAAAAAAATGGGTAGTTGCATGCAATGCTCAACCCGGGGATTTGATCTTGGTTTTAGCTGGCGACGCAGAAAAAACAAGAAAGGCATTAGGTGAGCTTCGTTTGCTTGTTGGTGGACAATTGGGTCTGCGTGATAAAAACAAATTCTCCGCGTTGTGGGTAATTGATTTTCCATTATTGGAATGGAATGAAGAAACAAACCGATTCCATGCGATGCACCATCCGTTCACATCACCAAAACAAGAGGATATTGCCTTACTTGATAGTGATCCTGGAAAAGTCCGTGCGAATGCCTATGATATGGTAATCAACGGAACCGAAGTTGGCGGTGGGTCAATTCGTATTCATGATCGTACAACACAGAGCTTAATGTTTACAAAGCTTGGATTTTCTGAACAGGAAGCAAAAAAACAATTTGGTTTCCTTATGGATGCATTTGAGTTCGGTGCGCCGCCACACGGCGGAATTGCATTTGGATTTGATCGACTGTGCTCATTGTTTGGCGGGGCTGATTCGATCAGAGATTTTATTGCATTCCCTAAGAACAATGCAGGAAGAGATGTGATGATTGATAGTCCTTCAACGATATCGGATGAGCAATTGAAAGAATTAGGGCTGGTGGTGAAGAAATGATAGAATGTGGTCTGCTTTTATATTTTTCATTTAGAGTTTTACATTGGATATTAAAATGTAAAATATCCAATTCCAAATTTAAAATTTAAAAGTTTGTTCCCGGTAAATCGATTTGAATTGAAAGCTATGGGCTGGTTGTGAAGAAATGATGGAAGGTGACTTACTTTTATATTTTTCATTTTGAGTTTTACATTGGATATTAAAATGTAAAATATCCAATTCTAAATTTAAAATTTAAAAGTTTGTTCCCGGTAAATCGATTTGAATTGAAAGCTATGGGCTGGTTATGAAGAAATGATGTAAGGTGACTTACTTTTATATTTTTCATTTAGAGTTTTGCATTGGATATTAAAATATCCAACTCTGAATTTAAAAGTTTGTTCCCGTTAAGTCAACTTAAGTGGTAAGCACTGGGCTTGGTGATGAAGTAATGATAGAAGGCAATCTGTTTTTATATTTGTCATTTCGAATTTTATATTGGATATTAAAATATAAAATATCCAACTCTGAATTTAAAATTTAAAAGTTTGTTCCCGGTAAATCGATTTGAATTGAAAGCTATGGGCTGGTTGTGAAGAAATGATGGAAGGTGACTTATTTTTATATTTTTCATTTAGAGTTTTGCATTGGATATTAAAATATAAAATATCCAACTCTGAATTTAAAATTTAAAAGTTTTGTATCTATGTTAAACCGACATATCAATTTTAATCAGGAAAACAGTACATACGACTCTGTTGTTATCAGATTTCAAATGAGGATTTTTAATAAAAGTTTGATCGTATGGAAACTCAAAAATTTGATCTTGAGAAAAGACTAATAGAATTTACACTTTGTGTTCTTGTAATAGTTGAAAACTTACCAGACACAAAAATTTGCAATTATTTGGGTGGGCAGTTACTTCGATCAGGAACATCTCCTGCTTTAAATTACGGAGAAGCACAAGCGGCAGAATCCAGAAAGGACTTCATTCATAAATTAAAAATTATTCTTAAAGAATTACGAGAAACAGGAATATGCCTAACCATCCTGGATAGGAAATCACTTTGTTCTGATAAATCCGTTATGAAGGAAAGTCAAGAACTCACTGCAATTTTTGTAAAAAGTATTGTTACAGCCACGAAGAATGAACTGAATAAGAAGTAGTTAACTAATTTTAATATTTCTATTTAGAATTTTATATTGGATATTAAAATATAAAATATCCAACTCTGAATTTAAAATTTAAAAGTTTGTTCCCGGCAAATCGATTTGAATTGAAAGCTATGAGCTGGTTATGAAGATATGATGGAAGGTGACTTACTTTTATATTTTTCATTTAGAGTTTTGCATTGGATATTAAAATGTAAAATATCCAATTAGGAATTTAAAATATAAAAATTAGTTCCCGGTAAATCGATTTGAATTAAAGCTATGGGATGGTTATGAAGAAATGATGGAAGGTAACTTACTTTAATATTTTTCATTTAGAGTTTTGCATTGGATATTAAAATGTAAAATATCCAATTCGGAATTTAAAATATAAAAGTTTGTTCCCGTTAAATCGATTTGAATTGAAAGCTATGGGCTGGTTGTGAAGAAATTATGGAAGGTGACTTACTTTTATATTTTTCATTTAGAGTTTTACATTAGATATTAAAATATAAAATATCCAACTCTGAATTTAAAATTTAAAAGTTTGTTCCCTTAAATTGACTTAAGTTGAAAGTACTGGGCTTGGTTTTGAAGAAATGATAGAACGCTATCTGCCTTTGTAAGCTCCCCCGAAAATAGGACAGTTTAAGATTAGACGAAAGGTCTTTAACTTTAAACTGTAACACATGAAAAAAACACGATTTACCGAAGCCCAGATTTTCAGTATTCTGAAGGAATTTGATGCTGGCAAAAACATCCAGGACGTCTCCCGTGAGCATGGAGTGTCGAAGGCAACCATTTACAATTGGAAGGCCAAGTATGGGGGCATGGAAATGAATGAACTCAAACGGGTCAAAGAGCTGGAAGAAGAGAATCGTAGGCTCAAGCACATGTATGCTGACCTTGCTCTGGATAACAAAATGCTAAAGGACATTATAGGAAAAAAGTTCTAAGGCCCTCCGAGAAAAAAGTATGTGTTGATCACCTTCAGCAAACGTATGAGATTAGTCTGGGTAGGGCCTGTAAACTGCTAGGTCTGTCACGATCCGTTTATTATTACAAAAGTCACCGTGATGATGGCGTTGTGATAGAAAAATTACAATCCATGGCTGAGAAGCGTCCTACGGACGGCTTCTGGAAAATGTATCACAGAATCAGAAAAGAAGGATTGTTATGGAATCACAAACGACTTCATCGGGTATACAAAATGTTAAAACTTAACATGAAGAGAAAAGGCAAGAGAAGACTTCCAGCACGTATTTTGAAACCATTAGAGTCAGTTCAACAGATCAATGTAAGTTGGTCAATGGATTTTATGAGCGACTCGCTATTGTCGGGAAGAAAATTCAGAACACTTAATCTCATAGATGATTACAATCGTGAGGCGTTAGCAATTGAAGTTGACACCTCACTTCCAGCCGAGCGTGTCGTTCGCGTCCTTGATCAAATCACAGGCTGGAGAGGAAAACCCAATAGTATTCGCGTTGATAACGGCCCTGAATTTATTTCAACCACGCTGGGGTTATGGTGTGAAGAAAGAAATATCTGCTTGCAATTCATTCAACCAGGTAAGCCAACGCAGAACGCATATATCGAACGCTTCAATGGAAGCTTTAGAAGAGATGTTCTCGATGCATACCTGTTTGAAAACATCCGACAAGTAAGAGAGCTGGCAGAAGAATGGATGGAGGATTACAATCACCATCGTCCACACGACGGACTTGGTGGTAGTTCTCCAATGGAAATTTTGGCCATGGATTTATGCAAAACTCGAGACGAGTTTCACACAAATCCACAGCCGTTATGATGACGATTATTAATAGAATTTTCTAAATTGATGCTGTCCTAAAAGTGGGGAGCTTACACCTTTAATATTTTTCATTTAGAGTTTTACATTGAATATTAAAATGTAAAATATCCAATTCTAAATATATAGAATATAAAATTTAATCACCCAAGCGCTAACGCACTATCGTTACCGTGCCCTTATACTTCCTATCCCTGCAAAAAAAATTCGTAAGATTATAGAAGTAAACTCCGGCGCTCTCATCATCACCTGTCCAATTGTTATTATAATCCGTTTGCGTATACACTTCATCACCCCAACGATTATAAACCTGAATGTCCCATTTACTGTTTTCTATATCGTTGATTTTAAAAAGGTTATTGTATCCATCACTGTTTGGTTTAAAACATTGGGAATGAATTTCAAATTACCATGGACTCTAATTTTTTGTAAAACCAGAGAAGGGCAATTATAAGAATTCAATCCATACAACATAATATTATACTCTCCTGCATCCGCAATGGAAAACTGAAAAGTAGATTCGCGACCGATCGTTTGATTATTAATGCTCCACTGCCATACAATTTTTTCGTCTCCTGCAGAAGCATCAAGTTGAAAACGGTCACCTTCAAAAATACATTCTGCCGGCACATAGGATAATTTTATAATTGAAGTATCACTAACGACAGTTTTAAATTTTCCATCCGCGACAACACTGCATCCCTTATCATCCATTAGCACCAACGCAGCAGTATAACTTCCTGGCTTTGTATAGGTATGGTTCGTCACACTTGTGGTTTTATCTTCCACCACACCATCACCATAATCCCAGCGATAAATTATTGTATTGGTGGCAATAGCCCCTAGTGTAACAAACTGATTAGTGCAAGAAACCTTATTTAGATCACCTGTAAACTTTCCGGAGGGACCACCCTAATGAATCAATTGTGGCGCACTTGTCTGGTCGGTACATCCATTGGCATCTGTCACTTTAAGATTTACATCAAAATTACCTGGATTAATGTATACGTTGGCCGGATCTGATAACGTAGAAGTATGACCATCTCCAAAGTCCCATAGCCATTGCGCCATCCCCCCTGCAGATTTATTTTGAAATAAAGCCGTAAAAGGCGGACACAATGAAGAAGTTTGCACAGTGGTAAATGCCGACACAGGTTTTACTACTGAAACGAAATCATTTTTAGTCACCGATTTTTCACAACCATACTGATCCTTGGCAGCGAGCGTAATCGAATACTTTCCGGCCATTGAATAATACGCCAATGCATTTGTCTCAATTGAATGTTGACCACTTGCCAAATCCTAATTATAGGTTTTAGCATTTATAGAGTTATTGCTGAACGCAACAATTTCCCCAATGCAAAATTCAGATTTAAAAAGGAAAAAATCAGGAGCTGGAACTGTGAATTTTACGGCATTACGCCTTAATAAAGTGCATGTCCCCTGCATATTCGTTATTGTTAGTGTAACCGGATAGTTATTAATAATATTATAAACATGAACTGGATTTGCATCTGTTGATGTCTGTCCATCACCAAAATCCCACTTCCATGCCGTTATGGGCGGGGTTGAAACTGTTTGATCTTTAAAATTTACTTTTAATGCATTGCATGAACTAGTTGCATCAAAGGAGAAATTACCAACGATGCCAAGAACTTCTACTGGTAGTGTTTTACTATCCTGAAATCCATCGCTACCCGTTACGACTAATTTAATATTATAATTTCCGCCAGCAGTATACGTAGTGGATGGATTTTGATCTATGGAAGATAATGTGTTGCCAAATACCCAATCCCATGAAACGGCCGAAGTAGATCTATCAGTAAAGCCTATGGGAGCACCTTTACACGGTTTTGAATTATCAATTATAAAATCAGCGTTGACCTGCCGAACTTTAACTGGAACTGAAGCCGTTACAGTACAGCCAGTCGTAGCGTTACTTCCCGTTAATCTTATCGTATAATCGCCAACAGCAGAGTAATGATGACTTGTCACATCAGAGTTTATGATTGTCCCGTCCCCAAAATCCCATTGCAGTGATTGGTAGTTAGTAGAAAGATTCTGAAAATTAATTGTGAATGGATCAGCACACGTTCTTAACGCATTAAAATCTATATAAGGATCTTTGACAATAATTGCATTTACAATCTGAAAGCTATCGGTACATCCTGCGTTTTTTGCAGTGAGTGTTACAGTATAGATCCCTGGTTTTGCGTAACCATGGATCGCACTTTTTCCGCTGCCATTATTTCCATCACCAAAATCCCAGCACCAGAAACTTGCATTGGTCGATTGATCTGAAAAGGTGACAATCTCTTTAACGCAAACATTTGCTTTATCGAAGGTAAACTTTGCTGCAGGTTTTACATCTGATACTGCAACATTTCTGGAAACTTTACTTGTACAACCCTCGTTCGTACGGATGGTAAGCGTTAAAACAAAATTTCCTTTTTGATAGGTATGTACCGGGCTATTGATATCGGACGTTGCACCATCGCCGAAATCCCAATAAGATGTATAGTCAGAAACGGACATTGATGTATTAATAAGATTAGGTGTGAACGGTCCGCATCCCGATAATGAGGGTTTTATGCAATTCTGTTCCAGATTGGGAAGAAAATCAGCGGCAGGTCTTGGTCCCAGTGTTATTTCTCTTTCCGTTTTGGCACTGCAATTCAAACTATTGTATGCTACGAGTTTAATCGTTTGAGCAATAGGCCCGTGAAAAGCATACACGAAGGTATTTGCAATAGATTGAAATGCCCCGCCTACATACCATTCAAACCGAACGCCTGGAGTACTTGCCGTTGCAAAGGTTACATTATAATCGCAATCAACTGCTTAAGAAAACACTGGCTCATTAACTCCCACCACCTCAATACTTTTTGTTACAATTGAATTGCAACTGTTGCCTTGAAGCAAGGCAGATAGCGTTATAGAATAAGTACCAGCCTGAGTATATTGAATAATTGGATTTGAATCTGTTAAAGATGTATTATTACCAAAACTCCAATTAGATGAAATCACTGGTGAATTCGACTGAACATTAAATATTACGGGCTCACCAGCGCAAACTTTTTTAGCGGATGGCTGAAAGTCAAGTCCCCCTGCGCCACCTACCATTATTGCAACAGATTTACTGTCCTCACATCCTCTGACATCGCGTGACTTTAGCGCTGCAGTAAAGGGCCCATTTACATTGTATGTATGAGCGTCATTTATATTAGTACTCGTAACACCATCACCAAAATTCCAATTATAGAAAATAGGAGCATCACCTGTAGTTTGATTTACAAAGCTTATAACTCCCGGTGCTTGGCATATTGAAGTTGCACTTGGTAAAAAATTCGTAATAGGACCAAAAACTTCTATTGGTGTATCTATAACCTTTGTAAGTTCACAACCGTGTTCGTTATGAACTTTCAACGTAACAACCTTACTTCCGTTTGAAGTAAAAATATGCGAAGGATTTTGGTCCGCGGTTGTTCCTCCATCGCCAAATACCCAAAACCAGCTCAAAATTGCGCCGGATGCAGTACCAGTTTGGTCTTTGAATTTTACCGTTAATGGTCTGCAGCCAGAAGTTTTATCAAATGAAAAATTAACGTTTGGTGAGTCATGCACCGTGATATAGGATGTTTTCGTATTTGTACTGGGTATTCCGCCATTAAAAACCGTTAAGCTTACAGTATAAACTCCAGGAGTTGAATAGATTGCCACGGGGTTTTGCAATCCCGAAGAATTACTATTTCCAAAATTCCAATTCCAGGAAGTGATTCCAGATCCCGTTGAGCCATCAGCAAATCGTACTGTCAATGGGAAGCAACCACTGGTCACATCCGCTGAAAACTCGGCACTTTGAGCCATAAGGGAAATTGTCTGCACTAAAAAGAGCAGCATCACCAATGGACTTTTTACAAAAGACCTGATTCTAAAATCCATTTTGGGCAAATTCACAGCGTCTGGAAAGTTTTTTCTTTCTTTTCCAAAAAAGTGCTGATACACAAAAATTAATTAAAGTAATCAAATTTGGTTTTTATAAGGGATTTCTGAATCATGTTATACACATAAATAATCCAACAGATGAAATAAGACAAGAGAATGCTACGAGAGCACCTCTCTTGTGGTTCGTTGTTCTCCCAAAAAAATGTATGAAAAATATTAACTTCACTATCCTCAAACTAAAACCCATGAAAAATCTTCTTACCATTCTTTTTGCCTTTATCACATTATTCGCCTGTACAAGCAAGTCTGATCAATTGTACAAACAGGCATCAGATAAGCTCGTTGCGAAAGATTTTAAGGGAGCAATAGACAAATTTGATTCCGTGATTTTACTGGATGATAAGAATGTTGATGCCTATTTTAACCGTGGTAATGCAAAATACGATATTGAAGATTTTGAAGGATGTCTGGCAGATTATAATAAAGCAATCTCTCTGTCATCTGAAGCTACTATTCTACCCATTGTTTACCTCAACAGAGGTGATGTATATTGGGATCTTTCTAAATGGGATGAAGCATTAAGAGACTATACCAAGGCTTTGGAAATGAAACCTGACTACGACAGCGCCATGGTTGGCCGTGGAAAAACATATCTTGCCATGGGAGATTTTGTCAATGCGAAACTTGATCTGGAGAAAGCAATTAAGCTCAACAGCAATAATGCTGTAGCTCATTCTGCAATGGGAGATATTTTATATGATCAGAAGAAATATGAAGAGGCTATCGCTGAATTTGGAAAAGCAATTGCCCTTTGGCCAACGATAATGCGCTATCATATTGATCGTGGTGATACCTATTATATTCTTGAAAATTTCGATAGGGCAATAGAAGATTATACCAAAGCAATAGAGCTCAATCCCGATTATCCTAATTCTTATGTCTTGCGCGCTGACGCTCTCGATGACTCCGGAAAACCAAATGAAGCAATCGAAGATTATAATAAAGCAATTACCCTTGATTCCACATATGCCTCTGCTTACTACAACAGAGCCGTAACCAGAAAAAAATTAGGAAATAAAAAGGGAGCGTGTGAAGATTTTACCCTGGCATCTGATCTTGGTGACAAGAATGCTTCATCACATTTGAAAGACTGTAATTAATCAGTTATTCGGTGATTCGTTAATGAAACCTTCGGAGATAAACGAATCAATAAATCAACAAATCAACTAATCAATTATCTCCAGTCTCCCATCAATATTGCTCCCGCCCAGAAATAAGGAGATGCAAATTTTGGATTATGTGAGAGGTTTATTTGAGAGATCCTCAATGCATCCACTGCATCCATTGTCTTAATATTTTTATAAAAATCACCGATTAAAAGTGCCGTTGCTTCATCATCCACTTTCCATAGTGTAGCAACAACTGACTTTACTCCATTTTGTAAAAATCCACTGGCAGGACTTACAGGTGAGCTCTCATTTGAACCTTTCGTCACTGCTGTCTGGCATGCCGATAAGACCACAATATTCAAATGATTCATTACTTCCATTCCCCAAAGCTCTTCAAGTGTAAGCCTTCCATCTTCATGTTTTGATGGATTACTTGCCATCGTAAGATATGACTTACTGAAATCTTCATAGTCAAGATTTCCATGTGTTGCAAAATGCATTACATTAAATTTAACATCCGCAAATTTTGCCTTATCTTCGGTAGCATCATCACGCGTATAGATGGATGCATTCGGAAATAATTTTTTGATATCAGTAACTTCTTTCTCTGTTGAAGGAAGGCTTTTATCAGGATTTCCAAAAGCAAGAATATTGTAATCCTTTTCTCCTCCTTCAAGAGTTCTAAGAAGCATATCTGTTGAATTCGTATAGAAAATTGAAAACTGATTGGCCAACAGGCTAAATTTTCCATTCTGCAATGTCTTTCCAAGCAGTTGAAAGGGAATATAACTCAATGGTCCATTGGGAATGATACATAACTTTTTCTTTCCTGCAATTTCCGCCGCCACAGGTGAAATCAGATAATGATACAGTTCTTCAAATGGGATCATCATCTTATCTGTTTGCTTCACAGTTGAAACAAGTTCCTTGCGCTCCTGCTCCTCTTTGCCAAGTTCAAGCTTTCCAAAACTTCCCTGTTGTATCCGTACAATACTCATTACTGAATTAACATCCTTGGCGAGTTGCTCACGGGAGATATTTATAACCTTAGCAATGACTGTATCATTGGTTGCCATAAAGATGTACAACTGTTTTTCTCCAGGCAAATAAGAAAGCAATGCCATATCTTTTGGAATTTGCTTCTTTCGCTTTCGGAATTCTGAAGGCTGGACACTATTACTAAAAAATTTTGACAGCTCAGGCTGCACATTAACTTGTTGGTTAACAAACTTCAGATAATCCCCTTCGGCAATTGTTTGTATTCCTTCAAGGTTTTTAATTTTTATTGTATTTTGTTTTTCAAGAGGTAACGCTTTTTCATTCGATAGCTGTTGCTCAATTCCATCAAGCTTTGCTTTCATTGTCCTCTCCTGTCCAATCACCTGGTTCTTCCCTTCATCCTGGAATTTAATATCAAGTCCACGGTATTTTGCTTTTAAATTATCTTCATTACTTTTTTGTAAATAACTCATAGCAAGTTCCGTCTCACCTATTTGAAGTAAAATATCTACCAGTACTTCAGAAACTTTAGAGATATTTTTATCCGAAGAGAAAAGCTTCCTGGCCTCTTCGCCGCCTGAAACTTTATTTCGGATCTTTTCAATAACAGCTACTGCTTCCTTGAGATATTCACTTGCCTTCGGCAAATCTTTCAAATCACGATACATCACACCCATCCAATAAAGCCCCTCCCATAAAGTAGCGTTCTTATTCATCTCTTTTGAAGCTTTTATTGTTTCTTCCAGATAAGGCGTGGCAGCGGCATAATTTTTTGTTTCCACTTCAAGCCTTCCAAGTAATACAAGATTATTGAGATACGAGATACGCATCGACTTCTCTTTTGCAATCTTCATTCCTTCATTAAGGAATATTCTTGCTTCTGCATATTTTTTCTCCTCAAGCTTCAATCGACCCATGATACTGAGGTTATCAGGTTTTGGACGCATTGCATCAATCTGGTCACAGGTCAATAATGATTGCTTGAGCCATTTTTCTGCCTCAGGATAGTTACCCTGATAAAAATTCGCCTCACCCATCAATGCCTGAAGGATAGCCAGGTTTTCATTTTTGTCGCCGGCTTTTGTAATGATTGCGAGCGACTGCTGATAGTATCCCATTGCTTTTGCATAATCACCTTGGGCAGAATAGTTTTCACCAATATTGGCAAGTGGTGCAAGACGTGCATATTCTGTATTTTCCAGTTTGAATAAGCTATCGGCAAGCATTTCATTTTTTATTGCGAGATCGTATTCGCTTAACTGTTTGTAAACGTTTCCCTTTGTAATGAAGACACCTGCCACTCCCCAGTTACTATCAACCTCTTTATACAACGCCAGGCTTTTATCCACATACGTTAATGCTTGTTGAAACTCTCCGATCTCCCGCAAAGAAGATGCACGCTGATCATAGATGTATGCCTGAACTCCAAGATCTTTTAACGTGTCGGCAATTACCTGAGCTTCATCAAGGAGTTTTAAGCTGCGCAATTGATCTCCGGAAACATTACTCGCATCATAGCTCATACTTACCAGGATGTTGGCAATTTCCCTTGCATTTTTTAATTTCTTGTAAAGCTCCAAAGACTTTTTAACACTTGTTTCCGCAAGTAACGCCTTACCCTGAGCCCTATAAAGCCATTTCATCTGACTATAAATAAACGCTAAAAGGTATTCGCTTTTGACGGCATTGGCTATTCTTTCAGATTCCAGAAAATAAATCTCCGATTTCTTATAATTGTTATTTACCAAGAGTTCGAGATTAGCAAGTCCGACTAAAGAATACATCTCACCTTCCCTGTCATTTATTTTTTTTCTTAGCGAAAGCGATTCCTGATATAGTCTATCTGAACTTTTCGAGTCATTCTTTGATTGATATACAAAAGCAAAATCATACAATGTTGTCGCCAGGCTAAGCGTATCCTTTACTATTCTTTGAATAGCAATGGATTTAGTAAACAAGTCGATTGCCTTAGGATATTCTTTCGATTTAACATAAGCATTTGCAAGATCCTGATATGTCGTTCCAAGCAATGTGGAGTCATTCACCTTCTTCAACGATTCCGCTGCATTATTCAATGCATTTACAGCAGCAACCGGATTATTCGTTTTCTTGTATAGCTCAGAGAGCTTTGACCATGAGCTTGCTACTTGCTTGTCATTGCGGCATTTTTCCGCGAGCGCTATTGCTGCGGCGTGATACTCAATCGCCTTTTCATAATTTAATTTACTCCAATAGTCCTGACCAATATTGGAAAGCATCGTTGAAGCATCCACAGAATCTTTTACTTGCATGTAGAGCGCATAGGCTTTGTCATAACATACGATGGCTTCATCAAAATTATTCATGCTCTGGCTCAGCTGATAACCATAATCCCAATAACTACTTGCTTCCTCCTTTGAGTCGGGAACATCGTGATACATCTCAATTGACTCTTTGGCACGCGTTATTGCCTCCGGAAATTTTTTCAAATCCCATAAAAGCTGAGCCTGCTCATCCGCCATATTTGCAACTTTTAACTTATTACTTGCCAAGTGATAATAGTGCTCTGCAAGCTTGTAATTTGTAAATGACTTCCTGAAGTTTTTGAATTTCTTATAAACAGTTGCCAGATGTTCGTACGAATCTCCTATA